>Ga0315289_10012343_pt1 | contig 12044 bp, 6 predicted proteins | sample YL17G11_40_MG_FD_203452 | JGI IMG/M metagenome (GOLD analysis project Ga0315289, IMG submission 203452) | Sediment microbial communities from Yellowstone Lake, YNP, Wyoming, USA - YL17G11_40 | ecosystem: Environmental > Aquatic > Freshwater > Lake > Sediment | place: USA: Wyoming | collected...
AGGTGACAGCGTGCCAGGTGATACGCCACGGCGACTGGCACATTATGTTCTACATAGGGTTCCGCGACGTTGACCACGCACAGATTGGGCTCGCTCGGTCGCGCGACGGCATAACCAACTGGCAGCGTCACCCCAATAACCCGATCATCCGCCCCGGCGTCAACCAGTGGGACCATGACGCGGTCTATAAGTCTTCTGCCATCCTGGACGACAACCGCTGGCGGCTGTGGTACAACGGACGCCGCGGCGGCGTCGAGCAGATCGGTCTGGCAACTCACCAGGGGGAGAACCTGGGCTTCTGAATGTCGGCCTTCGGGCTTTCCCGCCGACAGAAAAGACGACCGACTTCATTTCTCGGTCGCGACAGGGAGACCATTTTCGAGTTCCATTCATGAGCCGGCGTAGGCAAACGCCGCCCGCTGATAAATCCCACGTAGCTGATGTGCCCCGCCCGAAGGGACAACCGCACGACTGTTCGCCGTTTGCGCAAAGGAAACGCAAAAGCCCAGGGCGGAGACTAAAGACTTGTTGTCTGGTGGCTAATACTATTCCTCTACGGAGATACTCAGCTCTTTCAGTGTGTCGCGCAGCCAGCGGAGCGACGTTTCGATCATGGGCCCTCCCTGTCCCTCGCATTCTATGCTTAGAATGCCGTCGAACCTGTGGTCTCGCAGCACTTCCAGGCAGCGGCGGATGTTATCGGCATTGACACCGCCGCCGAGGGCGCAATGACTGACGGCAATACCCGTCTTTTTCCCTCTGACAGCTGCTGCCAATGATTCCGACACATCTTTTATGTGCACATGGCTCACACGGTCACTGAACCTTTTTAGAAACGCGACCGGATCCTGGCCTGCAATGAAGGTGTTTCCGGTGTCCATGTTCATTCGCAGGTACTTGCTGTCACAAAAGCCAAGCATGCGCTCCATCATTTCCGGTTTTGTCGTGAAATATCCGTGCGGCTCGATGTTCACGGTGACCTTGTGCGCCTCCGCCACCTCAAGAATCTGCTCGTAACTCCGTTTCATGAGTTCCATCGCTTCATTATCGCTGAGCCCTTCGGGCTTCTTCATGCCATCGGTCGTGTCAACGCAGGGGCACCCAACCAGATTTGCCCACTGAATGGATTTCATTACGTACGGCACCCCACGCAGAGGACCGTCCTTGCCAGAAAGTGGATATGCGGCATCAACCTGAGAGAAACGCAGACCATGTTTCTCCATCTTCCGCCGGAGCAGTATCGGGTCTTCATATAACGCTACATGTGGCTGGTAGCCTAACCCGTGAATCCAGCTGACCCCGTCAATGAGGCCGCATTCGATGTAATGCAATCCGTTTTTTTGCGCCCACTCCAGGCAGGCTTCGAAGCTGAAATACGCGGAATTGAAAGCGTCCGTATGGAAGCCGATTTTCATGGTTCCTGCGTCCTTTCCAACGGCCTTGCCGGAGGCGGATGAGGAGACAAGAGAGGCAAACACTGCGGGGCCTACTGCCATGCCAGTGGTCTGTTTCAGGAAGACGCGACGTGTAACACCTTCTCTCCTGATCATAATCGGACTCTCCTTTCTTGGTCTGGTGGGGGGGACATGCTTGTTTTTCCAAGAATAGCATATCCCTGGCGGCAGTGAATATCTCGCAGTGTTCTCGGTCGAGAGTTCCCGCAGTTCCAAATTCGCTATTTTCACTATTCAGCGGTGCCTTCGCCGCAAGAAACGCAGAGGTTTTCGATAGACTCCAGGCGGATTAGCAGAAGAGATACGGTGAAAGATCAGGAAAGGCTTGACTGCCGACTCGGAACAAGGAATAAAGAACCGGAGCAGAGAATCATGGGCGTGTGCCCAAAGGCTCCGCCATTTTCGTAGGCCAGAGAATCGGTCGGGCGAATTGCCGCCCGGCGGCCGTGGTTCTGAACCTTGCCAGATGAACACGAACGTTGATTTGCAGAGCGCGAATCCGTTTCCGGCAGCGATCACTCGCCTCTGTGTTGGGTAACAAGCAGAAAGGAGAATCACGATGATCGCCCTGTTCAAAAAACCCTTTGCGTCGTGGCCGGCCGTCGCCGCCGGCCTCCTCATCCTGCTGACCGCCGTCATGCTTATCGTGGCTGATGCGGAGCGGCCCGTGTTCCAGAAGGCAGACGATATAACAAACAAGCTGTCCCTATCTGTCCAGATGCAGTTCATGAGGCCTGGTCAGCTGGAAGCAGCCGCTCGAAAGCTCCCCGTGGTGTATGTGCCATTTGGCCTGATCGAGTGGCATGGCAAACACCTCCCTCTCGGTAATGATGCCCTGAAGGCACATGCCATTCTGGTCAAGACGGCGGAACGATTCGGAGGGGTTGTTTATCCTCCCGTTTATTTTCACGAAGGCTTCGACCGGAAGGCGTTTGTTCCTGTGCTGACCGATTTGTTTGAACGCCTGAAGAGGACGGGCTTTCGTGTTATTATCGGGATCTCCGGGCACAACGTTCAGGGACAGATTGACATGATTAACCAAGCCCTTGAACCGGTTGTGGCGGATGGGACGGTCGCGGGCGTCGGGCTGTGGGAAGTAACGCTGAGCAGGGGGCAAGAATCCGGCACGGACCACGCGGCAAAATGGGAAACATCAAACATGATGTTTTTCTATCCTGACCTTGTGGATATGTCGGAGTTGGGCACTGGGCCGTTGGCCCCTAACATGAAGCCGCCTGACGGAATCGGTGGACTCGATCCTCGGGTGCATGCGTCCGCGGAGGTGGGCAGACGAAATGTTGAGCTTGCGGCAGAGGCTATCGGCAAGAAAGCCAAGCAGCTTCTTGAGTCGCTCCCCAAGGACCAACGATCATTCCGTCTCCAACGAATCAGTCCTGAATACTGGTGGTTGATTTGACGCCGAGCAAATCACTCCAGCGGACGCGGCCCGTGGCCCACTCTGCTGCGTTCAGATGTTAGCCATCAAGAAATGGGAGAGTAACGTCGTGACCGTCAATTTTGAATGCAAGAAGTGCAAGCAGGAATTCGACTGCGATGTTGGCAGAATATCGCTGTCGGACGACGAAATGCGGCCTGTGTTTGAAAAGGATATCGTCTGCCCCAGGTGCGGGAAACTGTCAATGGATGATGTGTTGCTCACAGAACTTGGACAGAGCCAAATGACACAGGCAACTTGGGATTTGTGAATTTGAGCGGTGAGAGGCGTCGCAAACGAAGCTATGGCTAAGAACAGGCTCATCGCTGTTCGGTAGCAAAAGTCGACGTCCGGTAATCCAACTTTTTGCTTCCTTGTGGCTCTCATACGACTCGAAAGGAGAAAGTGCTATGAAAGTGACAGACGTCTGGAATTCGAGTCAAACACCCGCGGTTTCTTCTGAACTGTTTCCCGCTCGATCCCAAAAGGCAGCTGAAAACCTGGGAAGGTCAACCGATGTGTTGGTTGCTCTGAACCCGGATCTCGTTTCAGTCACATTCGGGGCCGGCGGATCCACGTGAGAGGGTTCCCGTAAAACCTGTAGAGAAACTAAAAGGCGAAAAGAGGAGGGAGATCAATTATGAAACTGAAGTCAGGTTGGTTTGACGCAATTGTCATCGCTGTTGGGTTGTCCACGATGCTGGTGGTCATGGGTTTCCCGTCTGAGGCTGCAGCACAAGAGAGAAAAGTCTCTGTCCTGCCGTCGAAGCTGCCGGCTGTCATAAGAAAGGCTATCGAGGAAGCCTTTCCGAAGGGGCAGATCATAGGAATTCAAAAGGAGGTTGAAGGGGAGACCCCGGGCCAGTATGACGTGGACATACGTTCCGGCGCAAAAGAGTACGAAGTTGAAATCTCCTCGGAAGGCAAGGTCATTGAGATCAAGGAGAGGATGCCTGAAACAACAGCCCCGGACCGCGAGCAAGGCAAGAAATGGACGGAATTTTTCGATCAGGACAACCGCACTTTGTCTTCGATTGGCAGGAATCGGTTCTTTATTCTGGAGACTGGTCATCAACTGGTGTTGGAAGGTCGCAACGAAAAAGTGGTGATTACCGTTCTGGATGAAACAAAGAAGATCGGCGGTGTAGAAACGAGAGTTGTGGAAGAACGGGAAGAGAAGAACGGAGAACTGGTGGAGGTCTCGAGGAACTTCTTCGCCATCTGCAAAGAGCATGGCGACGTATTCTATTTCGGAGAGGAAGTGGACGATTACAAGGGCGGTAAGATAGTCAACCATTCCGGAGCGTGGAGAGCGGACGAGAAGAATTCGAGAGCGGGCATAATCATGCCCGGGACCGTCCTCTTGGGGGCCCGACACTACCAGGAGATGGCGCCGAACGCCATGGACAGGGCCGAGATCATAAGCGATGACGTGACTATGAAAACGCCGGCGGGGACATTCAAGAACTGCGTAAGAGTAGAAGAGACGTCCGGACTGGACCCCGACGAAAAATGCTATAAAACATATGCACCCGGCGTGGGCCTGATTCAAGATGAAGATCTGCTTCTGACCAAATACGGATTTATCAAGAAATGAGCGGTATGAATCGCCGAACCAGCGCACGCACCGCACACGCGGCTGTCCTGCCTCTGTAGTCTGTACCACTCTTTGAGTTAGTCTTACCTGAACGGCTGTTGTCGGGAGCCGGAGCGTAGGGGAGCCGAGCCATAACGCCTCGCGTCAAAGGCATCGAAGGTGGGAAGCCCTCTCGACGGCACGCAACTTTCTGAGAACGACTGAGAAATCCGCAGGCTGGGATGTCGATTTTCCCGGAAACCTGTGTACTCTCTACGATTTGGGATTTCCGCCACAGTACTCGACGAAGATTGCGTTTTCTCAGTCGAGCGGTTGTGCCCTTTTGCTGCTCGCGCGACCGAGACCCACAAACGGTTTGGTGGACATCCGGAGTAAAGTCCACAAAACGCCGGAAAGGCAAGTAACCGTACGATGGCACACCAACACTCACTTCATTTGATCGGTCCCCGAGGGCCCACAAGGGTGGGCTTTTTCGCCGTGCATGCTTCATCGCCGTCTGCGGCCGGGAGGGGAGCTTCACGCTCTTGGCAGACGTTGACGAGAACGGCTGCGACGAAACCGTTCCGGTTCACCGGGTGCTGTATGACAACCGCAGATGCCAATGATCCGCCAAACTGCGGCACCCTGAAAAACGCTTCGTCACCGATGTTGACTGAACATGCCCTGGCCTCAAGGGCTTCTGAGCCGCGAGCGGTGATGCCACACCCGCGAAGGCGCCTGCTTGGCTGAGGCCAAGAAGGGTAGAACCGTCTGGAGCATCGGTCAGCACACCTATCGCGTGCGCGCCGACGCGGCTGTCGAGACTGGACCTTTTGAGCGACGCCCTACTGCGAGGAACGTTCCGTCGCCGAAGCCGTTGATCTTCCTCGACGGCAGTGGTAGCATTTACCCCGGTGACCTTGATGGCAACGGGGCTCGGAAGTTCGTCTGAGGGATTGAGATGCCATCGGCTTTTCGGGCAAACGCGTAACGATGCTATCCTTCCAGCAGCGAGACGAGCGATGAAGAAACCGAAAGACTTGTCAAGTGCGCTATGGACTGTGCTGATGCTTTTGGCCGTGGTGATTGTTGGCGGCCCCTGTCTTTCCGCCTGGGCGGTGGAGACGGAAAAGCCGTTGTCCGCGGCGGATGCCTTCGAGCAGAATAAGCGTCTGGGCCGAGGGGTGAACATCATCGGCTATGACCCGGTGTGGAAAGATCGCGGCAGGTCGCGCTTCCAGGCCGAGCATTTTTAGTGGAGCAGCGAAGGGAAAGGAGACCCTCTTGAAGGAGACGAAATGAAACGCATTCTGACCATGTGCATCGCGGCTTGCCTGATGGCGATGGCCCTACTTGCGGGGACCCAGCCCGCTCACGACGTGACCAGCTACGGCGCTGTCGCAGACGGCAAAACGCTCAACACGGAGGCGACCAACGCGGTTATCGCCGCGTGCAGCAGGGCCGGAGGAGGAACCGTCATGGTTCCTCCAGGAAAGTATGTCGCCGGCCCGGTCAAGACCCCCAGCAACGTGAGGCTTCGCCTGGAGGCCGGGGCGACGCCCAGAGCCAGCACAAACACCGAGGATTTCCCCGTGGCGAATACCGGCTCGTCCTCCCGCCGCGAGTTTGTCGTGTCCCCTAATGCAGCACAGAGCATCGCTATCACCGGTCGCGGCATCATCAGCGCCAGCCATTCCGGGGCTGGCCGGCATCCGACGAACGACGAGCGGGATTTCACTTCCCCGTCACTCGACGACCGGGCTTTTGCTTTCGAAGATGCTTCCCGAAATCTCCCGCCGGCTGGGGACTCGGCGCATCAAGAAGAAGTTCGCGCCAGGTCCACCAACGAATGGACGCGCGTCGGGCCTCTTAGTGAAACGCCAACAAGAACGACTGACGCTCTCCCCTTGTCCGATCAGGAGAACAAGGGTGACTGGGTTAAATATGAGCCGATGAGCGATGAGTTTGAAGGAGGTTCTCTCGACACCAACAAATGGGTGCGGAACATGCGCTGGTGGAAGGGGCGCCAACCTGCCCTGTTCAAGGCCGAGAACGTCACCGTCAGCGATGGCCAGTTGCTGCTCACCATGCGCAAGGAACCGGTGCCCGAGGAATTCCAGGCGCAGGGCTACCGCGACTACACTTCCGCCGCGGTGCATAGTCTGGACCGCACCTGTTACGGATATTTTGAGGTGAAGGCCAAGCCGATGAACTCCGCCGGCTCCAGTTCGTTTTGGTTTCAGCAAGATGCCGAGCCGGCGTGGGCAACCGAAATAGATGTATTCGAGATCGGCGGAAAGGCGCGGGGCTTCGAAAGTAAGTACAACATGAACCTACACGTATTCCGCACGCCCACCGAGAAAAGGCACTGGAATGTTGGAGGCTGTTGGACGGCGCCGTGGCGCATGGCGGACGATTACCACATCTACGGGCTTGAATGGAACAGGGAAGAAATCCTCTACTATGTGGATGGGGCTGTAGTCCGGAAAGTGAAGAACACGCACTGGCACCAGCCGCTCTATCTGACCTTCGACAGCGAAACGATGCCCAACTGGTTCGGCATGCCGGACGACAGGGACCTCCCCTCCACTTTCCGGATCGAGTACGTGCGAGCCTGGAAGAAGCGGAGCCGACCGACTTCGGCAGCTCCGCCGACCAGCGGGACTTTGCCCCGACTCAAAGTCAACGACAACGGGCGATTCTTAGTGACGGACGATGGAAAGCCGTTCTTCTGGCTCGGGGACACTGCCTGGGGACTGCGCACGATCGCTCCGGGCGACGTTGACCGGTACATGGCCCACCGGGTCCGTCACTGCTTCAATGTCATCCAGGTCCATTGCGGCTACGACGTCACGGACTACGCCGGGAACCGGCCGTTCCTGAACGACAATACCGATACACCCAACGAGGCTTTTTGGTGCACGATGGACGTGATTGTCACGAAGGCCCACGGACAGCGGCTTTACGTCGCCTTGGTGCCGATGTGGGGTGACGAGTACGGCAAAGCCTTCGGAACCGACGCCGAGAAGGCGTACCGATTCGGGCAATGGCTTGGCAGGCGGTATGCCGCGCATAGCCACGTCCTGTGGATCGTCAGCGGCGAGTACGACTCTATCAACGGTTTCCGCCTTCCGATCAGCGCGGCGCAGAAGAGCGTCCTCGCTTCGGTGGCTCGAGGTCTCCGCGACGCCCACCACGGCGCCCAGCTCATGACCATCCACCCTGGGGTGGCCCGCACCTCGTCACTCGACTTTCACTGCGAGCCATGGTTGGACTTCAACATGCTCCAGTCCGGCCACCTCATCGAGAGCGAAGCTTACCGCCTTGCGGAGAACCACACCCTGGTGTCGCACGATTACGACCTGACACCCACCAAGCCCGTTCTGGACGGCGAACCCATCTACGAGGACACCCCCGATGGCGTCTGGGTTCACAGGGATACCAGCCGACCGCGAGCGGGTGCCGACGCGGTCAGGAGGAAGGCCTACTGGGCGGTGTTCGCGGGGGCGTTCGGACACACCTACGGGCACAACGACGTGTACGGCTTTTTCAAACCGGCCCACCCCGCCCAGGTCCAGACGCTCCCGAAAGGGCCTGGGCAGCGCGACAGTTGGCAGACATCCCTCGATGCGCCCGGGGCAATACAGATGAAACACCTGCGTGCCCTCATTGAATCGCGGCAGTTCCTGATTCGGGTTCCGGATCAATCGCTGGTAGCGGATGGTCCGGAGAGGGGTCTCGATCACATCGCGGCAACCCGCGCCTCCGACGGCAGTTATGCCATGGTTTATTTTCCTACGGGCAAGCCCGCCAAGATCGCCTTGAACAAACTCGCAGGAGAAAAGATCAGGGCCTGGTGGTTTGACCCCCGCACGGGTGGCGCGAGGTCCGCCGGTGAGTTAGAGCGGAAAGGCGCAATCGAATTCACGCCTCCGTCGGCGGATGACTGGGTGCTGGTCCTGGATGATGCCTCAAAACAACGGCCTGCCCCAGGGAGCACTCCGGTGACCGGTGCAGAACGCCTCCAGTGGTGGCGCGAGGCGCGGTTCGGTCTGTTCGTCCACTGGGGACCGGTCAGCCTCAAAGGAACCGAGATTAGCTGGTCGCGCGGGGGGCCAAGACTCGGAGTGCCCGCCCAAATCCCGGGAGAGGTGCCGGTTGAGGTCTATGACAATCTGTACAAGGAGTTCAACCCGACGAATTTCAACGCCTGCCAGTGGGTGCAGATTGCCCAGGCCGCCGGCATGCGATACATCGTGTTCACCGCCAAGCATTGCGATGGTTTCTGCCTCTGGCCGACGAAGGTGATTGACTACCATATCGGCCGCACCCCGTTCCAACGTGACATCTGCGGCGAGCTTGCCGACGCCGTGCACGAGGCGGGACTGCGTTTGGGCTGGTACTATTCGCCCATGGATTGGTACGATCCGGACTGCCGCACCGAGCGCAATGCCGCGTATGTGGCGCGAATGCAGGCGCAGCTTCGCGAGTTGCTCAGGAATTACGGGCGCGTGGACCTGCTCTGGTTTGACAGGGACGGCGGTCCGACCCCGTGGGACCAACCGGCCACCTATCAGATCGTTAAGAAACTCCAGCCCAGTATTATTATCAACAACCGCCTCGACTGGGACAACGGCGATTACGTCGGGCCCCAAGCGGACTACTTCACGCCGGAGCAGTTCGTCGGCAGCTACAATGACCAAGTGCCGTGGGAGACCTGTATGACCCTGGGCACGCAATGGTCGTGGAAACCGGGCGACACGATCAAGTCGGTCAAGGAGACCATTCGTATCCTGGCGCGCTGCGCCGGAGGGGACGGCAATCTACTCCTGAATGTCGGGCCGATGCCCACCGGGGAAATCGAACCACGCCAGGTCGAAGTCTTGAAAGGCGTTGGTGCCTGGCTGTCGAAGTGTGGGGAGAGCATCTACGGCACCCGCGGTGGGCCGTTCAAGCCGGACCGATACGGCGCCTGCACACGCAAGGCAAACACACTATTTCTCCACATCTTCAATTGGTGCGACGAGCCGCTGAAATTCCCGGCAATTCCGGCGAAGGTGGTCCGCAGCCGCGTGTTGACCGGTGGCGTGGCCGCGGTTCGCCAGACCGATGCCGGCCTCGAGGTTTCTGTTCCTGAGAGTGATCGGCACTCGAGCGATACCGTGGTGGCCATTGACCTGGATGGACCCGCGGGCGAACTACCGGTGCTGGCAGTGCCGCGTGAGAGGTCGCTGACCACAGGCGCCAAGGCGACTGCCTCCAACGTCTTTCAGCAGCAGGCACAATACGGGGCGGACAAGGCCGTGGATGGCAACGACGAGAGCCGCTGGGCTACTGACAGCGGCACCAGGCAAGCTTGGTTGGAAGTGGACTTCGGGCGGCTTGTGAAGTTCACCCGGGTTATGCTGGCCGAGGCCTTTCCCGAGCGGGTGCGGAAGTTTGAACTTCAGTATCTCGATGGCGCTGACTGGAAGACCCTTTGCACTGGCGGCGCTATAGGCGAATGCTGGACCCGCCGGTTTGAGCCGGTGAATGCGCGCCAGGTGCGATTGAGCATTCTCGACGCAACCGAAGGCCCCACCATCTGGGAATTTCAGCTTTTCGAATAAGCATGCTCGACACTACCAGCAGAACCACCGGCCAACTTGAGCGTAAAGAAAGCATGCTCGGCAACCTCGTACAGAAAGCCGCCAACACCGCAGAAACACTTCAGAAGAAACCAGCATTACAGGAATCATCATGGCCGGGAACCGAATGCTTGTCTGCCTCCTTTTGGCGGCCGGAACGTTATTTGTAACCGGGCTTGAGGGACGGCAAGTCGAAATCGGGTCGCAGCTTCAGAAGAGCTTTATTTGGGCAGCGTCGGCGCCGCCAGGCAAGCAGGCGTATGTGGCGTTCTGCAAGGGTCTTTCACCGGCCGAGGCGCCGCGCGAAGCTACCTCGGACAAAGCAATCTCGGACAGAGGCAACGGTTCAGCTCAATGGGGCTTACTCATTTCACGCTTTCCGGTCATCCATATTCTTGGGTTGATTGCGGCTCGCCCGAGGAGGAACCTTCCGACGGTCAAAACGGAGTCCTCGCGCTCCGGCAGAGACAGGGAACGATCAGTTCCAGGCCACGCACCATTCCAGACCCGCCGGAGAATAGAGTGTACGGCGCGATAGAAAAAAGACGACTTGACCTCGGCCGCCGCGGGCATCTTGGCCGATCAGAAGCCAAGAAGGCTTAACTTCTCGCCTTGCACGAGGGATGAAAGGCCGGAGTGATGGATCATCATCGGAAGCTTGGTTGATTTCGAGACAGTGCGCCGAGGGGGATTTGGAGCCTTAACACTACGGATACGGGGCCAGCGAGGCGTACAAGATCTCGGTGTTGCCCTTTTTGGAAGCAGGACGGTCCCGAGACAGCCGGCGGGCGGCGTCACTGTTCACGGGTTTTGCCACTAAGGGGTAGCCACGCCCATGCGCCGAACAGGGGTTTATTCTCCTGACAGGATACGGTAGAATAATAATGCAAAAACGAAGGACGAAAACGTCACAAGGACAACGGAACGACACGCCAAGTAGGGTCATATGCCTGTTGCGGAACCGTGATGGGTGCTCGCGTGTACAAACAGATTACGGGTCAAGCGGGTACAACCTGCCGCCGGACTTCCTTTTTGGCACAAGGGAACACAGCTGGAGCCTCAAGCGACTGGCAGTATTTTTTTGAGAAAGGAATCGCACGATTGCAACCTATCGGAAGCCTCAAAAACAGTGTAGTAGAGGTTTCGCTCGTTTTCGTTTTTGGGTGTATGGCCGCGGCCGCTCTGGCTTCGCCGACCGACATCGTGATCAATGAGATCATGTACAACCCGCCTGACGATGGCACGGGGGAAGAGCTGGAATTCGTCGAGCTTCACAACAGAGGGACAGAAGACGTTGACGTCAGCGGGTGGCAATTCACGAACGGAATCTCCTTCACTTTTCCGCAAGGCACGGTCATCGAAGCGGGTGGTTATCTCGTTGTCTGCTCGGACGTGTCGAAAATGGCGTCGAAGTACGACGTGTATAACATAATTGGGCCGTTCGACGGGAGGCTCAAGAACGAAGGAGAATACATTGCCCTCAGCGACGATTCACCAGTTCCGGTGCTGATTGACGAAGTGAGCTATGGGACGGGCGGGGAATGGCCAGGCGAGCCGGACGGAAACGGCCCATCGCTTGAGTTGGTGAATCCGCAGGCCGATAACAACGTCGGAGGAAACTGGCGAGGAAGCTCACCTCCGGAAAGCAACGGCACGCCCGGCGCGCGGAACAGTTGCTATCGGGAAAATCCTCCGCCGGCCATCATGGGCGTGACGAGGAATCCTCTTGCCCCCACCTCCATGCAATCGGTAACTCTGACTGCCGCTGTCCAAGACGACACGGGCGTTCAGGAAGTCCGCTTGTTCTATGTCCCCGGAGACGATCCTAATGGCACGGCAGAAACGATTCCGATGAACCGGCTCGGGGATGGGTCTTATTGCGCGACGATTCCGGCACAGTCGAATGGGGCATGGGTCTGGCACACGATTGAGGCAACCGATGACCTGGGTGG
>Ga0315289_10012346_pt1 | contig 12042 bp, 8 predicted proteins | sample YL17G11_40_MG_FD_203452 | JGI IMG/M metagenome (GOLD analysis project Ga0315289, IMG submission 203452) | Sediment microbial communities from Yellowstone Lake, YNP, Wyoming, USA - YL17G11_40 | ecosystem: Environmental > Aquatic > Freshwater > Lake > Sediment | place: USA: Wyoming | collected...
TAGGCTCGCCCTGTACCCATCGAGGCTTATGAGTCGGGGTCGGAACCTCTCGAACTTGGCCCGCAGGATGTAGTGGTCTTCCCCCTCGTGCAGCGGGTCTTCCGTAGGGGCCACCTGAGCGTCAATTCCGCTTACGATGTCAAACCCTAGTTTGTGGCGGTAGTTAATCCAGCGTTTCGAGCCTTCCTTGATAGCGTTCTCCACCGCTCGCTTGGTCAGTCCCGACGGCAGGTAGAGGTCGCCCTGGTAGGTGTCCCCACCTTCGGCAGACCACAACTCCACCGCGTTCAGGCCAGCGATAAGGGGGCTAGTCAACCGCTATCTCCTCAAGTTCCAGCGCCTCGGCGACAGACTCGTCCACCATGCGCCGGATGTTGGCCTGTTCGCTGTCAAGGACGTTGCGGCTTGCCCGCGCCTCGGCGACGAGGAACTTGTAGAGTGAACCGTCCTCGTCCACCGGACGTTCCAGGTAGGCGATACGGGCCGTGCAGTTACGGACTCGCTTCCGCGCCGCCGCCCTCTCAGCCATGCCCATCGCATCGTTCAGGCCGCTCTCCAGGTCGCTTAGGCGTATCCGTTCCGCTTCCAGGGCGGGGATACGCCGCTTCTCCAGGATCGCCTTCACGCGCTCCCAGAGCTTCGGCGGCGGCGGGTCGAGTACCACGAAGGCACCGATGATCCTGCCGCTCCGTTCCACGTTCCCCGCCTTGCTCGGCGTAACCTCCATGAAGTCCCAGTTCTTGAGTTGGTTACGCTGGGCTGGCGACCAGGAATCGGCGGAGCTAAAGGCGTCCTCCGGCAACGCACCCCTCGGTCGCAGATACCAGGAACTCTGCGTTATCTGAGAGTTCGGGGCTGTCCGCGAGGGGAAGGGCAGGAATGTCCTCCCGATACCCTGCTTCGCCAGAATCTCAGGTACTATCTGCTCCGGTATCTCGTCGCTCTCCGGCGGTACTACCGTCATTTCCTCAAGGGGCTTGTCCGCGCAGTAGCGCAGGTGCATCTTGAGGTTCTTGAGACCCTTCTTTTGACAGTAAGGGCAGGCTTGACTCGTCACGTGTGTCCTCCTTTGTGATTACGGCCCCCGCAGCCTCACTCCGGCTGCCTGCCGCATGATGCCGACGCCTATGACAGCGGATACCGCGACCTCGCTGTCGAGGTACTTGATGTCGTCGAACTTCCGCGTGTGCGGGCCAAGGGGCATCGTGTAACCGATACAGTCCGTCCGGCCCAGGAAGTTGTCGTGTCCAGCGGCATTCGACCCCGCCATGTTGTTGCAGGTCTGGAAGGGGATGCCCACCAGCTTGCCGATCTCCCCGCTCGTGAGGGGCTTGCTGTCGGTGTAGTCGATGCTCGTCAACTGGCCCATCTTCATCAGCGCCGTGCCGAAAGCATTGGAGCCGACGAAGTTGCGGTTGTCGTGCGGCACGTCGCCGTCGTCGAGCTTCTGAACCGACAGCAGTATGTCGTCGAAGGTCGGGTCTTCTATCAGCGCACCCACGTCGTTCGTGGTCAGGGATGTGACCAGTGTGGTCAGCAGCCCGTCAATGGTGCGCGACAGACTCTCGGCGATATTCGGGGTGTACATCTGAATGATGTCGTAGCCGGACACCGCCTGCTCGCCCTCGGTAACACCTGTAGCGAGGTAGTACGCAGAGCTGATGGTGATCGTTACTTTGGCCGTTGTCTGCTTGTCGAAGGTGATGGCCGTGTCGTTGCCAACCGTCAATGCCCGTGAACGGGCCGCGCCGGAGTTAAGCAGCGTGGGCGCGGGAATCTCCAGGGTTACGAAACCCCCTGAACTCTTGGCCCACGAACTAACGTCAGTGCAGCACTTCGCCATAACCAGCTTGCGGCTATAGGCGTCTAGTATCTCGTTCGACCAAGCATCGACGTTGAGGGATGCACCCTCGGTCGATGTGAAAATCGTGGTCATTTCTTGCTCCTATTTCTTAGCCGCTCCAATGCGGCGGTAGTATGCTTCCTTGTTGGCGTTCCACCACACGAGGTCGCCCCTGTGCTTGGCGACATCCGCGTCGGTGGGGCCTTGTCCTGTTGCTTCGCCCTTGGGCAGCTCGCCCCCAGGCTGTGCGCCGCGTTCCGCTGCCCGTATCTGCTTGAGGGCCGCTTCGCTCTTGGCGCGAGCCCGCTTGTTGGCCTCTTTCTCCGCCCAGTCCTCCATCTCCGCCTTCACCTGCTTGCGGGTCTGCGCGACGGCGATCTCGAACATCGCCGCGAACCTGTCCACAGGCGTCCGCATCGGCCTTGAGAGCGGGGTCGTATCCTCGTCCGTCAGTTTGTCCATCCCTGGCAGCGCCGATAATGCCTGAATCGCGGCGTTGTCGATGGTCGTGCTGACGTACTCGTTGGCCTCTTCGTAGAGCGCCCGCCCGTAACGCTGGTCGATGTCCCGTATGAAGGCGTCGGTGGGTTCCCCACTCTCGACGGCCTTCTTCACGGCCTCGCTGATGTCCCTGTGCATATCAGCGCGTATGCGTCCGCGAGCCTGTGCCTGCTCTTGTACCCGCTGGTTCTCGCGCCGCACCTCTTCCGCTGCGCGGTCGGCAGCGCTCTGCGCGGCCCGCCGCTCACGTTCCTCTAACTCCGCCTTCGAGAGCGTTACCTTGTCGCTCTCTTCCGCCACGGGCGCGGCCTCACCGAACTGGGCGTCTAGTGCCGCCTTGACCTTTGCGTCTTCCTCCGCCTCGGCACTCGGTTGCGGCTCCGGTTTGGATTCGGTAGCAGCCACTTCCGCCGCAGGTGCGCCTTCCGGCGTAGCCTGCGCTTCTGTGACTACCTGTCCTTCCTCCGAAGCAGTCTCGCTGCCGGTAGAAGTGACCTCAGTCTCAGTGGTCATGATTCCTCCCAACGAAAAGGGCCGTCCCCAGGGTGGACGGCCCCTCTGGTGGCGCTCATCGCGCCGTGTCTATTCAACTGCTAAAGAGTATAAGCCTTTACCAGTCCCTTGTCAAGTAGGGGCTTGACAAACCCCATCAGCCGGTGTACGATTGGTGCCCACCCCACCGGAAGGAGGATCGATCATGAGAACACGCATACTCGATGTCCTAGGTGGCGCGTTCGCTATTGTAATGGTAGGCGTCATGGTCGTCGTTACAATCCTTGGCGGCGGCATCCTCGGCTATCAGCTATCCCGCCTTATTCCCTAACCCTACTATCTCCCCCAGTTGAACGGTTGGCCCGTGGTGGCCGCGCCGACGGGGGCAGGAGTTCCGGCCCCACCCATAAGCGCTCCCGTTACAATCGGCAACGTTCCTTGTCTTATATCGTTTAACCAACCGTAGTGCAGGCCGATTTGGGCCATTTCTGGATTTTGGGCAAGTAGGCCGTTACGCTCATCGGCCCGTACCGATGTAAACAATTTCACAACCGGATCATTATCCAGCATATTGCTGGCGATGACCATTTCCCGCGTCATGCCGCCCTTTACGACACTCGCCATAATCGAATCGTAATAGTCGTTATAAGTAGCATAGCCAGTTTCCTTGGCAAACCCCCTCTGCCACACTTGATCGTCAACGTCCCAATAAGGCTTGAAGGTCTTGGAATCCGCGTGGTATTGCTTGAGCCAGGGACTATCACCTGCCCCGATGTCTGCGTTCAGATCGGCAGCTTGGGCGTCGGTCAGGCTCGCCATGTAAGTGTCAACGGCCTGGAACATCGCGTCCTTCTTGTCATCTGGTAGTAGGCCCGTTACGGGGTCGCTGAACTGTCCAAAGATGTCTGTGTAGCCCTTGTAGACGGCCTGCCGTGCAGTCTTGGGTTGCCGTTTCTCCCACTCGGCGAAGGTTTCAGGGTTTGACCGCCTGATACGGTTTATCCCTGCGATATAGTTTTCTTGAGCCGAGCGGTACATCGCAACCTGGGATGGGCCGTCCGGTTGCAGCGGGACTTGTTCCATGCCCGCCTTGAAGTCCACCCTGGCATCGCCCATCATCTTTTGTACGACTACGAGTTGGTCTAGCGCCGAATACCGCCGCTCGGTTTCTCGCGTCTGGGCCTCCCCAAACTCAGGATGGGCCGCGTTAAGTTGGTCTTGCTCGTCCTCTGACAATTTATCCCACGTCCGCCCCTTAAACATCTGCCGTGCCACATCGTTCCGCTTCTCATAGTCCATAACGGGGTTGACGCGCCCACCCAGAAGATTTAGGCTAGAGACCACCGCCCCCACTAAGACTTCTTTGGGGTCGCGCCAATCAATCCCCTGGGCACTCTCGTATGCCTGGCCTTGGGCCAGGGGTACAGCTTGGCTCGCAAGATACGGCACCAATGTTTCGGGTTTTGTAATGTCGACCTCGTGGCCGAGGAAGTCTTCGCCCGCTACAAAGTCAACAAAGTTCGATAGGCCAGGGGCTAGTTTGCTGCGGAGTGTCCGCGTGATAAGGTAGGCGGGGTCTCCCGTAACTACATGGGCGACACCCCTGAATAGCGGTGCCCAGGGGCCGAGTAGGGAAACGCGCTGGTTACCGATGCGGACGGTAAACGCCCTTATGTCGCGCAAGTCCAACGTCCAGTCCTGGCCCTGGAGTTCACTTATTACAATCGTTCCCGCACTAGCGACGGCAAACATATTGCGGAATATCTTGCGGGCCTCGGTGCCCCGTATGCCGCCCTTAGTAGCGTCTCCGGCAACGCCGATAAGCGACCGCAGGAAACGGGCAGCGAAGAGCGCCCGTTCCTCGTTTATACCACCCCCATGCCGTACCGTCCCCATCTCCTTGAGCAACACGTCGGCGAGTTGCTTCATCTTCGCGGCGTCTTCGGTTGCCCCCGTGATCTTGTAGATATTCTTTGCGCCTTTCCAAATCTCAACCGCTCCGACGTTCAGGGGATGGGAAAACAATTCCTCTATCACGCGGGGTAGTTGAACACCGACCTCTTGTCGAAGGCCCCGCACCTTGAAGAGATTGTCTGCCAGTTCATAGATCACGTCAGCGTTCGCCTTCTCCCAGGCAGCCCTTTTCCCCGCCGTGTTGCGGGCGATCTGATCCATCGCCGTCCTAAACGCTGAACCCCACTTTATCGGGTGTACCATTAGTGGGTTCCATCCGTGTATCAGGGCCACGCCGAGGTCAAAGGCCGTCTTCGCCCCCCTGAGGGGCATAAAGACCCAATCAGCGGCAGTCCTCAAGCCGCTAGGCGATTCCCTAACGCCACTACGCTCCACAATCGTCCTGGCGATGTCTTCGGGGAAGAACCGACCTCCGCCTGCCCGTCCGCCTACCTTAACAAGCCCTCGCCCGCCTTCAACCCTTCCCTTCGCAACCTGGGCCATGCGTATGGCACGACGGCTGGCCTCTCTCGCCGCCATCACGTCAGGGTTGCGTAGCAACGCCGTGTTGGAGAACTGCGGTAGCATCCGTAGTCTAGAACGCTCAAGCGCCAAGTCTTTTCTAATAGACTCCTTAACCGCCGACACCGCCCCCGTCTCCGCTGCTCTTGCCGACTTCGCCTGGGCCAACAATGTGTCCCGTTCGGCGGCGAGGTTAGACAGGTCAGCGTCCCACTTTGCCATGTCCTCTTGAATGAGTCGCGCCTTGGCTTCCTTGGTGGTGGCATCAGCCGCTGTGCGCCACTCGCGGAGATTGGCCCGCATATCCTGTTTCCACTGGCGCAGGAATGTCAGTCGCTTCGCATCCTTCGGGTTAGGCGCTGGTACGGAGGCGCGGCCACGCCGGTACTGAATCTCGCCCTCAAGTTGGGCGATGTCCTGGTCGGCAGCGGTAAGCCTCTTGTTGATGGCCGCCACGTCGGGTTGCGCCGCTGTCCGCCGCGCTACCGTTGCCGCCCCCGCCTCACGCTGCCCCGTCTGGGTGGCCCGCAGAAGTCCTAGCCGCCTCTGGGCGGTTGCTAGTTCCTTTTCAGCCTGTTGTCGGACGAGGCGGTTAGCCTTGATGTCAGCACTCCGCCCCTTCGTGGCACGGGCCAAGTCCTTCTCAAGTTGGGACACAATCTCCTGTTGCGCGGCGTAATCGGCCTTCATCTTCTCCGCAACAAGGGCCTTCGTCGCTTTCTCGGCTTCTATCCGCACCGTCGCGTTTTCCAAAAGGTCGGGCGCTATCATATCTATGGGCCGTTTGCCGATTGTGTTTGAGTACTCCCGCCCAAACACCGCGTCAGCCCCTCGGTTATACATCGTACGGACGGCATCGCCAACAACGGCGGCACTATCTGGCGCGTACTCGTGCGCCGTCGCTTTGCCCTCCGCCATAGTCGGATATATCCGTCGTCTCAACATATCCGAAGGGGTCGTCACCTTTACATCGCCTATCTTGGTAACGATGCGGGGGTGGTAGAACTCAGCCCCCCTTGTTCGCCCTATCATTTCATGGGTCGTGTTCTCAAACCACGTCGCCAATTCCTCAAACATCGCCCCTTGTTCACGAGCGAATGTCATCTGTTCCGGCGTCAGATATTCTCGGTAGAGTGTCGGACTCTCCATAATGTCTTCATACTGGCGGCTCAACCCTAGTTCTTCGGGGATAGTCCGAATGTTATTATCTACGTCGATGTCGAAGAGTTTGCGGTTGCTCCGCGAATACTCCTCGATGTGGTGGGCCATGAAACTACCCTTGATGCGGTTATCCCTGAGTTGGGCCACCTCGGTATTCAAGAAAGTCTTGCCCTTGGCCGCTTCGGGGTTTACGAACGTCGCAACACCTTCACCCATCTGACTCAGCCTAGTTTGCTCCGCGCCTTCGCCAATCCGTTGAAGTTCCTGCCTTACCCATCCGACCTTTTCGCCCTCTGGTAGCGTGTTGAGATCGGGGAACTTGAACGGTGATTCGGCGGTAGCTACCAACACGTCCTTTTCGGGTGCTGCTAATTCCGCCTTTGTCAACCCCGTCGCTTCTTCCGGCATCCTCCCGACGTAACCCGCTTCGCCCCTCGCGCCTACCGCCGCCTCGCGCACGGTGGGCGCGTACTCCGCCACCTTCGTCTCTATTGCAGGACGAGCAGCAGCGGCAAGCCGAGATGTTGCTTCTACCGCACTCTTTACACCAAGCGCCCCTACGAACTCAGGCCCAAGGGCAGCGACTTCGGGTAGTCGTGCTAGTGCTTCTGGGCCAGCATAATACGATGCTGGGTGAAACAAGGTCTCCATTCCCATGCGGTATCCCATCGGGTTCCGCGCCCAAGATTGCTGAATGTTCGCCAATTCCTCTGGACTACCCGCATTGCTCGGCGGCCAGATGGCTTCCCTTATCGCGCTTAGGCGACTCTTGCCCGCTGTACCAGGCGGGCCTTCGGTTCCCAGGACTCCCGCCGATAACAACTGGGCACGATAGGCATTCGGGATAACTACGGTATTCTGAAAGTCCTCAGCCTTCTCACCTAAGAGTTGGGTGAGGTTCGATGCGCCCTGAGTCGCTGCCCTGTTTAACCGACTGTAACCTTGACCGATAGCGCCCAAAAGTCCCCCACCACCAGTAGGCGCGTTGTAATACCCGCGTGTTATGGCGTTCTCTTGGGGTACTGGTGTCGCCATCGGGCGCGGCGTAGGTATAGGTGCAGGCGTCGGCATAGCCGCTGCCTGCTGCCGTCGCTTCTCTAGCTCCTCTTGGAATCTGAGGACAACAACGCGGCTGGCTACAGCAAAAGGCTTAAACGGTTCCATCTACCACCCGTAACTCACCTGCGAATAAGAGGGTGCCGCGTGCTGGAATTGCTGTATCTCCGCCAGGTAGTCCGGCGCTGGTTGTCCCGAAGGCGCAGCCGCCCGCGCCAGCAACATCAGGTTGTAGAGGCTGGGCATATTCTGTATCCGTTTCCAGGCTGTCCCGCCAACGAGACTGGCTGGGGGCGCATACGCCTGACCCTGCGTGTAGTTCCAATCCATGCCCTGACCCCGTAGGGCTTGGGCTAGTTTCATGGCAGCTTCCTCGTATGCAGCCGTGATGTCTGTCGTCGGCGTGCCGCCGCCACCCTCCCCAGTGCCGCCGCCGGTCGCTGCCGTCGGGGGAACGTAGGTGTCCGGCGTAGTCTGCCATGCCGCCTCGGTACGGGGGCCGTAGCCACTCAGGTGGCCGTGGGCCAAACGCTGACGCCCGTAGTGCTGCGAAGCCGCCGACATAGCACGCCTCGACTGCATCTTGCCCATGATCTGACTTAAAGGTATGTTCGTTGCCATCTTATGCCACCTGTCCGGCTTCCCAAAGCCGCCTCAGCTCTTCCGGTGTTGCCCTCGCCAGCGCCGCCTTCTCTCCCTGTGTCGAACGCTGATACCGTGCCAGGGCAGGGTTCACAGGGGCCTGGGGCGGGTTTGCGATGTACCGCAGTTGCTCCGGCGTAGCCTGGGCCAAGAACATCTGCTGTGCGGGTTGGAGTCCCTTGAATATCGCCTGCTGGTTCGGCGATGCCGCATTGTAGTTCGTCGAACCCATGTACCAGGGCTGCGCCTGCTGCAAGGCCGCCGTTATCGCGTCCGGCGTCTGGTAAGTGGCCTCTATCGAACGGTTAAGCTGCCCTGCCACGGGGCCAAACGTGTTCTGCCAGTTCTGGGCCATCTGGTTCCCGTAACCCGTGGTCTGCTCTGGCGTCATGTTGGAGTACGGCGTCCCGCCACCTTCGCCCGCAACAAAGTCCAGATACCCCAACGGGTTCCAGGGGTTCGCCTGGGCCTCGGCTGCCGCCTTCGTGAGATCGGCCATCGTAGCCAACTGACTCGACCGCCCCTGCGTCTGCGTACCGTAGACGTTCGCGCCTACTTGCGCCTGACCTATAGCGGAATCAATCGCCAACTTCTGCTGGTTATAGGCTTGTGTCTGGGCATCATTCGCGGCCATACGAGCCTCGGCATCCCGCATCAGGGCAAGGTTGCCCTCCTCTACGGCCCGTCGCCAGTCATTTTCAAGGCGTAGCCGGTCTTCCTGTAGGGCGGCAAGGGCATCGGTGATGTCGTAGTGCTGCTGCATCATGTCGAGGTCTTGCTGCTTAAGTTCGTACTCGCCAGGGAGCCAGGAGCGGCCACCACCGCCGCCACCGAACATCATATCGAGCATAGTCGAGGGAAGATAATGGTCTGTACCACTCATGTCCCTTGAACCTATCGTAAAGCCGCCAAAGGAGAGTGTGCCCGATTTGTCATACGGGCTGACGGGGTTAGGGGTAGGCGTGAATACGATACCGCCCTCATCCTGCCCTCCCCCATCCGCGTAACTCCATTGTCCGGTCGAGGGGTTCTTCACAAGTTGATTGCCGCCGTAGTCGTTTTCCATTACATCACCTGTCCTGTCATTGGCGGCATCGCCGCTGGTATCGGTGCCGGTGGCGGCTCCGGCGGCATGACCGCTAGTTGCGCCGCTATCTCCGGCGTTACGGGAATCTCGCCAAACATCCGTCCGCCCTCAAGCATCAGGTCACGCAGCCGTTCCAGGCGTCTCAATACCTGAAGTTTGGCCTCATGTTCGACGAGTTCTACATATTCGGCACTCAGCCGATTGCTAGTCTTCATATCCCGCCCTCCGGCGTGTACGTCGGCGATTGGCCTATGGGCGGGGCGGGAGGCATGAGTACCCCTGGGGTTCTAGGTAGGCCAGGACTCCCCTTGCCTATCGTGGCCTGGGAAGCCTCGTCCTCGCGCACAACGCTCTCTGCACTCGCCCCGCCCAGAACACCCTCTCCAGCGGCTCGTGCCTGTGCCCACGCTACGGCCTGGGGGAAGAAGACCTCTTCCCACATCCGAGCTGCCATCTTGTCTACGTCGATGCGGAACATTTCCTCTTCCGGCGCTTCATTTCCGCAGTCCAACTCAAGATGTTGGCGCATCGACTGACCACCCTCTTTAACCCGATTCCACCCCGCCTGCGTTTGAGGGATTCTGTCCATCTCTAGGTTGGGGTCGATACGGACAATGAGATCGTAGTCCTCTAGCTTGTCCACATCCTCCGGCCCGATGGCGATTGCCTCTTCACCGACCTTGCGGCTGCCTTCCAGCACATCGGCGTTCACATAGACCTTCTCTTTGATGATGTGTTTGACGCACCAGAGCTTGAAGCGGTCTATCTCGGCTTCCTGGTTGGCGAGACCTTGCACCAGCGGATCGAGCAGGGAAAGCATAAAGCGCCGCAACATGGCGGTGTTCCAGCCCGCCGACTCGCTCGACGGGGCCTTGCCCGATGCGACGGGCGGCAGGGCGTAGCTCTTCAGGCGGTCATCGGAGTCGGCGAGCGCCGCCTGGAGGTCGAAGCCGCTGTGGAGTTCGATCTGCCGCAACTCCTGACCTGGGCCGAGCTGGTTAGGCGGCCCCTCGAAGTCATATACCTTGGGTTCGTTCGTTGTTTCGTCAAGCACCACTTGTCCTGTCGCGGCGTTGTAGATGTACCACTTGGGAAACCCCGTGAGGTTGGCTATGTTCGTCCTCATAGTGTGGAGGCGGTTATTCTCTTCCACCTCTGGGTACAGCGGCCACAGCAGGGGGATGTAGCGCAATTCCTCCGCCGTCTCGCCGGTCTCGAAGGCGGCAGCCTCGAAGTAGGGCACGCAGCCAAAGCCGTGCTCCCACACGTCAAAGTCGGTATTCGTTTTCTTGCCCTTCACGACCAGGACGCGGTATTTGCGATTCCAGTATTCGATGACCTCGCACGTCCGCAGGGGGTCGTCGGTCTCTACCGTCACGCCCGCTTCGGTGAGTAGATAGTCGCCGCCCTGGACTGCCAGACCAAACTCCTTCATCAAGTCGGCCTCGTTGACCTTCTTTATCTCGCAGCACGCGGGGATGCCCTTGGAGTCCCTGGGGGCGGGGAAGAAGGTGTCGGGCGGGATAAAGGCATCCTCAAAGCAACTAAGAAGGCTCTGCCCCTTCTTGTATACCTCGGTGCGCTTGTTATAATCGGCGTCCTCTTCGCCCTCGTCCTGCGTAGGGTAGTCATCCCAGTATTTCTTACGCGGGTGGCATTTCCTCACCCCCGCGTAGTAGGCAATCTGGGTATCAATGACCTTGCGCCGCCCGCCCGTCGCCTCTTCCGTCCGCGCCCTGCCGCCCTTGCACCAGCGTTCGGCCCTAGTTGCAACGGCTTGATTGTCGCTGTTGGCTATCCTGATAGCCGTCGTGGGCGCGTTGGAGTTGAGTAGGGCCTGCGCCTCCTGCACTTGGTACTGCAAGAGGGTCGATCTCCTCTCAATCGTTGTGCGCCGGTACAGGGACGGGATTCCCGCCTTGCCCTTGGCCTCATCGCCGAAGACAACGGGCAGGTTGCACCAGCGAAGGGCGCGGCGGTACTCGATGTCGGCGTTCCGTTTCTGGCACCTGTCCTGGAGCTTCTTAGCGAACGCTTCGACCTGCTTGGCGGTCGGTGCTGTGGATTCCTTCTTTTTAGCCATTAGAACCTCAATGCCACGATATTGCACTTGGCCTGCCGCCCCATCATCCCCAGGATGACGTAGCGCAGGGTATCGACGGCGTGGTCGGACTGACGGGTCTTGATGCTGTCATAGAAACTCTGCCCATCGCCGTAACCGCTGGAAACGTGGCAATACGTCAGCATCTCGCGGATCAGGTTAGGGCACTCAGGCGAAATGTAGAGTCCTGGTTCGCCGGTATCATCGACGGCAAGGAGTTGGTTAATTGCCCTCACGCCCGTCTCCATGTTGGCGTTGGCCTTGGAAATCGGTATCCCCGCCGCGTTGAGGGTACTGAGTTCATCCGGCGCACGGGGGTCGCCGAAGTACCTTTCGACGTGGAACTCATGCCGCCAGCGGGACATGGTGCCCAGAACTTCGCCCAGAGAGGCCCGCTTCTGGTAGAACTCCCTGAACGCCCACCTGCGGCCCCCCGCAGTCTCGCCAACAAGGAGTCCACAGCTCGCCTCACTGAGTCCGAAGTCGGCACCGCCGCCGACCCGCTTGAAGTTGGTATCGGGCGGCAGTTTGACGTGTATGTCAGGGTCAAACAGGGGATAGACCAGCCCCTCCATAGAAATGAACTTGCCCATGACCTCCTGGTCGTGCAGGGGTGTTCCAGGCGGGTACTCGCGTTCGAGTTCCCTGGTGTAGTCCTGGGGAAGATAGGGGTTATTGAAGGGA
>Ga0315289_10012347_pt1 | contig 12041 bp, 6 predicted proteins | sample YL17G11_40_MG_FD_203452 | JGI IMG/M metagenome (GOLD analysis project Ga0315289, IMG submission 203452) | Sediment microbial communities from Yellowstone Lake, YNP, Wyoming, USA - YL17G11_40 | ecosystem: Environmental > Aquatic > Freshwater > Lake > Sediment | place: USA: Wyoming | collected...
CGTCCCATGCCCAACACATAACCCACCTCCTTCTTGCGTCGGATTACCATCGCCAGACCTCCCTGGAGGAATTATTACGTGATAGCATTGCTAGCATGTGGGACAACCCGAGCCCACAGGGAGAGGGGACTCCTGTTCTACCACCTCCAGTCCTCCACTGCCATCCGCCGCCTCTGAACCCTGAACCTCGATCTCTCGCTCCACTGCCGCCGCAAGGCTATGGACGGTGATCTCCTCCGAAAAACTCTCGACGAGCACTTCGATGCCCAAGGCCGCCTCGAGCCTGGTTTTCAGTTCCACGGCCATCAGCGAGTCGAAGCCCAGGCTCCGCAGCGGTTCGTCGGCATCCACTTGGTTCGCGCGTGTGCCGAGCGTTTGGGCCACGTGTCCGTGGACGAAGTCGTTGATCATTGCCGTGCGACGCTCGGGTGTGGCGGCGCGGAGATTTTGCAAAAAGACCGACGGCGCCTCGGCCCCCGGGCGCGGCTGGCTCCCGACCGCCTGGCGAAACTGTTGGTCCAACAGCGTGGGCTGCCGGCCGCGTGGGAATTGCTGCAAGAACTTCGACCAATCAACCGGCAGCACGCCCACGTCTACGGCATCTTCGCGCAGAAGTTTGCCGAGCACGGCCATGCCTTGGGTAATGGGGATCGTGCTAAGCCCAGCGCTGGCCCAGCGAGCCTGATTCTGCGACTGCACGCCGGCCGCCATGCCCGCGCTGGCCCAAGGTCCCCAATGAATGCTGAGCGCAGGCAGGCCGTTTTCCCGGCGAAAATGGGCAAACCCTTGCAGGAAGGCGTTGGCGGCGGCGTAGTTTGCTTGCCCCGGCGAACCCAGCACACCTGCGACGGACGAAAAGCATACGAAGAAGTCCAGCGGCATGTCGCGCGTCAGCAGGTGCAGATTCCAGGCGCCGTCGATCTTGGCGGCCATCACCCGCCAGAAGCGATCCCAGTTCTGTTGAATCAGCACGCCGTCGTCCAGCACGCCCGCCGCGTGCACCACGCCGCGCAACGGCGGCATCGACTCGCGGACTTGGCCTAACACCGCGGCCAATTCGCCGTGCTGGGCGGCATCGCAGCGCAGCGTGCGGACCGCCACGCCCGATTGCTCCAACTGCTGGAGGGCTTCGCTGGCTGCCGGCGAGGCCGCGCGGCGTCCCAAGAGCACCAGGTGCCGCGCCCCCTGCGCGGTCAGCCACTTCGCCGTTTCCAGTCCCAGCGCGCCCAGGCCCCCGGTGATTAAGTAAGTCCCGTCCGAACGAATTTCGATTGCGGCCGGGCCTTGTGCAAGGTCGCCCGAATGAGGCACCAGGCGCGCCACATAGCGGGCCGCGCCACGGAAGGCGACCTGATCCTCTCGGTCTGGGTCGGCGATCTCTTCGAAGAGGGCGTCTACGGCCCGTCCCAAGAAAAGTGCAACATGCGCGTGTGGGGCAGATTGCCGATCTGCCGCGTTTCTGGCGGGTTGCCAATTTGCCGCATTTCCGGCAGGTTGGCAACCTGCCCCACGTTGCGTGGCGGGATCCAGATCCAACCACACGCAGCGGAGCCGGGGAAGCTCCAGCGAGATCACCCGGCCCAGCCCCCAAACGGCCGACTGCAGCGGATTGGTTGCCCCACCACACACCGCCTGGCCGCCGCGCGTCACCAGCCATAGCCGGGGACTTTCGCGGCCTTCCCGCTTGGTCAAGGCCTGCGCCAAATGCAATGCGCTGCCGCAGGCCAGCACCTGGCCTTCGGCCAACGACTCGCCGGCCTGTTGCGGCAAACAGGCATCCAGGCTCCAAAGGTGAACGATGCCGCGGCAGGCGGGGTGATCGGCGGCAAAGATCTCGTCCAGCAAGCGGTTGATCTGGCCGGGCTCACGCGGGTTGATTGAAAACCGGTCGGCCGCCAAAGCCCCGAACGACTCGCCCGCCTCGACCAGCACCGCGGGCTGTCCGCACTGGGCGAACTTCTCCGCGAGCTTCGCACCCACGCCGCCGCGGTCGGCAAAAATCAGCCATCCGCCCGGCTGATCGACAACGTGCATCAGCCCGCGGCCGGCCCGTTGTTTCGGCTGCCACTGGACTTCATACAGCCAATCTTTGACATCGTGCAGAATGCCTTGCTCGGCCTTCGCTGCGGCCGGAGGAGTTGCAGGTGCGGGAAGCTGCGAAAAAATGGGGACAGGCACCGCTCGGCTGAGCTCGCCGCAAACCTCGCGGGATGCCGTCTTTCCGTTGTCTTCACGCACGGGCTCGGAGCCAGTCCCCATTTTTTCGGCCGGAGCAGTGGCAGTCGCGACCGGGCGGGAATCGGCCGGCTCGCCTGCCGGCTGCGCCGCAGCATCCTGTCGCGGCGGGACCCAGTAGCGGCGGCGTTGGAAAGGATAGGTGGGAAGCGACACCTTGCGCCGCGGGTAATCGCGATCGAAGCCGCGCCAGTCGACATGGGCTCCCCGCACGAAGAGCGCCCCGAGGGCAGCCAGCATCACGCTCCAATCATCCCGCCCTTCGCGCAGGCTCGGCAGCCAAAGTTGCTTCGACTCGGCCACACACGCACGGCCGAGCCCCAGCAGAATGGGCTTCGGCCCGATCTCCAGCAGCACGTCGCAGCCTTGTTCCAAAAGCGCAGCGATCGAGTCGCGGAATCGCACCGCGGCGAGCACGTGCCGCTGCCAGTAGTCGGGCGTCGACAATTCGCCTTCAGCCAGGCGGCCGGAGAGGTTCGAGACGATGCCGAACCGGGGCGCGGAGAACTTCACCGCCGCCAGCAGTTCGCCGTAGCGACCCAGGATCGGCGCCATCAACGGCGAGTGGAAAGCGTGCGAGACGGTAAGCTCCTTGGTTCTGACTCCCTCGGCACGCAGTTGAGCGACCACGGCCTGCACGGCGCCGCGACAACCCGAGATGACGACCTGCCGGGGATCGTTGATCGCGGCGATCGAGACCTCCGCACGCAACGGCTCGATCGCCGCGGCAACTCGCGGCTCCTCGGCCAGTACGGCGACCATTTGACCCTCGTGGGGCAGCTCTTGCATCAAGCGCGCCCGGGCGGCGGTGAGCCACAGGCCATCTTCCAGGCTAAAGATCCCGGCCCGGCAAGCGGCCACATACTCGCCTACGCTGTGCCCGGCCGCCAATGCAGGCTCAATCCCCCACGATGCCCAGAGTTCGGCCAGGGCATATTCCAGGCTGAACAAGGCCGGCTGCGTATAGGCCGTCTCGTTGATCGGCGACGACTCGCCGGACGAAGGATAGAGTACCTCAAGCAGCGGGCGCTCCAGGTGCGGCTCGAGGATCTGCGCGCAGCGATCCAAGGCCTGGCGGAAGGTAGGCTGCGACTCGTAAAGCTGCCGGCCCATGCCCACGTACTGCGATCCTTGACCGGTAAACAGGAAGGCGATTTTCGGCGCACCTGCTTTGGCACTGCCCGCGACTGCCAGCGCTTCCATGGGACGGGCGGCCAGCTCGCACAATCGCTCGCGCAGTTCGGCGGCCGATTCGGACTGAACGGCCAGGCGGTGCCGGAAGGCGCACCGGCCGGTGTTCGCCGTGTAGCAGAGATCCGGCAGGGAGACATCAGGATGTTCTTGCAAGTGCCTGGCGAAGCCTGCCGCCAAGTCGCGCAGGGCCTCGGGAGTTTTCGCCCGCAAGGTCAACAGATGCCGCGGACGCTCGACGGCGTCTTGGGGCGGGACGGACTGCGGCGGGAGCGATTGCTGCTGCGGCGACTGTTGCTGCGGTGGCTCGGCCACGATGATGTGGCAATTGGTGCCGCCGAAACCAAACGCGCTGACGCCCGCCAGCCGCCGGCCAGCCGCCGGCCAGTCGAGGCACTCGGTGGTAATCCGCAGCGGCGTGCCGTCCAGGGAGATGTAACGATTAAGCTTCGTGAAGTGCAGATGGGGCGGAATCTTGCGGTGCCAAAGCGCCAGTACCACCTTCATCAGGCTGATGATGCCCGCCGCCGACTCCAAATGGCCGACATTCGTCTTCACCGAGCCGAGCCAGCAGGGCTCGTCCGCACCGCGGCCGTCTGTCAGCACGGCCCGCAGTGCCTTCAGTTCGATCGGGTCGCCCAGCGAGGTGCCGGTGCCGTGCGCTTCGACGTAGCCGATTTCACTGGGTCTTACGCCGGCGTCTTCGAGTGCGTCGCGGATGACCTGGATTTGCGAAGGGCCGTTGGGGGCCGTCAGCCCGTTGGTCAGCCCGTCCTGGTTGACGGCCGAGCCGCGGATCACGGCCAGCACGCGGTCGCCGTCGCGCAGGGCGTCGGCCAGCCGCTTGAGCACCACCAGCCCGCAGCCTTCGCCGCGGACATAGCCGTCGGCCCGGTCGTCGAAGGTCTTGCAGCGGCCGTCGGCGGCCATCATGCGGGCCTGCGAGAAGATGATGGTCCCCTCGGGGCAAAGGATCAGGTTCACGCCGCCGGCAAGGCAGAGGTCGGCCTCGCCGCGACACAAGGCGGCACAGGCCAAGTGTACCGAAACCAGCGAAGAGGAACAGGCGGTGTCGATGGCAAGGCTAGGACCGCGGAAATTGAAGACATAGGAAACGCGGTTCGCCGCAACGCTCAAGCAGGTTCCCGTGGCGCTGTAGGCCGTGATGTCGTACAGGTCGCGATACAACAGCCGGGCGTAGTCGCTGTTGCTGATGCCCACGAACACCCCCGTGCGCGAGCCGGAAAGCCGCTCGGCCGCCAGCCCGGCGTCTTCCAAGGCCTCCCAGGCGACCTCCAACAACAGGCGTTGTTGCGGGTCCATCAACTGGGCTTCGCGCGGAGAGATGCCGAAAAAGGCCGGCTCAAACTGATCGACCTCTTCGAGAAAGGCGCCCCAGCGGGTGTACATCTTGGCGGGCGTAGCCGGCCGGGGGTCGTAGTAGGCACTGACGTCCCAACGCCCTGGCGGCACCTCAGTGACTGCGTCCAGGCCGCGCTGAAGCAGACGCCAGAACGCCTCGACGCCCGCCGCGCCCGGAAAACGGCAACCCATGCCGACCACCGCGACATCCTGCATAACAGTCGATCCTCTCGCACTGAAACTGCCCCCGCCGGGTTGTCCCAAATTCTCACCGGGAGACCCGGGGAACTCGGCGCGCCCTTCGGCCACAACCAGAGGGTTCAGGGTGCGGGGTTCAGGGTTCAGGGTTCAGGACACGAGTTCAAGCCGATATCTTGGATCCTAAACCGTAACCAAAGGCTTCAGGGTTCAGTACGCGAGGTTGGGCGAATATCCTGAACCCTGAACCCTGAACTCTGAACCCTCTCTGGTGAGAAATGCGGGCCGTGCTGCGAAGGCGTGTGGGAGATCTGGTCGGCGGCACCGGGCGACTGGCTGCGCTGGGCGAGATGCCCTGCCAGGGCCTCAATCGTGGGGTAGTCGTAGACCGTCATGGGATCCGTGCAAAACCCCAACCAGTCTTCTAGGTCACCCGTCATCCCCACGGCCGTGACCGAGTCGAGCCCGAGCATCTCGAAGGGGGCCTTGACGTCGATGTTTTCGAGGTGGACGTGCAAGGTCTTGGCAAGATAGTCTACGAACCACTGCTGAACTTCGTCCGGCGTACGTGGTTGAGGCCGTGGGCTGGTACCCTTGGCGCCCTGCCAATGCATCCCTTGTCCGGGGGCACCGCCGACCGACGAACGATCGACTCGCTGAGGCAAATTCATAGTTCCCTCGGATGTATGCGGTAGCCGAAACGTGCCGCTTTTACAGCGGGCCATTGTATCGCCAGTGGTTTTATCGCTCAACTGGGAAATCCGGGGAGGCAATGCGCCAGGGAGGGGAATTGCCCAGAACCGGCTGCCGTGCCTCCAATTCCTGCGGCGATAGCCGCTCAGTTGGTATACTCGTGGGCAGGGGCGATGCTCTATCTCAGCCGTACGGGGGTCAAGTATTCCGGTAAGAGGAGGCACCATGCCACGTCGATCTCCCTCACCTGTGGGCATACAATACCTGGTCGGTGGACTATGGTTGGTTCTGTTCGTTGCAGGAATGCAAGCCATGTCCGATGCGCAAGCCATGCCTCCTGCCGGCCGTGAAAAGTCGGGAGCGTCGGCGCAGCCTTCACCGCCCGTCAAGCCGGAGAAGAAACCGCAGACCGCCACCTTCGGTGCGGGCTGTTTCTGGTGTACCGAGGCGGTGTTCCAGCGGCTTAAGGGCGTGGAGAAGGTCGTATCGGGCTACAGCGGGGGCCACGTGCAGCAGCCGACCTACGAGCAGGTCTGCACCGGCGCGACCGGGCACGCCGAGGCGGTGCAGGTCACCTACGATCCGGCGCAGGTCTCCTACGCGGAGCTTCTAGAGGTCTTTTGGAAGACGCACGACCCCACCACGCTCAACCGCCAGGGAAACGACTTCGGCCCACAGTACCGCTCGGTGATCTTCTACCACGATGATCAACAGCGACAACTGGCCGAGGAGCACAAGCAAAAGCTCAATGCCTCCGGCGCCTTCCGCGCGGCGATCGTGACCGAGATTGTGCCCTACCGGGAATTCTTTCCCGCCGAGGATTACCACCACGACTACTACCGGCTCCACGGTCGGCAGCCGTACTGCCAGCACGTCATCCGCCCCAAGATCGAGAAGCTCGAAAAGGTGTTCGGCGAAAAACTAAAGACCGCGGCGCGCAAGCCCGGCCGAGACTGAGAAGGCCGACGGCGGACAACAGGGCCGTTTAGCGGCCGCCGGCACGGCGGCCCCATGGCTCTCTTTCGTTTGTGCGCAATTTGCAATGATCCGCTTGCGACCGCGACCACTGGTCGCGGCGTTACAATTCCAATGCCGCGCCTTACGCCGAGCGTTTCTTACCCTTTCCCTTGCCCGGCCGTGTGCCCGGCGAAGTTGCCGGCCCAAGCGGCTTGTCGGCATCCGACGAGCGCGGGCTGATCTTGATGCCCGCCGCGAGTTCGAGCGTCTTGCCTTGGCCTGCGCCGAGGCAGAGGACTTTGCCGTCGCTGGTCGATAGATAGAGCCTGCCGCCGGCCGCCGCCATGCCGTCGAAAACGGGCATCGAGGCCAGCCGGTAACTGACCAGTCCCTTGCCGTCGGCCGCCGACACCGCCGCCAGAATGGCCCCTTTGCGCCCGTCGTAGGCGGCTGCCTGGTCGGCCAGTTTCGCCCGGATCTGCGGGTCGTCCATCGACTTGGCGGCCTCGTCCTCGTTGACGAAGTCGGGCGGCCCGGCGACGAACAGCGTGGGGCCCGCGTGGACCATCGCGGTGGCCTGCACCGGCAGTTCATCCGACCACTGGTAGGCGAAGCGGGTTGTCGGCGTCTGGCCGGAATTGGACTTTTTCTTGCCGTCCGGCCCGACTTTCGGCTCCGGCGGATTGAACATCTGCAGGATCTCGGGCTGCTTGCTGGTGGCGAACAGGTGGTTCACATAGGGAGTGCTCCATTTGAAGTATTGCCAGCGGCGGCCGTAGCCCCAGACCGTCGTATCATCGAACACCATGATGCGACCGGCGGGAATCAAGCGGCCGGCCTGGTAATAGCCGCCGGCGGACGAAGCCCAAGCCCGGCCAAATACCCAGTAGGTGCGGTGCCACATGGTGTCGTCGAGGAAGCCGGTCGGGCTGAACAGGTGGATATCGTCGCCCTTCTGGTCTTTGACTTGCACGTACTCCACAAACTTGCGCTTGCCCTCCAGATCGAACGGCAGGGAGCGCATGTAGACCCAGCGGCCGTCGCAAGAGAGGATATCGGGCAGGGCCACCGGCATGTTCATCCCCTTGGCCTTCGATTGCAAGTTCTCGTTGGTCTCCGGATCGCGGGCGTCGAAAGCTTGCGGCCGGTCTTGGGATCGAGCCGCAGCATGCGCAGGCCGCCGTCGAGGAACATCGACCGCCCCGCCACGCAGTAAACCACGCCGTTTTGCAACAGCATGCTGCCGGACACCGGCCACACCGACTCGACCTGCTCGTACGCCACCATCCGCCGGTTCTCGGGCGCGGCGCGGAACCGCCAGCAAAGCGCGCCGTCGGAGGCCCGCAGGCAGTATACGTAGCCATCGGCACAGCCGAACAGGGCGCAGCCCTGCCAGATGGTCGGCGGCGAGTCGACCCGGCCGCCGGCGGTGTAGGTCCACGCCGGCTTGCCCGTGGCTGCGTCCAGCGAGCGGACGGTAGCGGTATCCAACGACGAGAGGAAGAGCTTGCCGTCCGCCACGACCACGCTACTCAATCGGCCGCCCAGGTCGGTCTGCCACAGGGCCTTGAGCTCGGTGGGCACGGACGCTTTCGTCGACCCGCTGCGGGCCGCATCGTGGCGATATGTTGCCCAGTCGGAGGGATTGGGGATTAGGGATTGGGGATTAGAAGCCGAAGCATACGCTGGCCCCTTCTCAAGCCGTGCTTCATCCGGCACGTTGGCGGCCGGCGGCGTTTTCGACGCCGGCGCCAAGGCGTTGAAGCCGTACAGCTTCGACTCTTCGTAGCAGGCGCAAGGGTGCGGATTGGTGTAGATCATGCCGTTGGCGGGCATCACGCCGTACAGGCAGCCGCTGCGGACCCAGTTGTTCGGCGTCCAGTGGTTCGTGGTCGTATCGATCAACTCGATCCCGGTACGCGAGAAGAGGAGGTAGTTGTCGGTCGCCTTCGCGCGGTAACAGCGGTGGTGGAACCAGGGAACCTTCACGTCGGGCAGAAACTGCTTAACGACCTTGCCGGTCTGGGGATCGCGGGCGGTCATCTCGCCCGATTCATTGGATTGCGCCACTTCGCCGTACCACACCAGTCCGTTGGCGACCAGCACGTCTTTGGGCGTGTGATGCCCGCAGGGCGGCTGCTCGGCCTGCCAAAGGATTTTGCCGTCGGCGGCTGAGAGGCCGACGATCGGGCTGCGGCCGCCGCCGAAATCGGTGTTATCGATGCCCCCGGAGAACAGGACTACGTCCTTGTAGGCCACCAGCGTCGGGGTGAAATAGCTCTGGATCAGCGACTTGCGCCCCAGCGGCGGGGAGGCCCAGTGGCGGGCGCCGGTCGCTCGGCTGAGGCAGACGATCTTCTCCCCGTCGTGGTAAAAAGCCCGCTCGCCCTCGACCGCCAGCGTTTCGGGAAGGATGCGATCTTCCTTTTCCCAAAGGACCTTGCCCGTATCGGCCTGCACGGCCACGATTCGCCGCTTGCCCTCATCGGGCCAGGCTTGCTTGGCCCCCTCTCTGGCTGCCGTCAGCGAGTCGAACTTCGGCTCGCCGCGCGGATTGACCACCAGGAACAACACGCCCTGCGAAAGGAGAATCTCTTCCGTGGCCGCGGTGCCTTGGTAGGTGCGGATCGGGATCCCCGTGGCCGCGTCGAGCACCGAAAGCGGCGCGCTGAGTCCCAACGTCACGTACACTTTATCGCCCATGGCCACCAGCCGGCGGGTCAGCAGTTGCGGCCCGCTCTTCAGCGGCCACAGATGGGTGTGCCACTCTTCAATGGGTCTTTGCCACAAGATCATGCCGTTAAAGGCGTCGCGGGCCACCAGCATCCACTTGGGCGGCACCAGGATCGAGGCCCGGGTGGCCTCGTCGAAGATGTAGAAGTTCCGCCCGCCGGCCGACACCATCGCGCTGATGGCCGACATGTGATCGTGGTGGCGCGAGTAGCGCGGCCCGCCGATCCACTGCATCTGCCGCGGCGGACCGACGACCGAGTCGTGCGCCACCGCGTTATTGCTCGGATCGTGCAGGTAGTGTGTCCACTCGTCGATCTCGGCCGGACGCGGCTTCGTGAATTTTGGATTTTGGATTTTGGATTTTGCATTAAGCACCAGCGCCACCCCGCCTGGAGCCAGCACGCGGCGAATCTCCTCCTCGGAAACTTGCGGCTTGGGATCGGAGACGACCAACAGGTTTACGAGGTTGTCGTTGTAAGGCAGGCGCGTGCCCTGGAACTGCTCGACCGACACCGGGCCGTACAGCCGCAGCGCGTGCAGGTATTGCCGGGCCTTTTCAATCTTGGCCGCGTCGGCGTCCAGGCCGTGGACCAGATAGCTGTCGTTGGCGTGCAAGGCGGCCGTGAGCTTGCCGTCGCCGCAGCCGAGATGCACGATCAACCCTCCCTTGACGCCGGTATCGGCGAGGATCTGTTTGGCTTGCTCCGGAGCGGAGTTGGCAGGAGCCGCCTGAACGGGCATCAGCATCGCGCCCAATAAGACGAGCGCGCACACACAACTTGCCAGCGTCGCTTTCGCAGTCATCGAAGGCTCTCCATGAGGTTGCTTTGTGAAAACCAGAAAACCATCCGGGGAAATCGCCGAATCGTCGGGGGGATGCTTCGCCGCGCGCCCATCAACGCGCCCGGAGCACCAAAGGCGTGCAGCAGCCTTTTTGGCGTAATCCGCCGGCGTTGTCAAGGGCGCCTGATTGACAAACGCGATTGCATACCTGATGCTGCTGGTGGTGTTTTCGGCAAGAAGCATGCGGAAAATGGTAGCTGGCGGCAGGGGACTGTCCCAGTTTTCGCGGCGCGACCGATTCCACGGGCAGAGCGACGTCATCGCCACGAAAATTGGACTGTTTTCCTCGGAAACCACCTTCACGTTTGCAGCTTCACGCCCGTCTTGGCTTGCCACCGTTAACCGCACCAGAAAGGAAAGACCTATGTTGCCGCCCTGGGGTATGCAAAATCTCGTTGCTGACGTTGCCTGCTGCGGGCTGGTCGCCCTGGCGTTGCCCCTGGCCGCCACGGCCGGGGCCGAACCGGCCAGGGGCCCGCTGATGAACTTGATGGTGAATCCGCGGTACTTCACCGACGGCTCAGGCCGGGCGATCTACTTGGCCGGCACGCACAATTGGCATAACTTTCAAGACAACGGGCATCGGCTCCCGGAGAGCCAGGACCCGCCTCCCGCGTTCGATTACCAAGGCTATCTCGACTTCCTGGCGGCCCACGGTCACAACTTCTTCCGTCTCTGGCGCTGGGAGGCCCCCAAGTGGACCGATGCCCAGCCGAAGGGAACCGTGAAATACTGCCAGCCGCATCCCTGGCTGCGCAGCGGGCCGGGGATGGCCAAGGACGGGAAGCCGAAGTTCGATTTGACCCGCTTTGATCCGGAGTATTTCGACCGGCTCAAGGCCCGTGTGCTTGCCGCCGAGCAGCGGGGGATTTATGTGTCGATCATGCTCTTTGAAGGCTGGGAGATGCAGTTCACCGACGCCTGGAACTATCATCCCTTCAATCTCGACAACAACATCAACGGCATCGACGGCGACGCGGGCGGCGACGGCCGCGGCCTGAAATACACCACCCTGCAACACAGCCCCATGGCCGAGCGCGTGTTGGCCCTGCAAGAGGACTACCTGCGCAAGGTCATCGATACAGTCAATGATCTCGATAACGTGCTGTACGAAGTGTGCAACGAATCGGGGGCCTTTTCCACCGAGTGGCAATATCACATCATCCGCTCAGTGAAGCAGTACGAGGCGACCAGGCCGAAGCAGCATCCGGTCGGCATGACCGTTGAGTACGCCAAGGGCACCAACGACGTGCTCACCAAGAGCCCGGCCGACTGGATCTCGCCTAACCCGGGCAGCCCGGAGGAGAACTTTCGCGAGAACCCAACCTCCGAGTTCTTGGGCAAGGTGATCGTCAACGATACCGATCATCTTTGGGGGCACACGGGCGGCGACAACGTTTGGGTCTGGAAGAGCTTTTGCCGCGGGCTGAACGTGCTGTTCATGGAGGAGCTGTTGCCCTCGCCCACCTGGCAGGACTCGGCCCGCGACGCCATGGGCCAAACGCGCCGCTACGCCGAGAAGATCAATCTGGCGGCAATGGTCCCGGCGAACAAGCTTTCGGCCACCGGTTATTGCCTTGCCGACCGCGGCAAAGAGTACCTGGTCTTTCAGCCCGGCAGCAAAGGCGAGTTTACGGTCGACCTGCGCGACGCGCCGGGCCAGTTCGCGGTGGAGTGGTTCAACGTCAATGCCGACCAGGTGATTCCGGCCAAGCCGGCCACCGGCGGAGCAACGCGCACCTTCACCACCCCTTTCCCCGGCCCGGCCGCGCTGTACTTGAAGGCAACCAAGTGAGCGGCCGCCGAAGAATAACTCCCCTCTCCCGTCG
>Ga0315289_10012348_pt1 | contig 12040 bp, 14 predicted proteins | sample YL17G11_40_MG_FD_203452 | JGI IMG/M metagenome (GOLD analysis project Ga0315289, IMG submission 203452) | Sediment microbial communities from Yellowstone Lake, YNP, Wyoming, USA - YL17G11_40 | ecosystem: Environmental > Aquatic > Freshwater > Lake > Sediment | place: USA: Wyoming | collected...
GATCCCGTTCGTTCCGATTCATTGTTAATGTCTCCATCTTGTGGGCGGCGTTGCTACCGCAACCCCGCCCAAAAGGGGACATTTTTACGGAGTTACAAAGGGGACATTTTCACGGAGTTTCGACAGCAATGACGCGGTTAAATGAGACACGCGCCGGCTGCTCGCTAGCAATTCCGGATTCCCGAGAGGCTCTTTCAAAACTGTAGGCGACGACGTGAGGAGTCTCTGATTGCCTTGGAGTTTGAGCCTCCTTACGTCGGCGCCTACAGGGTTTTGAAATTGGCTCCCGATTTCGGATTTTGAATTTCGGATTTGTTTCGGATTGCGGATTGCGGATTTCGGATTTGCGCTTCGCCCGGCGCCGCAAACGGGTTGCCCCTGGCAAGTTCCGCCGCTTGCAGGCGCGGGCGGAACAACGGACCGACAACCACGTAAACCCATGCCAGCACCGGGTGCAGCCCGAAGCACGCGCCCAGCCGGACAATATCCAGAAACCCCACGCCGTAAAAGAATGTGGCCGCGATCATCAGCAGAGCACCCGGCATTTGCGCAGCCGACGCCAGTTTCCACGCGCCTCGCCAGTTCAAATTCCGATTCGCGAAGAACGCCACCAGCAATGCCGGCGCGCAGTAAACCGCCGCGAGGATCGCCCAGGCCAGCATCAGCGCCGCCACACACGCCAAAGCCGCACCCGCCAGAATGGCCGGTTGCCACGCGCCCCACCACGGCTCCAACTCCGCGCGGTTCAGCGCGATGACCCAGCCTTTTGGATACGCGACCGGCCAGTAGCCCAGCAGCGAGACGACCTGAAAATCCGTTTGACCGAACTCGACGCACACATCCGCCTCGTGCCCGACTTCGGCTTCGTGGTTGAGGTCAACGACAATCGCCAGAAACCGGTCGCCCGCCAGTTGCACCGGCGAGTCCCCGCGCCAGGCGAGCTTGCCCCGGCGGATTTCTCCTTGAGCCGGCAACTGGCGGATTGCCTCGCGCACTTGAGGAAACCAAACGTCGCGCACAAACCAGACGACTGCGCCGGCCACCAGCGCGGCGACGACGAACTGGACGAGGAGCAGCCGCCGCAGTCGCGCGTCCGCAAACGCCGCCACGCCGCGTGGCGTCAGCGGCTGCCAGGCAAACGTTGGCGAAGCGATTTTAATGCGCATGATCGGAAAACCGCGCGCACCATGTAGCCGCCGAGGTGACGAGGCGGACAAAGCGCCTTCGCGCGGTCCACTCCGCCTCCTCACGTCGGCGGCTACAAAGCTTGCCTCAACTCGGAGCGGCTCCTTCCGCCGGAGGCTTTTCCTGCTTCGGCGGCGGCACGACGACCACCGGCACGGGATACCGGAGCTTCATCACGTCGTCCACCAGCACCTCGACGAAATACGTGCCGGCGGTCTTGAACTCCACTTGCGGAAACACCGTCACGTTGCTCGCGCACAGGAACGCCTCTTGCAGCGCGAACTTCAGTTCGCTCTTGCGCAGCACGGTCGTCTGGTCCGGCGCCATCAGCCGCACACATTCGCGGAACTGGCCCACGCCCGCCGTCCAGCGGTTGAACACCGTCAGCCGGAACGCCGTCACCGGCACCTGCGGCACACGGATAACATTGATGACCCCGATGACGATGAAATTGCCGTTCACTTCCTGGCGGATTTCTTCGCACAGGAGCGAACACTGCAAGTCTGGTAAAATGCGAGTGGCGTTCATAGCAATCTTCGTTTCATTCGTTTCTCGAATTCTCAGAGGGTGTTTGGAGAATCAAGTTTGGTGTCCAGCCTTTAGGCTGTCGGCCCCGGCGCAACACGCTAAAGCGTGGACACCCAACACAGGGGCCTTTGCCCCAACCCGGGCTAGACGATTCTCCAAACACGTTTTCATTAACACCCCGCTTCAGCGGGGTGAATTCTGCCACCGCACGGATGAAACCGTTTCAACGGTTTCTTTATTGGCCAGTCGCGCTCGCAAAACCGTTGAAACGGTTTCTGTCATTCTTGCCTCACCTACACCCGACTGAAGTCGGGTGTTAATGAGAAAGTGCGTTCCGCGTGGCGCTGCCCGTCGCCATCTCCGCCGCGCGCACCGTGTTTTGCATCAGCATGGCAATGGTCATCGGGCCGACGCCGCCGGGGTTGGGCGTGATCTTGCCGGCAATCGGCTGCACGTTCGCAAAATCCACGTCGCCCACCAGCTTCGTGCCGCCCGCAGATTTCGAATCAGGCACGCGATTGACGCCCACGTCCACGACCACCGCGCCCGGTTTCACCATGTCAGCCTTCACAAACCCGGCCACGCCCAGCGCCGCGATCAAAATGTCCGCCCGCCGGCAATGCGCCTTGATGTCGCGCGTCGCCGAATGACAAATCGTGACCGTGGCGTTGGCGTGTTTCGTCTTCTGACACAGCATCGCCGCCAGCGGCTTGCCCACGATGTTGCCCCGGCCAAGTATCACCACTTCCGCGCCATCCGTCTTCACCTGCGACCGCGCGAGCAGTTCGCGGATGCCCGCCGGCGTGCACGGCTGAAAACCCGTCGGGTCGCCCAGCATCAGCTTGCCGACGTTGACCGGGTGAAACCCGTCCACGTCCTTCTCCGGCAGCACCGTCGAGTAAACCACTCCCTGCCGGATGTGTTTGGGCAATGGCGACTGCACGAGAACTCCGTGGATGCGCGCATCCGCGTTCAACTTCGCCAGCAGCGCGAGCAGTTCCTTTTCGGACGTCGTTTCCGGCAGAACGTGCGTCTCGGAAAAAATGCCCAGTTGCGCCGAAACTTTTTCCTTGCGCCCAACGTAAACCTTCGAGGCGGGGTCTTGGCCCACGCGCACGAAGGCCAAACCTGGCTGGATGCCGCGCGCTCTCAGCGCGACGATGCGCGGCACCAATTCGCTTTGGATTCGCGCGGCGACGGCCCGCCCGTCAATGACGTTCGCCAGCCCCATTATTCCACCACGTGGATGCGCTGGATGGTGATAACCGGCGTGTTCCGCCATCGCGCGTCGAGACCTTCTTCACCAGTGACAATGATTCTGAGACCTTTGTAGCGTTTCAGATTCAGGTTGGTCGAGGTGGTGTAAAGGTAATTGATCGTCTCGCCGGTGTCGAGGCTGACCAGCGCAAACGGCGTCGGCGCCTGGATGCTCCACGTGGGCCGCACGATGCCTTCGCGCTGCACAATGCGTTTGGGCGGCGGCTGTTCCGTGACTGCGGGCGCGGGAACGGCAGGCTCGGGTGTCGGCGCCGTAGCAGCGGTAGGAGCGGCAGGTTCGGCTGGCGCGGCCACGGCCGGTTGCTGCGGCACGGTCGTTTCAATCGCCGGCGCCGGAGCCGGTTCGGCTGGCGCAGTCGCCGGCGGAGCGGCTTCCGCCACCGTAGCCGCGGGAGCCGGCGTCGGCGTGGCCGGCGCTGCTGCCGCTTCCTGCTGCAAATACTGCGCGGCGACGAAGGCGAAAGCATTGGTCGGCACGGCGATTTCCATCCAGTTACCCTTCGTGACGATTTCATTCACGGCATCGCCGCGTTCCAGGGTGCCGACGACGCTGTAGTTTTCGCCCGGACCGGCGCGCAGGTTCAACTTCTTCGGCAAGACCGTCTTGTTCGTCGTGTCCACGAACGACGTGTGCACCCAGAGGTGCCCGTTGGTGGGGAACGCGATGCGCGCCCAGTCCGCCGGCTCGCCCTTCCTCGGCTTGGCGAGCGTGATTTTCTCCAGCACGGTGACGGTGTCGCCCTTGTTAAGGCGTGTGATGACTTCGCTGCGCATTGTGGCTTGGCCGCGCGCGTTGACGTAGTTGGCGGTGACGGTCGCCGGCCCGGGCACCAGGGTCACGTCCTTTTCGACGGCGGCGGGCGCGGCGGAAGTCGCGGGCGGGGGATTGGATTCCGTCTGCGCGATAAGGCCGGTCGAGACGGCCACGGTTAAAACCATCCAGAAATTTGTTTTCATACCTCGCCAAGTAGAGATTTAATCTCGGTTTCTGTCAATGCCCGCCATCGGCCCGGGCGCAACTGCCCGAGACCGATCTTTCCAATCCGCGTGCGCACCAGCCGCTTCACGGGCAGCTTCAGTGCTTCAAACATGCGCCGCACCTCGCGGTTTTTGCCCTCGGCCAGTTCCAGTTCCACCACGCTGCGCGACGGCCCGGCTGAAATCAGCGCCGCCTTTTCTGTCTTCAACTTCTCGCCCGCGCTCCAAAGCCCATGCAACATTTCGGCGAGCGCGCCGTCCGTCACGCGCCCGGCGACCGTGACGCGATACGTCTTGCGCACGCCGTAACGCGGATGGGTCAGGCGCAGGCTGAATTCACCATCGTTGGTCAGGAAAATCAATCCTTCGCTGTTAAAATCGAGCCGGCCTACCGGGTAAAGGTTGCTCCATTCCTTGGGCAGCAACGCGCCGATGGTCGGGCGCCCCCGCTCGTCCTTCCGCGTGCAAACGCAGCCGCGCGGCTTGTGCAGGGCGACGTAAAGCTTGCGTTTGGGTTGGACCGGTTTGCCGTCCACGCGGACCGCGTCACGCGCGGCGTCCACCTTCGTGCCCAACTCGCGCACCACCTGGCCGTTCACGGCCACGCGCCCGGCCAAGATGATTTGCTCGCTGGCACGGCGCGACGCCACGCCCGCCTCCGCCAGGAATTTTTGCAGACGAACCACGAAGAATTGTGGAATGCGGATTTCGGATTGCGGATTGAACGGCGCAGGCGCGCTCAGAGATCCCAAAATCCGCAATCCGCAATCGCCAATCCGCAATGGCATCAGCCTTCCGGCTTGGTCTTGCGGAGGCCGGTGATCCGGTCGCCGTCCTTCCACTGACCGCGTTTCTTGAGCAGTTCCACCCGCTCGAAGCGCTTCAACACGTTGCGCTTGGCCCCCAACGTGGCCGAAGCGCGCAGACTGCGATGCTGTGACATAAATCAAATCCGTTTGCTGACCGTAAAACCCGCATGAAAAGCGGAGGACGGTTGTAACACGGCGACGACTAAGAAGCGAGCGGGATTTTCAAGCGGCGGACTTCACCGGCTCCGCAAACTTAAAAGCCGCGTCACCTCACGCACTTGCTGGCGGCAGGCGCGCGCCGCATCTGCGTCGTGTCCGCTATCCCGACCGCGCCCGATGTGGCCAAGGCGTGCGCTGAGTTCCGTCGGCGGCTGTCAACCGGCTTGGGTTAAGTGGCGATAGCAAAGGCTATCAGCGCAGTTGTTCATTGTGAAAGGCCGCGCTTCCAGCTAAAGCTTGGTAAGAACGACTTGTCCAAATGAAGAAACTCCGCACGTTTTTACTTATCGCAGCCATTCTGCTTGTCGTGGCGTGCGTGGCGGGCTTCATTCCGCACTGGAGGATGGAGTCCTATGTTGCCGCGCTGCATGCCAAGGGCGAGAAGATCACATTTCGAGAACTGCGCGCCTCGCTTTCGCTGAATACCGAGGATTCGCTGGCAGTTCTGACGAACATTCTGCAGAAGCTCGGCCAGCCCCCAGCCAACTCGACGAACTTGGGAACGATGCACTTCATCGGGCCAGGTCGAGCCCGAGTCGCATGGAAACAAAGTATGCCGCCCTGGCCAGCTTCAGAAGGTGGAGAGAAAAAAACGACGTGGGGGTCTGTCAGCAATCTTATCACTGCGGAGACGGCTTCGCTTAGAGAGTTGCGCGCAGCTTTGAAGCAGCCTTCCCCCAACGCTGGCTTTCAGACGAATTACTTCGGATCGTGGAAATCATCCATCCTGAAACCACGTATGCACTTGGTGAGGAGCGCGGCATCCTGGCTCGCGGGTGGGGCACTTGTCGCTTTGCACGACGGACAACAGGCAGCAGCCTTGGCAAACATTCAAGCTATTGCAGGACTGGCAGACCTGCACCGCGAAGAGTATGAGTTGGCAAGTCAGATGCTTCGAATGGAAGTCGCGCGCTTGGGGCTGCACCTGACATGGGAAGCATTGCAGAAGGAGGGATGGAACGATGAGCAGTTGTTGGCATTGCAGCACTGCTGGGAAAAACTCGATTTGTTGGAGGCGCTCGAAAGAGGAATGGAAGGTGAGCGATGTTTTGGCATGGAAGCCCGCAGAATGCTCCGCGAATCCTCAGGGCGTCTGGAAGAACGGCTCGGCGAGACAACGACCAAGCCGTCCGAGTCGAAGGGAAAGCGCCTCTTCAACCACGCCTTGGCGCGGCGGCTGCTCGTGGGGACCTATGCGGAGAACGATTGGCTATTCTATCTTCGCTTCATGCAGGCAGAGGTCGAAGATGCGCGTGCCTTGCGCGCCAACCGGAAATGGAAGGAAATCGCAGATTCACTTCGGGCGCGCGAAGTTCAAATCAACAAAATGTTTGATTCCCCGATGCGCTTTCTTCATTTGCTCAGCTTGACTGCCATTCCAAACTTTCATGGCGCCTACCGAACGGCTTCTCGGACAGAAACTGAACGCCGACTTGCTGTTACTGCCATTGCCCTCAAACGTTACCAACTGAAGCGTGGCAACAACGCGCCCAGCTTGGAAGCGTTGGTGACGGAGTTTCTGGCCGCAGTCCCAAACGATTGCATGAGTGGCCAACCACTGTGCTACCGCGTCAATGCTGGTGGCACATTCACTCTCTACTCCGTCGGAGACGACGGGAAAGACGATGGTGGCAATCCAACGGTCACTAAGCCGAGTGCGAACCTTGGATTGTGGGATGGGCTCGACGCTGTTTGGCCCTCCGCTGAGTATCTTGCCCTACCGTAACCTTTCGTCCTTGGGCGACAAAAGCCGGTGCGGCGGTTCGTTCGTGCGCGGTGGAGGTTTTGTCTTGAACGCTGAGCGGAGCAACCAGTGGCGCTTCAAGCCCTGCACCAGTTCGTCCGTGTGAACGATTGCGTCGGAGATGGATTTGAGGATGTTGGTGTTAGCCTGGACCTGGGCGTTGAGGTTGCTGGTGATGCCGGCGAGGTGGTCCAGACTCTCGGCCAGAATCAGGAGGTTCGTGTCCACGTTGACCATGACGGCGTTGGCGTTTGTGAGCGCGGAGTCCAGTTGCGCGTGCTGGCCGGGTGACAACAGCCATTCGCCCAAAGCGCCCTGTCCTTTCAGTTGCTCTGAAATCACGACGAGATTCGAGGCGGCCGGTCGCGCGGCGAGGGCGACGGCGTTCAAGTTCGAGGTCATGGCGACGGTGTTGTTAAGCGCGGCGGCCAGTTGGTTGGTCAGCGCGAGGAAATTCGGCAGGGCCTTCTCGACCTGTGTGACGAGCTTGTCCAGCCGTTCGGTGACGGCGGGCGTTTCCTCCGAGAGCAGCCAGTAGAGATTGGTCCGAGCATAAGTCTCGTAGCGCTTCTCGAAATCGTTCCACACGGCGGTCATGAATTTCTTCTGCTCGCGGGTGTCGAGAACGCGCACGCGCTCATGGCCCAGGCTGGCGAGCTGGGCGGAGTTGATTTTGGAGAGCGGTGTCAAGGCGGGTACGACAACGTTGGTGCCCGTGGCGTCGCGGATTTCCTCGGCGAGTTTCCATTTCTCAAGCTCGCGCCACTTGGTCGCTTCGCCGGGCGTGATTTCCCGGAGCGGATTGAACATGTAGGTCGGATAACCTTTCGTGCCTTTGGTGACTTCCAGCCCGCGCTGGCCGAGCAGATCGGCGGAAGTCACTTTCGCCCGCGAGCCTTCCGTCCACAAATAGCCGTAGTACGGGTCTTTGATCTCGAACTCGACATAGACGTTGAAGGCGTCGTAGGGCGGCATGGCGTCAATGCGCGTGATCTGGCCCACGTCAAAGCCCATCAGCTTCACCGGATCGCCGACTTTCAAGCCGGTGGCGCGGTCGGCGAACGTGTAGTAAGGGGCTTTGGTGACGAACCAGCCCTTCCGCTGCGCCGTGTGATAGACGTAATAGGCGAAGCCGCTCACCAGCAGCAGCGTCGCCAGCAGCACGAACCAGCCCACGGCGCGTTCCACGCGGCTGAGGCGCGTGCGCAGTTGCGGAGTCAAGTCCTGCAAGGCCATGTTTTAATTTCCGATTTTGGATTTGCGATTTACGAGCGCCAATGCGCGTCCTCGCGATTGCGAAATCGTAAATTGCTAAACTTTCGCGCCCGTGTCGGCCAATAATTCTTTCACCAACGCGTCCGCGGCTTCGGCCACTTGCGCCCAGCCGCCGAGAACCGCAAACTGCTTGTCCCTGAGCAGGGCGAACTGGCGCGCGTGACCTTTCCACGGGCGCAGGTTCTCCGTCGTCGCGACCAGTGTCAGCGGTTTGCCGTCGAAAAAGCCGTGGCCCGCGGACAGTTGATCGAGGAAACGCAACCACCAGTTGGCGTGGCGCGCGTCGAGTCCGCTCAACGGATTGTCCAGCAGGAGCACGTCCGGTTGCAGCATCAGCGCCCGGGCCAGCCCGGCGCGTTTTTGCCAGTTCCGACCAATGGCGCCGGGCGTGCTGTCGGCCCAACGACTCAGTTCGGTCAACTCCAACATCGCCCGCACGCGCTCTTCGGCCTCGGCGGCGGAAAGATTCCTGTGGTAGCGCAGGGGCAGGGCAACGTTTTCCGCGATGGTCAGTTGGGTGAGCAATTGCCCGCCGTCGAAGACCAGGCCAAGGCGCAAGCGAGTCGGGAGGCGCGCGTCCTCGAAGATGGGCATGGTTTCGCCGCAGAAACGGTATGTGCCGCGCGCGGGCGAGAGCAATCCGGCGGCCAGCATGAGAAAATCGCTTTTGCCCGAGCCGTGCAGGCCAGCCACCGCCCAGTAATCGCCAGGCGCGACCGACCAGTCCACGTTTTCGACGACGATGCGGTCGGGGTCCTTCATGGCCGTGGCGGAGACCGCGGTCATTTCGATGACCGGCTGGCTCGGGTTGGGCGCGACGGCGGTCATGCAACGAGGTAAATGATGATGAAAAGCGCGTCCAGCAAGACGCAGGCGATGAGGCTTTGGGCCACGGCGCGCACCGTTGCCTGCGAAACTTCCTCCAACCGCAGCGGTTGGGCCAAGCCGTGGTAACAGGTCACGATGGCGATGATGAAGCCGAAGCCGACCGTTTTCAGCGCCAGCAACGCGAAGTCCAGCCAGCCCAGCGCGCCGGCCAGTTGGCGGATGTATTCGCCGGGCAGCAACGGCACGTCCTGGAGGAAGGCCCAGAGATAACCGCTGACCAGCGAGCCGAGGATCAGGTAAACGGTGAGCGAAAAAACCCCCAGCGCTATGCCGACGACGCGCGGGACGACGAGGTAATGCACGGGATCAATGCCCAGCGCCTCCAGCGCCTCGACTTCGCCCAGCGCCCGCGCCGTGCCGAGTTCGACGACGTTGGCCGCGCCGATGCGCGCCAGCACGACCAGCGCGGTCAGCAGCGGGCCGAGTTCGCGCACGACGACGACGACCACCACCGGGCCGAGGTAGTTGATGGCGCCGAAGGGTTTCAGCCAGGAAACGGTTTGCCCGATGACCAAGAAGCCCAGCGCGGCCGCCAGGAACAAAAACATCGGCAACAGGCGCACGCCCGCGCGGTCCACCTCGCGTCGCGTGAGCGGATGAATCACGCGGGCGGCGACGCCGAATTTGCTGACGATCACGCCGAGGGTGATCAGCGCGAACGCGCCCAGCCCTTGCACGGTCAGGACGAGGCGCAGGAGTTTGCGGCCGAGAAAGTCAGTGTAGGACTTCGGCAGCGGCGCGCGCCAGAGCACGCGCGTGGCGGGCGTATCGAACGCGTTGACAGTCCCGTCTTGCACGTAACCAGCGTAGGATTTCGGCGATGGCGGGTCAAAAGCGATTTTCAATTCCTCGCTTGGTCGTAATCTTACTCGTAATCTTAATCTGCTTTTCGGTCGGGGAGATTAAGATTAGGATGACGATCAGGATTAAGAACTGGGAAACAGCCGGTGAAGAACATCGTTTATTTCGACCTCGAAACGCAGAAGTCCGCCGATGAAGTGGGCGGCTGGGACAAGATCAGCCGCATGGGGATGAGCATCGGCGTGACGTTCAGCACCGTGCGGGGCGATTACCGGATCTTCGCCGAGAAACACGTGAACGACTTGCTCGCCGACCTCCAGCGTGCCGATCTCGTGGTGGGCTTCAACATCGTGCGGTTCGATTACGAGGTGCTGCACGGCTACACGCCTTTTGATCTGCGGCAGCTTCCCACGCTCGACATCATGGTGGATTTGCAGAACAAACTGCAGCACCGGCTGTCGCTCGACGCCATCGCCACGGCGACATTTGGTCTGGAGAAAACCGCCGAAGGCATGCAGGCCATCCGGTGGTTCAAGGACGGGAAGCTGATGGAGATTGCCGAATACTGCTGCTACGACGTGAAGCTCACCAAGCTCGTGCATGAATACGGTCTGCGCCACCGGCAACTGCATTATCACAATCGCTTCGGGAAAAAGCTGACCGTGCCGGTGAGTTGGAAGGTTTGAAAATTCAAATTGGAGATTCGAGAACCCAAGGACTGGTGCCCACGACAGGACTTGAAGGACTACCCGAAAGTCCCAAGGATCGTAAGCGGCTTGGCAATAGCGCTACACATCATGCCCCCGGCCCAATGCAGCTCGAACAAATTCCGGTCGGAAGGCTTGCTTGGACGGCCCTCGCCGACTATACTCTGGGCATGAGTTCGGCAACACTTGTGGAAGACTTCAAAGCCTTTGTCGAGTTCCTCCCCGTGGAGGGACGCCCCAACGCTTGGATCATTCATCCCAAAATCAACCGCCCTTGTTGCCGTGCCGAAACGGAAATGACTCCGGAAGATTGGGACAAGTTCGAGAAGGACATCGCGGATGCCTTTGAACAAGTCCCATGAACGGCACGCGCCCTGACTTCATTGCCGACACCAGCGCCGTCGTTCGTTTGCTCCGACGAGATTCGGGGGTTGAGGAGAAAGTCAAGGGCAAGACCTTCGCCATCACGTTCGTCACGTTCGCAGAGCTTAACGTCGGCATCCTAAAAGCCAACAACCGGCTTGCGGCTTTCCACAGATGCCTGGAAGTGTTGGCCGGCATGCAGGTGTTTCATGGCTCCGGGGTCACGCCCTCGCTTTACGCCCGCATTTACTACGACCTGGAGCAGCGAGGAGAAATGATCCCCATAAACGACATTTGGATTGCGGCCATTGCCCTTGAAACCGACCTGCCAATTCTTGCTCGCGACGAGCACTTTTCAAGAGTCCGAGGGCTGTCGGTCATCCAATGCTGACCCATTCGCTTTGGCAAAAAGCTCACCGTGCCGGTGAAGTGGTGAATTTAAAATTCTGGATTTGACGGAGTACCAGCCGCGAACCGCTTCAGTGGGTCGGCTTGGCGTTCCAAATCGCCAGCGTGTCGGGCGAGCCTTGGCTGCGAACACCATTATCGCTCAGTATTTCATCCGTGGCCGCGAGCATTTCCCTGCGCGGGAAAACCAAAGTCTCGCTGCTACGGCTACCGAATTCAATTGTGATGAACTCGTCCCGGCAATCGCGCAAGACTTCCACCAAGTGATCTAGGTTTTTGATGGGGATGCTATTCACGGTTTTAACTACTTGCATGAATGGATTTGCATAGCCCTGCGAAAGTTTGTGTGGAAAAAAAGGCGATGAGACAACGACAAGGTGTTCATCTTCGAACGTGGGCCGGTCACCCATACGCTTGACCAACGGGTTTCCAAAAGCACCCAGTATACTCATCACATAGTCGCCGTAGCCCTTGCTGAGGCCGCTTATGAAATTTTGGGTAGCGCTTGAAAAAACGAGCGGCCCGCAAACGAAATAGGATGGATAATCGCCCTGCAAATTCGGCACGACCATCGGACGACTTGCCGACACTGGAACTTCCACCTTGAACTCTTTGCCGTCGCGCAACACGGTCAGAGGCACCTTGCCGTTTTTAGCGATTTGTTGAACTTTGTATTTGAAAAAAACGCGCAGGTCGGCGCTTATTGCAATCATTCCCTGGTCGTCTATGGGTGTATCACCAATCTTCGTAATAACATCCCATTTTTCAACGGATAGGCAGGATCATCACTGTCCGGTTTATGCACGATCACGCCTTGGACCGACTTGTCGAGCTTAAGATAGGAGCGCAATGCCGGG
>Ga0315289_10012349_pt1 | contig 12040 bp, 10 predicted proteins | sample YL17G11_40_MG_FD_203452 | JGI IMG/M metagenome (GOLD analysis project Ga0315289, IMG submission 203452) | Sediment microbial communities from Yellowstone Lake, YNP, Wyoming, USA - YL17G11_40 | ecosystem: Environmental > Aquatic > Freshwater > Lake > Sediment | place: USA: Wyoming | collected...
AGACTCCGGCGGATGGATCGCGCCTCCCAGAAGGTCCGGATCAGCCGCCCCGCACGATCGAAGGAGAGCGAATGTATTCCGTCCAGCCCGAAGCTGGTCGAGTCCTCGCGGAGCGCGGCCACCATGGACCGACCCGACGCGCTCTGGAAGGGTCCAACGGCAACCTGGGAACTCATGGGCACCATGGGAGGCGCCTGCGGCTTCGTGCTTGCCCGCTTCTTCCTATGTCAGGCTCGGCCGGAAGCGCCGCAGGCGGAGCGAGTTGGTCACCACGGAGACCGACGACATGGCCATGGCCGCCGAGGCCACCATGGGATCCAGGAGCATCCCGAAGAACGGGTACAGGACTCCCGCTGCGATAGGAATGCCCAGGACGTTGTAGATGAAGGCCCAGAACAGGTTCTGCTTGATCGTCCGGAGCGTCCGCTTGCTGAGCTCGATGGCCGTGACCACCCCACGCATATCGCCACGGATCAGCGTGATGTCCGAGGCCTCCATAGCCACGTCCGTGCCGGTCCCGATGGCAATGCCGACGTCTGCCTGGGCCAGGGCCGGCGCGTCGTTGATCCCGTCCCCGACCATGGCCACGACCTTGCCCTCGGCTTGGAGTTTCCTCACCTCGTCCGCTTTCTGGTCGGGCAGCACCTCGGCCAGAACACGGTCAATCCCCGTCTGCTGGGCGATGGCCACGGCGGTCCGCCGGTTGTCGCCCGTGATCATCACCACCTCGACCCCCAGCCGATGGAGGGCGCTGATGGCCTCCGCGGAATGCTCCTTGAGGGTGTCGGCCACCGCGATCACCCCGGCCGGTTCGCCGTCCACGGCCACGAACATGGGGGTCTTCCCTTGGCTGGCGAGCGTTTCTGCGGTCTCCGCCAGCTTCCCCAGGGTGATCCCGCTCTCTTGCAAAAGCTTCGCGTTCCCCAGGAGAACCATCCGGCCATCGACCTTCCCCCGCACCCCGTGACCCGGGACGGCCTCGAAGTCATCCACGTCGCTCAAGACGATCCCCTCGCCCTTTGCCCGGTTTACGACCGCCTCACCCAGGGGATGTTCTGACCCCCGCTCCAGCGACGCCGCCAGCCGCAGCAACTCTGCTGCAATTGCGGATTGCGGATTGCGGAATGCGGATTTCTTCCCCTCCTCTTCCGCATTCCGCATTCCGCATTCCGAATTCCGCAATGCCTCTGCCCCCTGGCAGAGGATGTCCGTGACCTCCGGCTGGCCCTTGGTCAACGTGCCGGTCTTGTCGAAGACGATCGTCCGGATCTTGTGGGCCGTCTCCAGGCTCTCGCCACTGCGGATCAGGATCCCATGCTCGGCCCCCTTGCCCGTCCCCACCATGATGGCAGTAGGCGTGGCGAGGCCCAGGGAGCAAGGGCAGGCGATGATCAGGACCGCCACGAAGTTCAGCAGGCCGAAGAGGAACGACGGGCGGGGTCCGAAGGCCCACCAGATGATGAAGGTCAGGACCGCGATCCCGATGACTGTCGGGACGAAGATGCTGGCCACATAGTCGGCCATGCGCTGGATGGGCGCCTTGGAACCCTGGGCCTCTTCCACCAGCCGGATGATCTGGGCCAGCACGGTATCCTTCCCCACCCTGGCGGCCTCGAACTTGAACGTCCCGGTCTTGTTCAGGGTGGCGCCGATCACCTGGTCGCCCGACCGCTTCTCAACCGGAAGGCTTTCGCCCGTGAGCATGGACTCATCCACGGCCGAGGCCCCCTCGCGTACCACCCCATCCACCGGCACCTTCTCTCCGGGGCGTACGATCACCAGGTCGCCGATCCGGACCTCCTCCACGGGGATGTCCATCTCCTCACCGTTCCGGATGACCCGAGCCGTCTTCGCTTGGAGGCCCATCAGGCGCTTGATCGCCTCGCTCGTCCGGCCCTTGGCAATCGCCTCCAAGAGGCGGCCCAACAGGATCAAGGTGATGATCACCGCCGCCGTGTCAAAGTATACCGCCGGCGCAATCCCACGCGCCCGGAAGAACCCCGGCGCCACAGTCATGGCCAGGCTGTACAGGTACGCGGATGAGGTCCCCACGGCGATCAGCGTATTCATATCCGAGGTCCTGTGCCTGAGCGCGGCCCAGAAGCCTCGATAGAACTGGAATCCCACCCAGAACTGCACCGGGCTCGTGAGGAGCAAGAGGACCCAGAAGCTCCGGAGGAACTGGGGAACCCAGGGGAACCACCCGGGGAAGCTGCCCAAGACGACAGGCACCGTCAGGAGGATGCCCGCAGTCAGCTTCGCCTTGAGGGCCCGAATCTCTCGCTCGCGAGCCGCCTTCTCGTGATCACCTGGATGTGCCCCCTCGGCCACTTCCAGCGGCTCGTACCCGACGTCACGGATGGCGCGGCGCAGATCCTGGAGCGTGGTGGTCGCGGGAAGAAACTCCACCGTCGCGGCATTGGTCGCCAGGTTCACGGTCGCCGACACCACGCCCGGGGTGTGATTCAAGGCCCCCTCGATGGTCGCCACGCAGGATGCGCAGGAGATCCCGCTGATAGGGATCGTCGCTTTCTCCACCAGCGGGGTGTATCCGCTCCCCGCGACCGCCTTCACCAGAACCGACGGCCCGACCTGCTTTGGATCGTAGTGGATGGTGCCGCGCTCGGCCGCCAGGTTCACCACGGCCTTCCGCACCCCGGGCACGGCCGCCAGGGCCGCTTCCACGACCGAGACGCACGAGGCGCAGCTCATCCCATGGATGCCGATGTCAATCCGGGCGGACGAAGCGCCAGTTGGCAGGGACGATCCTGCGGCCGCCTCGGCGGAGGCGGCACCCCCGAACTGGCCGATCTGGAGCAAGGCCGGCGCCGCCTGGCTGTCACCGTCGAGGTACTTCTCCGGCGCCGCGTCGAACTTCTCCTTGCAACTGACCGCACAGAAGTAAATCGTCCGGCCGTCATGGCGGCTGGTTGCCGCGGCGTCGGCTTCGTCTATCGTCATCCCACACACGGGGTCGCGAACCATCTTGGGTGTCCTCCCACTTGCTTCACTCTCACGTCGCTTCCGACCGGACAAGCCCCAGGCGGGGCAAGAACCACTCCCCGGCCCTGGAGTCGAACCGCACCCGGGGCGCCTGGACCCGCTGTGTCCGACGGATTCCGTTTCAGCGCGCCGTGAACCCACCGTAGCGGGAACAGACCTCGATGAGCTCTTCGATCTTCCGGGCCCGCTGCCTCTCCGTCCCTGCTTTCACGCTGTCCACCACGCAACTCTCGATGTGCCGTGCCAGCAGGATCTTGGAGACCTGCTCCAGCGCACCCTGAATGGCCGAGACCTGGAGCATGATGTCTACGCAGTACTTGTCCTCCTCGATCATCCGCTGGACGCCCTGGATCTGCCCCTCGATACGCCGGAGCCGCGCCAGCGCCCGGTGCTTCGTCTCTGCATCCATCATCGCCCTGAACCCTCCTGCGGACAATTACTATACCCTGGTAGGGTATATACCATGCTGGCATCCCCCTGTCAACTCCGAGTCCCCCCGCAGCTGGACTGGAAGACGAATCGATCCGGTCAAGGCTTCCCGCCGCGCAACGCGGGCACGGAGCGCCCACACCGCACGGGTCCTGCCCCTCGATGACACCGATCTTGCCGTCGGTCAGAAGGAAGGAGAAGCAAAACCCCGGCGGGGCAACGCCACCCCGCCGGGGTTGGGAAGGAATGAGGCTAGGCACCTACGCCCGGGGAAGCCGGGCGGTTTCTCGCTGCGAGATTACAGGGCGACCACGAGGCCCCAGGCCAGGCTCAGGAGTGCTGCCAGCAGGAGAAGGACATATTCCGAACGCATCAGCTCACCGCGCATGTCCCCGCCCCTATCGTCCACGCGTCAGGCGGGAATGGGCGCGGGACTTCGATCGAATCCCATCCGGCGGCAGGTGCCAGTAGGCCACCCACGGCCGCTCGGACTCCGCGGGGGCCACGCGGACGGGCAGCTCTATCTCTAGATCAAACGCCTCCGCCTCGGCCTCCGCCAACTCCTCCAAGAGCTGCAACTCCTGATCGGGTGACCACGCCTCCGTTTCCTTGAGCATCACCATACCTCCTTGCCACACCGGCAACGGGATCGAGCGGGGCCTAAGCCCTCGCTGTTATCAACGACTGTGCCGAGCCGACATGGGCGGGCTCAGCACGTAGACGTTCAGGAGCAGACGATGACTGGCGAAGCCAGCTTCAGAGTTCGGTTTCCGCCACCTCCGTCCCACTAGGGCCGCCTCTCAGTGAAGATGCGCCGCAGGAATCATGCGGCGAATGGATCGCAGCCACGCGGACAGCCGCGTGGCCACGGCCGGTCGATCCGCCTCCATCCCGTACAACAAGGACAGGAGGCGCATTCGATGGTCTTCCTCGTCAGCACGCAGGCTTTCCAGCAGGCTCAGCAGTTCCTCCCGATCCGCGCCCTTGGCCAGGCGGCCGAGGAAGCTCTGCGATTGCTCTTCTTCCATGACCAGTCGAAGGATGGCCTCTTCAGTCTGGGGAAGCTGGTCGGGGAGGTCCGTGAAGGGAAGCGTGAGATCCAATTGCGCCAGCCAGTCGTCGGCCAGGCCATCCATGAGGCTAACCAGCGTCAAGAGGTGCTTCAACTCGTCCAGGGCGAGCTGATTGTAAAGATGCTTGGCCTTGGGATCGGTGCAGGCCTGGGCTGCGGCCGCCAGTCGAGCGAAGGACATCTTCTCCTTTGCTATGGCTAACAGGAGGATGTCAGTCTCGCTCCGAGGAAACGTCGTTTCCATTCGTCCCCCGTCACCCCGCCCAAAGGTGTCAAGATGGCAGTGCGGTGCGGAACAAGGAGGTCAAGCGGACGGGTCAACCTCCCCCTGGGGGAGCAAGGCGGGTGCCACGGCCCAGCAATAAAGACCCGCAAGTGAGAGACGTGCAAGCACCTTATTTCTCAAGCAGTTCAGCCTTTGTGTATTTGTCGCATTGGACAGACAACCGGGCCTCCAAGCAAACAATGGGACGCGATTGTGCCAAGGAGCACCGGCGTCTGTGCCAAAACGCTCACTCAACCATCCTGACGCGGCAGCATGGGGGAGAATGCATTTCCCGTCGAATCTTTTGGAGACATTGTTTGTTGACGTGAATGTGAGAGTCGTCGGGACGTTCGCTCTTTGATTCCGGACTGTTGCTGTGCTAGATTGGCAGGACAAACAGACCTATGGCTTTTCTGGAGGCTCGTGTGCGATCTCTCAGTCGGCCTTTCGTTTCAGTCGTCCTGCTGGCACTTCTCCTTGTGCACAGCCGCGTCGCAGCGCCGGCGTCCGTTCCGGAAGACATTCGCCTCCCCATCACCGAGCACACGCTAAAAAATGGAATGCGATTCCTGATCGTGGAGCGGCGCGATTCGCCGACCTTCGCCGCCTATCTCCGCTTCATGGTGGGGAGCGCCAATGAGGTACCAGGACAGAGGGGACTGGCCCACTTGCTCGAGCACATGATGTTCAAGGGCACGACCCTTTTCGGCACACTGGACCCGGAGCGGGAACTGGCCATCCTGCAGAGAATTGACGCAGAGTACCAGGCCCTCCAGGCCGAGAAGGCCAAAGCGCGCCTGCCCGGCGGGAGGCCGGATCCCGCGGCTGTGGCAGCCCTGGAAAAAGACATCGCAACCCTGGAGGCCGAGGCGAAGCAGTTCATCGTGCGGAATGAGCTGTGGGAGATCTACCGGCGGAACGGGGGCGTCCGACTGAACGCCTCCACATCCCGCGAGGGCACGCAGTACTTCGTGAGCCTCCCCAACAATCGGCTGGAACTGTGGGCCTTTTTGGAATCGGACCGGATGCGGAACCCCGTGTTCCGCGAATTCTACACCGAGCGGGAAGTCGTGCAGGAGGAGCGGCGGCAACGGGTGGACACGAATCCGCGGGGACAACTGACGGAGGCCGCGTTGGCCACAGCCTTCATCGCCCTCCCCTACCGCCATCCCGTCATCGGCTGGCCGGGCGAACTGGAGAACCTCACCCGTCCCCAGGCGCGCGAGTTCTTCCGCACGTATTACGCGCCGAACAACGCGCTGGCCGTTCTCGTGGGGGACCTCGCCGCAGGCGAGGTGATCCGGGCGGTGGAGCGCTACTTTGAAAGCATCCCGGCCCAACCCATCCCGCCACCGCTTCCGCTGGAGGAACCTCCCCAGCCCGGTGAGCGCCGCATCCGGGTCGAGTTCCCTGCGGAGCCGCAACTGCTCATGCTCTACCGCATCCCGCCCATCGGCCACCCGGACATGCATGCCCTCAGCGTCCTGGGGTCACTCCTGGGGGACGGCCGCTCGTCCCGGCTCCACAAGCGTCTGGTGGAGGAGCGGCGACTGGTCACGAGCATCGCGGCCGGACCTTGGTTCTTGCGATACGCCGGACTCTTCATGATCCAGACGACGCCGCGGGCCCCCCACACTCTGGAAGAGGTCGAGGCGGCCGTGGAGGAAGAACTCCAGCGTGCGCAGGCGGAGTTGCCGACGCCGCGAGAGCTGACGAAAGTCCGCAACCAGATGGAGGTCAGCGCCGTGCGGGGCCTGGCCAGCAATGGCGGGCTGGCCTCCCAACTGGGAGAGGCGTGGGCACTCACCGGCGACTGGCGCTTTGCCTTCGAGGAGCGGAAGAAGATCCAGGCCGTCACGGCGGAAGAAGTCGTCGCCGCGGCCAGGCGGTACCTTCTTCCCCGGCAGCGCACGGTGGCCTGGCTGGTCCGAGGGCAGGCTCCCGTGTCCCGCCCCCCGATCACACGAGACCGCGCCGTGCTCCAGCCCTGGGAAGCCAATTGACCCCGATCCGAAAAAGGAAGGGGGAGCGATCAGAACATATGTCCACGCGCCTTCTCCAGTTCTGTGGGCAACCCCTTGGCCGTGACCGGGAGCTCGGATCGGGGTTGATGCCTCGCCGGCTGCCACGTTTGGCATTCCTGACTGCCCTCGTCGTCCCGACTCTGCTCCTGTTGAGCTGCGCGACCGACGCGCCCTCCAAGCATGGCCCGCGCCAGTCCCCAGGGTCGGAGCTGGTGCGTCGGATGGCCGTCCCGCCGCTCCAGGTCACGATCCCCCGGGTGGGCCGCGAAGTGGAACGGCGCGTCCTCGCGAATGGCATCGTCCTGTATCTGGTAGAGGACCACTCGCTCCCCGTACTGGACGCGTACGCCGTGTTTCGCGCCGGCAGCCTGTACGAGCCGACCGCGCGGCCCGGCGTAGTCCGATTCACGGCCTCCCAGCTCCGCAACGGCGGAACCACCCACCTTGCCGCCGAGGCCCTGAACGAGGAGCTGGAGGTGCTGGGCGCCTCCATCGAGGCGTCCGCCTCGGCCGAGGCCATCTCGTTGACCCTGAGCGCCCTTGCCAAGGACACCGATCTGGCCCTGCAGCTCTTCACCGAGGTGATTCGCCAGCCGGCCTTTGATGCGAGACCCCTTCAGACGTCCAAGGGGCGCGTGGTCGAGGACCTGCGCCGATTGGCCGACAATCCCGCGCAGCTACTGTCGCGCGAATTCACCCGGACGCTCTACACCGAGGCGCACCCCCTGGGGCGTCCCCTGACGCCTGCCCAGGTGGAGGCCATCCAGCCCGAGGACCTGCAGGCCCATTCCCGTCGCCTCGTTCATCCGAATAACATGATGCTGGCCGTGGTGGGTGACTTCCGCCGGGAAGAGATGGCATCGAAGATCCAGGCCCTCTTCGGCGACTGGCCGTCGAGCCCCCTCGACCTCCCGTCACCTCCCGAGGTGCAACCCCGGTACGAGCGTGGCGTGTTCATCATTCCCCGGAACCTCGCGCAGGCCAGCCTCACCCTGGGGCATTTCGGAATCACCCGGTTCAATCCCGACCGGTATGCCATCGAGCTGATGGACTCCATCCTCGGGGGAGGCGGCTTCAGCAGCCGGATCATGGAGCGGGTCCGAACCGAGGAGGGACTGGCCTATTCCGTGGGGACGACGTTTCCTACCAGTTCGCGGGACATCAGCCTCTTCCGGGCAACGGCCCAGACCAAGAACGAGAATGTGCCCCGTGCGGTGTCCGCCATCCTGGAAGAGATGGTCCGTATCCAGCAGGAGCCGGTGTCGCAGGAGGAGCTGGACCGCGCGAAGGAGGCCATCATCAACTCCTTCGTCTTCCGCTTCACCTCGCGGTTCGGGATCGTGGTGCAACTCATGACGCTGGAGTTCAATGGGTACCCTCCCGATCACCTCGAAACCCTGCTCGACCGCTATCGCGCCGTCACGGTCGCCGACATCCAGCGAGTCGCCAGGCAATACCTCCATCCCGACGCCACCACGATCTTCGTCATCGGCGACCCGACGAAGTTCGAGTCGGCTATGGCGTCCTTCGGACCGGTGCATCGCCTGCCGGTGGAAACCCCTGGATGAGGAGTGCCCCGCACGGATTCGCGCGGGACGCATCGCCCCAACCTCACCACTCTCCTCATGGCCGCCATCGGCGACCTGATCCCATCACGGGATCTGAACCCGCTGAGCCCCATGGCTCGACTCCTCGGTCAGTGGGAGCCGCCGGGGACCTCTCTCGGCCAAGGTCGGTAGAGCCCTGCGCCTCTCAACATTCGTTCCAGCAGACAAACTATCCGGACCGTCCACACCCCGCCCTTTTCCCGCTTGACACCACGGGCAGGGACCGGTAGAGTTAAAGATGACATTGAAATTCATTTTCATTTAGGAGCACGCCATGTCCCACACCCAAGTGCGCATCCAGCGTTTTGCCGACTTCTTGGCCCGCTACGGCCTCAAGACCACCCGCCAGCGCGAGCGCATCATTCGCGCCTTCTTCGACGCCGGGCGGCACCTGAGCGCGGAGGAACTCTACCACCGGATCCGGACGCAGGATCCCCACATCGGCCTGGTCACGGTGTACCGGACCCTGAAGCTCCTCCGGGAGGCGGGACTTGCCACCGGGCGGCAGTTCGGCGACGCCTACACACGCTTCGACCCCAATCCGGCCGACCGACCCCACGATCACCTGATCTGCACCCGCTGCGGCAGGATCCAGGAATTCGCCGACGCCAACCTCTATGCCCTGCGGGAGAAGGTGGCGCGCAGCCGGGGCTTCACCGTGACCGAACATAAGCTCGAGCTCTACGGCTTCTGCCGCGACTGCGCGCGCCTGAGCAAGGGTCGCGCGGCTCGAAATGGCAGGACGGCCCATCCCGCCTGAACCCAGAGGAGCGCCTGAATGCACCCCGCCCGCACCCCTGCCCTGACGGATGAGATGCTCGAAGACTGCCTGCAGGCCGTCCACCGGCTCCAAGGACAGGGTCGCACCGCCGACCTGAAGGAGGTGGCGGCCTTCGCGCGCATCACGCCAGCCGCCGCGAGTCATGTCCTCGGGGAACTCCAGGCACGCGGCCTCGTGCAGAACGGGACGCCGGACAATGTGACCCTCACCGACGAGGGACGGCGACAGGCCGCGGGCGTCTTGCGCCGGCATCGCCTGTCGGAACGGCTCTTTGCCGACATCCTCGGCCTGCCCTGGGATCGCGTCCACGACGAGGCCATGCGGCTCGAGCACGCGTTGACGCCGGAGGCCGAGGCCCGAATCGCGATCCTCCTGAACCATCCGGAGACGTGCCCGCACGGCGGGCCGATCCCGGCCGCCGATGGGAGCGTGGCAACGCCCCCGACTCGGACGCTGGACCAAGTGCCGCCTGGAACCCGGGTGTGGATCCAGCAGATCATGGAGGAGGAGGCAACGTTCCTCCGCTACCTGGCCAGCCTGGGCCTGCTCCCGGGCGCGGAAGTCCAGGTGGAGGAGGTGGCGCCGTTCGGGGGCCCGCTGCTGGTGCAGGCGGGGGATGCGCGGTACGCCCTGGGGCGCGATGTGGCCGCCAGCATCCTGGTCCAAGAGGAATCAGGCACTGCAAGAATGCGGAGAATTCGGACCCGACGACGCGGCCGCCACGGTGCTGGTCCGGGCGTAACTACGAGGGGGAACTGATCCATGCCGATGGGCTGTCATGGGGCCCTGCGAGATCTGCGAGAGGACGTGCAGCTTTCCATCGCGCTCGCCGGGAACCCCAACGTCGGCAAGTCCAGCCTCTTCAACCGCCTGACGGGGATGGGCGTCGTCACGGCCAACTACCCCGGGAAGACAGTCGAGGTTCAACTGGGCGAGACCCGCTTCGGCGATCGCACCATCGGGATCATCGACCTGCCCGGCACCTATGCCTTGGGCGGCATCTCAGAGGATCAGTGGGTCGCCCGTCAGGCCCTGCTGGACGGCACGCCGGACGCCGTCATCTTGGTCCTCGATGCCACCAACCTGGCACGCAATCTGTTCCTTGGCCTCCAGATCCTGGAGCTGGGGCTCCCCATGGTCGTGGCCCTAAACGTCGTGGATCAGGCCAAGGCCCGGGGCATCCAGGTGGATACCGAGCGGTTGGCGGAAATCCTCGGCAGCCCTGTCGTCGCAACGGTCGCCACACGAGGCTTGGGCCTGGACACCTTGGTGGCCCAGGCGGTGGATCGCGCGACGCATCCTGTCCCGCTCCGGCCCAGGCTTCGCTACAGCACCGACGTGGAGGCGGCCATCGCCAAGCTGGAAGCGCCGCTGGCATCGCGCGCGGACCGCCCTCACGGCCTCTCCTCCCGAGCCGCCGCTATCCTGCTCCTGGAAGGCGATCCCGAGCTGGGAGCCTGGCTGGCCGGGGCCGAGGGCGCGGAAGACCTCATCCGCCTGCGCGACGAAGTGATCGCGGTCCTGCGGGACGTGCGTGGCGAGGACCCCGCGCTCCTCCTGGCGCGGGAACGACACGGTCTGGCCGGCCTGATCGCCGCCGAGGTGGAACAACGGAACGCCCGCCGCTCGCTTGCCGCCGACCGCTTCTGGCGTCTCACGACCGCACCGCTCACCGGCTTGCCCCTGCTCGGGCTCGTCCTGGCGGGCATCTTCGGATTCCTCTTCTACGTCGGGGACTGGCTCTCCGCCGAGTTCAGCACCCTCTGGACAGCCTTGGCTTCCCCGGTGATCCGCTGGCCGTTTGAGGCCCTCCTCGGCGAGGGGGCCCTCTCCAGGACGCTGCTCTGGGGCTTCGACGCCGGGATCAACGCCGCCCTAGCGGTCGGCATCCCCTACGTCCTCACCTTCTACGTCCTCCTGGCCCTGCTGGAGGACACCGGGTACCTGAGTGCCGTCGCGTTTCTCACCGACCAAGTCATGCACAAGATGGGGCTCCACGGACGGGCGGTCATCCCGCTGGTGGCGGGGGCAGGCTGCAACGTCCCGGCCATCATGGGCACGCGCGTCCTCGGCAGCATGCGGGAGCGCATCATCGCCAGCACCCTCGTCGTCCTTACCCCGTGCAGCGCCCGGACCGCGGTCATCCTGGGCGCCATATCTCTGACCGCAGGCTGGAAGGCGGCGCTGGCGATCTACGCCGTCACCTTCGCCCTGGCCCTCCTCACCGGCATCGGAATGCACCGGCTGCTGCCAGGACGGGGCACGGGCCTCGTGATGGAGATGTTCCCTTTCCGCCGACCCGGGTTACTGCCTATCCTCAAGAAAACCTGGTACCGGTTCCACCACTTCGCCGTCGTGGCGACCCCCATCGTGCTCGGCGGCAGCATCATTCTCGGTGGTTTGTACGAGACGGGCCTCCTGTGGAAGCTGGCCATTCCCCTGCGTCCGATCATGGAGGGATGGCTGGGCCTTCCCGCCGTGGCCGGCCTCACCCTGATCGTGGCGATCCTGCGGAAGGAGCTGGCCCTGCAGCTCCTGGTCACCCTGGCCATGGTGCAGTACGGCCCGCAGGCCAGCAGCCTGCTGGCTTTCATGCGGCCGGAGCAGATCGTGATCTACGCGCTGGTGAATACCATCTACGTTCCCTGCGTGGCGACCATAGCGGTCCTCGGCCGGGAACTGGGATGGAAGAATGCGCTGCTGATCTCCACGTTCACCATCATTCTGGCCCTTGCGGTCGGCGGGGCTGCCCGGGGCCTGCTGACTTTGTTCCCCTGGTGAGAAGGGACGCAACCCACACTGCAGCCCTTCGATCGCGATCCTGCAACTGGACCTCCGCGAAGAGCCGGGGCGGCTACC
>Ga0315289_10012350_pt1 | contig 12040 bp, 15 predicted proteins | sample YL17G11_40_MG_FD_203452 | JGI IMG/M metagenome (GOLD analysis project Ga0315289, IMG submission 203452) | Sediment microbial communities from Yellowstone Lake, YNP, Wyoming, USA - YL17G11_40 | ecosystem: Environmental > Aquatic > Freshwater > Lake > Sediment | place: USA: Wyoming | collected...
AGCCAGTCAAATTTCCTCAAATGAAAACCCCAAAAATCACTAAACTGGTTTTACGGGAAATTGAAGCTAAAAAATATGATTTTATTTTAGTCAATTTGGCTAATGTTGATATGATTTCCCATACCGGCGAGATGCTCGCCGCCGGCAAAGCGATTAAGACCGTTGATGAGGCCGTGGGAAAAATGGTCGAAAAAAACCTTAAAGAAGGCGGGGTAACGATTATTACCGCTGACCACGCTAATATTGAAGAGATGGTTAAGTTAAATCCCGAGCAAGATCCCGAGACAAAACACACCTTAAATCCCGTGCCATTTATGCTCATCACCCCGGAAAATAAAAAGAATTTGATTAAAAGCGCCATGTCTTCGTCTATTTTCTCGCTTTCCAAAATTATGACTGCCACCGATACTCTGGCTGATATTGCCCCGACAATTTTGGAATTAATGGCCCTTCCCAAAGGTAAATTGATGACTGGTCATTCCCTTTTGAATCGTTTAGAATGAAATTAAATGGAGGCTCGATGCCGGAAAAAATTGCCAAAATTAGCAAAAACCTTGCCGAATTTAAGGTCGAACCCAATCTTAAAAATTACGAAGAAACTTATCAAAGTTTTAAGTGGGAGGATATCCGTCCCGAGATTAAATATTTTGAGGATGGCAAAATCAATGCTGCCAGAGTGGCAATTGATAAACATATGAAAACGCCGGCCAGACAAAAACTCGCTCTGCTTTGGGAAAATGAGGCCGGCGAAGTGAAAAAATTTACCTTTGAAGAAATTTTTGAACTTGCCAATAAAATCGCCAATATTTTAAAAAAACTGGGGGTCCAAAAAGGCGACCGGGTTTTTTTGTTTCTGCCTCGAATCCCGGAACTTTATTACTCCTTTTTGGGGATTTTAAAAACCGGGGCGATTGCCGGCACGCTATTTCAGGCCTTTGGTCCGGAAGGAATTAAAGATCGTTTAGGAAATTCCAAAGCCCGATTTCTAATCACTCACTCGACGCTTGTCGGACGAGTTCAGGAGATTAAAAATGACCTGCCAGCTTTAGAAAAAATTATCGTGGTTGATCAGAATTTTGATAACTTTGATTTTCAAAAAGAAATGACCGCGGCCTCACCGGAATTTGAAACTGCCCCAATGGCCGTCGATGATCGGGCCTTTATGCTTTACACCTCGGGCACCACTGGCAAACCCAAGGGGGTGGTCCACAGCCATCAGGCGGTTATTCAGGAATATCTGACCGCCAAATGGGTTTTGGACATTCATCCGGAAGATATGTACTGGTGCACCGCTGACCCCGGCTGGGTGACGGGTATTGCCTATGAAATTCTTGGTTCCTGGGCTGTCGGCGCCACCGCCCTCATTTTTGACGGCCGATTTGACCCGGATAAATGGTACTTGCTAATCGATAAATATAATGTCACCATCTGGTATACGGCGCCGACGGCCATTCGAATGCTGATGAAAGCCGGCACGAAAATTGTCCAGAAATATTCCTTAAAGACGCTCCGCCATTTAGCTTCGGTTGGCGAGCCCCTCAACCCTGAAGCTATTCGTTGGGCGCTTGAGGCTTTTGGTAGTGACAAACCTTTTCATGATAACTGGTGGCAAACGGAAACCGGGGCGATTTGCATTGCCAATTACCCAACCATGGAGATTAAAGTTGGTTCAATGGGAAAACCCTTTCCCGGGGTTAAGGCCGGCATTGTTGATGATGAAGGAAACGAGCTTCCCAATGGCAAGGAAGGAAATTTGGCCCTGCGACCCGGCTGGCCGTCGATGATGAAGGAAATTTGGGAAAATCCGGAAAAATACCAATCATACTTTATTTATCCCGAGCAGGGTCGAGGGAAAAATAACTGGTATATTTCCGGCGACCGCGCCTGGCGAGATGAAGATGGCTATTTCTGGTTTATGGGCCGAGCCGACGATGTCATTAAAACTGCTGGTGAGCGCGTCGGGCCCTTTGAAGTCGAATCCGCTCTGCTCGAGCATCCCCAAGTGGCCGAAGCCGGCGTGATTGGCAAACCCGATCCGGAACGAGGGGAAATTATTAAGGCTTTTTGCGTCTTAAAACCCGGTTTTGAAGGAACAGAAGAACTTAAAAAGGAAATTTCCGCCATGGTTAAGAAAAATCTTGCCGGTCATGCTTACCCGAAGGAAATTGAATTTACCAAAACCCTGCCCAAAACCCGTTCGGGTAAAATCATGCGTCGGGTTTTGAAAGCCAAGGAATTGGGTTTGCCCGTGGGTGACATTTCGACGCTGGAAGAATATTAACCCCGTCAAAGGCGGGGAAATCCGAAATCCTAAATCCGAAATCCGAAACAATATCTAATGATAAAATTCAATAAAGTTTAAAACATTATAATTTAAGATTTTGAATTTGTTTCGTGCTTAGAATTTAGTGCTTCGAATTTAAGGAATATTATGACTAAAGAATTTTTAATGGGTAATGAAGCCATTGTCCGGGGAGCGATTGCCGCCGGCGCCAAAATGATGACCGGTTATCCGATCACGCCGACCACCGAGATTATGGAATATTGGGTTAAAGCCGGTGAGCAAAGACCGGAACTTAAATTTAGCCAAAGCGAGGATGAAATGGCGGCCGGTTTTGCCATGCTCGGCGCCTGTCTTGCCGGTGTCAAAGCATTTTCCGCCACTGCCGGTCCGGGCAATATCTTAATGCAAGATGCTTTTTCGATGGCCGAGAATATGCGAATTCCGACCGTTTCTTTTATCAACCAGCGGGGCGGTCCTTCAACCGGCACGGTCATTTACTCTCAACAAGAGTTAAATTTAACCTGTTTTGGCGGCAACGGCGAGGGCTTAAGAATTGTTTATGCCACGGCCAATGTTCAAGAACTTTACGACTATGCCATTAAAGCTTTTAATACCGCCTGGAAATATCACTTTCCCACTTTTGTTTTAGCCGACGGCTATCAAGGCAAAACCCAAACAATGATTGAAGTTTATGAGCCTCAAGAAAAACAGCTCGAAATTGTCGCCTCTCAGCCTTTTCTTTTTCATCCGCAAAGAGAAAAGGGGAAATTTCAACATTTACGGAATACCTATAATCAGGAGGAGGAATTGGCCGAACTGCTCGAAAATCATTGCCGATATTTTGAGGAAGTAAAACCGGAAATTGTCGAGTACGAAGATTTTCATACCCTTGATGCCAAAGTGGTTGTTTTTGCTTTTGGGATTGTCGCCGCCGCAGCCAAACAGGCAATTGAAAATTTACGTCAAGAAGGCAAAAAAGTTGGTCTTTTTCGACCAATCACCTTAAACCCTTTTCCTAAAGAAAGCGCCCTAACCGTCACTGCCAATAAAAAGGCCCTTTTGATAATTGAATCGGCCTTGGGCCAATTTGAAAGATTAGTCAAAGCCAATCTTTATGGGATTGACACCAAAATCATCCCCTTCCAAAAACCGGCCCTTGGTTTTACCCCGGAAGAAATCGTTGAAAAAATCAATGAAATTTTAAAAAAGTAAAGGAGAAAATGTCCGAACCGGCCTTTCCCTCAACTTGGAATAAAGAATCCAAACCCCACAAATTTTGTCCGGGCTGCGGCCAGTCGCTGGCTTTAAAAATCCTCGGGGTGGCAATTCAAGAATTAAAAATTCAAAATGAAGTTTTATTTGCCACCGACATTGGTTGTTCGCTGCTTTCCTGGGATATGTTCAACCTGGAAAGCGTCCAAACCCACCACGGCCGGACGATTCCCTTAGTTCGGGGGTTTAAGTTAGCCAGACCAGAAACGATTGTTATCGGTTTTATTGGCGATGGCGGCGGTTATGCCATTGGCGCTCAACATTTACTCAATTCCGCCACGGGTAATGATAAAATTACCGTGATTTTGATTAATAATGCCAATTATGCCATGACGGGCGGCCAGCTGGCGCCGACGACTCTTTTGGGGCAAAAAACCACCACCACCCCGCTTGGTCGAAAGATTGTCCAAGGTCATCCCTTTAAGGGACCGGAAATGCTCAAAGAGGTTTCTTTCGAGAGCGCTTATCTTGCTCGGGGAATTGCCAGCAATTATCAAGAACTTTTGAAAATGTTTAAAAAAGCCCTTCAGAACCAAATTGACGGCCGGGGATTTAGTTTTGTCGAGGTTTTGGCGATGTGTCCGGTCAATTGGCATCTGGATGCCCAAGAATCTTTGGATTTTTCCGAAAAAGAAATGACCAAAATTTATCCCTTAGGAGAATTAAAATGCCCAGAAAAATTATCTTAGCCGGCGAAGGCGGTCAGGGCATTCAGACGGTGGCGAAAATTATTGCCCTGGCAGCGATCAAATCCGGAAAAAATGTCACTTTTCTTCCCAGTTTTGGGGTGGAGCAACGAGGCGGCGTCTCCATCGTTTTCTTACAAATTAGTGACAAGCCAATTCTTTATCCCCGGTTTGCCAAGGCAAATATTTTGGTCGCGTTTAGCAGTCGCGCCATTTCTCCTTTGAAAAAATTTCTGGAAGAAAATAGTCTCTTTATTTATGATAATTCGGTTGTCGAAAACAAATTTTTAGAAAAAATCAAAGGCCAAATTAAAAATTATCTGGCTATTCCGGCCCAAAAAATTGGCCGGGAGCGCTTCACGACAAAAGTGGTCAATATGGTGATGTTGGGAGGGATGGCGGCCAATCTCAAGGAGATTAATTTTCAAGAATTTGAAAACGCCCTTTTGGAAGAATTGGCGGAAAAAATCAAGGAAAAACCCGAGATCAAGGATCTCAACTTGGGAGCTTTCAAAGCCGGTCTGGAAGAGGTGGAAAAATTCGATCAAGAAACTCAACCGCTTGAAGGGGTAGCGCCGGCTTCATTTAAATGTTTTTTTGAAAAAGAGAATCTTTCTTGGGAAAGATTCCCCGAATATTGCAAGGGTTGCGGACTCTGTCTTTTAAAGTGTCCGGTCAAATGCCTTTCATTTGAAAAAGAAAATGTCGGTTTTTTGGGAATGCCTCTGCCAACAGTCGAGATCGAAAAATGCCTCGGTTGCAAGCAATGTATGGAAATCTGCCCCGAGGGAGCGATTAGAGTGGAGAAACAATAATCTCTCTTTCTCTCGGTTTTTCGTCAAAGTCGATAAGAACGATTTGTTGCCAAGTTCCGAGCTGGAGTTTGCCAGCTTTAAGCGGAATCATTAAATCCGGACCGATAAGAGAAGCTTTAAGATGGGCGGCGCCGTTATGGTCGCCCCATTTTTGATGGTGTTGATAGTCGTAATTTTCCGGGGCAATTTTTTCCAAAAAGTTTTTGAGGTCATTAATCAGTCCTTTTTCATATTCCATAATTGTCAGCGCCGCGGTTGAACCTTTAACAAAGAGCAAAATTGCTCCATTTTTGATTTTTGCCGCTTTGATAACTTCGGCGACTTTTGAAGTTATCTCAATAATCTCCGAATGACCTTTGGTTTTGACAAAAAAGTTCATATTCATATTATAACTTATTTTAAGAGATGAAAAAAATAAAAAAGCTCCTGCGTCGGTTTCGCTATTGCTAGCGAACCTTTGCAGGAGCACGGTTCTAGTGGGAAAAGGGTTCTACTACTTGCGGCGACAGACGAACCAATCGTAGTCGAACCAGTCTTTCTCGACCAAGAGGAGGCTGAACCCTCGGTGAACAAAATGGGGGCCGAGGCACGGCACACTGACATCGCCGCCGTCCGGGTTCGCCCAGCGCGAGTTGGGACCAAGGGCAGTTATGAACTGAATTTCTTGAGCCCGCAACTGGTCGCAGTACTCTTTGAGTACCGCGAGAGCAGGAAGTTCTTCGCGGACGAAATCCTTGTCGAGAATCTCCTCGACATCCTGAGTCGGGAGTCTCTTCCCTGAGGGCACAGGCTTGACGAGGAAGAGCTGTGCCTCCTCGATGCCGGTCTTGCCGGCTCTGCAGTCGGGGAAGTGCTCGGAAGTAACGTTGGTATCGTTGTCCGGCAACCCTGCGATCATCTTCTCTACGGTAAGGTCGTAGTTGATTATTAGCGGCTTAAGTTTAGCTACTATCAATTCAACTACCGGCAGGCGCTGGGCCACAACGATCTGCTCTTCGGTCTGCGTTTCTGACATTCCAGGAACCTCCTTCAGGATGAATTGATATACCTCTTTGCGTGGAACTCTCAATACTTACTATAATCATATATACTGGGAGTTCCACACAAGTATCGCAAGTAGTTTTATAAGCGAAGCTTGTAAAGCAAGCTTACAAATGGCGCTTACAAATGGCGTGGCAAAGCCACGAGCTTTATAAGGTTCAATAACGATAGAATCGTAGCATACCTTGAGGAGAAAGTCAAGGGTTTGGGGAGAAATTTTTACTTGGTTTTACTTGTAGTTTTTCACCTATTTCACGCTGGAGCGTAAAATGGGATATATTTTGATAGCAAATATAATCAGGCAATTTCCACACCGGGTGTGGAAATGTGGTCGAGGGAAGAAATTAAAAGAACCGCCCGAGCCGGAGGGCTCGGGCGAGCTAACTAAAGGGATAAGATGGGGGCAAAGAGCTGTCTACACCCACAGGAGAGACCCGGGTCGCGGTATCTCACCCGTCGTCTTTGCCCCCAGAGGGGATGATGTAGGATAATCACATTTAATAGTATACTAAAACCTCTTACGAGAATGGATAATATAGCACTTAATCTTTTGAACCGCTTTCCCTTTTGGCTTCTTTAGTGGCCTCGACTTCTTCGGCGGCGGCCGGGGTCATAAATTGGACTTCCCAGGGATTTTCAGCGGGATTTTCCTTTTCAACTAAATTTCGAAGGATATAATTCTCCGGATCAGCCGTGTGCTGCCTAGCCGCTTCCATGCGGGCCTGAATTTCTTCCTTGAGCATCAGGACTTTGACTTGACCCGGTTCTTCCGGACGAGGAAAGATATCCTTAATATCCTTAATATCTCCTGAAGCGTCATCAATATCCATCGTCACCGGATAGAGCCGCTCATCCTCATCCTTAATTTCCGGCCACTGAAACATCCCTCGAACCCAAGAAGAGGGTTTTTCGAGTTTTTGTTCGCCCGGACCAATTCCTCCTTGTTCGCCATAAATTGCCATCGTTTCTCCTATTATTCAAATTACTAAATTAATCTTTTCCTAAGCCAATTTTTACTTCTATTTTCCCCACTCTTTCTTCTAATTGATAATAATCTGCTTTATGAACCATTTCGGTCATTTTAAAATCGTGAATTAAATGCTCTTTCCGCAAATTCTCAACCTGTTTTAGCGTCTTATCCGCTTTTTGATGAACTTTTCCGAATTCTCTGGCTGTCATCGCCGCCAACCCCCCAATCTCATCTTCTATCTTTTTACCAGCCAAATCGAAACGCTTATCCATAGATTTAGCAAAGCGATCGATTTTTTGCGACAAATCTTCAATTGTCGTATTCTTTTTTGCCATAGCATTTATTATTTTATTATTTTCATTATTATACCACAAATTCATTATGGTGGACTTTGGCCAATGACACTTCCAAAGTGTCATTTGAGGATAACTTAATTGGACCTGGCGGGACTCGAACCCGCGGTCTCATGCATGCCATGCATACGCTTTTCCTCTAAGCTACAGGCCCATTCATTTTAATTTTAAACAAAAAAAGCCTCTCTTTCAAGATAGTTTGTTTACGCAACCCCAAGTCCACCTCCGAGGTGTCCGTGGGTTGCTGGTCAACACCGACCTAACATCATACCGGGTATACGGTAAGGTGGCCCTCACTTAGTCAATATTTCCACCCCTCTCGCGGTGATGGCGACGGTGTGTTCAAAATGGGCGGAAAGCGACCCGTCAAGCGTGACCACGGTCCAGCCGTCTGGGAGAACTTTGACGTGCCAGTCGCCAGAGGAGACCATCGGCTCGATCGCCAAAGTCATCCCTCTCTCGAGTCGAGGACCCGTGCCGGGCTGGCCATAATTGGGAATCGGCGGCGCTTCCTGAAGATTTTTGCCAACCCCATGACCCACCAGGTCGCGAATCACCCCAAAACCGGCTTTTTCAATCGTTTTTTGGATGGCAAATTGAACATCACCCAAGAATTTACCCTCCCGACAGGCAGAAATGCCTTTTTTTAGGGCTTTTTCCGTCACCTTAAGGAGCTTTCTCGCCTCTGGAGAAATCCGGCCCACCGGGCAGGTTAAAGCCGTATCCGTATGGAAGCCCTGGTAGTAAACCCCCAGATCCAAACCGACAATATCGCCAATTTTTAAGACGCGGTTTTTGGGAATGCCATGGACAACTTCGTCGTTTAAAGAGACGCAAATGGCGGCCGGATAATGCTGGTAACCCTTAAATGAAGGTTTGGCCCCGGCCTCTAAAATCAGTTTTTCCGCCATGCTGGCTATCTCGGCGGTGGTCACCCCCTCTTTGACCATATTTTTGATTTCTTTCAAAATACGACTGGCAATTTTCCCGGAAATCCGCATTTTGGCAATTTCTTCTTCTGATTTGAGGTCAATTTTCATCAGTTTTTAATTTCTCCTCAATCTCCCGGGTGACGACGGCAATTTTCGGCCGACCATCAATATTCAAAAGCACGCCTGATTTAGCAAAATAGTCAATCAGCGGCTGGGTTTGACGCTGGTAAACCTCAATCCGCTTTTGAATCACGGCTGGTTGGTCGTCGTCACGAAGGATAAGTTCCTCTCCGCAGGCCTCACAATTTTTAATTCCCCGCCCCTCGGCCTCAAAAATGATTTTTCCGCACTTCGGGCAGACTCTTCTTGAAGAAAGCCGTCCTATCAGCAAATCGGCTTCAATCTCAAGATTTAAGACCAAAAGCTCTGGTTTTTTAAGAATTAAAATCGAGCTTAAATCCTCAACCTGTTTAATCGTTCGGGGATAGCCGTCAAAGACAATGCCTTGCTCCGGGGGAATTTGGCGTAATTTCTCCTTGACAAACTCCTCGACTAAATCTTCCGCTACTAGCTCGCCTTTTTCAAAGGACGCTTGAAACTTTTGACCCAGGGGGGTACCTTTGGCCGCTTCCGCCCGCATCAAATCGCCGGTGCCAAAATAAAAAAAGCGGTACTTTTTGGCGAGCATTCTTGCTTGAGTGCCCTTACCTGAACCGGGCGGTCCTAAAATAATGAGATATTTTATCTTTTCCATAAGTTAATCATAATCTAAAATAGGGCTTATTTTCAAGGGCTATTAAAAGAGGCGCTCCAGGAAAATCCCGGAGCGCCGCCGCTCAAATCAACTAGCTCTCTGCCGGTCTAGGCTCCACTAGGCAAATGCCTGTGGCCGGATGGATCGCTGGTTGATTCTGGCCAATGACTCGATACCTTCTCTTGTCGAAGGCACCTGTTCTGGTAAGAACAAGTCTTTCATCCTCGCCTCCATCCCTCATGTCCGGAGTTCCAAGATCGGTAATGACACAATATGATGTCTTACCTTTCTTTCTGAACCCCACGAGGCACGGCGCCTTATGAAAAACCTTGAGTAGATCGCCATTGTTCAGGAATGCCTTACGACTTGCCTCCCTGTGATCGTAGATGCTCAGGTAGTAGCTGCGTTCCGGATCCCAGAATCTCAGAACGACAGGCGGCTGATCCTGTTCTTCAACCGCAAGCATTTCTACTTCTTCCGCCACCTTAGGATCAAGCTCAATCCGCTCGACCCTTCCCTCACCCAAAACAACTATCTCATGCATTTCTGTCCCCCTCCTGAATATCATTTCTGATGATACCTTGGTATGATACCACAATTTTAGCCCAATGTCAAGACACGAGAGATCGAAATATAAACTTTAGACCGGTCTGATTGACTCAATCGCCCAAATGCCTTTTTCACCTTTGGTGACCGGCTGCGAAAGTTTTATCAGAAAATTTTTGCTTTCGTGGGTGGCTTGGACCTCGGCCGCGCCATTTTCCGGCGGCTTTTTGAGAGTATAGGTGTCGTCCACTGCCAGATTATAGACCGTCGGCGCATCCGAACGGGCGGTGTCTTCGGGGGAAAGACGAAATTGAAATTTGCCAGCATCAGCATCTTTTTGCAGACTAGTCGCCCGGGTATTGTCAATCGTAAAATTAACCTGACCGCCTTTGGGAACAATCAGAATTTGGCCGGCTTGAATTTTATTGACATCGGAAATGCCATTGGCGTCAGCAAGGTCCTGCCAACTGGTGCCTTGAGCTTGGGCAATGCTAAAAAGAGTTTCACCCTTTTGAATAGTATAAGTGTCCGCCGGTTTAGAGGGTTTTTCCGCGCTGGCGGCTGGTTTGGAAACTTGCGATGAGGAGGCGGCGGCCGGCGTGGCTGAACTTTCGGCATTTTCATTGATTTTGGGCGAAATTGAGGCCGAGGGTTTAGACGCCCGGCTCAACTGATAGGTTCTGGCAACAAAAAAAGAATTACTGGCGGCCAAAATCGCCACCAAGGCAATTAGAATGAAAAAAACCATTCGTGTCTTATGGTTCATTTACCCCATTCCTTCTAGGCCTAAAATTTGGCAACCTTTACCCAGAGGAATAATTTTAGCCGATGATAAATCCTTAAGATAAAGTTGACCCGAAGTTTGCTCATCAGGTTCTTTACTGTATTGAGCGACCAGATAGCCAAGCCAGGAGTCTTTCAGATAGATAAAGTTGGCTCGACCGCCATCAAAATCAGTAATTTTCTGCTGATTTTTGCCACTGGCATCAATAATTTCGATTGTTCCATGGGTGTTACTACTGATTTCTCGGACGCTAAGAATCAAATGATCATCTTCCCAAGAAATCCAGTCAATAATTTTCCCGGGAAAAGTCGCCAGAACTTCGGTTTTAGCCGTCTCCGTATCAACCAGGTCAATTTCCGAAGTCGTCTCGGAAACTTTACTAAAAGCGATTTTGGAATTTTCCGGATTCCAAGTCGGATTTTTAATCTCCGAGGAGTGATGGGCTAATTCTCGGGTGTTGGCGCCACTTGCTTCCTGGGTGTACAAAGTGTAGCCATAATTTTCTTCAAGATTAGAAAAACGGCTAAAAGCGATTTTTTTGCCGTCGCTCGAGATGCTCCAAGAAGAAGGCACGGCCAAAGATTTTTGTAAAATATTTTCTTTGGCGGTCGAAAGATTAATACTGACCAATTTTCCGGAAAAAGCTTCGGTGTCGTTTGAGGTAATGACGAAAACTTCATGAGAGAGGGTTGCCAGATTGGAAACTTTTAAAAATTTCTCATTTTCATCAGCATCGGTAAAAATCTTTTTGACTTCTTTTTCGCCCCCGTCAGTTGAGACTTGCCAGATTTCTTTGGCCGAACCGGAAGTGACATAAATCAAGCGGATTTTTCGGGAACCTTGTTCCGAAGGGGATTTTTTAAATAAATCAAGAGCACTGGGATTCTCTTCGCTGGCGGAGGGTTTAAGATATGTTCTATCAACATACCAAGCCAGTCCGCCAACAACCAGTAATGCCAAAATAATGGTAATAACTTTTTGAGTCATTTCCCAATGCTCTCAATTTTATCAATTTTTACTAAATATCTTTACGGCGTGGCAGTGGCAGTAGGAGAGGTGGTGGGTGTTGCGGTGGGCGAGGTGGTCGGTGAGGTGGTGGGAGAAGTCTTCGGCGAAGTGGTCGGGGTTGTCTTGGGGGTAGCGGATTTGGTCACCGTCGCTGTTGGCGAAGGCGAGGGGGTGGCTGTCGTCTTCTGGTAATAATTAACGTAATAATAATAGCCGCCCGCGGCTAAAATGACGATTACCAGAATGACCAGTAACCATTTAAGCGCCCCACCTTCTTGGGGTGCGCCGGTTGGTGCTTGGGGACCAGCCTGTGGTTGATCCATAAAACCTCCTTTGGTTAAATTATACTTTACTTTTTAATATCCGCCTAATTATCATATCACACTTTTCAATATGTTTCATACTCCCGCATCAAGAGCTGGGCCTGAAGTTGTCTCATTGTTTCTATTATAACAGAAACCATAATTAAAACACCAGTCCCGCCAATGACCAGAGTATTGATGTGGGTGGCTGCCTGGACAATAAAGGGCAAAACGGCAATCACGCCTAAAAAAACCGCCCCAGTCAGATTAATTCTCGAGATTACCCGCGAAAG
>Ga0315289_10012354_pt1 | contig 12037 bp, 11 predicted proteins | sample YL17G11_40_MG_FD_203452 | JGI IMG/M metagenome (GOLD analysis project Ga0315289, IMG submission 203452) | Sediment microbial communities from Yellowstone Lake, YNP, Wyoming, USA - YL17G11_40 | ecosystem: Environmental > Aquatic > Freshwater > Lake > Sediment | place: USA: Wyoming | collected...
AGACCAATATTTGCCTTTAAAACGATAATACAGATTGATTAATTTTAGTAAACCGCTATTCATATTGGGAACCTCTATATAAAGTAATCCTGTTTTTTTTAGGATTTTATTTATAATCTGTAATAAATTATGCGGATTTTCAGCGTGTTCTAGCATCATATTTAGGGTAACTACATCAAAAGAATTTTCCGGGAAATTTGCCTCCTCCAAAAATGAATTTTTAATATTTATCCCATATTTCTCTTTTGCATACTTTACAAAATTTCCTGAAGGTTCTACCCCAGATACCTCCCATCCCCGCTTTTTTGCTGCTGCCAAAAATTCTCCCTTAGCCGCTCCCACATCAAGCAATTTCCCGGTATGTTTAGTAAACTTTTCTATTAAATTTAAGGTTTTATCAAATATTCGAGATGGATCATCGGAAACAGAAGAAAGATATTTTTCTGGATCGTTATAATAATCTACTTCGCTTTCTGAAAGAGATATAATCCGAGGGTTAGTGTATATAAACCCACACTGTCTACATTTAACAACATTGGTCACCATATGTTCTTGATTCTTAACCAATGGTGGGGCGTTCAAATATTCTAGATTACCTCTAATTCCTAAGAATTTAGTATTATCGCTTCCGCAAATTTTACAGTTTATATATTCAAGAGAATAGCTCATCTTAACCTTGAATAGACCTCGTAATATTTATTAATCCCAAGATGAAGACTGAAATTCTCACAAGCTGCTTGTCTACATCTAGATTTTAGATCTTTATCATTTAAAAGACTCAACAATTTTTTAAAGGTCAGTCTATATTCATTATCAGTAAAGTCGCTGACTACCACGCCTACATTGTTCCTTGTCACATAATCTTCTAAATCTCCTATTTCTTTATTAATTATAACGGGCAAACAACAGCTTAAATACTCCGCAAACTTAGTAGGGCACGATGCCCTTTTAGAGAAAACCGGTGTGATAAAAATTAAACCCACATCCGCTACTGTCAAATATTTTGGCATATCGGCAAAAGGAATAGTCAACATTGTAAAATCTCTTAGATTCAAGTTTTTATCTTTAATTAATTTCAGAATTTTACTTTTATCAGAGTGCGATAGAACCAAAAAGTGTGCTTGAGGAATAAATTCTTTGGCTATCTTAAAATAATCCAACATAGCTTCTTTCATATAACAATACTCTAATGAACCAGTGTGTACAAAAACAAATTTACCAGTTAAATCATATTTTTCACGCAATTTCGACTGGTAACTGATATCTGATTTAAAATAATCCGTGTCTGTGCAACAAGGAATAACCGAAACATTGTTTACAGGATAGCCCCAGAATCTAATTATGTCTTTTGCGGCCTCCGATAAAACAACTATTTCATCGGCATTCTTGAGGAATTTCTTTTCGAAAAACTTTGTTATCCAATACAGAAATCCTTTACGTTTCCATATAAAACCCTCTACCCGCTCATCCGCCCAGAAACCCCGCATATCAAAGATGAATTTGAGGCCTAACATTTTTTTCATAATAATCGCAATCAAGGAAGCAACATAACTGCGAGCATGCACAACGCTTATGTTTCGTCTTTTAGCTATAAACAGACATACGACAAGACCGTGCATTATGTCAAAGAGCGTAGAAAAAACAGGTGGATTTTTATGATAATTTAATCTGGCCCATATTATATTATTGTTTTTTAATTCAGATGCCAGTTTTGGAATAAGCCTCTTATCAATAAAGTTTCTCTTGTCAAATGTAACTAAAACAAAATGGAGTCCTTTTCGCGCCAATCCCTTGAGGTAAGGAATGATTTGAGATTGTCCAAGGGAATCTGTTGCGCCATCATATGAAATATATAAAGCGTTCATCTCTTATTCATTATTATAGGATATAGGGTCGTCTCTCAGGCAAAAAATTTTACCCATCCCCATTGCTGTAAACATAAGAAAAAAAGGTGTTAATACGTCAGCAATATATGCCAAGCCCAATGGCGGCCAATACTGCTTATTTTCATCAATACGGCTTCTATCTCGTGATAAAAGTGGATATATAAGAGTTACATTCATTCTTTATCGCTTTTCCTTAATATATATTTTAATGCTTCAATTGCTTTTGACTGCTCCGGCCAAGTTAACGAAAGATACATGGGTAAAGAAAATATCTCTTTTGCTATCTTTTCCGTATACGGCAAAGATCCTTTTTTATAGCCAAGATACCTATAGGCCTTCATAGTATGAATTGGTCAGGGATAACTTATGTTTACAAAGATATCTCTTTTTTTAAGTTCAGAAATTATATAGTCCCTTCTTCTGTGTCTGCATATATATAAATAATAAACATGCTTGTTGCCGGCTGCAACTTTAGGTAAAATTAGGCCAGTATTCTTTAAATAATCGTTATACCTATCTGAGAGCCTTATTCTTTCTTCTATATATTTTTCTATACGGCTTAATTTGGCAAGCAGGATTGCGGCGTGCAGTTCATCCAGCCTGGAATTATAACCGTGCTCAACAGAATAATATGTTTTTTCCATCCCATAGAAACGAAGCCTTAATAATTTCTTATGAATAAAATCAAATAATCCATAGTTGGGATTATTAAACCAAGCCTTGTGGGTTTTCAAAAAATAATCGTCATCATATTTTTCCTGCCTCTCTTTTGGAGCATCTGTAAAGGTATGCAGGCAAGAATTGCATCTGTAAATATTCAAGCGGCTTTCCATTAGAATAGCCTTGCCATTATCGCGGCAGATCGAGCATTGTATTGCCATAGTCACCTTACCTATCGGGATTAATACAGGAAAATCTCACTCATTACTACAAATCCAATCTTTCAATTTATGTTTCAAAGGTCTGTTCAATAATTTTTCAATTCTTTCGCTGTTAAAAACAGTATGGCCCGATTCAATAAGCAAATCATTGTCAGGCCAAGGGCAGAATTTTAATTTAATGTTATATTTTTTTGCAAAGAGATTTGCGACTTCAAATAACGAAAAGGATTCGCCGCCTACATTATATGTCATATTAAGAGCATCAGGATGCATCCCGGCCAATAAAATCTGCTCACAAACATCTTCAATATGAGTAAAAGTTCTTCTCATCGAACCATCACCATATAAAACAATCGGTTTCCCATCTTTAGCATTTTTAAGAAAAAAACCTATTGTGCCAAATGAGTAATTATCATTAAATAAATTGCCATAGGGAACGCATGTTCTAAAAATCGTATATGGTATTTTAAAAACATTTTCGTATGCCTTTAAGATATTTTCACATGCCAGCTTATTGATCGCGTATATAGTTTTGCCTTCTTTTTCACCATCTTCCATTATCGGATTTTCATTTCCTTTGTAAACCAAGCGCGTGGAAGAGAAGATAACTCTTGGCTTCTTTGAATATTTTCGTATTGAATTCAAAACGTTCAACAATCCGATCTCATTAACCTTAATGTATTGCTCATAATTTTCAAAACTATTATATGTCCCGGTCAACCCCGCAAGAACTATTATAAAATCGGACGACAAGCCCGCTTCCTCTACCAATGTCCTGTCTATTATATCAAGCTGCATATAAGGAATGTCTTCCACCATTGAAGAAGCCTGGATGTCAACAGCCAACACATCATACGCTTTAGTGGATAACATTTTTACCATATGGCGGCCGATATAACCATTCGCTCCTAAAACTATAAATTTTGATATGCTCATACGGTTGATTGTTATTTTAAGTTTGTCTTGCTCATTATAATATACGTAGGACGATGCTTAGCGGTTTCAAACATTTTGCCAAGATAGGCACTAACCAAGCCAAGAATCGCTATTATTATACCGGAGAGGAACCAAATCGAGACAAACACGCTTAACCATCCGCTAACCTTTGATCCCATAATTACATATCTGAATATTAAAAAAACTGCAAAAATCATCGATAAGAATACTAATATTACCCCAAATTGAAGGACCAGTCTTAATGGTTTATCAGAAAATGTTATAATAGTTGCGTAAGCTAGCCCCATTCTCTTTTTAATTGAATAAGATGATCTTACGCTATCCATTCTCTTCGAATGCTCGATTTCTAGTTTAAATACATTAAATCCCACCCATCTATTAATCATAGGATAATAGCGATAATAGTCGCCCAATTGCTTCATTGCGTCAACAACGCTTCTTCTATACAAAACATAATTTGCAATGCTGCTGTCCTGCTTGGTTTCAGTAAGATACCCCAAAAAATTGTAGAATAATTTTGAACATTCCTTCTTTATCCAGCCATCTTTTCGATTTTTTCTACAGGCAAATACAATATCATACCCCTCTAGTCCTTTCTGGTACAATTCTCTGATATAAATCGGGTTATCCTGTAAATCACAATCAAGGGTCACAATCCAATCTCCCGCCGCATTATCCAATCCTGCATTTAACGCGTTTTGCTGCCCAAAATTCCTGCTCAGCCTAATGCCTTTGACCCGACGGTTCTTTGCTGATAAAGAGTTGATAATATCCCAACTATTGTCCGGACTACAATCTTCCACCAAAATAATTTCGAATTCATCAGTAATATGTGAAACAGAAGCTTGTATCTGATTTACTAATTCTTCAAGCAATGTAGCTGCACCATAAACAGGACTAATTATCGATATTTTTGGATTATTCATATTATTTGAGATTGTATTTTAATCTCCTCCAAATTTTTGCTCTGAACCAATATATCATTATAATGATTCTTTTTCCCTTCACCTACAATAATCCTGTGAAATTCCAGAAACGCTTTCTGGAAATGATTATCGGGCGTGCTTTTAATAACCTGTTTACCATCTGCATTTTCAATTAAAAATGTCGGAATAAAATCTGGCCCGGGAGTATAAGCTCTTTCAACGATAATCTTACCTTTGCTGCCCCATAATTGGTAAGAGCATTGGTAATAATTATCGAACCCGAATGAAATAGACGCCCCAATGCCGTTCTTCCCCGAAAGGTAGGCGCTGCCATAAATGCTGGTTCCGTTTTTGGAATCATAGTAAACAGATGCCCCAGCAACCTTCAGTTCGTTGCCCAAAATAAAAAATGCTGCCCGTAAAGGATATCCGGCGGCGTCCATCAACGCTCCTCCCCCTATAATTTTATCGTACCTAAAATTGCCGGGCGAAAGCGGAGGGAAACCGAACGAAGCTGAAAAATGCCTTATTTCGCCTATAACACCGTCCTTTATTAATTTCATAACATGCTGATGTTGTGAGTGGTATTGAAACATGTAACCTTCCATCAGGGCCAGATTTGACGCTTTTGCGTTATGAACCATTTCCTTTGCTTCCGAAAACTTCGATGCAATCGATTTTTCCGCATAAACATGCTTACCGGCAAACAACGCTTTATTTACCCATTCAGCATGCAGTCCTGTTGGAAGCGGAATGTATATAGCATCGATATCTTTACGGTTTATTAAATTACCGTAACCTTCAATAGGTTCGCAATTAAATTTCTGCGCAAAAGATCGTGCCTTCTTGTAATCTCTGCTAGCAACGGCTATTAGTTTAAAATTATCCGGCAAATTCTTAATTGCCGGGATGACGGACAAATCCGCTACTTTTGCGCATCCCAATACCCCGATACGTATAATTTTCATGTCCTGACAGTTATATAATAACAGCCGACAATAAACTTCTGGCTTCAATATTCAAATAGTTATTAAACCTGATAAAGGTTAACAATTGATTAAGGGTCGCCCAGCAGTAATTTTCAGGGACTTCGACCGAAAAATCATTTTTGGCTTCAATTATCATGTTTAAATTTTGCTCCATATAAAAACGTCCGCCCTCTTCGGATTGACGGGCAGAATACCAAATTTGTTCTTTTGAAGCCGACAACACGTCGTTTATAAATGGCACCGAGTATTCATTATAACCTTTTCTGTAATTACCGGTCAAACATTGCACGGTGGGCGCTAATTCTAAGATGTCAAAATTCCCGGCTTCAACTTTTGCCTGAACCAAGAAATGATAAACCCCTTTTATCTCTTTCACGATAAAAGCAACTAACCCTTCTTGTGCAGGCCTTATCATCGGCTGATCCCAACTGACAACTTCCCGGTCGTCAATTTCCACCCTAACACCTATAACGCTAAAATATTTCCCCTCATGATGATTGTATGCCAAGCCGTCGTATCCCCAATTTGCGACACTCTTCAGCGGAATTAATTTTACATTGAGCTCATACTTCGATTTAAGTTTAGTAATCCAGGAGATAATGTCGTCGAAATCGTTCAGGGATGAGTCCCCTTTTAATAGCGGATTTAATAAATGATCGTTGACTTTACCGTATTGAATTCCGGACACAACTGTCCTGGCATCCATATTAACGATATTGTCATGAGATATTAATTTCTTTAACTGCCCCAGGGTCAACCAGATAAAATTATCGTATTCCGGGAGATCTTCGCTCTCAGGCACTTCCATAATAATATTCCTGTTACGCTTTCTTAAAAACCGCGCCCCCTGCTCCGATTGAAGCTGATCGATTAAAATATCAGCCGCCTTTTCTCCGTTAAAATATTCAATATATAACGGAACCTTTCCTTTATGAACCCTGGTATAATTACTTTTTGTTGCCTGAAGGGTCGGAGACAACTGAACAAGGTTTATGTTCCCGGGTTCGATTTTTGCCTGCATTAAAAAATGTAAAATTCCTCCGATTTTTTTTGTTAGTATGCCTAAGTAACCGATCTCAGGCTGATTTATAATCGGCTGCTCCCAAAAAGGCACCTTTCCCCAATTAGTCTCAACGCGTATGCCTTCGATCGAAAAAAAACGTCCGCTTTGATGCACTATATTCCCGGTTTGCGGATCAAAACTCCATTTATCCAGTTTATCTAACGGCACCTGTTCAACGACCGTTCTAACCTGATCGTTTTTTCGCCTCAGCCAGTCTAAAATGAAATCAACCGAGTTTACTTCCGATTCTTTTTCTAACGCGGATTTTAAAAAATCGATTTCGTGCGGCTTGGAAGTATTCATAGATTTGACGTTTCCAAAATTTTACGGTTATGCCACAGGATAATAAAAAACAAGGCGAGCAAAATCACTCCCAAAAGCGGCATACAATAGGCTTTGTAACTTTCACCCATTGTAAACATTGTGTTTCCTAAATAAATGTTTATCTCCTTAAAAGGCAATATTCTGGAGATTAATGGGAGTGGGAAAAAAACACCGACCAAAAAATAAGACAGGCCATAGGACTTCAATAGATATTTTGGAAGGTTTTTGTAAAATATAAAATATCTTCCCTTTCCTATATAAGCAATAACCTGATTGAATTTTATGCCCTTAAAGGCAATAAATAACGCTATTATGGTTATAAAAAGAGATGCTAATAAGGAATAATGTTTATATTTCTTCACTTTTTTCTTTTCCCTTACCTGTGCAGAATCCCAAAATCACATAGAACCCGTAGACGAGGTAAAGCAATAAAAACGGTTCAATTGGAGCCCTATGCCTGTAAGAACCTTCGGTAAAAAAATGCACTATCGTCCTGTAAAATACAAAAAGGAATAAAAGTAAATGCGCGCCCATTCTGTATCTTTTAAAAGCCGCTAAGATACCGAAGGTCGTCAGCACATAAACATAAAACCAAAGGGCGTAGTAGTAATCGCTTAGCCTGTAGAGGAATAACATATCAAATCCGCCGTAACCCTGACTGAAATACAACTCCTTAAATCTAACCCAGTAGTTTTTTGCCAGAGCGCAGAGGACAAAAGATGGCTTTTCGAGAAATAGTTGAAGAATTGCCTGCGGTTTGGAAAAGTCTATACCTGCCTTTACCAAGTCAGGATTTTCTCCTCTTAAATAACTCTCGATAAGCGGATAATCCGTACCCTCGGTAGATGAAATAGGATACCAGACACCTAAATTCTTTATATTGCGGTAAATAAATGGTAACAAGACCAGGGCTATAAAGAATAAAATAATTATGCCATCAATGAGCACCTCTTTCTTTGCTCTGCGGCGACTAAGATAAAACATAAACCAGCAGATAATAATTATGGGATAAAAAAAGTTAATCTCGCGCGTGGCTATGGACAGGCCCCAAACTATTCCGAGTAAAATAAGAAAAATATATCTTAGTTTTAAAACACCGCCGTAATAGGCATATCTTGATACCAGCATTAAACCCAAAGTGACATAAAATATATCCAAAGCCTGATGCCCTATTGCCGAGGCAGAGAAAATGGAGGAAAAACTTATTGCCGCCACTAATGCCGCTGTGCGGGCAACTTTAATATTGAATATATACTTACCACTGTAATATATAAAGATACAACTCAAGGAAGTCAAAATGCCCTGAATTGCGCCTACCGCAAAATAACTCCTGCCAAATATCTTATATATAAAAGAAAGGAAAATCCAATACCCCGCAACCAATGCTTCGGTAACCTTTTCTCCCTTTAAATAGGAATAAGCCAGGCCATCATACATCCTGCCGTCAGAACCTGTATCTATATATTCGGGGGTTCCCATAATTCTGGAAAGGTAAAAAATCCTTATTAACAAGGCAAAAAGAAAAATTAAGGATAAATAACCCTTTTCCTGTAGAAGAATCTTTTTTAAATATGCCACAGCGCTGATTAATTTAACAGTTAAACCTTTTCCAGTTGAAGAACACAGATAAAAAAAACATCCAAAAATGGCAATGATAAGAAAAACATAAAAGGTCAGATTTTTTAAGAGAAGATAAAACAGAATATAGAAAAATAAAACAAGGAAAGGCAGGCGAAATTCTGCCTCAAAGTAACCAGCCGTATTTTCTCTAAGGTTGATTCTTAGTCCATGAATCACTTTGGCGCAGAAAAATGCTAAAAGAATAAAAGATGACAATATAAAAAGTTCGCAATACCAGCGGTAAGCCAAAGCGGAAAAAATCTGCGGGCTATCAGTTATCTGGACTTTCAACCTTAAAAAAGAAAGTAAAAGATGCAGCAAGAATCCTACAGGGAGCATTCTTTTTAGATTTTTTAAAAAAGATTTCTTCAGATAAAACGCAATAGCCAATGAGTAAAGCCCTATTCCTGCCCAATAGAAAACCGGAATTGGAAAATTACCCCGGATAGCAATAGGTAGATTAACAGAAAAAACATAACCCAGCCCTGTCCATAGGCTAATCAGTGAAAAAGACAACAGAAACACAGAGAGTAAAAAAATACCCAGCAACCGTTGCATCATACCTCTCTTTCCTTTAACAATCTGCCGCCGGCAATTTTCACTAACCCTATTGAAGCCCAAAAAAGAAAAACCGGCGTAATCATATCCCTAAACCTGAATACTGTGCCGATATTTGCCTGTGTTAAAGCGCTAGCAGAAACTACAATAACAAAATAAGAGAACAAAACAAGATACTCTCTCCATCTGTATCTCATTACAATTGCCAGCCCCAATACTGCAAAGGGAGTAAGAATATACCATAAAATCATCTGGGGATAAGAAAGGGCTCTGGTTATGCTGCCGGTTTTCTGCAGGAACGGCTCAAACATAAAATGAAACACGCCTTTGATATAGACTGTTAAGTACTGACGGTAAGTTAAAGTTGTTGCTGGATAAAGATAATAATATTCATCCGGAGCTTTTCCGGACTGAAAGTCCGGATTAATCAAATAATATTTATCTTCAAGAATGCGGTAATTTGTGCCTTCAATTACCGCTGCCTGATGGATTGTCAACAAAGGGAATATCCTCTGTCTGAATGCATGGTCAAGACGAGCAGGGGTAATTTTAAAAAGCGCTACTGAAAGAAAAACCGCTATTATAACCATAAAGATTTTGATATACACGCTCGGATATTTCGATATCGCAAAATAAGCGATAAGCATGCTCGTTACAGTTAAAGGCATTATGTAAGCTCTTAATGTTGATTGCGCAAGCAATCCTACAGCCATCAATAACAGAAAAAGAATATTTCTTGGTATTCTCCTGCTCTTAATAAACATCATAAATGACCACAAGATAAAAAGAGTAGTCAAAATAAGCGGAATGTCTTTAAGATTGGCTACTGACCATATAACCAGCGAAGGTAAAAAAGCGGTAATAACCGCAAAAATTTTACAGATAGCCTCTGTAAAACATAATCGCGCGATAAAATAACATAATACCGGAATCAACGCACCAAATATACAATTAAGAATTACGCTGCTCATAGGACTGAAGCCAAAAAAATAATGAAATCCACCGATTAAATAAGTATATCCATGCCAACCGTACCCAGAATTATAAGCTTCCCCTAATATTTCTGAAGACAAAGATAATCCGCGCCAATCTAAAGCCATCCAGTAACCTCTTAGAGTATAATAGGCAGAATCTCCAATAAAATTCGGTGCCCAACCCGGATAACCGGGATAGGACAATATCTTTCCCTTAGCAACTAATAATGTGCTAAACACAAGCAGCAAAAATAACCTTAAGATAAATGCCGACAAAAACAGGTTTATCAAAAATTTAGTTTCAGGATCGAGCTTCCTATTTATTTTTGCTACTATTAAAGCAACGATAAGGAGAATACAAAAAGTACCAGGGCTGAAGAAATATACCACCCCGCAAAAAAATCCCAATATAACAAAGTGTCTTATGCTCATTTTAAAAAAATTATCTACAACTATATTATTTTCCCTTTTCGCTAGGATTCCTGATTATAACTTAAATATTAGTACAGTATAAGGGGTGCGGGTTATCCTTTCCTGTTAATATAAAATTCAATCTTCTTTCATCACTCTAAAGATCTGTTACTACCAGTTTCTGTTGCAACATATTCTTTTATCAAATCTCGCCAAATCTCCATCAATATAATCCAGTATATCACCTATCTCAAGAAGAATGCCTGCACAGACAACCGAGTATAATTTAGCTCTAAAGTAAAGATACATTGCCAAAAAAATTAGAAATGACCTAGTAATGGTCAGACTATTCGGAGAAACTTTACCCTTAGTCAGTATACGTGCAATAGGTAAAGATATCCTACGGTTAAAGTGGTCGATAAAATCCCGTATTTTGCGATGCTGTCTTCTTTCATTTCTTAGTCGAAAATATTTCTGTAACCATATATATTCCCGCCAGGAGAAATCCTCTTGCCTGCCGAGGATTTCTCAAAAGATGCTTGAGCAATAACCAAAAATATCCCAGCCGGAAGTAAAATCTCTTATGTGCTAATTGGTATAATTCATAAATTTCATCACTAGTAAGATCATCGTTTCTAAATTTAGTTCTCTGATGTAACCCCATATCAGCCCATCCCGAGGCATTTCTCAACCAGCCTTTACGCATGGCCTCTTCGTAAAGATCGGTGCCCGGAAACGGTGTAGTAATGCAAAACTGGGCAACGTGAGGATTAAGACGCATAGAAAAATCAATGGTCTGATTTACTGTATTCTTAGTGTCACCGGGCAAACCCACCATAAAACTGGCAAGAACCAAAAATCCTTCCTTCTTAGCAGAATTTATTATCCTCTCGGCTACATCCAACTTAATATTCTTCTGTGCCCTATCCAGAATTTTCTGATTTCCGCTTTCTACGCCAAAATTCAGGCCGTAACAACCTGCTTGGCGCATCTTTCTGAATAACGACGTTGAATAAAGAAAATCTAACCGTGCATAACACCACCAGTATATTTTTAATCTCCGCCTGATTATTTCATCGCAAAAATTCTCAACCCTTACCTTATTCGCCAGAAAAGTATCATCAAATATTGCTAGCTGCCTGGTGCCGTAATCCGAACGTAATCTATTTATCTCCTGGATTATATTATCCACGCTTCTGAAAGTAACCTTCGAACCCCAAAAATGTAGTGACGAGCAATAAGTACATCTGCTGGGACACCCACGCGAGGTTATTAATGTAGCACACTCGCTATTCTTTACCCCTATATTCCACAAAGCACTGGGCCTGTAAAGGCTCGGATTAAATAGCCGCCTTGCCGGAAAGGGGATTTCATCAAGATTATCAATTCTTTCTCTTCTTTCGTTTATGATAATTTTATCGTTCTCCCTAAAAGCTATACCTTTAATT
>Ga0315289_10012356_pt1 | contig 12035 bp, 10 predicted proteins | sample YL17G11_40_MG_FD_203452 | JGI IMG/M metagenome (GOLD analysis project Ga0315289, IMG submission 203452) | Sediment microbial communities from Yellowstone Lake, YNP, Wyoming, USA - YL17G11_40 | ecosystem: Environmental > Aquatic > Freshwater > Lake > Sediment | place: USA: Wyoming | collected...
CTCGATTTTTTCTTTCCGAAAACAGGGCTGCACGGCCGTGTCCGAGTACCGCCGTCTGCTCGTCTCGGAGCACGGCAGGCTCGACGGCGCCTCCACGGACGCCATCAAGGTAAAAAGAGAAAAGAGTGTTGGGAAATTTTTATCTTTTCTTTTGAAAACTTCTCTTTCGAGGTGTCGTTTGATCGAAAACTTCAAAGCTCACCTCTTTTCCTCTCTCCCTTTCTCTCCCTCGTCCATCCCCAACGCAACCCTTCCCTTTCGTAGGCCGAGATCTTTGCCCGCGGGCCCATCTCCTGCGGCATCGACGCCACCGACGAGCTCGACGGCCACGAGGGAATCGGGAGCGACCGCATCTTCAAGCAGCGTGTCAAGCAGCCCGAGATCAACCACCTCGTCTCCGTCGTCGGATGGGGCGTCGAGGACGCCGACGGCGAGACCGATAAATTTGGCAAGCCCGTCGAGTACTGGATCGTGCGCAACTCGTGGGGCCGCGCCTGGGGCGAGGACGGCTTCTTCCGCATCCCGACCTCGTCCTACAACAACGGCACGGGAGGGGAGTGGAATTTGGGCATCGAGCTGGGGTGCGCCTGGGCCGTGCCCGGGAAGTGGGTGCGGGCCAAGGAGCTGGGGTTTGGGAAGATCAGGGAGCTGATGCCGGCAGACGTGGACCTCGACGTCTAGAGTGACAGAGGGGGGGGGGGGGGGAGAGAAAGAGAGAGAGAGGGGGGAGAAAAGAAACAAAGATTTTCTCTCTCTTTTTTCTTTCTCTAGACCTTGCCCAATTTTTTCTTCTGCTGCTTTTTCGTTTTCTTCTTCTTTGTCCCACTTCACTGCCTTGATACAGCGAATCCCTTCCTGCGTCCCCATTTTTGCTTCTACCTTACTAGCAATCACTTGACTTCCTATCTCTCTCTGCCTTTCACTTGCAATTTAAAAAAAAACAAGAAATGAAAAACTTGAAACGAGCTTTTTTTAATTGAGAAATTGCTCGACCTCAATAGAGAGAAACGCCGCCTCCGTCTCTCCGCTTGCTCTCTATTCTTTCTCTTCCTTTTAGCGAACAAAAGTGTGTCTTTCTCTCTCTCTTTTTAATTTCACTGTTTTTGGAAAGGAACAAAAAGAAGAGAAAAGAAAACGAAATTTTTCAACAATCACCAGCAAAAATGTTAATAATCTCCCTCTCACTCTCACTGTTCCCTCTCTCTCCCCCCCCCTGCTCTTTTTCTCTCCACCTCCCCAGATTCAGCCCCCGCCTCAGGCGATCTTCGTCACCATGAACTTGGTCAGCGGCTGCCTGTGCCCGGTCTTGCGCCGGTAGTGCTTCTTCGAGTGGAACTTGAAGACCACCTGCTTGTCTCCCAGGGCATCGTCCTCGAGGACGACGGCCTCGACCTGCGCGCCCTCGACATAGGGCGTTCCCACCGAGAACTTACCGTCCTTCTTGACGGCCAGCACGCGGCCCAGGGCCAAGGTAGAGCCGGCCGAGGCCGCGAGGCGGTCGGTGGAGTACCAGCGCCCCTCCTCGAGCAAGAGCTGCACGCCGCCGATCTCGACGACGGCGTAGGTGTCGGTGGAGGAGGAGGCGTCGGAGGCGCGGCCGATGTTGGAGGGGTTGGGGGTCGCGGAAGCGGAAGCGGAGGAGGTGGAGGGCTCGGCGGTGGCGGCGGCTGGGAGAGCGCGGTTTTGATGGTTGAGGAGGGGGGCGAGGGGGGCGGAGTGGAGGTCAGTTCGGAGGGTCTTGTTGAACAGAAGGCAAGGGCCACGACGAGGAGGAGAGGAGCCCGGCTGGCCGTCGCCGTCGCCGCTCGAACTCTCCAGATTGAAAAAAAGCGACTTCATCAGCGCCCGTCGTTCTCGGGCCTCAGGGAGTGTTTGCTTTCCTCGCCGGCGCTTTCACGGCCTTGAGCACATCGAGAGCGGCTCTCGGGATCGAAAAGAGAGCAGCGACGAGGCGCCATGAGCGCGCTGGGCGAGTCAACTGCTCTCTCTTTTTTCTCGGCGGCTGAAACTTCCCGCTGGCGGCAAAGGAGGGAGGAGGAAAGCAAAAAAAAACGCCCACTTTGCCTGTCTCGTATTCACTCTCGGAGCCATGACGAGGCACAATAACCGCGCCAGGTTTCCTGAGAGCATCATGGAGTCCCTCTCGTGCAAAAGATGCGGACGTCGTGCCAGTGGACAAGGGCTAACGAGCGGGAGCGAAATGGCATTGCCAATTTTCTTTTCTCTCAACTTCCTCCTCTCTTTTTTTTGTTTTGCTCTCTCTCTCGCATCGTCCCCTCTTCTTCGCCGCTCCCTCTCGGCAAGAAAGCATCTGCTCCCCACGCGAAAGAGCAGAAGACACAAGCAACCACACACTCACCAAAGGCCATGACGGAGCGCGAGTTGATCGACCTCACGGCGGCGGAAGCGGCGCTCGAAGTCGACGCGACGGCCGACGACGACGACGAAGAGTAAGGCCTTGCGACGGCAGACACGACTGCCGTCGAGCGCGTGGCGACGCACCGAGCGTGCGCCATGCCGAAGGTCGCCATGGTGGGGTCTGGAGCCAGCGAGAGCGGTGCGAGGGGAGGGCGCTGCTCGAGAGGAGGCGCTGCGGGGAGGGAAAGCGAGAAAAACCTTTCTCGATCTGGTCAAGAAAAAAAAGTGAGGGGCCTAGTTGAAAAACTTTTTTTTGCCTTTTTTCCAAAAAATTTGACTTTTTTTCATTTTTTTCTCTCCTCGTTTTCTCTCTCCTTGTTTCTCCCGCTTGCGCGCTTGCGACGATGCGCTGCGTCCTGCCGCGGGTCGCAGCGGAAGTGCCCTCGCCACGGCGGCAGAGTAGTTCAGCTGCTGATGCCGCGTCGTTCCAGCAAAGGAACAAGAGGAAGACGAGGAGGCCGACGGCGACGAGAACCTCGGCCATCGTCGTCGTCGCCGCCGCATCTTCCTCTTCTCCGCGCCCGGCCCACGTCGTCCTGGGCGTCCCGCGCTCGGCCTCGAAGGCAGATGTCAAGGCCGCGTACCGCAAGGTGGCCCTGAAGCTCCACCCGGACGTGAACAAGGCGGTACGAGGGAAGAGAGAGAGAGAGAGAATCGGGGAATCGGTGAAAGGAACAGCAGCAGGCGATCTCGACTTCTTTTTCGGCCAGCAACTCACCGGCAGCAACCAACCAACCAACCAACAACTGACGACGACGAAACGAAACGAAACCAACAGCCTGACGCCACTGAGAGATTCATGGAGGCCAAGATGGCGTTCCAGGAGCTGATGGAGGGGCGAGGGGGCGGAGCGAACGGAGGAAGAGCAGGAGGGACTGGAGGAACTGGGGGAGGTTGGGGCTCCTCTTCGCCGTCGTCGTCGTCGTCGACCTCCTCTTGGGGCAGCAGCAGCAGCAGCCCCGGTGGCGGCGACGGCGCCAGCGCCCGGACGAGGAAAAAGGGGTCCGACCAGCCCTTCTACGGCTTCTCGGACTTTTTTCGGGACCTCGAGAACGACCTCGACGACAGGAGCGGCAGGAGGAAGGAGGGAAGCGGCGGCGGGAGCGGGAGCGGGAGCGGGGGAGCCTCGTCGCCGGGACCGACGGGCTCGACTCCGGGCTCCCTCTGGGAGGAGCTCGCAGCGCTGGGGGCAGAGTTTCTCGAGTTCCTCGAGGCCGAGGCAGGGCTCACCGGCGACGGCCGCGCGCCTGACAGGGAGAGCTACGCCGCCGCGGCGCAGGCGGCGGCCGAGAGGCTCGCCGCCGAGGCGAGGGCCGCCGGCGACGCTGCGGCCTCGGCGGCGAGGCGGGCCGGGGAGGACGCGGGCAGGAGGGCGAGGGAGGGCGCGGCCGGGGCCGCGAGTGCCGCGGCGGCCGCGGCGGCGGCGGCTTCCTCGTCGGCCTCCGCGGCGGGGGTTCGAGGTGACGCGAGCGGCGGCGGCGGCGGCGGCAGCGGCGGGGGCAGCGGGGGCAACGGGGCGGCACGGCAGCAGCAGCAAGGGCGAGAGCAGCAGCAGCCCGCCGCTGCCGCTGCCGCTGCCGTCGTTGGTAAAAAGAGTGATGACGAAGAAATTGACGCGATGCTCCGCGAGATGAAGAAGAAGCTCGGGCTCTAAAAGGAGAATTGTACATTTATCACTTGAAAAGAACTGCCACTGTGAACTCGTGAAATTGGGTCGGGGTTGAAAGACTGAGAGAGATGAAGAAAGCAAACGAAAGAAGGAGAAAAAACTCGGCAGTTCTGACTTCAGAAATCGATCTCGAAACTCTCATTGCGCCATGGTCTCTCCTCCGATTCCGCCGCCTCCGCAGCAGCAGCAGAGGCGCTGGCGCCACGCTCACGAGCGCGTCACATCCTTCTCCACGCCCTCGGAGGTCATCCGAGTCCCCGCGAGGGCTCCAAGCCACCGGCATCGGCACCACCATCGCTTCAGCCACGTCCTGATCCTGCCTGGTAACCCCGGGTGCTCCGCCTTCTACGCGCCCTTCGCCGAGGCGCTTTCCGACGAGCTCGGCGGGGAGACCGAAGTTGTGGCCCTGTCCTTTTACGGGCACGAGACGCTGACGCCGAAGAAGAGGCAGAAGAAGAGGGAGGGTCCCCTGAGCCTCGACGGCCAGGTCGCGCACGCGGCGGCGTTCCTCGAGAAGCTGCTCTCGGAGGTCGAGCAGGGAGGAGGAGGCGACGAGGGGGGCCGCGGCCCCTCCGTGGCCGTCGTCGGGCACTCCATCGGCGGGACCGTGGCGGCGCTGGCCGTGAGGGAGGTCGAGGAGAGGAGGAGGAGGGAGAGGAACGGGAGGGAGAGGGGGCGGCGGAGAGCAGAGGACGCCCCCCCGTCGCCGCCGGCAAAGCCCCCCTCTCCCTTGCCCCCACCGCTCCCGCTCCCGAGCGAGGCGAGGATCGCCGCCGTCTGCGCCATGATGCCTTACGTCGCCTTCGACGAGGGATCGCGCCAGCAGCGCGCCCTCCGCCTCCTCGCGGCGACGCCGCCGGCGCGCGCCGCCGCGTGCTTCGCGGCCCAGGCGGCCGGCGCGCTGCTGCCGAGGGCGGCGCTCTCGGCGCTCGTGGGCCTCGCGACGGCGGCCTCGTCGCCCCCCCTGACCAGGCACGCCAGGGAGACCGTCGCGGACTTTGCCCGCTCGGGGGGGCTCGGCCACGCCCTCTTCCTGGCGGACACGGAGTTCAGAGCCCTCGCCATCTCCTCGGCGGCGCCGCGAGGGGCGGGGAAGGAGAAGGAAAAGTTGGAGGAGGACAAGGGGAAGGGGAAGGGGAAGGGCGGCTCTTCCGAGTTTAAGTTTTCGGTCGCGTCTGCGTCGGAGATCTGGGAGCCGCTGGCCTCGCTGGGAAGGCGCGCCTCCGTCTTCGCCGTCGGCAGAGGAGAAGGGGGGGGAGCGGGAGGAGGAGGGGGGGAAGACGGCGGCGGCGGCGGGAGCGACGGGAGCGGGCGGCGCGCGAAAGGGAAAGGCCAAGGCCCAGGCGGCGGCGGCGGAGGAGGAGGAGCAGGGGGAGACCACTGGTGCCCCCCCCACCACCTCGACCTGCTCGGCCCCCGGGCCCCGCTGGCGAGCGTGCTGCTCGACCCGGGCCAGAGGCACGACTTCGTGGCCTGCGGGGGCGACGGGACGGCGAGGGCGGCCAGGGCAGTGGCGGGGCTGCTGAGGGAGACTGCGCGCGCAGCTGCTGCTGCAGCCGCGGGGGAGGAGGGGGAGGGGGGAGGGGAGAGCTGACGGCGAGGGGAGCTGCGTCGCGGCCTTTCTTCCTCTTTCTGTTCGCTTGTAAAAGGTGGTCAGTTGGTTTAATAGAGGAGGGGAATTTTTGGTGTTGTTGCAAAAAAGACGAAAAAACAAAAACAGAGTTTTTTTCCTCTCTCCCCTCTCGCTCTCTCTTTTTTTAATCTCTTTCTCTCTGACCTTTTTCTCTCTCTGAACCTTTTTATCTCTCGTCCCCCCCGGTCGCTCTCCCCTCCCCCCCCCACCCCCTCTTTTCTATCTCTCCCCCCCCTCTCTCTCTTCTCTTCAATCGCGCCCGCTCGAAGAGGAAGAGCAGGAGCTCGGCCTCGCGAGGCCCCTCTTCCCTCCGACGGGGACCCTCGAAGCGACGGCCGCCGCAGCGCGGCCTGCGCGGCCGAGCGCCGACGCCAGGAGCGCCGCCGGGTTTTCGCTTCCGTGTCCGCTTCCTCTTCCGCGGCCAAAGAGAGACGCCGTCATGGACCCGAAAGCGCTTCCCCCTCCCCATCCGCCGCTGCTCCCGCGGCTCGCCCCCAGCGAGGAAGCGTCGGCGACCAAGTCCTCGTCCGAGATCCTCTCCCTCTGCCTGGGCTTGCCGCCGCCGCCGCCGCCGCCGCCGCCCGGCGCCCTCTTCCCCGCGGCCGCGTCCTCGCGCTCCTGCTGCGCCCTCGCCTCGGCCTCGGCCAGCGCGCGCGCCTCCCGCACCAGCCTCTCCGCGGCCTGGAGCATCTCTTCGGGCTCCAGCTCCCGCAGGCGCGCGGCGGCGACCTGCTCCGAGTGCCTGACCGCGTGCGCCATGTCCGTGCCAGGCTCGATCACGCGCGGGAGGTTGAACTCGCGCCAGACGAGCTCGTGGTTGTGCGCGGCCGCGTCGAGGGCCTCGAGCGTCGCCTTGTCGTCGGGCAGCCTGAAGCACTGGCCCAGCGGGCCCGGGGCCATCCACTTGGTCCCGAAGGGATAGTGCAGCGGGTCCTGCATCAGCGGCGCGGGCGAGCCGTCGTCGTCGTGGCTCATCGAGGTCGAGACGGCGCCGTCGGGCTTGTGCTCGAACATGCGCGCGCGCGCGACGAGGTGCTCGGCCTCCTCGACGGTGCCCTCGACCTCGGCCAGCGTGCAGAAGCGGTGCTCGCGGTCGCTGGGGAGGACCCCCTCGCTGCCATCGCCGTAGGGGCTGCCGCCGCCGCCGCCTCCCTTGCCCCTGGCGCCCTTCCTGCCGCCCCTGGGCTTCCTCGCGGCGCCCTCGTCGTCGTCCTCGACCGGGCCCATGTCGAACTCGTCTCCGCGGTAGGTGCCCCTCTCCGCGGTCGCGGCCACGGCCTCCTTGGTCCTCTCCCACGCCTCGGCCGCGTCGGTGCCCCTCGCGACCTCCTCGTAGAAGGGAGACAGGTCGACCTGCGCGCCGCAGCCGTGGCGGCGGCCGAGGAGGAACTCGCCGCGGTAGACGCGGCCGTCCTGGCGCGTCAGCATGCCCAGGCCGGACGCGAAGCCGAGGTAGAGCTCGCCCTCGTAGCGGTCCCCGGGGCGGAGCTGTTTGTTGTTGGTTGGGGTGTTGGCGGCGGTGGTTTTTTTTTTGGGGGGGGGGTGGATGAGAGGATTGAGTTTTTTCCTCCGTCGCGAGTCCTCGTCGTCGTCGTCGTCGCTCGTTTTTTTCAACGCCGCAGCCGCCAGTCTTCGGGTGGGGGGTGGGGGGGAAAGGGTTCAAACTCACGTCGTTGATTCCGAGGCCGCCGCCCTGCACTCCAGCGTAGAACACTCCCTTTCCGTGGGGCACGTTGATGTACTCGGTGCCCTCGTATCTGCGATCGGTTTTGGAAAGAGGGATCGGGGAAGGAGGGTGGAGGAAAAGTAAAGAGATAAGAAGAAAGAGATCGAGAGGAGAAGGAAAACAAAGTTGGTGTCGGCCCAATTCTCGTCGTCGTCCTCAAGAGAGAAGACCAAGCTCTCGACACGGATTGAACCAGCCAAATGGGCCTTTTCCTCCCCTTTTTTTTGCTCGAGGACATCGGGACAGTCAAGAATCATCGAAAGGGGGCTGGCGATTGCTTCCAGAGAGCACCGCCGGAGACCAGCGACAGCCTTCTGTGACAAACGGCAGCCGCCGAAACAAAAAGTGCATGCCGACGACTTGTCGACCGCCGTCGCCGGCGCCGGCAGTCTCTCTTCTTCCTGCTCTCTCCCATCTCACTCTCTCTCTCTCCACCAAGAACTCACGTCGCCGCGTCGTCGTAGACCTGCGACATCCACTGCATCGGGAACCCCTGGAAAGGCGCGTACGCTGACATCGAGTCGATGCTGAGCTCCGCCGCGGGCTCCCGCGGGTGCATCTGGGCGAGCTGCGATGGCAGCTCCTGCCTGAACAGCGAGTTGTGCGTCGCCATCCCTCGCTGCCGCCTCCACATGATGGGGTTGCCGTTGGCGTCGAACCGCGGCCTGCCATCGTCATCGTCGTCGTCGTCGTCGGAGCCGGCGGCGAAGTTCTCTCCCGGCCCCTCCGTGGGGACGACATTGAGGATCTGGGCGGCGGTGCCCTTTCTCCTCTCGTCCTCGCTGTCTGCTTCCCCTCTTTCCCGCTGCTTCTGCTGGCGGAGGAGCCACGCCCTTTCGTCCTCTGCTTCTTCCTTGAGAAAGTCGCCGCCGCCGCCGCGGGAGGGGGCGGGCGCGCGGGGCTCGTCGTCCTCCGAGCTCATGGTGGACAGAAACTTTCCGATCAACGACAGCCGACGACGGCTCACAGAGGAAAAATTGTGAACAAAACTTTTTTGTCGAGTTTTTTTGACCTCGAGGTTTTTTTCGACCCCTCCGTCTCTCTCTCTCTCTCCTTCCGGGCTGGGGCTCTTCTCCTTCTCTCTCTCCTCCTCCTCGTCTCTCTGATCTCCCTCGTATCTCTCTCATCACTACACACACGGGATGTGAAAGAAAACGAAAGACGAAGAAGAAGAAGAAGAAGAAGAAATAGAAGAAGAAGAAGAAATAGAAGAAGAAGAAGAAGAGAGAGAAGAACAAAAAAATGAAAAAAATGAAGCAAAAAAACAGCAGCAGTGCCCTCTCTCTTTTTTCTCTCTTCTCTCTCTCTCAGCTCCCCTCCCTCGCCCCCCGCCCTTGTCCTCGGCCCTCCTCCTACTTGGCGTGCTTCGTCAGCCAGTCGAGCACCAGGTTTACCCCCGCCTGACTCTTGCACGAGACGCTGTACGCGGCCACCTCCCTCCCCCCGAGCCGCGACAGCTCGAGCCTGTCGGCCAGGTCCGCCGCGGCGAGCGCCCCGGGCAGGTCGTTCTTGTTCCCCAGCACGAGGAGCGGGGTGCCCGCGAGGGAGGGCCGGGAGAGCAGGTCGTGGAGCTCCGCGCGGGCCGCGTCGAGCGACCCCGGGTCCGCCGCGTCGGCGACAAAGACGACGGCGCCGACGCCGCGGCAGTAGCGCTCCCACATGGAGCGGAACCTCGGCTGGCCTCCCAGGTCCCAGAGCTTGATGGTGACCCCGCCGCGCGTGACCTTGCGCATGTTGAAGCCGACGGTGGGGATCATGTCCTGTTTTTCGAGTTTTTGAGTTTTTTGGGGGGGGAGCGGAAAAGAGGGTCGAAAAAAGGTTTTGAGGGTTTTTTCCGCTTCGCCCGCCGAAAGACGCTCTCGAGAGAGGAAAAAACATGGCATCGCACCTCCTGGAACGCCCCCGTCGCGAGCACGCCCACGAGAGACGTCTTCCCTGCGTTCTGGAGTCCCACGAGCGAGAGCTCCATCTCCTTGTTGAAGAAGAGGCTGGTGTGTTTTCGAAGGGAGAGAAAGAGAGAGAGAAGAAGAAGAGAGAGGAAGATCGTTGAGCATTTAAAACGACGACGATGCTTCGACGAGGGCATTCGCGCTTTCTCTCGCTGCCTCTCCCTCTCGTTCTCGCTTTACCTTCGCAGCCAATCCAGCATCCACTGGTACCACGACATGGCTTTTTCCTGCTTTTCTTCTCTCTCCGCGCGTGTGGGCTCCGAGAAGAGAAAAGAGAGTAGCAGAGGCTGGGCGCGAATGGAAGAAGGGACAGAGAAAAGTCTCTTTCTTCTTCGACGGAAAAAAAATGATTTTTCCCTCGCTTGCTCTCTCGACCCGGAAAAACTGCAACGCAGCCGAGTTCCCTCGACTCCCGCGCCTTGCTGCTGCCGGCTCCGTTGTTTCTACATTTACATAAAGTAGAGAAAGGGAAGCTTTCTCCAGTTCTCAATCAGCTCCTCGCCCGACAAAGAGCTCCCTCTCGAGGGAGACGGAGACGCCGCTGTCGTTTTCTCCTCCACCGCCGGTGCCGCCTCCGCCGCTGTTGCTCCTCCCTCCGCTCCCTCGCCTCCCCCGGAACTTCGCGCGGTCGATCTCCACGGAATACTCGTACAGCGCGCCCTCCACCGTGGCCACGGCCAGGCCCAGGACGGTCACCGTCGTCGCCGCCTTCGCGGGAGGCTCGGAGGAGGGCTCGGCTCGGGGCGCGCCGTCGAGGCTGCTCGCGCCGTCGCGTTCGCCGTCGCTCTCGCTGCCGCCGCCGCCGCCGCCGCCGCCGGCTCCGGTCTGCTTCCTCTCCTCCTGCTTCCCGCCGCTCGCTCCCCCTCCTCCCTTCGCGTACAGCGCCAGCGAGACCCCGGCGGTGGGGGCCGGGAGGCGCACCGTCGCCACTGCCCTCGCCGCGAGCGCGTCCGGGAGGCGGGCGGCGGCGGCCGCGGAGGGGGGAGCTCTCGGGCTCCCGGACAGCAGCGCCCGCGACGACGACGAGAGCAGGGCCGCGACCGCGCGCCCCGCGCCCTGCCCCTCCCTCCCGGCCGCGACCGCGCCGCGCTCCCCCGCGCCGCCCTCGTCGCCGCCCTCCTCCTCGTCCTCGCGCTCTCGAGGGAGGCGAAACAGATGCACTGTCCCGCGCTCGCTCGCGGCGGCGAGCAGCTCCGGCCGCCGCGGCCGCTGCTGCTGCTCTCCTCCGATGCTTCCGCCGCCCGCTTCCCGCGGCGGGCCGAAGGCGAGGGCGGTCGCGCCCGCCGGCGTCGAGCCCCTCCGGAACGCGCACAGCTTCCTCCCCACGACGGCGGCGCCTCCGCCCCTCCTCGCGCGCCGCTCGACCTCCCACACGCGGACGAGCGTCCCCTTTGTCGAGGCCGTCGCGAGCAGCAACGCGTCCGCGGACCAGGCCGCGGCGGCGAGCGGCGCCGAGTGCGCGCGCGGGATCTCGAAGAGCGGCGCCGGCAGGACCGGGCGGCCCCCGCCGCCCCCGCACCCTCCGCCGCCCCCGCCCCCGCCTCCGCTCCCGCTCCCGCCGCTCGTCGCGGCGTCGACGGTCGGCCCGAGGTTGTAGACCCTCACCGACCCCCCGCCGGAGCCGCTCGGCAGCGCGAGGAGGCAGGGATCGGCGCAGGGGCTCAGGGCGACCGCGGAGGGCGCCGAGCCCGCGGGCAGGGGCGCCGGCGACGACGCCGGGGCCGACGAGGAGGAGCGGGGAGCGGAGGAGGAGGAGGGCGAGCTCGCGCCCGCTCCGTGCTCCGACGAGGCGACGAGCTCGAGGGTGTCGAGCGCGAAGACAGAGACGTGGCGCGGCGTCCCGGCAGGCCGCGACGAGGAAGCGGCGGCAGCAGAAGAGGAGGAGGAAGCAGCCTGCCTTCCTCCGCCTCCTCCACCGCCGCTGCCGGAGACGGCGACGAGCGCCCTCCTGTTCATCCTCACCGCGAGCACCGCCTCCGTGAAGGGGAGCTCCTGGATCACGGAGCGCGTCGAGGTGTTGAAGAGGGAGAGGCGGCGAGGGGACAGGGCGGGCTGGTCGCCTGAGAGAGAGTTTTTTTGATTTTTTGATTTTTTTCGGGTTGACGAGGGGTGCGAGGGTGGGAAAGAGCCGAAAGAGCTCCGCATCTCTCTCTTTCTCCTTCTTCCTCTTTCTCCCCCTTTACCTGCTCCGACGTAGGCCAGGAGCGAAGAGGTGAAGAGCATCTCGACGATGCTGTTTTTTTGTTTTTGGAGGGGGGAGAAGAGGGAGAAGGAACAGGGGCGGGGTGAGAGAGAGGGTTTTTGGTTGAGGTTTTCTTTTTCTTTTTCCTTGCTCGTCGATGCCCTTCTACCAAACTCACCGAACTCCGCCAAGCGACTCTTCGAAAACGACCGTCCCACGACCGAGGGACCACACTCGTATGCCTCGCCGGTCGGCAAGCGCCAGGCACGAGCTGTCCTGGTTGAACGAGACACGGACCATGAGTTGTTTTAATTCGCTGCTTTTGGGCAAAGGAAGAAAACGCGAGAGAAAAGTGAGATGGAAAGAAAAAAGCGAAAGAAAAACACTTTTTTGCTCTCCTTCGCTCTCTCCCCTCTCTCTCTCAATCCCTCTAGGTGGGGGGGGGGGGGGGGGCGCGC
>Ga0315289_10012358_pt1 | contig 12035 bp, 12 predicted proteins | sample YL17G11_40_MG_FD_203452 | JGI IMG/M metagenome (GOLD analysis project Ga0315289, IMG submission 203452) | Sediment microbial communities from Yellowstone Lake, YNP, Wyoming, USA - YL17G11_40 | ecosystem: Environmental > Aquatic > Freshwater > Lake > Sediment | place: USA: Wyoming | collected...
CCCCCCCGCCGGTGAGCCCCGCCCCCGCCGTAATCGTAATCGCCGACCTGGCCAGCGTCGCATCGATCGCGTGCGTATGATTTCCCGCCGCGCTGTTCACGGACGTCGCCGTACACGTCCCCGGCGTCGCCAGCGCCACCGTCACCGCCAGCCCCGCCCCGCCATCCGTGATCGAAATCGAGTTCCCCGCCGTCAACACCCGCTCATTCGCCAGATTCGCGTCGGCTGCCAGACACACGAACTGCGCCGCCAGCGCCGCCACGTCCCCCGTCGCGATCGACGCCGGCACGAATCGCGTCCCATTTGCCCGCAACACCTGCCCCGCCGTCACCCCATCCGCATGGATGATCCCCAGCCCCGTCGGCAGATACAAATCCGCCGCTGCCAACTGCACCTGGTCGGTCCCGAGATCCGCAAAGATAATCCGCCCAGCAGCCGCCCCAAGCCCGATCCAGGTCGCCGTCACGACCTTGATCGCATTATTCGTATCGGGATCCGTCCCAATCCCCAGCCGGATCAACTGCAATCCCCCATCCGTCGCCGATGCCAGAATGCTGGCCGCCGCCCCGGGATTGCTCGACGACGTGACCGCGTGCGTATGCGGCGCGACTGCGCTGTTGGTCGAAGCTACAGCGCAGGTGCCGGGCGTCGCCAGCGCCACCGTCACTGTCCCGCCCGCGCCCGCGTCCGTGATCCCAATGCTATTCCCCGCCGTCAGTACCCGCTCCGCCGTCAAATCTGCATTGACCGCCAACACCACGTACTGCGCATCCACCGGTGCCGGCCCCGCCCCCGTCGAGGCCGTCCCCGTCCACGTCCGAATTTGCATCACCTCTGTCGTCAGAGGCTTCACGCCCAATGTTCGCCGTCTCATAAATTCCTACGAGTTCCCACGAGTTCCTATAACAGTCCTACTCGGAACCATCTGATCCGTCCCCGTCCTGCCATCCGTGTTCTGATCGCGTTCTAATGCGGCACCGGTAGAACCTCTCCCCGCTCGATCATCCTCCGCAGTGCCGTTACACTCTCCTCCTCCTCCATCAAATGATACTCCAGCGTATCCGGCGCCACGAACGTTACCTCGTCTACGTACGCCACCGTCGGGTCATCCCACACCGACGATGTGCCGGTCGGCTGTGTCCCGCTCGGCGCACTCAAATCCCGCAATAGGAATCCCGGCCGTACCAATGCCGGAATCACCGGATTCATCGCCAGATCCACCAACGACCCATCCTCCAGCTCATAATACTCCACCGTCGTCGGCGCCGCCTCGTAGTAGAACAACCGGCTATCGTACACCCCCCCCTGCCAGATGTTCCCGCTCCGATCCCCCGCCAGGACGATCTCCTCGAGCGCGTCCCCCAATCGGATCGGCGCCGGGTCACAATCCACCTTCACCCGCAAATCGTTCGTATCGATCCGCCCGGCCGTCACGAATTCCGAGGCCGTCACCAGCGTACTCAACAACGACGCCGCCGTCGCGATCCGGCTCGTCTCCCGGTATCGCCAATTCAACGTCGCCCAGAACCCCACGCACGAAACCTCTAGCGTCGCCGGGCCCCGCTCCTCCACGCTCGCCGACCCCCCCCCCATCTTCCACGACCTGGGCCAGGCAAATTCCACCAACTCCTTCGCCTGCAATGCCGTCGCCAGCTCGGGCGCCGTCCCCCCCAGCGTCGCCACGTACTCCATGTGCCCGTACTCGGCCGAGGCGTCCGCATTCTCGCGACAATCCACCACCTGCCGCGCCCCCGTCCCGGCCACCGCGCTGATCGTGTACGACGACGGCGTCTTCCCCGTCACATCCCCATTCCACCCTGCCGTCGCCCGCTCCAGATCCTCGAACACGTATACCGAATCGCTCGGATTCGTCGTCGTGAATGCCGTGCCGAGGAACCCCCATCCATTCGTCCCATCCGAATTCGTCACACTTACCTGGTGCGTCGCGTCTCCCGCCGCGACGTCCCAATCGTCGAAATTCTGCGCAGCGTCCTGGAACGAATTCGCCGCCGGGTTGTACGTCAGCGCCCCCTGATTCGTGTCCACCGAATCCGGGAACGTGTAATACACCTTCACCCGGTTATGCCACCGTTCTGGATCCAATGTCCTCCGGTACTCCCGCCCGCCCTTCACGTACCGAAACTCATACAGCAGCCCCTCCCACGTCGGCATCATGAATGCCTGCTCTTTCAACTGCCCGCCAAAGTACTCGTCGTAGAACCAATCGAGTTCCGCGAGCGTCAAATCCTCCTCGGATAGCGTAAAGCTCCCCTGAAAATATCCGCCAATCGCCCGGATTGAGCGTTGCCATTCCCGCGCCACATCCGCATAATTCCCGAGATGCCCACCTGTCGCAATCGGACGCTGGTACAGATCCAGACTATACGTCATTCTGCGCCTCGCAGGCTCAGCCATCGCTCAGTGTATTTGCCCACATCGCTCCCGTTGATCAAAATCTGCTCGATCAATCCCCCTCCATCTTGCTCGGGCACGATGATCATCCTACCATCCCCCGGCGGCAACTCGAAATTGTGTGCCACGAATGGCGGGAAATTACCTATGTTCGATTGATTCGTGCATACCATCGTTTTGCCGAAGGGCGACTCAGCGAAATACACGAAATCTGAGCTGGTCAACAACAAATCCCATACCTTGAGCCAACCCTCATCGAGCGGCACCGGTAGCACGCAATCTAACTCCAATAGCCCACTGCCGGTCAGCCGCCGCGCCCAAATCTCAATAGTCCAGCCCGCTTCCAGATCCGCGCTGACCGTCGCGGTCGGCATAGCCTGCAAATCTCGCAACGGAATAGAGGCCACTCCCCCCTCGACACATCGGGCCGCTCCGGCTGTCCAACTGATGACGCGCTTTGGTCCTAATACCATGTCGTCCGAATCCATCGCATCGTATCCAAAGCGCAGTTGAACTTCCCAGGTCCCGCTCGTCACCCAGCAACGCAGCAACCACAAATATGTGCCAAAATTATCTACCTCATTGGCGCTGAATGTCGCCAGAGTCAAAGCCAGGCGATTTGCCCACGTGGCTGTGCCGGGCGTAACCTGCACGACAGCATCTCCACTCGCATCGGCGTCGCCGTGATCTTGCGCATCTGTCCCATTCACACCAGATTCACACTCCCAGATGGGAATGAAATTCGCCAGCGTCCCGTGCTTCCTCGCGCTGCGCAACCCAATCCACAACTTCCCCAATTCACTGGTCGGTGCAATCGAGAGTAACCCAATCCTGGCCCCCACGTCCCCCACAATATCATGCGCGGTCACTACGGCCCCCGCTGCCGTATAATCGTAAGCCAATGAGGCGAGCACAGCAGGCGCCAGGTATGGCATATCCCGCGCCGTCGTCCGCTCCCAGTAAGGCTCCCGCAATATCCCCAGATTGTAGCCTGGCTTCAGATCCACCATCGACCCCGCGTCGCCGCCCCCCACGCCGTGCTGCTCCGCCAACTGCTGCAGCCGTAACGCCCGCACGGCCGCCTGGCGCTGCCCCGTCTCACTGCTCAGCTGATCCACTAGCCATACAATGGCCTCCTGCCGGTCGTACGCGGACCGCGCCGCGTATGTTCGGAGTTTATTGAGCGCAACCATCGCCGCTGCTATATTGTCTTGGCTGGTGAAGTTCGACTGAATCTTGAGCGCTTCCTGGACCGGCGGCCCGAACTCCTCCCCGATCTGTGGCACCCAACCTGGGTCTGTCAGAAACCAGCCGGATGCATTGACCAGGTTGATATCACTTGACCCGGTACGGGACAACTTCAATGTCTGCGCCATTGCCTCCCTCCACCACTGGCAAAAACACCGTGTTGATCACCTCGCACGGCAACTCGAACCGGTAATAATGCACCTTCGGGAATGTATAATCGTTCTCCATCCACTGGAGTGCCACGTGCACGTATCGCCCCCACGCCCGCACTACGATCTGCTCCGGTCGTATCGAATAAGGCAGCACCACCTCCTGCGCCCACACCCCGTCATCCGTCGTGTGCACGAGCCGTAACCATACCTCCCGCATGTTAAACGTGCCCCAGTCCTCCAGCATCACAATCGCCGCCCCCCCATCCGCTGTCGCGAACATCTCCACGATCTCCCCATCCCCCACGCACTGATGCACAATCGCTACCTCCGACCCTGGCACCGCCGCCACCAGCGCCAGCACTGCCACACACAACAAAATTCGCGCTTTCATCTTCCATCTCCTTTCCATTTGACTTCCTATAAACTCCCTACTGAGAACCCGCCCGCCGGTACATCTCTCCCAACGTAGTCAATCCCCCCCACTGATCCACCAACCCGGTCCAACAGCCTGGATTGCCTGGCCCTTGCTCAAACGGCGCTCCCATCTGCCGGTTGCTCCACCAAAAATATCGGGTCACCGGACTGGCTTCCAGCCACGTAATGAGCCTGCGCGCTTCGACCTGCGCACCATCCTCAGTAGCATAACGGCAGGGAGGAAAAGCAAACTCCGTGACCCACACTTCCCGCGCCCCCCACTCCTCACCCCAGGCCACGTACTGCTCGACCAATGCAATGCAGTCGGCAGCCGCGCGCCGATAGCAATGCACCGCCAATCCATCCAACCGTGGCCACCTACCATACCGGTTGTGAAACTCATCTCGGAATTGTGGTAGCCACTCGGGATGTAAATCGGATGGTGCCGGCGCAACAAGCAGACGATCCGGCAGCGCCAACTCCACCTGGCGCCACTCGATGGCTGCTACCAGCGGGCTCATGCACGCTTGCGATGGGCACAAATCAGGCTCGTTGAACCCCAGCACCCATTGGCTATTCCCGCCCGGCTTCTCACCTCTCATCAACCTGACCACCTCTTGCTCCCCCCACACCATCGGAATATTTTCACTCCCCGCGCAGGCTGGTGCCCGAAAACCCCAATTATACGCGTATACAGCCCCGACTGCGCTCACATCCTCACAATAATTGTACGTCAATCCTACCCCTTTTTTGCCCGGATACCCGCTCACCACGATCGGCAACCATACCTGATGCGGCAATCCCCTCGGCCGGACTTTGGGCCAGCACCCACTGACCATACCGGCCGCCAACACAACCATCAAAATTCCTACCGCACCCGACCGCCTCACAACATTCGTCCCCTTGCCCCTACAATCCCCGCGCGATCCGCCGCTCGATGGACCGCCCTCGCTCCGCCAGCAACATCGCCGCCGCCAGCTGATCGTTCACGATAATCGTATCTCCCCCCCGGCTCCACGACCGGTTATCATTCATATTCCGGACCGCTTGCGCGGCCTCATAATGCGGAATGATCCGCGTCCCGCGCGGCAAAATCGCCAGCTCTGGTCCGCCTTCTCCCACCCAACCCACGCCGCCGGGCCACAACCCGCCGGCCTGTCGGTGACCACCCCACTCTCCTGGTGCGCCTACTGGTGGAGGCACCCAGTCATCGTAATTCGAATGGTAACTCACCGTGATATCCCGCGGGATTCTATCCATCTGCTCCCGCACCGTCTGCGCATGCGCTGCGGCCGTCGCCATCGCCGCCGACACCCCACCAAAACTATCGCCCAGCGGGCCCGCTCGCCGCCCTGCCTCCTGCATCGCCCCGCCCGCGTCGCGCATTGCCTGCGATGCCTCGCGCACCCGATCCCGCGTCATTCCCGTCGCATGCACCAAGATCGTCTGAGCCCGCTCCAAATCCGCGCTCCGCGCCTCGGCCTCGGCTGCCGTCAATCCGATCTCCGTGTATCCTGTCGCCAGCTCCATTGCGCTGACCTCGCCCTGCCCAAATGCCTCTACCAGCCCAAATGTCTGGAGCGTCGCATTAATCTCAGCATCCGACGCGATCCCTAGCACCTGCGCCAATCCTGCCAGCGACTCCAGCGACGCGCCCGAGGCCATCGCCATCTTCCACAGCGTCTTGTCGTCAAACTTCATCTCCCCAAACGACACCGCCACCTGGCTCGCCGACGCTGACAAATCCCACTGCGCCCCCGCCGCCGCTGCCGTCGCCGCCCGCAACCCCTCCGCCGCCCCCCCCGCCGTCGAAAACACCCCCGCCGCTTGCATCTGCGATTCCATCAGCGCCTTCGAAGGCCCGACCACCAGCGCGTCCATCTCCGCCCGCAACTCCGCCAGCGCCGTCGCCGCCGCCCGCGCCCCGCCTGGCCCGGCTGCCGCCCACTGATTGATCATTGCCGTATCCTGCCCGAATAACTGCGTCAGTTGATCTATCTCCCGCTGCTGCGTGATCGTCGCTTCCATTGCATCAGTGAGCGCCCCCGCCACTTTCTCCATCGCCGGCGCGAGTATCTCCCCGGCCATCGTCTTCAAGTCCGCCCAGCGCGCTTCCAATCGCTCGGCTGCCAGTGCTGCATCCTCCTCCGCCGGCCCCAGCCGCTCCATCGCTGCCCCGCCCTCCTCCATCACTGCCTGCATAAATGCCGCCTCGCGGCTCACCCCCGCCGTCGAGGCCCGCAACTCCTCCATTCGTGCTCGCACCCGCCCGCTCGAAATCCCGAATGTGTCCAGCCTGGGGATAGACTGGTTGGCCAACATCAGCGAGAATTCCTCGATTGCCCCCGTCGCATCCTTCCCCATCGCCGATCCCAGGCGCACCGCCATCCCCGAGACGCGCTCCAACTCCTCCGCATTTGACGCCAGCCCCATCTGCATCAACTTGCTGGCGCTGGCCATCGCCGCCTGCTCCGAGACTGCTCCGCGCGTCGCCCGCTGCATCGCCGTCAGCCGCCGCTCCGCCTCCGTCGCCCCCCCGCTGATCGCCGTAAACGCCGTGCGCGTGCGAGCAGCCTCCGCGCCCAACTTCGCCAGAGCGTAGGCAGCCTGTGCCGTCTTCATTGCCCCGAACGCGGCCCCCATCGCCTTCACGGCCGAGAGCAAGCCCTTTAGCTCATTCGTCGCCTCGGGCGCCCCCGTCCCGCTTTTCTTCATATTGATGAGAACTTCGACCGTATTCCGCGCCACATCTACTCTCCGACTACCAGATTGACATAAGCCACTCAGCTGAGTATCTTATGTCAACCGTGATCGTCCCTGTCCAAATCCGTTTCCGTTATTTTCTCAATCCGTTGTTGTGTTCCGAGTACCTTACTTATGAGAACCAAACTCCTGCTCTAACTCCATCGCCACCATCAACTGCCGCAGATCCACGTCTGGTACCTGCTCCACATTCCAGATGTGAAACTCCGTCGTCCCGCAGGCCGCGTTCACCATCCGCGCTAACTGTGCTTTTTGCCAGACCTCTGGCGCTTGCGAGGACGTCCCCCGGAAGTACCCGAACGCGGCCCGCCGGCTTTTTTTACCGCCTCCTCCTCGTACTCCCTGGCCCGCGCCGCCACCTGCGCCGTCACCCACATCCAATGTTGGTCAGGTAACGAATCGCATAGCGCCGTGCATTCCTCCGCCGTCATCAACAGAATCCCCCCCCACCATTCCATCCAATGCCGCTGAGTCTCCACGCTGAGCCGGTTCCCCTCGTCCATCGCCTTCTGCCAGCCCTCGTGATCCTCGCCCTTGGCCAGGTCCCCCGCGCGCGCAAAAAGACACTGGGCCCCCAGCGTCTCTTCCCCAAGCGCCCGTTGCCGCTCCTTCTGCCCCCGCGTCCAATTCAGGCGGAATGGGAGCTGTAGCCCGCTTCCCGCCTCGTCCCGGTACGCCTCGTCGCACTCCGATAAATCCAGCATCCCCCGCACCACCACCGCCTGCAACGCCCTGATCAGCTCGTCCATCGCCCTTCCTCCTTGTTTTGCTATTTGTTAGATACTCGCCACGTTCGTGACTACCTTCGCTGTGAACGCCTTCCCGCTCGTGTTGTCCTTCCCCACGCGCAGCGTCGCCACATCCAGCGTATTCCCCTCCTGATCCCGCCCAAACGACTGCCAGCCCACCCACGCCCCCGCCAGGTCGAACGTCAGTTTATGATTCGTCCCCGATCCGATTGCGATGCCGCTGTCGATCTCCAGCCGCACGAACCGCTTCGTCACCGTCGTGCTCAGAAAATAATCCTCCTCCGTCTCCACGTCTGCCACGCCCCGCTCCAGCCCCAGGTTGAGCCGGATGTCCAATTCACCTTGGCCATGGCTATCGAGCACTCTCGACGCCGACCCGCGCAGTTTCGGATGTGCCCCGCCCGAGATCGTCAGCGACCAATCCACCAGCGCCAGTTCCAACTCTCCCGTGCCCAGTGCAGCCCACGTGCTGTCCACGTATACCCGCGCCAACTTCCCGATCACGTACGTCGCCGCCGGCGCGCTGAAATCTCCTGTGAACGACGACAGCGTAATTTGATCCCCAAACAACTTCGCGCTCAGCGTCACCTCGCCCGAATCACAGTTCCCCGCGATCTCCAGCTCGGGCACCATACAATATGCGATCTCGTATGCCCGCGAGTCATCGCCTGCCTCCAGCGTGAACGACTCCAGCGTCTCCGTCCCCGTCAACGGCGTGTCGAACGTCCACAAATAATCCAACTGCCCGGACGTGACCGCCGACGGCGTCTGGTTGCCCACGATGCAACACGAAAACATCAACGGTAACAACTGGTAGTACAGCCCGCCGCGATCCGCCGGCGTCGCAAACGTCACCCCCTCCGCCAGGATCCGCCGCACGAACGCTGACAACAACTGCCCTGGAATCCGCTCCCCCGTCCCGAACCCCGGGATGATCACCTCGCGATCCGCATCCGGCAGCGTCACCTCCCCCAACAACATCGTATCCGCCGCCATCGCATCTCCATGCGCGGCAGTGGACTCCAAACCATACTGCAATTGATGCAAAACCTTCTGACCCATCGCAACCTCCTCAGTTCCTACGAGTTCCTACGAGTTCCCATCCAGTTCAATGTACATTCGTTCGCCCGTGTGCATATCCATAATTCCCCGGATTCGTTCCCGCCCGAACCTCTCCGCCTCCTCCACCGTCAGATTCCGCGCCGGGATCCCCCGCGCCCATCCTACCCCCGCGTACCAGAACGCAATCCCCTTCAGCGCCGCCACCGCTGCCGGCGCGCTCGGATCCTGCGGAATCACCGGCACCATCCCCCCGGCCATCTCCCCGCCCATCACTCGCTGCTTTCGCTTTCCCATATCCGCCTCCGTGTATAGAGGTGCTCCGCCTGCGGATCAGGCCACAATGTCCAGAACGGCCGCTTCACGTGCCCGCACACCACCCGCATATCGCACACCTGCGACCACCCCTGCAAATTGCCCGCCCGCGCCAGCATCGAATCCGGCACCTCCTCATCCTCCAGGTGAAATTCTACCGCCTCCAGCACCCGCCGCCGGATCAGCGTGCATCCGAATCCCAACCCCGTCACCGCGATGACCTTCCCCCACGCCGCCCGCGCCGCCGTTGGATCATCCGACAAGAATTGTCCCGGCCAGCCATCCTCGCGCACCCCCAATGTGGCATTCCACCCCGGCCGGTCCCGCCAGCAATAAAGCGAATACGCTACGTCCACCTCGAGCGCCGCCAGCCGCTGGAGCGCGTCAGGCGGAATGATCATATCCGACTCCACCGTCAACATCGCGTCGTAATCCCCCGCCAGGAACGCCGCCCGTCCGGCCATATATCCATGGATGATATTCTCCCGCCCACGCGGATGCGGATTATCCCGCGTGAAAAGCAGGTGCAGCGGCTCCTTCCACTCCAACCCCCAAATACTCTGCAGCGTCACCCCAAAGAGTTCATTCGTCGGGCAAAATAGTAAGACTTCCATTTCTTACATTCACAGACTGAACACTCACGTCACACGGCCGCTTGCTTCACCTTGATCCTCACGCGAAAGATAATCCCCCAATACGTCTGGCCCCCCGGTGCCCCGTGCAGCGTCAGGTCGGCCCGCACCCCCCCGTCCGCCACCAGGTCAAGTTCCTGCCACGTCTCATCCGCCACCGCAATCGTGGCCGGGTCGTGGTACTCGTCCGGGAACCGGTCCAGAAACGGCAAGCAATCCTGGAACCCCTCGTCCACCCCCTCCCCCTGCCCGATTGGCCGCACGTACAACCGCACCCAATAATCCCGATCCGTCCGCCGTCCGCTGTACCACGGCACCGAATGCTCGGCGGGCCCCGGGTACGTCAGCGCGCACGGCAACACCTCCGTCGTCAGCGCCCCCGGCATCTCCGTCGGCGCCGACCGCACCCCCGCGACCAGCGCATTGATCCCCTGCAACTTCGCAATGATTGCCTTCTCAGTCATTATCTATCACGTTTCACGCTTCACGTTTCACTTCTCATAACACCCGTACTCGGAACCATCTGATCCGTCCCCGTCCTACCATCCGCGTTCATTCCACCGGGCTCTGGTACTTCTCAATGATCCTCCGCACCGTTCGCGGGATCCCCTCCGGGATCGTGATGATTCCCGCCTCGGGCACCGCCACCACGTCCCACACCTGGCTATCCTTCTGCCGGTAGAAATACCCCGCCAGCACCAACGTCGCCCGCTTAATGTCCGCTGGCGGAGTCGCCGAGAACCCCCACGTCCCCGTCACCTCGATCTCCCCATCCGTCTCCCAGTCAAATGAATAATCGCTATTCGCCTTTAACTCGATCCTGCGGTACGGCGGCCCCTCATTCCGCGGCAGCAGCCAATAGTTCCCAGTCGTGATTTCCGTGTCATCCGTGTCACCCTCGACCAACTTAGTGCACGTGAGCAAATCCTCGTCGAGGTACAACGTCACATAATCCACCGACTCCTGCCGGTAGTACCGTATCGTTGACGCCGATGCCTCGAATTTCTTCCCCGTCTGGCTCTCGATGTACGCCTGCGCATCGTCCAAACAATCCTGCAACAGATCGTCGTCCGTCGCGGCCCGCGTGATCGTGTGCGTCCCCGACCCCGCCGCCGTGATATCAATTGCCGTCCCCGCCGTCGCGCTCGATGACGTGGCCGCCAGTTTGATCGTCAGATCCGTGACCGGAATCACGTAATACGTCGTACTGACCGCCAACCCCCCCGGCAGCGTCCCCGTCGTGGACACCACTACCTCGTCCCCGGTGCTCCACGTGATGCGCGGATTCGTCAGCGTCAGCGCGTCCGTTGCCGCGCTTGCCGTGAACGTGTCGGAATTCCGCACCGCCAGGTACGCCCGCAACTCCGCCAGCGTACAGTACGCCATCTACAGATTTCCCTCCACCTCGAATGTGCTGATGTCCGTGTACCAGGTCCCCGCCGTGAGCACTACCTTTCCCTGGACCTTCCACGTCCCCGGCTCATCGAGATCCGCGGCGATGGTCGTCCACTGCATCTTGCCGTCCTTGCCATCAGTCGTGAATGATGCCGATTTCGTCAACTTCCCCCCATCTGGCGCCAAGAAAATAATTTGCTTCGTCGTGGCAGCGCTAATATCGACGACCGTCGCATCGTCCTTGACCGTCACCACGAACACGGTCCCGATATCGCTCAGGTGCACCTCATTCGCTGCCATCTCAAATGTATCCTGTGACACTCACCGACTGATCGATATACCCGGTCTTCTCGACCTTCTGATCGACGTACCCCGTCTTGCTCACGCCCTGATCAACGTAGACCGTAATCGCCCGCATCGCCACAAAAACACTCAGTACCACAATCGGCCCGCTCACGGCTGCCACCACCGACCTGGCCGCCGGTGCCACCGTGACCGACCCCAGCACCACCCCCGGTCCGCCCGTCGCTGTGACTACGCTGTCGCTGGCAGGTGCAACTGCGATACTGCTCAGTCCCGCTGTCGGCGCAGTCGTTGCGCCCACGGCCGTAACCGCATCCGGCGTGATCCATACGCTCGAGGTGACGACCAATCCCCCCGTCGCCGCCGCGATCGCCACCGATGCCGCTGGGCCAATCGCCAGACTCCCCAGCACCACCACCGGACCTGCCCCTGCCGCCACCGCCCCCACCGCCGCCGGTCCCACCGCCACACTCCCCAGAATCACCCCCGGCCCGCCCGAGACCGTCACCGCCCCCACCGCCGTCGGCGCAAGCGCCAGGCTCCCCAATACCACCGTCCCCCCTGCGCTCGCCGCGATCGCCCCCGATGCCGCC
>Ga0315289_10012359_pt1 | contig 12035 bp, 7 predicted proteins | sample YL17G11_40_MG_FD_203452 | JGI IMG/M metagenome (GOLD analysis project Ga0315289, IMG submission 203452) | Sediment microbial communities from Yellowstone Lake, YNP, Wyoming, USA - YL17G11_40 | ecosystem: Environmental > Aquatic > Freshwater > Lake > Sediment | place: USA: Wyoming | collected...
CTCGTACTTCTTCTCTTCTAAGAGGTCCGCTCCCCTCGCATACTCCGTCTCCAAAATCCCCTCCTGAGCCCTACTCCAGTGTGGCCCGTTCGGAAACCGCTTCACGTACTCCCCCCACGTCGAGATAGCTGACGAGTAATCCTTCTGCCGACGATAAACCTCCCCCATCAAATAGGTCGCTTCCATCCGAAGCTTCTCGTGCTGCTCCTTCGCCTTATCCCCGACGACTCCGTACCCTTTCCCGTCGAGAAACCACTTGAAACTCTCGAGAGCCTCCGAGTCCCGCCCCATGTTCATCTGGCTCAGACCGATATCAAACGCTCCCTGTGGTGCGTTCTCGTCCTCCGGAAAACGCTTCAGAAAATCCTGTAACGCGCTCACCCCTAAGTCGAGATAGTGAGCATTACCGGGACTCGGCAGTCCATACGTCTTCGCAACGTTGAAACAAGCCTTCGCCCAGAACGAACGCTCCTCGACGGTAAGACCCTCCTTCTTCTCGCTCAAATCCCGAATCAGGTCTCGCCACACCCGCCGAGCTTCCTCCTGCCGACCCACCTTCAAGTGACACCAGCCGGAATTGTACCGGGCTTCATCCCTGTGCTTGCCATCCTTCCCGAACTCGTTCAGGTACGACTGATACTCATTCACCGCCTCGTTCCACTTCTCCGATAGCTCCATGCACCGAGCAGCTTTGAACGACACCTCCTCCTTCGTCCCCTTCAAAACCTGCAACTCCAGAGCCTTCTTCAAAAGCCGATATGCCCTCTCATAATCCGGCTTAGTCAACTTGTCCGAAGGCGAAATCGTCTCCTCCGCAAACTTGATATATACCGCGGCGATCCGGTCCTTTCGACTCCCCGCCATCAGCCGCTCAGCTTCCTCCTCGAAAATCCTCTCAGCCGAGCGATAATCCTTCTTCCCCAAATACGCCGCAGCCTGCCGAAACCGAGCCTTGTAAAACCACTTCCCTTCCGGATACTCCTTCATCAAATCCGAAAGAACACGGATGCTCCCGTCGTAATCCTTCTTCTCGCAAAGAACCACCCCCTTCAAATAAAGCGAATACTCCTTCTCCTCACCCGCCGAAATCCTCTTGTCTAAAAGAGACACCGCCTCATCATACCGCCCGTCCTGTATCGCACCATTTAGCGCCGCCTCCGAAACAACCTTCCCCTCCTCCCCAAAAACACCCACCACTGCCACCAAAACCACCACCACTGCCATCCCTAACACCCTCATCTCCCTCCTCCTTCTCTCGTACTCAAGTCCGCAACTTCCTTATACCTTTGTCCTTGTTTAGCGACTAATGCCGGGAGCCAAACCATCGCGTTATCCACCCGGCGCGCCAAGAGAACGCAGAACACCGACCCATCTCCGACTGGCGTCCTTCTGCTGCCTTCCATGCAGGAAGACGGTTGAGTCCGGTCCGTTTCCAAAATGTCTTTCGACATGTGCCGTCGCTGTTTTATGAGTATAGCTGGCTCCCGCACGAACTTTCGTAACCCAATTGTAACAATTCTCCTATGTTTATACTTGACGCCCGACTGTCAGAAAAGTTCCCGGAAAAAGGGCATTTCCATCGGCGGGCTGAGGACACATCGGTCGCGAGCCGCGAGGAGGGAACGGAGAGGGTCAAAAAACAGCCGAATCAAGAGTGGGGTCAGTAACACCGAGAATTGGCCAGAGGGGAAGATGGGCGCCGAGCTCGCGGGCGCTGGCGCTCAAGACCCGGCGGAGGGGCGAAGAGGGTCAGCCACTATTCGTTCCACAACATGCATATGAGTCAAGCCAATGCGCGCTGCCGCATCCACGAACCCGGAATCCGGGGAGAGGCATGGATTTGCGTTTACCTCCAGGACCCAGGGGTTGCCTTGTCGGTCAACCCTGAAATCAACCCTGGCATATCCTCGCAGGCCGAATAAACGCCAGCACTTCCTGGCTATAGAGACGAGCTTTCGCAAGAGTCGCTTGTCGTCCGCGCCGAAGTCGAAAGAGCGTGGCGTGTGCTGATATTCGAACGACTGCTCCTCCCACTTTGCAGCGTAACTCACAACCTTGAGCTTGCCCGGCTCGTAACCTTCAAAGTGAATCTCGCTGGGGGGGAGAACTTCCGGGCCGCGTTCGCCTGCCAAAAGGCAAATGTTGAACTCCCTGCCGTCAATGTAGAGTTCCACAAAGCAGTCGCCGCCAAGTCGGTCGCGGCGACTGTCCATCCCGCAGCGGAGCTGCCTGGCATTGCCCTCGTGGAGGACGCAGTCCTCCCCCAGCCCTATGGAGGCGTGCTCCCAAACAGACTTGATTATGAACGGCCCATCAACCTCTCCGAGGGAGTCTGCCATGTCGTCGTAGATAAAGCACCGCGGGGTGGGGATGCCGGATGCCGTGAGCATTTTCTTGCACAGAAGTTTGTTGGAACTCAAAAACATTGCCTCCGTTCGGGACCCGCTGTAAGGGAGCTTGAGGTAATCCAGAAGGGCTGGCGCCAGATGAATGAACTGCCCGCGTCCCGCAACTGATTCCACAAGGTTGAAAACGAAATCCGGCTCAAGTGCACGCAACGAGCGCGTGACCCCCTCGAGGTCAAGGGAGAAATCCAGGGAGGCAGGCTCATGCCCCAGCCCTAATAACGCCTGGGAAACAACGGTCGCCTGAATCAGCACATCCTGCTCGTCGGGAGTTGCCCCCTGTGAAACCTCCCCATGAAGAACTACCACCTTCATGATGCACCGTCCCTTATGCAGGCTCGCGAGATTTTGGCGCGGGTCGCGGCCCGACCAATGGCGGTGAATGCACGATAACTCCCCCGCAGCGACGATCCTGAACCCTTGCGCCACTCAGCCCAGCATCATTCTGCTGCATGTTGGTTTGACTCGCTTTTCATCCGCGGCGCGAAGTATAATCCTTCGCGCGAAAAAAGAAAAGGGTTTTTCAAATGCATGTGAGAGCGTACGGTCGGTCCGCTTGACTCTTTCAGTGTTGACAACCGAGACGGCTTCGGATATAAGGCAACCGCTTTGCCTCCGAGAAGGATTCAGGAGAACAACGAAAGGAAATCTATCTTGCTGGAGAAAAGGCCTATGGCACAGAGACAGAATCACTGTCGAGGAAAGAAAGGGAATGTCTCCCGGCGGACTTTCATAAAAGTCGGCGTTGCTTCGCTCGCCGCAGGACACATCAGTGGCGTTTCGAAGGTCGTTAAAGGAGCGTCCGAGGGGACGAGCAGGCTTCCGGAGGACGGCGATCTCCCCAAAAGGAGACTTGGTCGAACGAACATCGAAGTCCCGATTGTCGGACTCGGAGGGGCGGCGTTATATTACGGTCCGAGAGGCCCCGTTCCTCAGAAAGAAATAGATGCCATGATAGGGTACGCCCTGGATCACGGTGTATCTCTGATAGATACCTCGTACGGATATGGCGACGGAGTGAACGAGGCGACGCTCGGCAAGGCGCTCAAAGGTAAGCGCCAGAAGGCAATTATCCTGTCGAAAGGCCCCTGGGGACCGATGAAGCCGATGAAGGAGATGCTGGAGGCAAGTCTGCGGCGCCTTCAAACCGAGCACATCGAAATCTACGGGCTGCACGGACTGGAGCTTACCGAGGACCTTGCGGAGAAATTCATCCTCAGACATCTCCCCGATCTGGTAAAAGCCAAAGAAGAAGGGAAAATCTCCCACATTGCGGGGACTGGGCACCTGGCCACGACGGCGATGATGAAGTTCGTTCAGACGGGCGCCGTTGAGGTCATTGCTGTGCCCATGAACCCTGTACGGAGAGAATTCCTCGAGCAGGTCGTCCCGGCAGCGAACAAGATGAATATCGGTGTCATTGGCATGAAAGTGTTTCACTTCGGGAAGCTCGCCCGGCCGGTCCCGGAACTCGCGGAGATGCTTGGCAAGGACAGGGAAGAATTCGTCCGGAGAACGCTGTCCTTCAGCCTTGCACAGGACGTCGCCTGCGTGATTCCGGGCTTCACGACGCTTGATGAACTCAAAAGTGCCATCGCCATCGGGAAGAGCTTTAGTGGATTAAGCCCCGCGGACTCTGCTGCCATGGGAATCGGGAAGGAAAAGAGCGCGGCGGACTTCTGTCGCGTCTGCGGGCATTGCCTGCCTTGCCCTGCGAAGATCGCCATCTCCGATGTTCTTCGGCTGGACTTGAACGCGCGGCATTATGGGCTTTCAGCCTGGGCGAAACTTGAATACGGCAAGCAGAAGGTGAAGGCAGACGCTTGCACAAAATGTGGCGAGTGCACAAAGAAGTGTCCGCATGGTCTGCCTGCCATGGACATGGTCTTGCGAGCAGTCACAACCCTGGCTTGAAAAGTACACTTCGGCTGGGCTAAGCTATCGGCTGTCGCCGGTGGATGCTTCAATTCTGTGCAGGTACGCTTCCGCTTCGGCAAGCGGGACATCGGGACAGGAGTCTTCATTTGTTCAGGAATGATGCGGTGGGGAATTACATAAGGCAAAGTGCAATGAAAGAATTGCGCAGAAAGGAAGGAGGTGTCGAGTGAAGAAAGTTGGATGGTTATCAATCGTGGTTGCGGTCCTGGCATGCCCCTCGATTGTCAATGCGGACCCAATCGTGGGCGCCGGGGCAAGCACAGGGCCAAAGGGAATGCTCATCGTAGAGCCGCATTTCAGCTATCTTGACTTCAACGAAAGGTATGACCCGTTAAAGGACGACTGGGTTGACCTGGCGCCAGGGCAACAACTCGAATTCGAGATGATTTTGCTCCAAGTGACTTACGGGATAAGCGAGCGGTTCTGGCCCCGAATCAATATGCCGTACTGGTGGAGGGAAATGAACATGGGGCCGGTGCGAGGGGCATCTAACGGACTCGGCGACATAGTTCTTGACCTCAAATCGAAGTTGATAAAAGGAGAGAACTTGCAGCAAGGGCTTGTCCTGCTGACCGGAGTGAGGCTGCCGACGGGCGATAGCGACGAATTGCCTCCTCTCGGCGACGGCTCAATAGACGCAGGGGGAGGATTGACCGGCACGAAGCGGTTCGGCCCTGTCCAGCTCAACGGCTTTGCTGCGTGGTGGTTCAATGAAAAGAACGACCTTGGCCGAGGCGAAGACGAACTCGAGTACAGCGCCAGCGCTCAGATTCTCCTCTCCAGAAGCGTGATACCCAACGTCGAGGTCTATGGCAAATACCTCGATGGGGGAGACGAAAGGAGCCTCGACCTCATCCTCGGCCTGCAATACTGGCCCTCGAGAAAACTGCTTCTCGAAGGAGCCGTCCGAATCCCCGTGGACGTCAAGGGTGGCTATACGTACGACGCGGCGCCCTACGTCGGCTTCATGGCCCTCTTTTAGAGAAGTTGTCTCGGCACAATCTCGGCGGCCTTCCGCGAGGGGGGCCGCCGGCTTGTTCTCAGCCAATCCCTTCGCGTGTTCCTCTTCCAGAGGCATAACGGCCGGAAAGGCATCGGGAAGCTTTCTTTCGGCTTAATGTCACCGCCAGGCAACCTTCCAGTGGCGCGCAGCGGCAACAAACGTTGATTGTGGTAAACATAAGCTCTCTCGGCTTGGGAGACCGGTCGTTTTTTAGCGCACTTGAGAGGTCGCATGTCCCTTGAACGCAGTTTATTGGGACAACAATAGGAGGCGTCGTCCCTGGCACAGATATTGCACCCTGCCCGACCGAGCCTCTGAGCGAAAAACAAGTACATGGCCCGTTCGACGCTCGCAGATTCTTCATTATGTAACGGACTGGAACAAGAGGTTCGGTATAACAAGCCCAATATGAAAAAAGCGTTGCCGAGCAAAGTGCGGAAGCGAATTCTTGGAATGGTTGACTTCGGGTTGGTGCTCGCGTCTGTCCTGATTGCCTGGGGAACAAAGTCTGGCCCCGAAAATCCCTCACTCTGGACGGTTCTGCCACGAATCCTATTGATATCGCTCGTCCTTCAACTGAGTTTCTACTACAACAACCTTTACAACCTTCGGGGGACGCACAGGTCATTCTGGCTCACCTTCAATCTGGTCCAATCGTTCGCGGTTGCGGCTGTCGTGCTCGGGGCAACGTACTTGCTTTTTCCGACGTTGATGATTGCGAGGGGGGTTTTCTTTCTCAGCATAGTCTTTGTCATGCTTCTGGTGTTTCCGTGGCGGTTCTTCTACGTGAGGATGCTGAAACGCAGAGGGATATGCGACAACATTCTCATCGTCGGCACAAACGGCGTCGCGGGGGAGATAGCGCGTGAACTGATTCAGAAGGCGCCCCCCGGTTATCACCTTGCAGGTTTCTGGACAACCAACGGAAAGCCGCCGTCCGTTTCGGAGCCGCTGCCTGTGGTATCGGGGACAGACCGAAAGGTCTTCGACTGGCTGAATGAGAACCGCATCAACACAGTCGTCGCTGCCGCGAAAGACGGCGAGGAACCCACCTCAAGAGCCTTCTTGAGCCAGATTCAACAGCAAGTTCCGGAGGCGGAGGTCAGGAAAGCGAGCGACTTCTACGAGGAGGTTACAGGCAAAGTTCTTCTTCCGGCTTTGACCGTCGCGGACGTGCAGCAGTTCCGCAATTCGGCAAGACGACGGCTCGCCTGGCATTTCAAACGACTGATTGACATCGTGATCTCCCTTGCGGGTCTTGTGCTGACCCTTCCGATTTCAATCGTCACCGCAATCGCCATCAAACTGACCTCCAAAGGTCTAATACTGTTTGCCCAGGAGCGCGTGGGGCAAAACGGGAACGTTTTCAAGCTCCTGAAGTTCCGCTCCATGTGGCACAATGCCGAAGCGAATTCCGGCCCGGTTTGGGCGGGCGTCCGGGATAAGAGGATAACTCCGGTCGGCCGGGTTATCCGGAAATTCCGAATTGACGAGTTTCCCCAGATGTTGAATGTCCTGAGAGGGCAAATGAGCTTTGTTGGCCCGAGGCCGGAGAGGCCGTACTTTATCCCAACCCTGGAGAAAGAAATCCCCTTCTATAGCCAGCGCCACTGCGTAAAGCCCGGCCTAACAGGTCTCGCCCAGGTCCGGCACTACTACACTTCCTCCATGGAGGAAACCGTAGGGAAGCTCCAATACGACCTCTATTACATCAAGCACATGTCTCCCCTACTCGACTTCATGATTCTCCTTGACACCGTCAAGACTGTAATGTTCGGCGCCGGCGCGAGATAGACCCTGCAATCTCATCCTTCCAACCTTAGTACATGCTTTCGCAAGTACGATCACGCATTCGGAACCGATGGCTTCTTTTGAACGCCATTATCCGCGCCTCGCTGGCAAAGCAGGTCTCTCGCAAAGCCGCCAAGACCCAAAGAATTGCTCACAGTCATGCAGACAGGACGCTTCGCGTCTTAGCGTCTTGGCGAGAAAAAACTGAAAACCCTGTCCAATCCCGCCGCCGGCGGGACAGGATTTATGAATCGGAGCTTAGTATGTCCGCCCTGAAAATTGCCACTGTGCGGCGGGCAGGCAGGGCTCTCGCAAAGCAGCGAAGAGGCAAAGAATGAAACCCTATGAACTCTTCGCGCCTTGGCGTCTTGGCGAGAGAAGGCAGAATCCGACCTGTGCCCTGGAAACAATCGCTGCGCAGCAGACCAGATTTTCATGGCCTCCAGGTGAACAGGGTTCATGAGGGGCTGTTCGCAAATACGATGACGTATGGCGCCAGAGCCGCGGGATGCTGCTCGACAGCCTGCCCGTGTGCGCGAAATGTCTCCCTGCTCGCTCCCAGGGCTCGGTCCTGCCGGAGGCGCCAGACGGGGCTTGCTGTGTCATAGCTGGCGCGGCCAGCGGATGAACAGCATTCTACGGACGCCCGTCAACCGGCGGGGCGCGGCTCGAAATCCTCTCTATCCTGAAATCCTGTCAAAGGAGATGTCGCGGCCTTGTTCCGTACGCCTCCGGGTTCAGCAAAGCCCGTACTGAGGCGCTTGCTGACAAGACAAGAGAAAGGGCGAACGCAGAGGAGCAGAGAAAAGGCGAGGTTGGGGCTTTTGTTAGCGTCCCTCGGGAGGCGAGAGCGGGAAATCTCACTTCCCGTGGTAGCGGTAGATGTAATAGGGGGTGTACTCTCTGATGTTCGTCAGAATGCAGCCGACTAATCGTGCCTTAGCGCCCTTCAAGAGCGTCTCGGCCCTGCGCACGACAGCCCGTTTTGTGGACTCGGCTTTCACCACGAGAACAACGGCGTCAACCATTGCGCCAAGCACTCCGGCATCGGTTACCGCCATCACCGGCGGCGTGTCGAAGATCAGATAATCAAACGTTTTCTTGAGTTCCCGGATTGCATCCGCCATCCTTCGGGAGCCGATCAGCTCAGAGGGATTGACTGGAGGTTTCCCCGCAGTAACTACTGCGAGGTTGGGGACCGTGGTCTTGCGAATGACAGCGTCAAGCTCCACGTCGCCGCGAAGAAGCTCTGAAAGACCCGGCTGAAGCTCCAACCCCAGAAGGCTGTGCATGGCGGGACGCCGGAGGTCGCAGTCAACAGCCGCAATCTTCTTCTCCGGGTCGGTAGCCATGACGGTGGCGAGGTTGAGAGTTGTTACGGTTTTGCCTTCCCCTTTAATGGCGCTTGTTATCAAAAGCGTCCGGACCGGCGGCCCGGAATTCAGGGCGTGAAGATTCGTCCGCAGCATTCGATATTGCTCGGCTATAGTGCACTGGGGGTCTATGTAGGAGACAATGTGCGCATCCACTCCATAGACATTTTTCGATGCCACGATGTGGATACCCTCCTGCGCAGCCCGGCCAGCCCTTTTGAGTTCTTTCTCTGCTTTTGCCAACGCATCGGCAATTCTTCCCATGATCGAAGACCTTCCTTTCGTTCCTCGTCGCCAGCTCAACCCTGCATTGTGTTCTTTTCAGTGTTTACCGCCGCGCCCTCTTCCGGCGAGGCGGGGCCGGGACCCCCACTGTTCTCACAGTTCTCGATAGCCATCTCGTAGCGCTTCTCGCCGAACCGGAAGGCTATCTTCTCTCTGTCAACCTGCACGACTTCCATCCCAAAAAGGCGGTCGCCCGCCCTCAAGTGAACACCGTCAAGGGCCGCCACGAAATACCCGTTCTCGGCCCAAATCCGACCCAGCCTCAACTCTGCCAGCCTCGTAAGAATTTCGTCTTCCGTCAGAGGGGCGGACTCCTCCGGTCCGCCGTCCGGCGGTTCCGACACCGGAGGCGGTGAAGCCACGGGAGATGTTCCCATACGGCGTTCCGGGGAAGCTCTCCTTCGCCCGAGGAATCTCCAGAACTTCCGCGGCCTCTCGGTGGTGGAATCACTCGCCTCCCGGCCACCTCCGCCTGCCGGAGCAAAGCTGAACTCTGCCGCTATTTCCCTGACGATGGACTCGTCAATTTTCCTGGTTTCGCGCAGGTAGCCCATCAGAAGGGCCTGGTCGCACACAACATTGATGAGACGCGGAACGCCCCCGGAGAACTCGTATAGCGACTCAATCGCTCCTTTAGTGAACTTCACCTTTCCATCGTCTCCGGCGATGTTCAGCCGGTGCTCAACGTAACAGCGAGTTTCCTCCTTGTCAAGGCTGCTGAGGTGGTATCGCAAACTTACTCTCTGCCTCAACTGCTCCAGGTCGGGCCGGCTGAGCTTGTCTCGCAGCTCGGGCTGACCGAGAAGCATGATTTGGACCAGCTTTTGCGTATCGGTCTCCATGTTGGAGATGAGCCGTATCTCCTCCAGTGCCTTGACGCTTAAGTTCTGCGCTTCGTCCACAATCAGGACAACTGTGCTGCCGGAGTCGTTCTGCTCCAGGAAGAACCGGTTGAGCTTGTTCAATAGCGACACTTTATTTTGTTTTTCCGCCGGCAATCCGAACTGGATGCAGACTGCCTCTAAAAGCTGCCTTGCTGTGAGGGTCGTGTTGGTGAGCATCGCCACCTTTGCAGCCGGGTCAAGTCTTTGCAGAAGCGTCCGGCAAACGGTGGTCTTGCCGCTGCCAATCTCGCCCGTTATGACAACAAACCCCCTCTTTTCCTTCACGGCGTAGATTAGACTTGCCAGAGCCTCGGAATGCCTCTGGCTTGGAAAGAAAAACGCCGGGTCCGGCGTCATGTCAAACGGCCGTTTCTTAAGCTCGTAGAACTCAAGATACACAGAAGATTATCTCCCTTGTGAGCAAAACAGTCTGCTCAGTGCCGACCCGCCAGCCGACCAACTTCTCCCCCAAAGACGAAGCCCCGGACAGTGACTTCCGTGCAAAGGAGGTCGCTCGGGCGCTTCACAGGTGTTCATCAAACGAAATACGCTCCGACCTCAAGGCGAAGGTGCAGGCGCTCCGAATCGCCCGTAGAGTGGGTTGAGGAAGTATTGCTTGTTCTTGAAGAAGTCGTAAACCTCCACCAATCCCCTCGCGCTATAAGCCGGTGAAACAACCTGCCCGAGGTAAGTGCCCAGCGAAGCCGCCGTCGAGGACGGCACAACAACAATGTCTCCTGACTTGAGGAAGTCGTTGTTGGCGAATTGCCCCCGGTACATGATGCTTCGGAGGTTGATTCTTTTGACCACCGGGTTTGCCACGTCCGGGGTGATTACGTGGACTCGCCACAAAGCAGCCGTCTTGAGCGGAAAACCCGCTACCACAATGGCATCCCAGACCGTCAGGATGTTGCCCTTCATCGGCACCGGCCCCGGAAGAGTAACCTCGCCGATGACATACACCCTCTTGCTCCTGTACTGCGAAACACCCACGGATATGTCCGGGTTGATAATGAACTTTGAGAGCTTTTCCGTGAGGCTCTTCTGGAGCTCCGGCTTGGTCAAGCCCGCTGCCTGGATGTCGCCCACCAGGGCCATGAAAATCATCCCCTCCGCACCAACTACGTATTCGCGGCTTATTTCCGGGTTGTCACGAACGTAAACTGACACCGAGTCTTCCACGCCAATGACGAAGGGCTTCTCCATGAGCTCCTTCTCAATCGCTTGCCGCGCTTCAGCGGGAGACGCGGCCCCTTCGCCCGGGGGACTGGTCGTCTTGCAGCCGACCAGACCGAGACTTATCGTCAGACAGAGGATCAACAGGACGAGATAAAAACGATTTCCTTTCATAGTCAAATCCCCTTCTGCTTGGGTGACATATGTTAAGGCGCCTTTTTGGAGAACGGGAGCAAGTATCATACCAGCAAACACCTGCCGACCCGCACATGACATAGCCGCCGAGTCCTCCCCCACAGGAATGGAATTAGCCTTCATCCCTTGCAGCGGCACCGATGCGTTTTCCGGCCGAACCTTCGACACCGCGTTTACCGATTCCCCGATCTCCCTGGGGGCTTGAGTCCTATGTCTTGCAGTCAGGGCGTCGTCTGTAACGGGCGCTGTTCTAACGTGTTCCGACGGTGTGAACGCTTTTGCGTGCTCCCCGAGTTTTCCCTTAGCAGATTCTTTGTTTCCCCTTTGGCGGCCAACCCGACAACCGTTGCCCAAGCCGGCAAAACGTATCGGCGACGCGCACTCACAACGAGTGGCACAATCAATCGCAGCGAGCAGAGCAGCCGCTTTCTCATTCGCCGTTGCCTGTTGAGGCCGTGCGTTGCCCCCGGCTCGAGAACAAATGTTTCTTTTTGTAAACACAGACCCCATTCCACTGAACGCCCGGCACTGTCCCATGCGACTTCAAACGATTGTCGTTTCCGTGTCGGCGGGCCACAAGAGACGAGAAGGCAATCCCTCCGCTGGGGGGATGCAGCCAGCTGATACCGACTGGCCGCGGGTGGGCACGGGTGGTCGCTTTCCGGTAACCTCGAGGCCCTATAGTCTGTCACCTCTCAAACAGCAACGGCCCGGAGCCGGCGTGCCCCGCCGGGCCATGCCCCCGTGAACCCGAATCTCCCCGGACAGATGTTCGGAGGTCTTCTCCCCCACCCTTTTTTACCCCAATCCTGCCGAAGAGCCGATAGTCCTGTCGGCGGTAGTCAATACCCCGCTGACCGCGCATCTCACGCCCTGAATTACCAACCTGTGTTGCCAAAACTGAGCGCGGACGTGGAATTTGCGTCATAGTTCATTGCAGTCCCGTCAGTTACGGAGTTGCTGAAAAACAACAACCAACGTTGTG
>Ga0315289_10012360_pt1 | contig 12034 bp, 8 predicted proteins | sample YL17G11_40_MG_FD_203452 | JGI IMG/M metagenome (GOLD analysis project Ga0315289, IMG submission 203452) | Sediment microbial communities from Yellowstone Lake, YNP, Wyoming, USA - YL17G11_40 | ecosystem: Environmental > Aquatic > Freshwater > Lake > Sediment | place: USA: Wyoming | collected...
CCGCCACCACCACCATCCCACCGCTCAGCGCGCTCACCGCGGCCGCCCGAACCTGGGCGCGCAGGCTATCCAGCACGCCCGTGGAGGCGAGCCGGGCTTGGAGGGCGGCGGCCAGGTCGGGCTGCTCGGGCCGGGAGTGGTGGTGGTGGGAGTTGCGGTGGTGGGCACGCGCTCCTGGGCGGGCGCGAGGGGTGGCGTGGACGCGCTTGTGGGGCTGTTCCTCCTCCTCCTCCGCTGACGAAGAAGACGTCCATGCGGACTCACTGGTGTCACAGCTGCAGGGAGACATGGTAGGGCGTGGTGAACGGGAAGCGCGTGCCCGTTGTCGGTTTTTTTATGACGCTGTGAGTTACAGGAAAAACAGACAAACCTTCTCAAATCGCCGGCCCCGCCACGCCCGCCAGCACCGCCAGTTCCTCCCGCAGCTTGTCCAGTAAGCAGTGCCCATCTCGGGCGTACACCCATTTGCCTCCTGTAAAGTCGTACCGAATGGGGCCGCTGGTAACGAAGGACGAGGGAGAGAGAGAGAGGATGTGGGGAAGATGAAGGGTCTCTCAACCAGCCCCTCTTCTTCCACTCCTTTTTTCTTTACCTGACCGGCGAGGAGAGCCACAGCTGGCGGTTGGGGGCCTGCTTGTTCAGCACGTATGTGCCCTTGCCGGGACCCATAGCCAGGGTTAGGACGCCGGACTGGTAGATGGATTGAATTGAAAGAAAGATGGGCCGGATGAGATGAGAGATGGAAATGGATGGGTTGATGGGTATGAAGGAATTCCAACGCCCCGCACACACACACACACACACACACGCAGGACAAAATACTCACGCTGTACTCCACGTCCACATCACCCAGATCGGGCGTGTCATCCACCCAGGCTTCCAGACCGTCGAGCAGGGCGTGCAGCGTGTTGTCTGCGGCGGCGTGGTAAGCCGCCTCGGCGGCGGGGTCGAGGGCGTCTGGAGAGGGAGCCGTCGTGGGTGTGGTGGCTGCTGCCCTGCTCTTGTCGCCAGTGACGCCACCGTGGGGTGGGCAGGCTAGACCACGGCTAGGCAGGCCGGATGCCGGGCGGGCGTGGCCGAGGGATAGCGGCGTGCGCCTGGGCGAGGTCGAGGCGGAGGAGGTCGAGGCCGAGGGCGGGCCACCAGCAGTGCGCACGCAGAGCGGGATGGTGGACAGCTGCGCCTGTCCCAGTGCGACTGCGCCCCTGAAATGCACGGCTGGGCGGCCACCAGTGAGGCGGACTGCCTCGGCGAGGGCTCGGCGGCGCATGCGAGGTGGGTGCGGCGGCGGCGAGCAGGCGTGCGAGAGCTGAAAAGAAAGTGCCGATGCACAACAGTTTGTGTGCTCACACCCTGCACTCGCGAGAGTGCCGCAGTTTGACCCGCTCCGCGCGTCTCGCACCGGCTCGATTCACATACTGCTTATCACGCTGTCTGCGCACACACCACAACGCCTGCTCACCCAATCCGCTCTTTCACGTGAGAGAGAGAGAAGCTCTCTCCCGCGGTCTGTAAGCAGCAAAAAAAGCTAGCCGTCGCCTTTTTTGTCCGCCTTCAAATGGGCGCCCCTCCCGCCAAGCTCGACAAGGCCGCCGCCAAGAGCGGGGCTGGGCCTGGGCGGACACGGGTGACTACTCGCACGGGTGGCATGCCGGTAGACGCGCCTGCTGGCGCCGCCGTCGCCGCGCCTGCCGCCCTGCCGCCGGCGGCGCGCCGGCCCGCCGGCGGCCGCCCGCGTGCCGCCGCTCGCGCTCCCGCTCCCGCCCCTGCCCACCGGTCAGCTCGGACGCTGCCGCTCGGAGATGAAGATGCCGAAGCACCTGGATCCTCACCGGATGCATCCGGCAGCCTCTCGCCCGTCGTCACCGACTCGGATGAGGACGTGCCGGCGGAGGGTAATGGAGCAGACCCGACCTCCTCGTCCGATGATGACGACTCCGCCTCCTCCGACGCGGACGACGAGACCTCCGACTCGGACGACCCCTCAGCCCAGGCTGCCGCCTGGGGTACAGACGACGAGTCCGACGGCCAGGGTGTGGGTGCCCGGCTGGGGGCGGCTTTTGGCGGCGGCGGCGGCCCCGCCCCCCGCACGCCTGGAGACGGCGCCGGCGCTCTCCCTCCCCTTCCCCTCCACCCGCCCCGGGAGGGCTCGCCCGGCGATGACGACGACTCCTCCGACGGCGGCCGCCCCAACCGCAACACCGCGGGCGACGTCCCCCTAGACTGGTACCGCCAGGAGGGCCACGTCGGGTACGACATGGACGGTGGCCGCCTGGACCGACGGGGCCCCTCCGGCGACAAGCTGGACGCCGTGCTCGCCCGCGCGGATTCGGGCAAGGCCGTCCGCACCATTTATGATGAGTACAACGATGAAGAGATCACGCTGTCCAAGGCCGAGCTGCGCATGGTGCGGGCCATCCGGGGCGGGCGCTTCCCGCACGCAGACGTGAACCCCTTTGAGGAGGAGGCCGACTGGTTCAGCCGGGACGTCTCCATCCACCCGCTCAACGCGGCGCCCGAACCCAAACGCCGGTTCATGCCGAGTAAGTGGGAGGAGCGGGCGGTCGTCCGCTTGGTGCGCGCCCTGCGCCGGGGCTGGATCAAACCAAAGGCCGATCGCGACGCGGAAGCCAAGGCCAGGGCGGGCGGCGGTGGGGAAGACGGCGGGATGCTGGGCGGGGCGGGCCCGCTCTACATGATGTGGGGCGACGACGGCCTGGGGTCGGGGTCCTCGCAGACGGCCGCCGGCCTGTCGTACGTGCCCGCGCCTAAGCCCCGCCTGCCAGGGCACGAGGAGTCGTACAACCCGCCGCCGGAGTACCTGCCCAAAGAGGGTGACACAAATGAGGATGGGGCGCTCACACCGAAAGCGTTCCCCAACCTGCGGTCCGTGCCCGCGTACGGCGAGTTTGTCAAGGACCGGTTCGAGCGCTGCCTGGACCTGTACCTGTGCCCGCGGGCCCGGAAGAAGCAGGCGTGGGTGGAGGATGCGGCCAGCCTGCTGCCGGACTTGCCCAAGCCGGCGGACCTGCGCCCGTACCCACGCCGCCTGGTGGCCCGCCTGGCAGGCGCGACCGGGGCTGGCGCGGGGCCGTCCACCACCCTGCGCGGCCTGGCCGTCGACCCGGCGGGGCAGTGGGTGGCAGCGGGCGGAGATGCTGGCACCGTCAGCGTGTGGGAGGTCGCGACGGGGCGCCTGGCGGGGACGCTCGACGCGGCGAGCCTGGGCGGGGCGACCAGTAAGGCGGCGTCGGCCGAGCGGCGTGTGGTCTCGCTAGCTTGGAGGCCGGGGCCGGCCGGCAAGGCGGCCCCACTGCTGGCAATCGCGGTCGGGCAGGCGGTCGTCATCGCGGCGCTTCCGCCGGGCGTCGGGACGGAGTCACAGGCGCAGGCGGGCACGGCCGCGCTGGAGAGCGCGTTGGGCGCGTCGTCCGCTGTGGCCGGCCCACCCTCCGCCTCGCCCTGGTCCCGCGCCTCGCCCTCCGCCCTGCGCATCGACTCCGGCGCCCACACAGCCCACGTCGCCTGGCACGGGGCGGGCGACTACCTGGTCTCCACCTCTCCCGCCGCCCCGGGCGCGCGCGCCGTCGCGGTCCACCGCCTCTCCGGCGGGCGCACCCAGACCCCCTTCCGGAAACTTAAAGGGCGGGCCGCCCTCGCCGCCTTCCACCCCACCCGCCCCGCCCTGCTCGTCTCCGCGGGTGCCCACGTCCGTGTCTATGACCTGGCCGCCCAGGTCCTCGCCTCCAAGCTGGTGGGCGGGTCGGGCGGGGCGACCGCGCTGGGCGTCCACCCGCGGGGCGACCATGTCCTGTTGGGGTCGGCCGACTCGCGCCTCGCCTGGTACGATTTGGACCTCGGGTCCACCCCTTACCGGGCCCTGCGCTACCACAAAGCACCCCTGACAGGGGCGGCCTTCCACCCGGCGTACCCGCTGTTTGCTTCAGTGGCCGCCGACGGCGCCGCACACGTATTCCACGGGACTGTCTATTCGGACCTGATGACGCCGCCCCTGATTGTGCCCCTCAAGGTTCTGTCCGGCGCGCACGGGCCGGCCAAGTCGGGGGAGGGCGCGACGGCCTTGGCCTGGCACCCGCACCAGCCCTGGCTGTTCACGACGGGTGTGGGCGGGGAGGTGTGCATGTGGGTGGATGATGCGTGAAAAAGGAGAGGTTTGTTGTGTTTTTGTTTTTTCTCGGCAACGCCCGCCCCCTACCACACAGTCACACCCTCCCTCACTCCAGCGCGTCAATCAGACTATGCACGTCCTTCACAAACCAGTCAGCCCGGGCCGCCACGGCCGCCCGCTCCACGACGCCGCCGTAGCCGATGAAAATGTCGGCCCCACCAGGGGCGGCCGCCTCGGCGTCGGTCGCACCATCCCCGACCGCGACGACCGGGTCGCAGCCGTGCGCAGCCCGAATCGCCTGCACCGCCCTCAGCTTGCCCCCACTCCGGGAGGTTAGCTCCTCCCGGTCGAACCCGTCGTACTCGCCCGAGGTGGGGTGGAAGAGGATCGTGTTGGCGTAGACGTGGGCCAGGGGGATGCCCAGCTGGGTCGCGATCGGGTCGATGATCGCCCGGAACCCGCCAGACACCAGGAAGACCCGCGTCCCTTTCACTTGGAGCCTCTTGACCAGTTCCGGGATGCCGGGGGACAGCTTTGGTGGGTGGGAAGCCAGGAAGCGGGCCACATCGGACCGGGACGGCTGCATGAGGCCGAGGCGGGCCTCCAGCGCGACCTCAAAGGGCGTGTCCCCGCCCATGGCCGCCGCGGTCAGGGCGGCCACGGCCTCCCCCTTCCCCAGGAACGCCGCCAGCTCGTCGATGGACTCGTCCTCGCAGAGCGTGGAGTCGATGTCGAAGCAGACAGCCTGGGCGGTGCGCCAGGCCGCGAGGACGGCGGGGGACGGGGTGCGCTTCACAGCGGCGCCTGGATAGAGAGAGAGAGACTGTGTGAGAGCCTGCATTCATACCTCCAACGCCCAGATCACCACGGCACACGCGCAGACTTCGACCCCCCTCTCACCGTCTGTGCCGTTGGTGCCGTTTGTCGCCATGGCGGGCGCCGTGAAAAGAAGCAGGGAGCGGGCGCGCCGATTGAGCGGCGGTTGCAGTGGAGTCGCGCTGACGGCGGGGTGATGAGAGGGACGGGGCACGCGGAAGGAGTTGGAGACTGAGCAGGTGGTGCGCATGCACTGGCCGGGAGAGGTGGGACGGCGTCGCAAACCTGGGCACCGTGTTGATTTCGATTGAGAAAGAAAAAGCGAGCAATGCATCATTTCGCTTTTCTTTTTTTTTCTTTCTCCCTCTCTCCCGTCTGTCGGGAGAGCCTCGCCACACCAAAAGGACAATGCGGCCGCCCTCGGCCCTGTCAACCCACAGCCGCGTCGTGCTCTCATCGCCAGCACCGGGGCTTGCTTGTGGCGGTCGGGCAGCGGTGCGTGTGCATGAAAAAAATGAAGAGCGATGGGGGCGGGTGAGGGCACGGCTGCCGTTTTTCCGGCGCGCTCCCAACCTAGGGCGCCCCCTCTCTTGTTTTCCCCAACGCGCCGTCCGCCAGGGCCTTGACTCACACACGCACGCCACATATACACGATGCACAGGTACCTACCGCCCCTCGTACTCCCCTGTTCCCCCCTCCCTTGCCCCACCACCCCTGCTGCCGCCGCATCGTCGCACACCAACCGCCCGCCGCCTCTCCCAGCGCCGGAATGGCCGCCCCCTCCACGGCCGCCCTATTTGCCAGCGTCCAGGCCTCGCTCGGCGCCCCCAACCCACTGGGACCATCCCTGGTACCAGTCACTGACACAGGGGGCAAGGGCGCCGCCCCACCCACCGGGACTGTCAATTTCGCCCTCCACTCTGCGGCGGCGACCTCGCTCACCCTCGTCCTCCTCGACCCGGCCACCCGCGCCCCCGCCGCCGAGTTTCCATGCGCCCGCCTCACCCCGGACGGCGTCTGGGGTGTGAGCCTGACAGGCCTGCCCCTGTCCGGTGTCGGGTACGCGTTCCGCGCGGACGGGCCGCCCTCGCCCACCACCCGCTGGTGCCCGGGTACCCTCCTCCTCGACCCGCGCGCGCCGCTCGTCGACTGCGGGCGGCCGACCTTCGGGGAGCGGTCGCCCGCCGAGGGCTTCCGGCCGGGAGGACCCGGCACGCCTTTCATCGGGTCCTTCGACTTTGCGGCCCCGCCCTTTGACTGGGGAGGCGACGCACCGCCGGCCGTGCCCGCGGGGGACCTGGTCATTTACGAGGTCGGCGTCCGCCCCTTCACCGCGTCCGGCGGGTGGGGCGGGGCCGCGCCCGCCCGAGGCAGCGCCCTCGCTGGCACCTACGCCGGCCTGGCCGACCGGGCGCCCTACCTGGCCGCGCTAGGCGTGACCGCCGTCGAGCTGCTGCCCATATTCGAGTATGATGAGCTCGAATTCCGGCGGTTCCCCAACCCGCGGGACCACATGACCAATGTGTGGGGCTACTCCCACATCTCCTTCTTCGCGCCCATGGCGCGGTTCGGGGCGCAGGGCGAGGGCGGATGCGGCGAGGGGGGTGCCGGATTTGGCGGCGCGTCATCGCAAGCGGCTGCCGAGCTCAAGGCCGCGGTCAAGGCCCTCCACGCGGCCGGCATCAAGGTCATCCTGGACGTCGTTTACAACCACACCGCCGAGGCGGACGATGCGGCGCCCTACCCGCTCTCCTGGCGGGGCCTGGACGCGGGCGGCTTCTACATGCTGGACCCGAGTGCCAGCCCGCCCCTCCTCAACTACAGCGGGTGCGGCAACACGGTCGGCGCCAACGAGCCCGCCGTGAAAGCCCTGGTCCTCGACTCCCTGCGCCACTGGGTGACCGAGTACAGGGTGGACGGCTTCCGCTTTGACCTGGCGTCATCGCTGTGCCGGGGCAAGCATGGCGACCCGTTGGACGACCCGCCCCTCATCCGAGAAGCGGCCGCCGACCCGGTCCTCAAATCCACGCTCCTCATCGCCGAGCCCTGGGACTGCGGCGGCCTCTACCAGGTCGGCTCCTTCCCGCACCACGGCGCCTGGGGCGAGTGGAACGGGGTCTTCCGGGACGATGTCCGCCGCTTCGTTCGCGGGGACCCGGGCGCCAAACGCGGGCTGGCCGCCCGCCTGGCCGGGTCGGCTGATCTGTACGGCGGGGACGCTCCCGGCCGGGGCGACCTCCCCGCCCCGCGCGCCCACGCCCGCCCCGCCTGGCATTCCATCAACTTTGTCACCGCCCACGACGGCTTCTCCCTGGGCGATTTAGTGGCGTACAGTGCAAAGCATAACGGCGCCAACGGCGAGGGCGGGCGGGACGGGTCGGATGACAACCTGTCGTGGAATTGTGGGGCTGAGGGCGTGACTGGCGATGCCGGCGTCCTGGCCCTCCGGTCCCGCGTCGCCCGCAACCACATGCTCGCCCTCTTCATCGCGGCGGGGACGCCCATGCTGGTCTCCGGCGATGAGTACCTGGCCACCCACGGCGGCAACAACAATTGGTATGGGCATGACACGCCCCTGGCGTGGTTTGACTGGAGGGCCGCCGCGTGCGGGGAGGGCCCTGGCCCCGGCTTCACGCGCTTCGTGTCCGGCCTGGCGTCCCTGCGCCGGGCCCACCCGCTCCTTGGTGGCTCGCACCGGTGGACGGCCGAGGACGTGACCTGGCATGAGGACCACTGGGACAATGACGAGTCCCGCTTCCTGGCCTTTGAGCTCCACCCGCGGGGTGGCGGGAGCGGGGAGCGCCTCTTTGCCGCTTTCAACGCGCACGGCCACGGGATCCCCGTGCCCTTGCCGCCCGGCCGGACCTGGGCGCGCATCGTGGACACCAACCTGCCACCGCCCCGTGACTTTACGCCGGGTGGCAATGCGGGGGTGGACCCGCCGAGCTACATGCTGGAGGGGAATTCCGCGATTTTATTAGTCTCGCGGGGTGGTTGATTGAACGAAAAGAAAGGGGGTCGTAGAGACAGAGCGCCATTTTTTTGTGGTATCGCCCCGTCCAGTGTTTCTACAGTAATCTCTACCCTATCGCCGCGTCCCCTCGCCGCCGCCGCGCCGCCCGCACCATCGCCACCACCCGCTCCCCGCACGCCGGGCAGTGCGCGCCGCCAGCACCCTCCTCATGCTCGCCCACTGCGCTCGCTAGGCACCAGTAACAGTGGACGTGGGTGCAGGGCAGCGCCGCAAAGGGTGAGGGCGGGTCGGCCCGGCCGCACCAGCCACATATCGGTCGATCACGGGTGGATAGCGTGGCGGCGGTGGCTGGAAGAGCGGGCGGCGTGCCTGGTGGTTGCTGTTCAGCCGGTGCCAGCCCGCCGACCCTCGGCAGCCACCCGTTCAACGCCCGCCCCACCCGGGCCGGCTCCACGAGCGGCAGTAAAAACAGCATCAGTTCGGCCAGGCCATGCCAGACTATCTGGCGGTTGAGGTAGTCGAAGGACAGCGACCGCGGGGCGGCCGGGTCGGCGGGGACGGCGGCCGCGCCGACCAGGCGTTCCACGAGCGAGCGGTGGGTGCCTGTCCCGCTGATGAAGGCCACGAGATTGGCCAGGCCGCCCAGGGCGAGGGCCGTGTCCACGGCGGCGAGCGTGTTAGCCAAGGACGCCGCGTGCGGGTCGGTCGAAGAGGTCGCCGCCCAACGGCGGTCTAGGGCGGCCCGGCCTAGGCGGGCCGCCGCGTAGCGACCGCCCACAGAAAAGAGGCCGTAGGCGACTCTTTGAGATCTACTCAGCCCAGGCGCGTCGGGCGAGGCGGGCAGACCGCCGCGCACGTCCACAAAACGCAGATTCAGCATGCGCATGCCGGGCGTGGCCCGCCCGCGCCCGATGGTGGCGGCAAATGCAAAGGCATCAAAGGCGGCCACCAACTCGGGGCGGGCGGCCGCCAGGAGCGCTCTGCCCGGCAGGGCCGGCGCGCTGCCTGGGAGCAAGCCCGCGCCATCCCAGGGTGCCAGGACGCGGGCGACCTGATCACCTAGCAAGGAAGCCAGTTCGGCATCCAGGCGGACCGCGTCCAGCTGGGCGGAGCGTGGGGGGAGGAAGCGGGTGGGGTGGGAGGAGGGCGCGGTGCTGGAAAAAGGGGTTCATGATGGGAAGAGAGAGTGAGCAAGTGGAGCGACGCCCCCACCCAGCCGCCCACTCCTATTCAACCATCACATACCTCGCCACAGCGGCCTCATCCTCCCTCCACTGCCCTTGCCACCAGTCGGGAGGGGGCCGGGTGGAGGCGGCAGGAGGTGGGATCAAGGGCGCAGAGACGGGCGTCGCCGCGGCCAGCGCATGCGCTGTTGACCGGGCAAAGGAACAAGGAGTGGTGGCAAGGCCCGCACCGTTGCCGCCCAGTGACCCGGGGCCTGCTGGGTCGCCCATCGTGAGTGATTCGGGCCGCCCCCGGGAGCGGCGCGAAACCGCGAACGCTTTTGTGTACGCTTTTGTGTTTTTTTCTCGTCAGGTTCACAACCTTTTTTTTTTTTTTCTGGGTGCGCAGGCGGCACAGTGTCAAAACATGCCAGCGACGACCCGGGCTGCCACTGGCGCTCGCCCGCCCGACTGCCTGGCCTCTGCTGTCGCACGCTTAGCTGCTCTCCCGCAAATCAACCACCGCCCCGTCTCGCAGCGCGGCGAGGCAGCCGTCCTAGTAGCGCTTTTCCCAGCCGGCCCGGCCTCTACCCCGCACGTCCTGTTGACCCGCCGGCCGGCGACCTTGTCCTCCCACGCAGGCGAGGTTTGCCTCCCTGGCGGGCGGAGCGATGCGAGTGATGGTGGCGACCCTGCTCTCACCGCCCTCCGAGAAGCGCGGGAGGAGGTCGGCCTGGAGAGCGGGCGGGTGGTGCGTGTCCTGGGCACCCGCCCCCCCGTGCTCTCCAAACACCTCCTCTCCGTCACGCCCGTCATGGCGGAGCTGTGGGCGACTCGGGAGGAGGTTGACGGCGGCCTGCAGTCCCGTCTGGGCCTCACCCTCAACCCCGCGGAGGTCGAGGCCGCCTTCGCCGTCCCGCTCTCCATCTTTGTGGACGGCCCATCTTCTTCACCAACCCTCACCTCCTGTGCCCACTCGTTCCGCGACGCCCGGTTCGGGTCGCATCGGGCCGCGCCGCCCTTCCGCCTCCACTTTTTTGACGTGGTGCCGACCGAGGAGTGTGGTGGTCGGGGCGCCCCTTTCATAGTCTGGGGCCTGACGGCAGGCGTACTCATCGAGGTCGCGGCGTTGGCCCTCGGACGGCAGCCCGCTTTCCAGGCGGGGCCGGACGCGGCGCCCGGGCTGGCGTTCGACCGAATATGGGCGGGGAAGGATGGCCGGCCCACCGTGCGGGAGGTAGAGGAGGAAGAGGCGGAAGAGGCAGCGTAGGCGCGTGTGAACACTAACACTCTCACCAGGGCCGGTCCTTTCGGCCCCCCCCCCCCCCCTTCCATCCTTAACCCCGCGCACGCCCACAAACACACACACACACACACGCCCAGCCGTGAACGGGGTAAGCGCCGCTCCCCACCGATTCTCTGTCACCCCCCCTCTCACCCCGCGTTTCTTATGGAAGCCCCCCCCCCTCACATTTTTCTCAGGTGTTGTACTGCGACGTCGTGATCGAGTCCGCGCTGTTGCCATCGCTCCACAGCGTGTGGAACCAGCCGGCCTGGCCGTCCGTGCGCTCGTAGGTGTGCGAGCCGAAAAAGTCGCGCTGGGCCTGCACCAGGTTGGCGGGCGTGCGGGCGCGGCGGTAGGTGTCAAAGTACGCGAGCGAGGCGGTCATGCCAGGGACGGCCACGCCGGCAGTGACCGCAAGGGCTACCACCTCCCGCCAGGCGGCCTGGCGGTCGGCCAGGCCCTGCGCAAAGAAGGGGTCGACCAGCAGGGAGGCCAGGGCCGGGTCCCGCGCGTAGGCCGCCCGGATGTCGTCCAGGAAGGCGGCCCGGATGATGCACCCGCCCTTCCAGATGCGGGCGAGCGCGCCCAGGTCGACGCCCCAGCCCTGGGCCTCCGATTTCGCGCGGATGATGTTCATGCCCTGCGCGTAGGAGCAGATCTTGGCGGCGTACAGGGCGGCCCGGACCTTGGCGATGAGCTCGGCCTTGTCGACCGAGGCCGAGCCGGTCGGCTGCGCGACGCCCAGCTTCTCAAAGACGGCCGCCGCGGCGACGCGCTCCTCCTTGAGGCCAGACAGGAAGCGGGCGTCTAGGGACGCCTCAATCGTCGGGGCGGCGATGGACAGGTCGGCCGCCTGCTGGACCGTCCACTTGCCGGTGCCCTTCATGCCCGTCTTGTCCAAGATCTTGTCAATGATGGCGCCCTCGCCCTTGTCGTCGGGCTTTGCGAAAATGATGGCGGAAATCTCGATGAGGAAGGACGACAGGTCGCCCGCATTCCACTCCGTGAAGGCGGCCGCCAGCTCCTCGTTGGTCAGGCCCCCCACCGTCTTCAGCACGTCGTACGCCTCCGAAATCAACTGCATGTCGCCGTACTCGATGCCGTTGTGCACCATCTTCACGTAATTGCCCGCGCCCCCAGGGCCAACGTACATTGTGCACGGCCCGTCATCCACCTGGGCGGCCACCTTGGTGACGATGGCCTCGATCGCGTCAAAGGCTTCGCGGTCACCGCCCGGCATGAGGGAGGGCCCGTTGCGGGCGCCTTCTTCGCCCCCCGACACGCCCATGCCCAGGTACTTGATCCCCTTGGCGTTGACCTTTACCGCACGGCGCTCCGTGTTTTCGTACCACTCGTTGCCGCCGTCGATGATGATGTCACCCGGCTCCATGAATTCCAGCAGGCCGTCGATGGTGGAGTCGACGGGAGCGCCGGCCTTGACCAGGATGATGACGCGGCTGGATGCAGATGGAGGGAGAGGAAATGGAAATGAAAATGAGCAGGTCGAGAGGTTTTGAGTTAAAGAAGCGCGGGTCAGCGCCGCGCTCGTTCCCCGTCCCTCCTCTCATCTCTCTCAATATCGTACCGAGGCTTTTCCAGGGACAGGACGAAGTCTTTCAGCTCCTTGAAGCCGCGCAGGTTTGTCAGGCCTTTTTTTTGGGGGGGGG
>Ga0315289_10012362_pt1 | contig 12034 bp, 16 predicted proteins | sample YL17G11_40_MG_FD_203452 | JGI IMG/M metagenome (GOLD analysis project Ga0315289, IMG submission 203452) | Sediment microbial communities from Yellowstone Lake, YNP, Wyoming, USA - YL17G11_40 | ecosystem: Environmental > Aquatic > Freshwater > Lake > Sediment | place: USA: Wyoming | collected...
GAGTAAGGCTACCATCGAAGGCGCCGGGGTAAACCTGAAGCGGGCCTTTGGTTTCCATCACGCGCCGCAGCTAGATCCATTCTTGTTGCTGGATGATTTTCATTCAGACAATCCAGACGACTATGTTAGGGGTTTTCCTTGGCACCCTCATCGGGGAATCGAGACGATCACCTACGTGCTGAATGGTGAGGTTGAGCATGGTGATAGCATGGGCAACAAAGGCGTAATTCGTTCTGGCGACGTGCAGTGGATGACCGCTGGCAGCGGCATAATTCATCAAGAGATGCCTAAAGGCCAGAAGGATGGGTTGATGTGGGGGTTTCAGCTGTGGGCTAATCTTCCAGCTTCGAACAAGATGATGGATCCCCGTTATCGAGAGATCAAGAATACGCAGATACCTGAGACTAAGTTGGACGGCGGGGCCAAGGTTAAGGTCATTTGTGGTGAAGTGAATCGTGTCAAAGGGCCGGTTCGCGACATTGTGATTGATCCAGAGTATCTGGATGTTACGATTCCTGCCCGATCAGAGTTCCTGCATTCTGTAAGGCCTGGGCACACGGTCTTTGCGTATGTGATGGAGGGGAAAGGCTACTTTGATCAGGGACGGGATTCGTTTGCCTATGATGTTGAGGGTGCGAATTATTTTGATTTTGAGAGGGAATGTTTGATTGGTCCTGAGAGCCTTCTGATGTTCGGCGATGGTGATCAGTTGATGTTTGCAACTGCTGAGGAGGCTGTAAAGTTTCTGTTAGTGTCAGGCAGGCCTATCGGTGAGCCTGTGGCATGGTACGGTCCTATTGTGATGAATACACAGGAAGAACTGAGGATAGCGTTTGAGGAATATCAAAACGGAACCTTCATCAAACACAAGAAAGAGAAGACTCAAAGCTGAGCACGCACTGCGAAAATAGTGCAAGAGGTTTAGTCTGATCTATGCTCGTTACTACATTGATAGAGCTAAGATGAGAAGCAGAAACACGATAATGATTATTAGTATGATTATCTGGAGTTCTTTCAGCCATCCCAGATCACGTGCGCTATCCGCCTTTAAGCGAGCATAGAGCATCTCCTCCAGTTTCTTGCTTTTTGTCGCTTGTAGGGCTGCCTCAAAGATGGCTAACATCGCTAGAATTTCTGCTAATGCATACTTATTCGCTTTCAAAGAATCAAGCTGATTCAGTCTCATGAACTCTTCGATAACCGCCGTAGACTGCGACTCTACTGTTGTTGAGGTTTTGAGTTCTTCTTGTTGCTTCTCCGTTTTTTGCGGTGATGTTGTCGGTGTTGCTTGTGGTTCGTTGCTTTGCTTCTGTACGTTGATGGTTGCTGTTGCTGTCTTTGTCAATCCCCCTCCTGTTGCAGTTACGGTGATGGTATAAATTCCTGTGGAGGTTGAAGTTGAGGTGTCTACTGTTAGGGTGGATTGGTAGGTTGGGATGCCTGAAAGTGGGGATAGGCTGTTCTGAATGTCAGGCGGCAAGCTGGCGGAATTGAGGGTAACCTGTTCCGCTGATCCACTCACAAGTGAGACCGTCAAAACATAGGTGGCAGTCTTCCCTAGTCCTACTGTCTGGTTTGAAGGCGCCATAGTGACGGAGTAATCGAAAGGAGGTGGCTTTGCAGTCACAATGAGAGTGCCGCTTGCCTGCTGAGCCACACCGTTAGCAGATCCGATTACGGTGACTGGATAGCTTCCTGCAGGAGTGGAGGTTGATGTGGAAATAGCCAGATTTTCAGAGGTTGACAGTTGATACTGCATGCTTGGGTCCAGACCCATAACCTGAATGTTGACCATTGTTCCTGAGTACAAAGGATGACTGTAAGTCACTAGGATCATGTAGTTCGCGGTTTGACCTTGTTCCACCGTGGCGCTCGGAGGAGTCAACTGCAGGAAGAAATAGAAAGGTGGCAGTGAAGGCGCCGTAGGTGAAGGGGAAGGTGAGATTGATGGCTCAGGCCCTGGGATTAACGCGTAAACGTGAAAGACCACTGCCGTAAAGAGAAATCCCAATGTGACGGCTGCAATCAGGGATACATTGACGTGCTTCATAACCGATTCAACCAGACCTCGAGAATGAAGTAGCGCGCGCGTTAAACTTTCCGATAGATCTTGGGCGTTTTCTTACTCTTAACATGTATCCTCAGAACTTTGGTCGTAGCGTGCGCTGGATGAGAGAATATTAGCGTCTACGGAGATACGTAGATACCATATGGTGAGGTGGAATTCAAAATGGCTATGGTTTTCAAGCAGATCATGAGGGTGGATTCTGGCTGCGTCACTTACATCATAGGGTCTAAAGAGACTGGCGAGTGTGCCATAGTTGACCCGCTGCTTGACGTAGATCTTATCGTGAATGAGACAATGAAAGAAGGTTTTACCGAGATAACACGCGTGATTGATACGCATACACACGCAGACCACATCTCCGGCGCAAGGAACCTCGCCAAAATGTTCAACCTGCCAGGTGTCTACATGCACACCAATTCTGACAGCAAGTTCAAGACAATACCTGTGCAGGATGGAGAGGCCCTAGAACTTGGTGATGTAAAGTTGAGATTCATCTGCACGCCAGGCCACACCTACGATCACATGTGCATTTTGCTGGGTGATTCCAAGGTTCTGACCGGTGACACATTGCTGATAGGAGATGTCGGAAGAATAGACTTGGGAGGAGATCCACGTGAGAATTCTGATAGACTGTATGACAGCTTACACGGAAAGTTGTTGAGACTGGAGGACAACTTGGAGCTGTTTCCTACACACGTGGGCGCGGGCCAGCATCTTGCAAACACGAATGCCTCATCAACAATAGGAAAGGAGAAGGCTAACAACCCAGCGCTTAAGCCCAAGAGCAAAGATGAGTTCTTCAAGTACATGACTGAGGACTGGCCGCCCAAGCCACCAGATTACCAGAACATAATCAGACTCAATCGCGGTGAAGCATCCGTAGCTGTCATCTAGGTCGATCTGAAAGGAAACACAAATTGTTCTTATCGCCTTATCTTATAGTAGGCTTACACTAGAGATGTTCGCCCAAGGGCTCTTGAATCGGAGAAACGGAGGTGATGGAAGAAAAATGGTGGAAGAAACAGATGAGGAAGAAATGGAAGAGGATGAAGATGATTAGGCTGTGGAAGAGGAAGACCACACGCATAGAGATGGCATCTTCCGAGAAGGAGCATTCACTGCTATTTGATGACCTAGAGCTTTGAGAGAGACTAGCGCGCGCTAGCGTGCGTTATGCCTTATATTTAGCAGATTGAGAAGGAGATTGGTGATGTGACATGATGAAGTGGGAATACTGTAGATTGTCTCTTCATGGTCAGAATCCGATTAAGGCGAAGGCCGTTTACTATCGGCCGGATGGTAAGAAGACTGTTGATGTTTCTCGAGATATGGTGGCTGATGATGATGTCAGGGATGCTGCTGCATCCTACATGGCAAAGATGGGTCTTGAGGGCTGGGAGCTTGTAAGCGCCTCTGATGTAATCGGTGCATTGGAGATAGTCTTCTACTTCAAGCGCCCCATACAAAAGACACGGCGAAGACCGAGCTAGCCATCATGCCATGACGGTGGGATGAGGGCCAAACTCACGGTCCGGAAACTCCGATGAGCATTCTGAAAAGCGCGCGCACCGCGTGGCAAGGGCGGTCATCACTGTGCCTCTCTGCTCGAGATGTGGAAAAGAGCTTCTTCCTGACTTGGACTTTTGCGTACATTGTGGCACATCTAGCGCGCGCGTAGGATTTCATTTTAATATCAAATGTGAGGAATCAGATTTCTTGGAAGTGATGCAATTATGAATGTCTTGGATGCTGTAAAGTCGAGGAAGAGCATACGCAAGTATCTGGACAGGCCCGTTGAGGACAGCAAGCTGAATACTGTACTGGAGGCTGGAAGACTTGCCCCTTCAGCTTCGAATCGCCAAGAGTGGAGATTTGTGATTGTACGGGAATCTGGGACTAGAAAGAGACTTGCTGAGGCTGCAGGTGGGCAGACGTTTGTCGGAGAAGCACCAGTAGTTGTTGTAGCGTGTGCCAAGACAGACGGTCGTGTTATGAGATGTGGGCAGCTGTCTTACCCGATAGATGTTGCCATCGCGTTGGATCACATGACCTTAGCTGCTGTCGAGTTGGGTTTAGGGACTTGTTGGATAGGCTTATTTGAAGAGACGAGAGTGAAGGAGATCCTCGGAATTCCTGAAGATATTCGTGTAGTACAGCTTATGCCACTAGGTTATCCAGTTGACCCCACACCCGTAGAAAAGAGCCGTCTCCCATTTGACATGATAGTAAAATATGATCACTGGTAGGCAAGTGCTCTTGTGGGCGTTAAATAGAAAGTCTATGAGTAGCGTGTGATATGCTTACGAAATCACTCGTCTACATCCCAATTCTCTTCCTTAGCCTTCTTGTTAACAATGCTATCCTGGTCTGCGCAGCCGAATGCCAAGAGATGACCGGTGAATGCTACATTCGAAATAATTACTTAGATTCAGTTTCCTCACAAGAACTCGTGGTAGATATATTCACTGAGAAAGTAGGCCGAGGATGGAATGTACCTATTGGTACTTACAGAATCGGAGATTCAATCAAGTTCTTTATTTTTGTAAGCCATAACTGTACAATCAGGGTCGACCTGATACCGCCTAACGGTTCTATCTGGGTGCATATGTACGGCCCCATGAACAATGGCACGATAATAGATTATGTTGATGCACAGTATCCGATTGGAAAATGGGCGTTAACGGTAAAAGCACAAGAAGGCACAGCATCCGCTTCTGATACAGCTTTTTTTGAAGTAATAGACAAAGAGCCCTACACTTACCCAAGAATACGTCCACCCAACTTGGACAATATGACTGCCATGGAAGAATCTAGATTCGATGGCAAGGTGGTTAATGTTTATCGCTACCCGGTGGGGTATGTTCACGGTTGGGAAATACTTGTCGATAAAGTGTATTTTGGACCAGATATTAGAAACTCAACCGTAAGAGCTCAACTTATAGATATAGCACGATCGCGTGATTCCCCTCCGGGATATTTGGATTATAATATAACGTTAGGTGATCAGGTAGAAGTATATGGCTTAGTTACTGAAAAAGATGGCAAAGACATATTTGTTGAACTAAATGGATTCGAAAATTACTATATCAAAACGTTGAAAACTCTCTATGAATCTCCAGAGATTATATTATTCACACGAGAAGTGTTCGTGCGTAATCTCACGGTAAGAATTGATGGGATCGCGATACCGGGGAATCGAAGTGCGACAATAAGTAACGTAACTTGGAATTGGGGCGACGGTAAGTCTTCAGATCAAAAGTTTCCTGCAACTCACACATACACTAGCCCTGGCAATTATATCATAACAATCAAGGCTTTTCAGAACAGCGGCTTATCAACAAGCAAATCTCTTTCGATAAGCGTACCGAAGAATATTATCTTTGAATATAAGAACACAACTACAGAGACAACAACAAGCAATCTAACAAGGGTAGAAACGACAACTAGGACAGAAACATCATGGACAATACCTTTAGTGATAATCACATTAACAGCTGTTTTAGCCTCAATAATGACAATAAGATTCAGAATGAAAAGATCGAAAGCGCGCGCTTTTTCATAAGCATGGTCGGGAAGGAATTACTAGAACTCCGTTAATTGCTTGAGTCTATTTTGCGGATAAATTGGTGAGCCTGTCTTGAAGGTAAGAGTACTGAAAAGTGATGAATATGCAGAAGCAATAGTAGTTGAGGTTATTGGTGATAAGGAGAACTTTAGAGTTACATTCAGAGAGCTAAATGATGGAACTATCATATCAAGAATGGCACCTTCGGCCAGCAAAGAACAAGAGATTGGAAGAGTTGGATAAGAGGAGTTAGCGTCCGCCGCAGCAGTTGCTGAGCCCACACAATACTTTTTTAAGATCACCTTTTGATCGAAGACAGAGGTTGGATCTTGGTTGCCTGTTGATCTCTCAACCGATATTTGCGGCGTTCACTTCAGGAACCCATTCATACTCTCATCAGCCACGCCCACAAAGACCGCCAAGAATATTCTGAGAGGAATAGAGGCTGGTTGGGCTGGAGCTGTTGTAAAAGCACTTGCTCCCCTAGATTACACGAGAGTCTATCCCCGACCAAGATTCAAGATCTACTGGCTTAAGGATCAAGGAGCATACCCCAAGATACTTCCCAGAGCCTTGACTATAACAGACATCGAAGAATCCTCCCATCTGGCTCCTGAAGACTGGGTCAAAGAGCTGGACGAGGCAAAGAAGCTTGCAGGCGAGGAGGCCGTGATCATTGGGCAGATAACCGCTGGTGACATGGAGACCTGGGAGAAGTACATTGAGTTGATAAACGGTTCAAGAGCTGACATGGTCGAGTTGAACTTCTCATGCCCATACGCTGGAGAGGCTGGAACACAGAAGAAAGGGGAGAAGATCGGATGGGCCTTGATGTACATGGCTGAAGAGGTCATAAGACTCGCAAAGAAGAAATGTGCCGTACCATTCAGCCCCAAGATATCCTCCCAGACAGGCGAGGTTGACGAGTGGGCAACAAAATTCGAGAGCGCAGGCGCACCATGCCTAACCCTCTCACACAGGATCTCAACCCTGGACATCGACATAGAGAATGCAAAGCCCACACCCTTCGGTTGCATCATGGGCTTCGGAGGACCCTACCTGGTCGGATTCTCACTCAAATGGATCGCAAAGACAACACCGAAAGTGAAGGTGCCGATAATGGCTAACATGGGTATGCTTGAATGGAGCGATGCAGTCAAGTACATAATGGTCGGCGCCTCAGCCGTCCAGAGCTGCACCGCGGTGATGGTTCAAGGCTATGATGTGGTCAAGCCTTGGCTGTCGATGCTGAGCAAATTCATGGAAGAGCATGGCTACTCCAGCATAAAGGACATGAAAGGACGGGCTCTGCCCCACATAATCCCGCCGAGCATGGTTGAGAGAGGAAACGAGGGCGTCTATGCTGTTGTGAATCCCTCCAAATGTACTGGATGTGGAATATGTGAACGCTGTTGCTTCTACTTTGCCATAGATATCAAAAGTGGAAAAGCCAGTGTTGATCTCAAGAAGTGCGATGGATGCGGCCTATGTCAAGAAGTCTGCCCGGAAGATGCGATTGAAGCTAAGAAGATAGCGGATAGAGACATCTATCCTAGACCTGACTCAAAACCATACCACCGACACTACAATCCCACCGCATAGTGAAAACAATACGCGCGCGCTGTATTTCAGATTCCTTTTAGGGCTAGGACTTCTTTGGCGGGTTTTCTGTCTTTGTTGCAGCTGATCATTCGCGGTGCATCCAAGAAACGTAGTTCATATCCTAAATCTCTGTAGAGTCTGCATATTCTTGGTGTTGCCTGATTGGAGAGCACGGTTGGGCCGGGATGCTCTGTTAACCATTTTGCCAGGCGCACCTGATCGTCCCAGGAGAACCCTTCCTTAGAGTACTGGGTAAATATCACATCGTAGGGCGGGTCTGCGTACACGAAATCATCTCGAGAAAGGGAGACCTTCTCAAAATCTTTGGCTGTGAACTTCCATTCTTGAAAAACCCGTTTGTATGGAGTAAAGTCGTGTACGTAGTTGATCTTTTGGTATCGGCCAAAGGGAACATTGAATTCTCCTGACCGGTTGAACCGGCAGAGTCCATTGTAGCATGTCCTATTAAGATAGTAGAATATTTCGGCGGCTTCTTTGCTGTTGGCTTTTCCAGTCTTTACAAGTTGATTGAATCGTCTTCGATGCTGGTAGTAGAGTTTTCTGTTGTTAGCCATGGGTATGTCTGTTACAAGTACCTTCTTGAGCCACCCGAAGAAGTTAATCGCGTGATTGTTGATGTCATTCAGAAGAGCGTGAGCAGGCATCAAGCCTAAAACCACAGCAAGACCACCACACAGAGGCTCAACAAGTCTGCGGTCTCTGTAAGGTTCCCAGATTGGTCTCAGATAGGGAACAAGCCATCTCTTTCCACCAGCCCACTTCAACGGAGGTCTAAGCGTAACACTAGTGTCGTGATGGGCTCGGTGTGAGGTTTGGCGCAAGCTTGACTCCTGCATTACGATTGACACATCAGCCAGAGATAAAGCAAGCTGGCTTGAGCTTCTCACCTTAGTCTCCAAACACAAAATCACAGTTCAGTTTCAGATGCTCAAACCGACTATGGCACACGCTCAGCGCGCGCTAGTCGGAAATGGACAACCGTCTCTTGGAGATAGGGCTCAATTATCTAACTGCGTACGAGACAGAGGATGATGAAGCGCCTGCGAAAAGATAGCCGTAGAGGGTCAACCATGATTTGAATAAAGCTAAGTTAATCGTACAAGGAACAAAGTCATTTATTCTTCTCGCGCCCCAAGTAATTCGTGTGGAGAGGTATGAGCCAAGGTAAACTCATAGCTGAATTGCAGTCTTCAGATCTCTATGCTGAATGCATATGTGGTGAAGAGTTCAAGCTTTCAGACGCAATCCTATTCGATGGTCGCAGCATATTTCCTGAAGTTGCCGAAAACCGACGCAGTGAGAAGCTTGAGGAATTGAAACAACGCATGGAGGAATTGAAGAAACGGAAAATATCTGCAGACGTTGGCGCTGAGAAAAAAGCAATAGAAGTCGGCATTGGAAAAATAATTGAAAAAATCGTGCCAGCATACAAAGAATTCAAAATGCCTCTATGTGACTGTAGGCCCCTATTCGAACCCATAGATTTCATAGTCTTCAAAGGCATGAGTGAACTGAAAATCGACTCTGTAACCTTCCTGGAAGTCAAAACGGGCAATGCTACATTGAGTAAACATGAAAAACTGGTACGCGATGCCATCGATGACAAGAAACTATTTCACAAGGCGATTTGAATGATAGGCGACTTGGTTGAGCTCTTTCAGTCCTTCAGGACGATTCTATGCTTATGCCCCCATTGCGGGGACATGGTCCGCCTTAGCGACCTAAAGTTGAAGCACAAAGGCGCAGCGCCACGAACATGGCTTGACACATATGCAACTAATCTTAGACGACTTGAAAAGAAAGAACAGCTTTTCGAGGAAAAGGAAGCGTCTCTTAGAAAAGCTGCTATTGCAAGAGGTCGCGCAAGAGTTCCTAAAATGATCCGTAAATGCATTGACGAAGCTATCGCCTCGTACAATTACAACCCTTATGATATCAAAGCCTTGTTGCACCCAGTTGATTTCGTCGTCTTCAACGGGTTGAACGATGGAGAAAAGCTTGAGGACATATCTTTCCTTTCAAAGAGAACTTCAAGTGAGAGTCTGAACCGACTTCGCACCTCACTAGACTCATCAATAGACGGCGAAAGATACGATTGGCAGGTCGCACGAGTATCTATCGATGGTAAAGTCGAATTAGAATAGGCTTCTTACGCGAGTATGCTGGCAGTGCGTACTGTGGCCAAGCATCTAAGGTGATAGTTACTGGTCAACCTCAAGTTCTATGGTGGAGCGTGTGCTCAGTGCATTCTAGGTAAGTTGATGGTTTGAAGCATCATAAGTCTGTCCTTGTTGAACAATGGTCACATTTTCATGTATCGTCTTGAAGAGTCCTGGTTTCTCTGTGTGTATTGGGATCAGCGTCTTAGAGTTAATCTTCTGGCTTATGGATTTGAGGTCGGAAGCGCCTGCATGTCCAGAAGCATGAAAATGATACTTCTTAAGCCTGAAGAAGTCAAGCCAATTATTGAGTCTTCCCACATCAATCTGTTGTTCTTCATTGTGTGGTTCAGATGTGGATTCAATGTAGATGCTTCCGTTTCTAGGTCGCATGTCTATCAGTTCGTTGATGTCAAAGAAGCTCATGCAGGCTATCACTTTGTCTTGGTGTTCCCTAACATAGTCGGCTCTAACAGCATTTGGAAAAGAAAGAAATTCCCTTTCCCACCTATCGTAGTCGGTATCGTTGTATGTTCCACTGTCTTTCCTGTCCACATAGATCAATATTGATTCATCGTTGAGTGAAGGCAAAATGTTTCGAAGTGACTGAACCTTACCAAGTTCTCTAATCAGATACGCATCTTGTTTGGTAACCAATAACTGTCTCTCAAGTTGCTCTGCGATCTGGAGGAACGTGGCAAAACGGAAAATGTCTCGAGGAGCGAAGTCAGCTACAATCAGCTGTTTACATTTCTTTGCGACACTAAGTGATCTCTTCTTAACATCTTCTTCCGAATCGGATTTTTTGTATTCTATGCGAGTGCCTTCACACAGAAGCAAGTCGGGCTCATAATTCGCAATACTGTCTATGGATTGTTGAGTGTCAGCACCGAATGGCCCATGTAGTCTAAGATCTCCCGTATATGCTAAAGAAGTGTCGGAACACTCGAGCAGATAGGCGGTTGCTCCTGCTACTGAGTGGTCCACGGGAAAGGAACGGACTTTTATTGATCCCACTTCGAATTCATGTCCGGGCGTAAATGTCTTGAATTCTCTGAAAATGGGAGGGGTTCTAAGATTCAGAACAGGACGAGGCTTGAAGTTGTAGACCTCAGTTTCAATACTTCTTTTGCCTGATTCCATTAGGACTTTGGCGTAGAGTCTTGTGATTTCGCTAGAGTATATGGGTACTCTCTCGTCCAAGTAGGATATGTTGGCGGAATGATCATAGTGTATGTGTGAGAGGAGAAGCCCATCAAGACAGGGTTCAGATGAATATTCGCAACCGATCATTTCTAAGAGATCCCTTCGATAGAACTCCGGCAAGTTGGGGATCAGCCCCATAGCCAAGACGTCAGCGATGCCGCAAGCGGTTCGTGGCTTCAGATACTCTTCAAAGTACTTCTGCCTGACCGAATATCTCAGCCCAAAGTCAAGAAGTAGTCGCGTGTCTTTGTCTTCAACTAAAAAGCAATTCCCACCGATCTCATTGATACCTCCGAGAAAAGTGATCTTTGTCACTGGTTGACCCACTCTAGATAATCTAAGGTTCTCACAATGAACGACTCTGAGGACTCAGGTAGAACCAAGCTTCTCTTTTTCCCTAAGCTCTTGTCACTATGGAAGGGACTCGAAAATGTCAAGATCCGCTCCCCCGAGCCTAGAATTCATTTACTTATAGGCATAAAACATTAAGTACGCATATGCGAAGAACCTTGTGATTCAGCTTGAGCTATAGAGCTGCACAAGTGGCTGCTACCAGAGTCATAAAGAAGATGGATACCCAATTTGAAGAGCTTAAGAGCAAGGCAACTGGACTAGAGCAACAACTCACGGACATCAGTAAACGTGTGACACAAGTAAGTGAACAACTCAAGGAAGTCGAACAAGCTGTAAAAGCCTTGAGAGAACAGGTGACTCAACATGCCTAAGGCCCTTAACCTATCAAAGTATTCCGTCTACAGAGTCATAGGAAATACTGACTATGCTAGCAACGATGCTTTAACAGAGTCCCTTAAGGCCATGAGTGTTGTCTGGAATATCCCCATCAACAGATACTTACGAGACTTACTCGAAAGAACAGTTGACTCAATCTCCTTCACGAAAGACAAGCCCTACTGTTACTTCTTTGCAAGACGGTTAGAGAAATCGCTCTCGATCACTATCAAAGAAGCAGAGAAGATCATTGAGCTTTCAGTTCCTTTAGGTGAAGTTGAAAAGATCCTGATGGCATAGCCAATTATCGCATGGTATGTCCAAGCGCGCTCACCGCTGGCAGAGTACGTAGAGTTCGGGAAATCCCTCTGCCCTCATAATGGGAACAACCCGACGCGATTTTCTATCTCCTTCCGGGCCAGCGGGGGCCGCGGCAGTCGAATGTCCCCTAGCCTAGCGCGCGCTGTAGCTCAGGTCCATTTTCTCTTAGCTTGCGCCACAAGTCTTCCATGAAGTCCAAGTCGGCGAGTATGTGTTCCTCGATCTTGTCGTATTGCCCGTTTCTGTAGAATTGGGCGATTTCCGTGCTCTTATGCTTGGGCGCTCTTATCTTCAAACGCCTCGACAACTCAACGGCATTGAGTCCCTTGACTCGAAAGTCGTTAAATGGAAGCAGACATTGAA
>Ga0315289_10012363_pt1 | contig 12034 bp, 10 predicted proteins | sample YL17G11_40_MG_FD_203452 | JGI IMG/M metagenome (GOLD analysis project Ga0315289, IMG submission 203452) | Sediment microbial communities from Yellowstone Lake, YNP, Wyoming, USA - YL17G11_40 | ecosystem: Environmental > Aquatic > Freshwater > Lake > Sediment | place: USA: Wyoming | collected...
TGCGTAAAGCTGCCCGAACTTTGTGAAGAAATCTTTGTCATCGTTGCGCAGCATCTCTATTAATCTACCTCTTTCGTCGGAAATTACTTTTAGTTGTTTGAATTTGACGCCTTTGACCAGGTTTTTCACAATTATCACCTCAATTCTTTATAAACCATACCTATAAAACAGAGTTTCTAAATCGTAAAAGGGGATGAATTGCTTGAGTATTTTTGGCAGCTTTTTGTATAAATTCGCAGAAACTCTTAATCCATTCCAACCGGACAATATGATAAAAGGGCAAACAAGAGCCGGTGGCCAAACCAAATTTCTTTTTTCTAACTTTAGAGCTTTGGAAAAGAATTTTAATGCTGTCTTCTTACCACCCTTAAATAAGCCTCCAACAGAATTCAACAAAGCTCGTTTTGCTGCCCTTTTTCTCCCTTCCTCTACAAAAGGTAGTAAACTAAAATCATCGACTTGTTTTTGAATTTTCTTAAGCATATAATATTCTTGTACGGCTGTTTCAAAACTGTTGTACAAGAACGTTGAAACACTACTTTCGTGTATACGATAATAGCATAAACAATCCGAGAGACACGCAGAGTCGTATTTTAAAGAAATCCTGAGCCACATGTTCCAGTCGTTGGGATAGGGAAATTCTTCATCAAATGGGCCTACATCCTCATAACACTTTTTTCTAAACAGTACGGCTGAGGGGGGCGCGTAATTTCTTAGGGCTAATTTTTTGAATCCTTCTTTAGCTTTGAATAGTTTGTTACAATCGCATAATTCGACCTTTGTCACGACTTCGCCATTTTCATCCACTACCACGTACGAAGAGTATGTAAATCCAATCTCTGGATTTTTATCAAACATCTTTAGTGCGGTTTCAATCATTTTTGAATCGTAATAATCGTCTGGATGCAATATCCCCACAAACTCGCCTCTGGCTAATTTTAACGCTTTATTTGTGTTTGGAACCATCCCAAGGTTTTTTTCGTTCTTAGAAAATCTGATTCTCGGATCCTTAAAACTCTTGACAATTTCTTCAGAATTATCGGTTGAACAATCATCGACAACTACGATTTCGAAGTCTTGGTAAGTTTGATCGAGCACGCTCTGAACGGCCTTCCCTATGAAAGCGCCACAATTATAACTGGGGATGCAAATGCTAACCTTGGGCAATTTTATACACCAATTCAATTATATTTAATCAGTTAAAAGAAGGTTATTTCCATAGTAATCGTTCAGGTGAATCCGAACTTCCACACTATAGGCGGAAAAAGCGTTATTCGCAACAGGAGCCCTCGCTTCCTCGAGTACCGCAAGAAGTGGGAGGAGTGGCCCAAGAAATTTTAGGACAATATCAGAATTTCCCAAACTTAATGCTGACCTTTGCACAGCGGTCTGTACGAATAAATGAATCGCCCGCAGATGGACTCGGATTTTGCGACTTGACAATGGAAGAGCTACATACGTAAAATTCTTTTAGCAATTCTTTTACAATAATACAGTATTTTCCTGAAGCTAAAGGGACGTTGAGCCCAAACTAATTTTTCCCAATTCTTATAGTAGAATAATAATTCCCCTTTTGAGATAGTTGGAAGATTCAAAATCGATTCTCTCCTCTCCCTTATTTCGTACTTGCCATAATCCTTCGGTAAAAACCCATTTTCTTCACAAACTCTCCTAAGCTCTGTCCCAGAGTATGGATAAAAAATGTTGACTCCAAATGTTGTCGCATTCGTTAAGGCAACCACCCTGATAGTGTCTTCTATCATCCCCCGTGTCTCAAATGGCAGGCCTATTATGCAGGCGCCGTTTGTCTCTAACCCGCTCTCATGCGCCCATCTAAATGAGTTAAATAATTGCTCGTCGGAGATGCCTCGTTTCATTACTTTGTTCCTTATGAACTCGTTTCCAGACTCGATGCTCATCATTACCCTGAAGCACCCCGCCTCTTTCAATTTTGCAAACATTTCCCTTGAAGCTAGGTTCGATCTACTGTGGCAATAGAAAGGCATGTTGATTTCTTTTTTATAAAGTTCCAGAAACGCGTAGAGCCATTTCTTATCTAAGGTGAACAAATCATCTTGGATGAGCACGAATTTCTTTCTTCCCCAAATAGATTTGCAATCAAAATTGTCTAACACATGTTTTATCTCGGAGATACAGCTCTCAGGGCTTCTGAATCTTACCTTGTTGCTTGCATGACCGTATACCTTTGCCAGTGCATGGTTACTACAGTAAGTACACATATACGGACAGCCCCTACTAAAATTGAAGACGATCTCCCCTGTAGAATCGATAATTTTCTGGTAGTCCACCAACTTCTTATCGGGATACGGTAGGCTATCCAAATCATCTATCAACGGATATACTGGGTTTATCACGACCAAATCCTTCTCCACATCGTAATAGCAGAAATTCTTGGTACTCCTATAGTCCTCTCCTTTCTCCAATCGGTCTAATACTTCTGCCATGGCGTATTCGCCCTCGCCCCGGATAATACCGTCCAAGCTCCGTGCCTTCTTAACACATTCAGGTGACAAGGTGACATAAACTCCGCCGCAAATTACGAGACAATTATGAATTTCTTTAATCAATTTTGCAATTTCTGTTACGTGGATGAACTGAGTCTCAACACTTGTAAAACCGATCACATCAGGCCTGAATTCTTTTACAAACTCCAGCAATTCGGCATACTGTTTTTTGGAATCTATATATTTCGATTTTACCTCGTGTCCATGCTTTTTCAAGTAACTTGCGATATATGCTAACCCTGGATGATATGGGGTACAATGAAACGAGTGAATATCGGTAAAGATTAAAAGTACTTTCGTTCAACCCTCACCTTGTGTTTTTGCATAATTCTTAACAATATCTAATCTATTAATGGCACGTATTTAGCTTCTGGTCCATGTTTGGGTCAAGCGTTCAGCTAACGTTTCAGATGGACCGAGTCCCCGCTGTTTTCATGTCGCTAGCATCATCATGACGGTTTCGTGGATCGAAGTACCTTTTTCGTTCTTGAACGTCCCTGTGATCTTCTTCACGAATTAAAGGTTGAATTCATATTTTATAAATGGGATACAACGGATCCTTCAGCATCTTTTTTCTAACGAAATCTAAATCTTCGGGCGTATCTACGCTTATCGAGTCGCTATCGACCAATACCCCTTGGATTTTATATCCATGTTCTAATATTTTTAAATATTCATTATATTCGATTTTTTCTAAAGGACTTGTCTTCATTTTTGAATACTTTAAAAGGAAGGGTTTTCTAAAAGAAACCACATGATAAGCCTTTAACAGTTCTCTAACTTTTGTCCTAGCATCGGAGGGTATGTCCACCCTAGACATATACATTATCTCGTTTTTTAGATTTACGACTGCCTTGATAGATGAAGTGACATTTTTCTTGTAAAATTTTGTAAGTAAGATGGATACCTCTGCATCAGAATTAATCAGGCCCTTGACCCCCGCATCTATGTGCTCGGGCGACACCAAGGCTTCATCACCTTGTATATTCACGATTATGTCTGCATCAATTTTTTTTGCCGCTTCTGCTACCCTATCGGTACCAGTCGGGTGAGTTTTGGATGTCATCATGGCCTTCCCCCCGTTTTTTTCAACTAAATCAATCACCTCTTTGCTATCGGTCGCTACGTAAACATCGTCTAATATTTTCGCCATTTGCGTCCTTTTTAGTGTGTGTAAGATCAGCGGCATGCCACAAATATTCACCAATGCCTTCATGGGAAGCCTTGTTGATTCTAATCTAACTGGGATCACTCCGATTGCTTTCATTTACACACCCTTATGTCATTTAGATTCTCAACTAAATAAATGGAATTTTTAAAGAAATCGTCATTGTATAAACCGGTCTTTACGCCAATAAACCTTACACCGGCATTTTTTGCCATGTCCAAGTCTACCATGGAATCCCCTACTAAAACTGAATTCTTATTTTTTGTCGAAAGTTTATTTGTTATATAGTTAATCAAATCCGGCGCAGGCTTTACGTTCTTTACTAAATCGCCGCCGGCTATTATATCAAAAAGGCTGCTAATTTTGAGGGTTGACATGGCAAGTTCGGCTCTATCAGTAAGGTCAGTTGTTGCCAATGCGATTTTGATTCCATTTTTTTTTAATTTTATCAAAAATTCAGGCACACCAGGTAAAGGTTTTATAATATCTTTCGTTTTTTTGATTGAAAATTCATCAACATGTTTAAATGCATCCGATACCTCTTCTTTAGTCACAGCAGTGGAGTACTTGGACAACGTTTTGTATGCAGTTTCAATGACGAAGGTCCTTGATTTGATTCCAACTGGTCCCTCGGGCTTTATCCTGTTATTTGAAAGATTTATGCCCATTGCACTCATTAGTTCGCGAGTTATTTTGGTGTCATTAGAATCTAGGTATTTATTAACCAGATAGTCCGACCTAAACTTAATCATCTCACACCAGTAGTGGTGCACATCAATGAGAGTACCGTCTTTGTCGAATATAAATAATTCGATATCGTCAAGTTGCTTGCCATCGACCAGTATCCTACTCATTTATTTCACCGATGTTTGCGGTCACTAGCTTTTTTGCGGTTAGATAGCCTTGTTTTATCGCTCCAATGTCATTGTAAAAATTATTGACATTTAGGGGCCCCTTAGCAAGCTGCCTGGCAAATGTGCCCAATGAAACCCCCTGAAAACTAACATTAGTTTGTTTAGCAAGGATAGAAGTCAAGAAATTAGTGCCGCCAGATAATAGGATGTTGACCTCTCTTTTAGCCTTGTACACTAGGGTTTTGGTTTTCCTATCAATTTCCATATTGAACTTTTTATTGATGACATCAGCAGTTGCAATGGCTTGCAAAGTAGTATTAAAATCATTCTTACCGCCGCTCATCGGGTAGCCGTCTGCCTGAATTACAAGTCGTTCGCCGGCTATTTTCTTGGCTTTTTTTACTCTTTCTTCGAGTGCAAAATTAGAGAGATGTAATCTATCTAAACACATGGAAACATGGTTGTTTTTGTTAATCTCATTGACCAGTTTCCACTCATCCAAAATAGATCCTTCATCAGGCACCGCTGCATGAAGCTCGATTTGCTCGGCCCCAGCCTTCATGCATTTTGGAAGGATATCATGAAGTGCTTTTTCATTATGGACAAATGTGATGGCACCATCTTTAGGACAGATAGCACTGCAGTGGCCGCAACCTATGCACTTTTCTCTTTTAATCAGCAAGTCCGCCGATATTGCAGAAGTTGGGCAGACAGAAATGCACTGTCTGCATTTTATACAGATGCCGCTATGGATCTGCGCCTTCCTAACGTGGTGATCCCCGGGCATGCCGATGCTCACGGTGATAAATGGACGTGTTGATAGTTTGGCGTGGAATTTTTTCGCTATATCGAATGCGTAATCTATTCCCTCCATACAGGACTTGACCACATCGACATTTGCAGAAACGTCCATTCCTTTCGCCCCTGCCAATGTGTAGAGTACTGTTAACCTCTTCACTTCTTCCGCATTCTCGTTGCCGGCACCGCAAACTAATTTGAAGAATTTGCTCCTATCTAATAGTGATTGCATTTCTTTGAAACGTTCCGTTGGCATATACTAATTGCCTCTTGCTCTCTTGAAAACGCCGACCACTTCGGTATAAGCCTCTTTGATAACACCGGAATCGACGGAATAAGTGATGTAGTCTACCCCAAATCGTATGAATTGTTCAAGCATTTTTTTGTTCGTGGCAATCGAACCTATCTTTTTACCGCTCTTTTTGACAATTTTTATCGTTTTTTTAAGTTCTTCAATCACTTTTGGGTTCTCCACATCTCCGGGTATTCCCAGCGAGTTACTTAAATCAAATAATCCGATAAAGAGGACATCTATATGTTCCACCTTAGATATGGCTTCGATATTCTTGATGCCTTCCTTGCCTTCTATATTCGCGATTAATAATACGTTGTCATTGGCGATTTTGGGAAGCTTAGCACTTGTCGTAACATCGTACAAACCGGCTTTAGTATAAGGGGAAAAACCGCGCACGCCGATGGGCGAGTATTTTGCAAATTTAACAAACTTCTTTGCGTTTTCGGCAGTTGAGATGTGTGGTATTTGCAAACCATGTATGCCGATGTCTAATGCTCTTGAGATTGAAACCTCATCGATTTTTCCGACCCGCATAACGGGGGAAATGTCGTGGGATTCGCAGGCCATAACCATTCTTTGGGCTGTTTCATATGATATTGGGCCATGCTCTGCATCGATTATAACAAAATCCAAACCAGCAGTCGCTATTATATCCGCAACCATGGGCGAATCCACAACGCACCATGTACCCAACACCTGGCGGCCAGCCTTGAGCTTCTTTTTAAGATGATTAATCCCCATCATTTAAATCCCCCCACACGATTGCACGACTATCCTAAACACCCCTTATCATAATAATCACTGAACGAAGTGGGAGTAATTATTTTAAAAGGAGCCAGTTTATTTTTCATCATATAATCGTGGATATTCTTTAAATCGTCTTCCATCTTTTTCTGTAACGAAAACCGGGTATCCAACCTTGCAACCATTTTTTCATCGTAGAAGTGGGTTTTTGGTTCAGGGGATTTATAGCCATCCATGCCACAAATAAAGATGTTCTTAGCCCCCATAACTATCGCTAGGGAAATCATTAATATGCCGACTGTAGATGGTTCGGTATAGATCACTCCGTTTTTGATATCAAAACCGGATTGAGAAACGTATTGGATGGTCTCGTAGTTGAGCAGCAATTTCAACTTTTTTAGGTGCTCGGCCAAATAGCTGCCGATGAGGATTTTGGACTTTTTATCAACTAGCGAAATGTACGTTTTGAACCTATCAAAATTGTTAAACACGTGGTAATCGGGTATAAACTTCTTGCCTAGGTAGTTTGAGCCGATAAGCACTAAATCTCTCTTTTTGATGAAACTCTTTATCTCTTTTTCATACTCATTGAGCGACGGACCATTGGCTATTATTAGAAAGTCTTTTCCGCGGTGTCTACCAACATAGGAAGGTGTTTCTGGGGAAATGTTAATAGTAATCTTGGAAAGATCCAAAGGAACATCTGCGCGTCTATCCAGAATAACAGTATCTTTTATGGTCTTTTCCAAAAGCTCTTTGTCAAACCCCACTGCATCTTTCCCCTTTAAATTGGATAAAATCGAGAACACATCCCTGATGGAATAACCTTTTTCCATAAGCGTAAGCGGGTAAGATGGATGGCAGTCGTTCATGCCGGATAATAGATAGGGTATGTCGTAACCCCATTTTATATCGTATTTGACTATTTTTAGTTCCTTGTCTACGAACTCCAGTACAGGTATCAAGTCATATCGTTGATTGTTAAATCTATTAAGAAATAACAATATGGTTTCCAAGGGTAGATTACCAGCGCCCCTGCCAATGCCATTCATCGAACCATCAACGTATTCCGCGCCAGCCTCTATGGCCGAGATGGTATTGGCAAATGCCAGTTGCAAACTGTTGTGAGGATGAAAGCCGATTGCTTTTCCAGTTCCGCCCTTGAGGAGTTTTACTAAATTGGTAACCTCAGTAGGATAAAGGCTGCCAAAGCTATCTGCTATGAATACTATATCGACATTTGAGCCGCGTATTTTCCTTATGGTTTCCTCAAGCTGCTCTTCGTTATATTGGACTATGCCCATAAGATTAAAGGATACTGCATAGCCTTTATCGATTAAATCATTGGACATATCCATTGCTCCATCCAAACCATCCCTGTAGAACGCAAGCCGCACTAAATCTATGGGAGATTCGTTCTTCGGTAAAAAATCCTCTTTTGTTATTTTCCCTATATCCGCCATTATCGCTATTTTTATATCAGATTTCTCAGAGATAACGGACCTAATAACCTCATCGGAGGTATGTCTCCATATGCCGGTGTCCTCAAGGACACCCTTTTTAGTTCTATAGCCTAATTCAATAAAGTCTATGCCTGAATTGGAAACGGCCTCGTAAAGTTTTTTTGCAAATGAAAAATCAAATCTCCATTTGTTTAAATGGCCACCGTCCCTTATGGAACAATCTAGCACTTTCACTTTACTAAAATTATCAGACGAATTAACATTCATCATATAACACCCTAATTATGATTTTATGTCAAATTATAGTTTTTGGTCGTTTATCCCCTTGAGCTGCTTTAAATAATCTCTAACGTACCCCTCATATTTTAGCAGGACAACATTTTTCCTGCGCCCCCCGTTGTTCAAGGATGTTTTTGAGAGCCCCATTCCACACCACTCATGTAAATCTTTTTTATTGTGCTTAAATACATTTATTGTTGAGGTACTTGATATGGTGATAAGCTCGTGCAGGAGGCTCGTTTGATCATGAACCGATTGTTGGTTAACGTGCCATCCCGCGAAGAAGGCGGATTCATGTTACCTTCGGGGTTACTACAAGTTGGAGCCATTATTGAAAGATGTGACCACAAGGTCAAAATAATCGATGCGTATTTAGTTGATAAAAAGCGCCTCCATGTTAACTTCATAAATAAAATGATAGCAGATTTCAAACCGGACATTGTCGGGTTTGGCGGTATCGCTACTTCATATGGTATGGCCAAACGGCTTTCCTTGCACATAAAAAATAATTATCTGAACATTTTACAAATTGCGGGCGGTCCTCTCGCCTCGACTTTTGAACTGTCGCTCAAAAAAGCGAAAGTTGATGTGGTTTTTTATGGCGAGACTGAAGCTCTTAGTTGTTTCTTGATTTATATCGGGCATAGACAGCGCCCCCTGCACAGTTCTGGCGGAGGTCTCTGATTATGAGTAAGTTTGGGCAGAAAACACGCGTAATAAGCTCACCCTCCGAACGCTCTGTCAAAAAAATTCTGAAAAAAATGAGAAGCAGAAAATTTAAATGGGTCTACCTCGGGGAGGATGTGTCCAGAGCGATTTTGATAGACGAGATGATGCACGATAAGGGGGAGAGGGTTGGAACCACGGAAATGCTCCAAGAAGTCGCCGTGGAGCTGCGGCAACCTTACATAGATTACATCGGAAAACTAAACCTCAAAAAGAACTCGCTGATGTGGTGGGCGAGTTCCGTTTCTGAAAAGAGCCCGTATCGATCCAACGCCTTCTTACACATCTGCCATGCAAAAATTTGTGCTGAGATCTTGAAAAAATACCCAGATGAACCTATCGTCTTCTTCGCTGAAAATGAGGCCGTGCGGCAGGCCATACTTGAAAATATGCCAATCGATAATTTCGAGCACATCAAAGACACCAGAGAATCTGTTTGTAGGGCCCTGAAAGATCTGAAGGATTTCATCCTTTACAAGGGATGGTTCCTGTTGAGTAGTATCTACCGCATGGTAATCGCCAAATATGCTTACCGAATGCAAGAGCGGGTCGGGTCCCAGGGGCCATCCACACTGATTCACACTTGGGTAGATCGGCGCTCATTCGATCAGGAGGGAGCGTTTCGGGAAATTTATTTTGGGGAACTCCCGAATTATCTGAAAAAGAGCGGGAAAAACGTTGTTATAGCCCCCCATGTCTTGAGCACGGCTCCGTACCGAGAAACTATAAACAAAATGACAAAATCTGAACACGCGTTCTTAGTGCCCCACGCTTTTCTCTCGATCTGGGACATCGTCAGCGTTTTTTTCATGACCTTGGCAAACAAACCGAAAAAAACGCGCTATCCGAAATTTGAAAACCTGGACATCTCACGGATAATCTACGAAGATCTAAAAAACGACTGGATTGGGGCGTATGTGGCATTTGACCTACTTCTCTACCGTTTTGTGCGACGTCTGAAAGAAAAGCGGTTCCCTGTGGATACAGTGATCTACCTTTATGAAAATCAAATCTGGGAGAAAGTGCTGTGCACCGCCATGCGGGAGTTCTACCCGTCCACCTACTTGATCGGTTACCAGCATTCCGCCATCTCCAGGATGTATTTGAACTACTTCTTTTCTAAACGAGAAATTGGCGTCGTGCCTTTCCCAGACAGAATCATCGCCAACGGCAGACACACCAAAAACATGTTCATTGAATCTGGTTACCCTAAAGAAAAAGTGGTCCAAGGTGGTGCGGTGAGGTATGCATACTTACTTGAACCGAAAATGGTTATGGGTCACCGGAAAAAAGGCAAACCTGTTATCTTAGTCACTCCTTCCATTAGCAAGTTCGATGCTATGGAGCTAATTTGGAAGATTTTTAAAGCCTTTGAGTACCGCGATGAATACAAAATTTTGATAAAATGCCACCCGACTACGCCCTTCGAGAAGATATCTGAGCATCTGAACATTAAATTGCCGAAACATTTCACGGTGCCTGATAAACCAGTTGCCGAGTTGTTAAGGGAGAGTGACGTTTTACTCTACACATATTCAACCACATGCGTTGAGGCCATTGCCGCAGGAGTTCCCGCGCTGCACGTGGAATCCGATTTAATGATAGATTTGGACCCGCTCGATTTCAATCCCGGGTCAAGGCTGTCCGCGCGCAATCCCGAAGAAATAGTTAAACGTGTCGAGGAAGCCATCGCCATGAACGAAAAAGAGATTTCGAGGAAGAGAAAAATATGGAGCGGTGTTGTGGGGGATCTGTTTGGCAAGGTGGACGACTCGATCTACCGCCTATTTTCGAGATAGCTACTATTGACTGCCATCACTAGATTTTGAGACCGAATTTTCTCAAGAATTTGCCGATTTTCTCCTTGGCGCTACGTGGTATAAAAGGACCAAAATATATCCTCATTTTGCCTACTCCCGAGTATAGAAAATACAACCACGAACTACCCGTGGTTTTGTAATAAAGTTTGGCATGTTCGTACAATATCTTTTCACCCCATCTTCTCCACTGGTAATCCGGCACGCTTGTCAGATTGACAAGGGGCATCCCTCCAAGCTCGGCAACATCGTCGAGATATCTTTCAACGTTCGCAATTAGTTTTTTCTTCATCACATATTGCCAAATGGGTGTTTCTGGCAATGGAATCATATAGTTCAAAGATATAACGTGGGCATCGGTGTCTTTTAAGAATTGAATTGTTTCACCAATTGTTTTATTTGTTTCGGAGGGAGAACCGATAACCAACGGAACTGTTGTAAGCATCCCAACTTGTTGAGTTAACTTGGTTATCTCTTTGTTTTGCTGCCCTGTGACACCTTTTCCCAACTCCTTTAGTATCGTGTCCGAGCCGGATTCTTGGCCGTAGTTAATTTCTATGCACCCTGTCTGCTTTAGGCGATGAAGCATTTTTTCATCAACTCTGTCTACTCTTGCGCCGTCAACCATGTAAAAAATATCGAGATTTTCTCTCTCTATTGCATCACAAAATTCCATTACCCACTCGATATCCCGATTGAAGAGTTCATCTATAAACTCGAATCCAAAAATTCCATATGTTTTTTGGAGGTACTTTATGTGTTCGATTACATAGTTAATGCTGTGTTGTCTGTGTCCGCGATCATGTCTATAGCAAAAGAGACATCGGTGGGTACAACCTCTTGAAGTGACGATGGGGATATATTTTGTTCTATCTCCAATTTTTTTGATAATAGGGGCATATTGGGGGCTGTGACGCAGCTGAAATGAATAGGCGGCTAAAAAGTCCTTGATAGAAGTTAAATAACGATTGAAATCGACCAAGTGATAAGCGGGAAATGGAATTTCATCAAGATTTTTTATCTGTTCCGGAGGATTGTTTCTTACCACCTCGCCATTCGATAGGAAAGAAATACCTGGCACATTATAGAAGGCCTTCCCGTGTTCCAAACATTCTAAAAATTCGGGGAGGCTTATTTCAGTCTCGCCATGAAAAACTACGTCAACTCTTGCTTTCGTGAGCAACAGCTCATAAGTAGACGCGAGTGGGCCGCCCGCGATTTGTAAAATATTTGGATAGCGATCCTTGATGTGCAAAGAGAGCTCTTTAGTTCTACGATATGACGTGGCAATACCACCAAACCCGACAATGTCCGGTTTGAAATCTTCTATCATTTTATTTATGAAGTTAGCATGGAGGCGGTCTT
>Ga0315289_10012364_pt1 | contig 12034 bp, 20 predicted proteins | sample YL17G11_40_MG_FD_203452 | JGI IMG/M metagenome (GOLD analysis project Ga0315289, IMG submission 203452) | Sediment microbial communities from Yellowstone Lake, YNP, Wyoming, USA - YL17G11_40 | ecosystem: Environmental > Aquatic > Freshwater > Lake > Sediment | place: USA: Wyoming | collected...
TTCATGGAGGTCTGATTATGATCTTTCTCGCCATCAACAACATTCCAAACAAAACCTAACTGTCTTTGAAAATGATAAACATGTTCTTCCTGAAATGTATGAGCCTAGCTTTGGATTGGATAGGATGCTTTTGCATTTGTTGATACATGCATACAAAGAAGAGAAGGAGCGAGCATTACTAACATTACCACGTCATCTAGCACCCTATGATGTAGCTGTCTTTCCATTGGTAAACAAAGATGGCCTTACTGAAAAGGCTTTAGAAATAGTAAAAAAATTAAAGGAAGGTAACTTTACTGTATTTTTTGATAAAGAAGATTCTATAGGTCGTAGGTACAGAAGAGTTGACGAAATAGGCGTGAGCGCATCCGTAACAACAGACTATCAGACACTCAGAGATTCAACGGTTACTTTGAGAGAGAGGGATAGCATGAAACAGGTTAGAGTAGAGATAAGAGCACTTGCAAAAACACTAAGGAAGTTTTTGACTGGAGAAAAAATTGAGAAGTTAGGAAAGTAGATGGAACTAACCTTTAACTCTTTTCCAAATGCCGATGATTTCTTCATCACTTATTTTAGTTTTATTTTTCTGAATATCTTTCAAAAGTTCTGGTAATTTTGAAAAGCTATTATTAGTAACAAATAAATCACAAATGGAACCAATATTATTTACTTCTGGATAGTTAGTCTCTTCAGGAGTAATAAATATACCGATGTAGTATGGTTGATCTGTGCAATATCGTTTATAAAAATCAATCTTAGTCCATATCCTCAATACACCTTTAACAATTCTTTTGTATGAGCTATCATTCACACGGGTAGCTTCAATAATTATTCTGGGTTGCATATCAGTATCAAATAAAGTAAAATCTGCAAAGTGTTTACTGCCTACTACACTCTTAATCGCAAAACCAACTTGAAAATTAAACTTACCTTCTAGCATTCTTAAGACTTCCCTTTCTAAATCAGTTCTAATTGTTTTTTGAGAGGCTTCTACAGCTATTAGTCTTTTATTACTCTCTCGCATCTTCAGGTCTTCATAGATTTTGCCGTTAAAGTTAACATTTTTAGGCGCAGTTTCCAAACAATTAAAAAATATATCCAGATAGTCTTCGAATATGACATTACAATGAGTTAGTAAACGCAAAACTGCTTCGGTGGGTGTTTTATCGGATATAGCAACTACAAACATTGAGTTTGGGTAAAACCTTTTTAACATCGTCTTTTTATTACAAAGCTCAACGGCTTTAAGGTAAGTCGAAGCATTATGCGTCACTACTTTTGTACATTCCACTATTACTTTCAATTCTTTTGATAAAAACAGAGCGAAATCAGTTATATAATTTCTATCCGCTCTTAAAATTGGCCTTATTTCACAAATTTTATACGCTGTTTTTACAATTTTCCTCAATTCATATTTGGAAATTTTTTTAAAACACATATTTTTTTGATATAGTCTTATTTCATTTTTTCTCACCCAGTAACAAAGATAACCGTTGTTGAGAGCGTGTTTGAGAAACAATTTCTCTTGATCAGTTAATGATGATATCCTTGCCATTGTAATACCACCTTTCCTGCCTCCTTTAGGACCTCCTTTAATTCCCATTTCTCTATAGATTTCACTTCCATATTTTTGATAAACTGCAAAACCACCTTTTTTGGCACCTTTCCTAGCTATCTTTTTGTAGTACTCTAAGCCACGTTCTCTCTTGATTTTATTCCCGCCTATGGCTCCAGTTATTTTGGCTCTTTCTCTTCTTTCTTTCAAGAAGACTTTATAACTATTTTTAATCGCTTTCCAGGAAATTTTTTGTTTTACTAAACTCGAAATAATTTTCATATAACGACGGCTTGTTAACTTTGTTTTAAGTCGCTGGTGTCCTGTTTCCAATAGTATAAGAGTTTGAGGTTTGATTTGCAGGAGTTTACAGAATTCTTCCCTTTTCAACCCAAGCGTTAATCTGAAAATTATTATTCTTTGAGATGGAATTATACTCGAATTGACTATTTCTCTTGTTAGAACATCATAAGTTAAATTCTTAAAGCCATTCGAAACTTCTCTTGCTTCTTCAAAGATTGCTCTAATTTTATCCAAAGATAGCATATACATTTCCTATACTATATCTATACATAACTCATATTTAAGTTTTTCTATCAAATAATATATATGGAAGAAGAAATTAAAAAGTTAATCGGTTATGTTTATTCAAGCAAATTAAGAATTCAAGTTTTGAAATTCTTGTCTAAAAAAAGTCCAACAAGACCCATGGAAATCGCAGAAGGAACAAATCAATACCAGTCTCATGTAAGTAGTGTTTTAAAAGAATTTGAACGAAGGAGCTTAGTAATATGTTTAACTCCTGAAAAAGGTAGTTGGAGAGTTTTCGAATTAACAGAATTGGGAAGAAAGGTTTTGAAAGCATTATATTAAAATACCTGAAATAATCTGGAAACTAGTTAATCAGCAAATAGAGTTTGAAAAAGCTGGGAAGGCTGTCAAATAGTTTATCCTGCTTTGCCCCTGTAGATTGTTGCGAATTTTGGCGTGATTATGAGGAAGTCCTCGTCAACACCGACCATGTCGCCGTTCATTGCCACGCATGTCTTTCTCAGCTTGTCCACTGCCCTCTTGAGCTCGTTTATGTCCTTGCCGCGCAGTTCCTTAATCTTCAGAAAAACGACACTTCCCTCCCTCACTAGCTGCTGCACGCGGTCGGCATCCGCATAGCTCTGCAGTTTCTCTATGCGCACGTTGACCTTGCCTTCTTCGGCCTCAGGGATAGCTTCGACGAAATCCTCGCCTTCTTCAACTGTCTCTGTCTTGAATTTCCCCAAAATCTTGTCCTTTATGCCCATCTTACCACCTTTTGTTGTTATCATTCATTTCGTTTGCAAAGGATAAATAATTCAAACTCACGCTCTCCTGAGCTCCTCGAGCATGCTTACAACGTTCCATATCTGCGTCCTAGTGTACATCGGCATGTTCGGATCGTTGATGATCTCGTCGAGGGTGTGTATGGCAGTGCTTATCTTCACTTCCGCGGTGTCAGCAGTGCTGTTCAGCGAGGCAAGCGAGCTCTCCGCTGCAGCGCGTATGTTCCTCGGCACAGTGCGGTCGTTGAGAATCTGCTCTAGTATCGTTAAAACTGGTTTCAGTTCCTCTGCCAAGCTTGCCATGCCGACCACTCATTTTTATTTTCCTCATTTTATGACTTCTTTGAGCTTTGCCTGAAGCTCCTTCAGTTTTGCAGTGAGCCTCTCCTCAGTCTTTTCGAGGCTCTTCACGCGGACGTCTATGTCCTCTTTCGTTTCTTTTAATTCCTGTTTCAGCTCTGCAACAGGCTTGCTGACCATGATGTTGCCCGTGATTTTGTAGGCAGTAGCTTGTTTCGTCTTCTCCAGCTCCTCTGCCGCCCTCTCTATTTCCATTGCCTGCAACTTCATGCTTTCCTTCTGCAGCAGCACGTTTTGAAGCTGTTGTTGTTGAGTCTGGAACTGCACTACAAGGTTTTTTGTCTCCTCAGATATATCAGGCATATGACCACTGTTATTATTTAATAAATTTTGCAGTTTTTAAACCTTATTAAAAAAAATTTTGAAATAGTTTCATCTAGCTTGGACTCTCTTGACTGTCGTTGGCCGCATTTTTACGAAAATTCTAAAGGCTTCGAATGCCACTAAGCAAACGAATATACCCGCAATACGGGCAACGAATCTTGTCCTCAATCTTCGCGATCGTCTTCTTGCAGCTCAGGCACTTGTACATAACATCACTTTTGGTTTTTTCAAATAATAAATTACTTTTCCTCTTCCCTTTTCAGCTGCGGCTGCGGCAAGTAAGCCAAACCGCCGAACTTGTTCCCGCATTTCTTGCACTTCCACACGCCCGATGAAACCCTAACAACGAAAGCCATGCTGCACTTCGGGCAGACATGTCTCTGCTTCTGCGCGCGCTCTATAACAGCCACCTTTGCCCTGATCTTACCGCCGTACCGCGGGCCGAACCTGCCCGCAGAACCAACAACTCCGCGCTTGCTCATACAATCACTTACCCGCAAAAGCTTATTTTATAATCTTGAACTCCTTTTTCGTCGTTACCGCGTCTAATATGGTCTTCAGCTGCTCGTCCGTAACTTCGCCCTTAATCCTGCCTGCCTGGTACAGCTGTATCAAATATAGTTCTAGTTGTGCTGCCAATTCTGGCTTGACGAGCCTTATCCTGCCAAGCCTCTCTATCGCCTCTTTCGACAGCAGCTTCTTCATCAAAAGCCTCTTCATCTCCTCGAACTGCCTCATCTGTTCGGGCGTGACCTGCTCTTCCATGCCATCAACTTCTCAACACCAGCTTCGCATCGCCAGCTCCGGCATCAGTCCTTGCTCGCCTCGAAGGCAGTGTTGTCCAAAAACTTCTGGCCCTTCGGCGTTACCGTCCTTCCCTTAGCAGTTTTTGCAATGAATCCTGCTGCCTCCAGCTGCTGCAGTATCTTTCTTACAATGTTGCCGGACCCGCGCTTGAAATGCGCCGGCTTGTATCCTCTTCGCTTCCTGCCTCCGTAATAGGTTCTAAGCCGCGAAGTTCCTACAGGACCATCAAGGTAAATCCTCCTCAAAATCGATGCAGTGCGTATGTACCAGAAATCCGGCTGCTCAGGCGGCCTGTGGGCCTGCGCGCCAGACTTTGCAAACCTCGCCCAAGCAGGAGGCTTGACGCTTTCAATATTTTTCAGTTTTTCCTTTGCCGCAGCCACCAATTTCGCAGCCGCCACATCCCTAACAGTGGTCATAATATTACCTTGACTTTGTGTTTTAAAATATATCGAGACATACCTTAATAAATCTTAACGCAGGATGATGAAAACCGTGATGCAGATTACCAGCACGAAGCCGCCGACTATGAGCAAGATAATCATGATCGGGAATGTCAGCGACGTCATTTTGCTGCAGACCGCTGGCGGGGTTTCTCCGCCGCACTGCTTTGCAAGGCTGTCTATGCTGCTGAAGATGAAGAACAGCATGAAGGCCGCAACGAAAATGACTATAAGTGCTATTGTAAAGTGCGACTGGCCTTTTTGCTTGACTTCCATTTCTGTCACTTGTATAGATACCTATATTTTTTTTGGCATTTCAGGCACTTAATAACCAACTCGCCTTTGTCAACCCTGACTTGGGACGTCAGGCCCGGCAGCAGCAAGGTAAAGCAGTTCCTGCAAAAATCTCTTTTTGCCTTTCCTAGACGGACGTTGTAGCGCAGACCGATCTTTCTCGCCAGCTCCACGTATCTTTTCGCCCTCTCCGGATGTTTTTTAATCTCCTTTTTTGCTAGGTTGAAAAGTATGCCTATCCTTTCTTTTGCTATAGCCTGCTGCCATTCCGGTCTTCTAGCCTGTGTTCTCATCTAAAGAATAGTTGTGTTTTTTAATTATTTTAACTCCTCTAAACAATAGTTAATTGGGGTAAATTAATGAAAAAGGAAAATGACTGGGCATTAAAACTTGGAATAATAGACGTGGCTTATTTTGTCATCGCATACGGCATTGGATGGATACCTGGCATGACTGGCTGGGTGGACGCGAGCACTTTGACAGCTCTTGTGCTCGGAGTAAACCTGATACTGTACTATTTGCTGAAAAATTGATTAGGCAGCAGAGGAATGGGGTTGGCGTGATTTGAACACGCGTCTCCAACTTTCTTGTAGCCATCCCAAGGCTGGAATACTAGACCAAGCTATACTACAACCCCTCAACAGAAAGATAGTATTTGTAAATTATTTAAAGTGATGGGGAAGCTGGGATTTGAACCCAATGTATGTTTTTAACTTATTTCTTTTATGTTCGATTGTTAAATGAGGCAATATAAAATCTTTAACAAATTTCAAATTTTTTGAAGAAACTAGAAACTCTAATTCGAACCATTTTCCGTGTATCTTTTTTCCTTTAAGCATTCTGTCTTCATCGAACAGTGTTATCGAAACAGCGCAATTCAACATTTTTCTTATAGCATAGTATAATTCAGTTTGTTTTTTACCACTAATTATTCGGATAGCGCATTGAGGATACTTTTTTCTTTTAATTCTTATATTTCCATCACCGTCTACTACTCCAGCCAAATAAGCTCCAAAAAAATTATAGTTGTGTAAACACCAAAAAGGTGGGTTGGGAGGGTCTTTAAAATTCACATCCAATAATTTTAAAGAGGAGAGCAGTTTACCAATACTAAATCTAAATTGTCTTATATTTTTTTCATTTCTACTTCTCAACGTAATTTTGTTTGTTGTTTTAAATATCGAATAAGATATTTTAGCAAATTTTTTCAACATCGACAAAGATTTGTTATTAATTCCTATAGAAATTCTATTTTTACTTAAACACCCGTCGCTTTGTACTACTCCAATCCAATATGCTAATTCTTCCGAAGGTTGTAGACTAATGTTTTTCATCTTATACTATAGGTACCTACTAAGATAAATATTTATCGGTACCTATAAATTTATAATATATTAAGTTAATTTATTTATATGAAATTACAGAAACAGTTATCAAGAAAATCTGAAAAAATTGTGTATTCTAAATATGTCATTGTTATTCCTCCTGAGAAAATTAAAAAAGTGGGTTGGCGTGAAGGTCTTGATTTGGAAGCTGAAGTAAAAAACAATAAAATTATATTGAAACCCAGAAAAAATGTATGAATTTTTACAAGATTTATATTTCACAATATTCGAGATGGGGAGACCGGGAATTTCAGCTTTCGCTTTTGAACCCGGGTTTTACTGCGAAAGTGCCAGCACCCCAAGCTTCATCATAATTTTGGATGCCTAGACCAAGCTAGCAGATCTCCCCCACTATTTAACATAACGCCACAAAATTAATTATTAGAATTTTAAATGATAAATTGATGATTTTATGGATATCATGGTTTTTCTAGTTATTTTTGCTGCAGGGTTTGGCTTTCAAGCAGTATTGCCAGGAAGCATAAGAATGGTTTTGATTTATCCGCTTGCCTTTGTTTTGGGGCTTTTGACACATACGTTAAATAATTTTTTATTCCTTACTTTTGCTTTGGGAATGACAACAAGGGCAGTAGTCGGAGGATATTGGATGTGCGTTGCGCTTGAATTGATTTGCCTAGTGGCAGGATTTTTGACTAGCTTTTTATTTCTATAAGGGCGACAAAATTAATTTATGGCCTATGAGACTGTTGTTGGCAGAATCAAAGAAGACATGGAAAAGTTCGGCATGAATGGAGTCGGCTACATAGGAAAGCATATTGTCGGAAAAGGTGAGGACGCGCACCTCACTACGAAAGTTCTGATTGACTTGCTGAGGTCGCACGTAGTCCTCATCTCTGGAAAACGTGGCTCGGGCAAAAGCTATTCAGCTGCTGTAATACTCGAAGAGTTTTGCCTGTTGCCAGAGGAATACAAAAAGAATCTTGCTTTTGTTGTCGTCGACCCGATGGGCATTTACTGGAGCATGAAATACCCGAACGAAGCGCAGGCAGAACTTTTGAAAAAATGGGGCTTGGAAACAAAAGGATTCAAAGATGTTGTAAAGGTTTTCGTGCCTGAAAGACAGAAGGAGGAGTACGAAAGGGCGGAGATACCGATCGACGGGACGGTAAAGATTGCGCTGAAGGAATTCACAGCAGAGGATTTGATCATGTCGTTCGGATTGAAGAGGACCGAGGAGATCGCCGTCGCGCTGGAGAAATGCTTCAACGAACTTTTGGAAAGGAAGCAGGATTTCGGCTTCGAGGAATTGATTGAAAGGATTGACGACGAGAGGGAAACAAGGAAGGAAGTGAAGGATGCGCTGATAAGCCTGCTGACAGTTGCAAACCAGTGGGGGCTGATAGGGAAGGATGGGATAAAGATTAGTGAGCTGGTCAAGCCCGGTCTCGTGACTGTCATCGACCTGTCGAGGATGAGGAGTAGCGAGCTGAGAAGCCTGCTGACCGCATTAGTCGCGAGGGAAATTTATTTCAACAGAGTTTTGGCAAGGAAGGAGGAGGAGAAGGTGAAGATCGAGGGCGGGGAGGCGAAGATAAAGTTTCCTGTGACATGGATTGTTTTGGAAGAAGCGCATAACTTCATTCCTTCTGATCGGGATGTAGCCTCGAGTGAAGCGATAAAAAGAATAGCAAAAGAGGGAAGGGAACCCGGAATAGGTTTAGTAGTAATTAGTCAAATGCCAGCAAAAATTCATCAGGATATTTTAAGCCAGACGGACCTTGTCATATCATTCCGCTTGACTTCACGTGATGATTTAGAGGCCCTCCACGCAGTGATGCAAACGTACATGCAACAAGATCTGTGGAAATATATAAATTCGCTCCCGCGCTGGCCGGGCGCTGCGATATTGCTCGATGACAATCTCGAAAAAATATTTTCTGTGAATATAAGACCGAGGACCAGCTGGCATGCCGGCGGGACTGCTTTGATTGTTTGAAGGTAAAACGCATGGAAGAAGAAGTGAAAAAGTGGTTGGAGAAGAAAAGGATGGAAATGGGCCAGCCTGCGCATGAGCGGGAGGAAAAACCTGTTGCGGAACAAAAGATTGAACCGCAGCCTGAGCCAGAGCAACCGCCTGTTCCTATAGAAACTGCAATAATCCCAATTCCAGAAGAGCCAGAAGAAATTGAAGAAGCCCCAGAAACAAAGCATGTCGAGACCCAGTCGAAGATAGCCTCTGATATGGATGTGCTGAGGATGAAAGAGGTGCCGACAAGAACTGGAAAACTTTTCACCACAAAGGCGAAGATAATGCTGCTGCTCATAATCGCGCTTGCAATATTCATCATATACTGGACTTTCGTGTTTTCGCCCGCGCTGCTGACAACATAGTGACTAAATTATTCAATTTTAATTTTTGCCAAATAATTTTCTAAATCCTTGTATTCCTTGCTTCTATCCAAAAGACAAACGAGAATGATTTTTGAGCCCAACACGACATAAACCAATCGAGTTTCTTTGCCTTCTATATTTAGTCTAACCCTAAAAGCTTTTGAATAATGTTTGGAATGTATTTTCTTGAATCTGAAAGGATTGGTTTCTATTAATTCTACCTTCTTTTTGACTTGTCTTTTGTATTTTTTTGGCAATTCATCAAATTGCTGCTGGAAGGATTCAGTCGCCTTTACTTCGAATTTCATTTTAGATCCTTGAATAATTCTTCTTTACTGACAAGTTTGCCTTTCTTTATAGAGATATCGATTAGCCTATCTATCAGCCCAATTTCTTTTGGTGTGAAACTTTCGTCGTAATTCTTTTCCATAATTTTCTCCCTTATAGCCTCTGTGGCCAATTCTTGTAAATTTTTGAACTTGTGTGTTTTTGCATATTTTTCAGCAACCTTCTTTAAATCTTCCGGTAGTCTAAGATTAATTTGGGGTTTCATAGATACCAATTGGTATCAACAGTATATAAAGCTTTCTTTAACTAAGAATTTTCGTCACAGTACCTATTCCCTTGGTCTTTCCCTCGCGGAAAACGAACCTGTCGCCTGCCTCCAAAAATTGCGGATAATATTTCAAAGTGAACCTCACTCTGCCTGTGTCGCCGGATTTCAGGTATTCCCTGTCCAAACATTCGATCTTCGCTACTTCAGCAGCTGTTTGGAGATGTATGACCGGCTCGTAGCCCGTAGCAATCCTTGTGGGATGGTTCAGAACAAGTATCTCAGCCTCAAAACTTTTTACCGCCTTCGGCTTGACAGACTTGTCGCAAAGAATCATGCCGCGCTTCACTTCCTCCATCTTCGCACCTTTTATTGCTATGCCAACAACCAATCCAGCATCAGCCTCCTTCAGCGGATAGTAGTGCATCTCTATTGTCGGCGCGCGGACTGTCTTGAAAACGCCGGACTCGTTCGGACCGAGCAAAAGTTCAGAACCTGCCTTGAGCTTTCCTTGCTTGATCGTGCCGCTGACTACTATTCCTACACCCGTTACGTTGTAGATGCGATCAATGAACATCATAAAAGGTTTATCCAAGTCCTTACGCCTTTCCGGCAGCATCAGCAAAAGCCTGTTCAACAGATCGTAACCTTCCAGAGTCACTGCGGAAGTTTTTATCAGCGGCACTACTGTGTCGAGCTTGTCCAGCACAACAGCCAAGTCCTTCTCCTCTTTTATCGAATAGGGCAAGCGGCCGACGTGTTTTAGCTGTTCTCCTATTTGCCTTTCAGCATCTTCTATTTTTTTGCTACCGACTTTGTCGATTTTAGTGATGCAAATAATTATGGGTATGTCCATTGCCAGCAATATTCCCATATGCTCTTTTGTAATGAATGTAACACTATCATCTGCAGCAACTACTAGCAGGCCATAATCTATGCTCTGTCCAACTAAACCTCTGATGGTCGTCCGTAACCACGAAGAATGCCCGACTGTATCGACGAAGCTTATCACTTTGTCTGCCTGTTCAACTACTTTGGATCTTTCTTTTTTGTCAAGTGGGTTTTTTAGAGTAAATGGTTTTCCACCTTTAAAGCCATATAAAGCATAATGCAGGTCTGCCGAAAGACCGCGCTCGATTTCGTGCGGTAGAACATTCAAAAAAAGCCAGTGTTTTCCCTCTTTATCAGCTTTGCCAGTCATAAGTGTTCCTATTAAAGTAGACTTGCCGTGTGCAACGTGGCCAGATGTTGCGACAATGACATGCTGTTTGGGAGCCGCCCGGTAAGTCTTTGAAATGATTATCCTTCCTATCGCCTTTCCGTTCTCTGTAAATTTCTCCACTTTGGCTATCTCAGCGCTATTTTCTGCAGCTATGATTTTCAAAACATTCAAAGTTTCCTCAAACTCTATTTCTGTCAGGCCTTTGCTCACCCCGTTGTCGTCGACACCAATTATGTAGATGGCCTTACCGTCTCCCGTTTCCAATAAAAATTTCATCTGTGTTGCCAAATGCTGCCTTCTCTCGTTTCGAAGATGAGTCTCTGCAGTAAGCTTTTCCTTGAACTCTATGTTTTTATTCTCTCTCTTGGGCACTATAGACATACAAGTCTAATTAAATACATTCTGTTTTATAAAGCTTCGTGAACTACCCACCTCTGAAGAGTGTGGGCTTCCCGAATTTCTTCGGAATATGCCTATCGGCATAGCGAGTCCCTCGCAAGGTTCATTATATTGAGACTTGCATTGTAGTCTCTGTCCATACGGTTTCCACACTCGCAGTTCATCTCTCTGTTCCATAGTTCCATCTCGTTCTTTTTTCCACAAACAGAGCATTTCTTGCTTGTGTGTTTTGGATTCACGAACACAACCTTCTTGCCTTCGTTCTCCGCCTTGTATTGAATGTAGCTTGTCAGCAGAGCGAGTTGCGAATTTCTCATCGATTTGTTCAGTTTTCTCCAGTTGGATTGTTCTGTCATCCTCTTGGGTTCGAGCTTCTCCAAACCGAATGTATCAAAATCTTTATGGACTAAGGTGTGCGATACCTTGTGCAGAAAATCTTTTGTCTTTCTTGTTTTCTGCCCATACAATCGGTTTATCACTTTCTGATGCTTCCTATACTGCTTCGACCCTTTCCTGAATTTTGACTGTCTTGATTGAATTTTGGCAATCTCCCTGTCAAAATATTTTGTATGGTTCTTGTTCTTTATCGAATGACCATCAGAGCAATAGACGATATTTTTCAATCCCAAATCAATTCCTAAAATCTTTTTATTACTCACTTGTGGATTGGATTGATTTTCATAACTCAAACACAAAAACCATTTGTTGTCTGTAGTCCTTGTCACAGTTCTTGTCTTTATCTTTTCAGGAATTGGTCTGTGTTGTATCATTTTTATTTTTTCTTTGCCAAAAACCAACTTCTTACCGACAATTCTGCATCCAGTATTTTGTGGGTATACCAACCCAAAGAAGAATCTCAAACTTCTAAACTTGGGAAACCCATAGCCTCTGTTGAAGAATGCATTATAGGTTTCAGTCAACCTTTTTGGGACTTGTTGCAGAACTTGTGAGTGTATTTCTTTATATTCGGAATTATCTTTTTTTATTTTAGGCAGTTGAGCCTGAAGTTCAAACCTCTTGA
>Ga0315289_10012365_pt1 | contig 12032 bp, 9 predicted proteins | sample YL17G11_40_MG_FD_203452 | JGI IMG/M metagenome (GOLD analysis project Ga0315289, IMG submission 203452) | Sediment microbial communities from Yellowstone Lake, YNP, Wyoming, USA - YL17G11_40 | ecosystem: Environmental > Aquatic > Freshwater > Lake > Sediment | place: USA: Wyoming | collected...
GCCCGCAAACTCAACATCTCTTTAGGTTTAACTAATTCTATCTTAAAGAATTTAATTAGCCGGGGATGGATTAAAGCCAAAAAAGATACCGGAAGAAAGTTCCTATACATTATTACTCCTCAAGGTATGGCCAATGTCAGCCGACTGATGTATACACGTTTCCAGGAAACTCTCCATTATTATCATTATACTAAAGATCTGCTTACTGCTTACTTAATAAAACTCTACCAACAAGGAGAAAAAACGGTAAATATTTATGGCACTGGTCAGCTGGCGGAGATTACTTACTATGCAGGAATGAGCACTCCTCTAAAATTAAATGCTATTATCAGTGACGACCCATCTAAAGAAAAATTCTTAGGTCACCAGACCATTTGTATAGAAAATTTCCTATCCCAATACTCTAAACATAATAATCTCTCCAGTAAAAAGATAATCATACTTTCTACCAACAACCCGGAGAAATTAACCAAAGAAATAAATAAATATAAAAATATCCCCAAAAATATTAAAATAATTAACATAGAAAATATCCTTATCCGAAGTACAAAGTGATTTATACATTGCTTTTTAACGGATTAATTTAGTATTTTATTTTTTTCTAATCGGTAAATCGGTCAATTGAATCTGATTGGTCGACCGGAAGACTGGTGGACTAAATTAAATTCCGGCATGATTTACGTTCGTAAAATTAAAACAGAAGGTGGTATAAAATAGTGAATATCTCCATCATCGGCACCGGCTACGTCGGGCTGGTTACCGGCACCTGCCTCGCTGACTTTGGCCTCTCCGTAACCTGTGTTGACCAAGACGAAACAAAAATTTCTCTTCTTAATTCCGGTGGCGTCCCTATCTACGAACCCAATCTTGCCCCCCTTATAGGAAAAAACATTTCAGCTGGCCGACTTACTTTTACCACTGACCTGGGAAAAGCGGTAAAAGAATCCCAAGTCATCTTTATCGCCGTAGGCACTCCTTCCAACGATGATGGATCAGCAAATCTTGTCCAGATTGAAGAAGTAGCAAAGCAAATTGCTTTATTCATTAATAATTATAAAGTCATTGTTATTAAAAGCACCGTTCCAGTAGGCACTACCCGCAAAATCAAAGAAATAATTAATCAAAACCAGAGTGTCATTGCGAGGGAGCAGAGCGACCGAAGCAATCCCAATCTCAACCGTAGGACAGGCGTCTCGCCTGTCTATTCTATTCCCTTTGACCTCGTCTCCAATCCAGAATTCCTTCGTGAAGGCTCGGCAGTATATGATTTTACCCACCCCGATAAAATAGTAATTGGCACCGAAAGCCCCAAAGCCTTACAAATAATGCAGGAAATCTACCGTCCTCTCTATTTAATTGATACTCCTTTTGTGATTACCACTCCTGAAACAGCTGAGTTAATCAAATATGCCTGTAATGCCTTCTTAGCTACCAAGATTACCTTCATTAATGAGATTGCCAATTTGTGTGATAAGGTTGGTGCAGATGTTCATCAGATTGCCAAAGCAATGGGATTGGATGGAAGAATCAGTCCTAAATTCTTACATCCCGGTCCTGGCTTCGGTGGCTCTTGTTTCCCCAAAGATACTGAAGCACTATGCAGTATGGCTGACAGTTTCGGATACGAATTTAAAACTTTACAAGCAGTAATCTCCGCCAATAAAAGGCAGAGAGAATTGATGGTAGAAAAGATAAAACGCCTGCTCGGGGATCTTAAAGATAAAACTATCGGCATCTTAGGGCTAGCCTTTAAGCAAAATACTGATGATATTCGCCAGTCTCCTTCCATTGATATTATCCAGCTCTTACTAAAAGAAGGGGCACAAATAAGATGCTTCGACCCCCTGGCAATGGAAAACACCCGAAAAATTCTTCCCACTCTAACTTATTGCCAGGATGAATATGAAACAGCTGAGCATTGTGATGCTCTAATAATAGCTACCGAATGGAATCAATTTCGTAATTTAGACTTACTTAAAATAAAAAAACTTCTCAAAACTCCCATGCTAATTGACCTTAGAAACTTATACGAACCGGCTCAAGCAAAAGCTTTAGGATTTATTTATGAAGGAGTTGGAAGAAGATAAAAAGTTTACCATAAAAAAACTATATTAATATATTTTGATGTCTGTATTTTAATTGAAAATATATATTTTAAAAATAAAATAAAAGAATGGTTTATTTGACACAATTTCTTTTTTATATTATACTTTTCACAAGTTCATATATTGAACATTATTATCGATACTAATTTAAAACTATTTCACTGGCAAAAATAGAACAGTAAAACTGTATGTTGAGATATGTTAATATCAGATATAGTAAGAAATTAGGAATTATAACGAATCCTAATAATTAATAAATTATACCAGTCAATATAAAAATTGAAACTTAAAGAACCATTAAAAAAATTAATAGAGAAATTATAAAAGAGGAAAAATTAAAAAAATTCTTAAAAGGCTTAAAAAAAAGGCGAATAAAATGAAATGAATAAAGCAATTTTTCTTGACAGAGATGGAGTTATAACTCAAGAGCCTCCATACTATGCTCACAAAGTAGACCAATTAGAGCTAGTTCCAAAATCTGCTGAAGCCATTAGGGGATTAAATGAAAGTGGATTTAAGGTTATTATAGTTTCAAATCAATCTGGGGTGGCAAGAGGATATTATCAAGAAAAGGGCATTAAGATATATAATAATGAAATGAAAAGACAGTTAGAAGAAAAAGGCGCCCATATCGATGCAATATATTATTGTCCACATCATCCCGAAGCAACAATAAAAGAGTATAGAATTGATTGCGATTGTAGAAAACCCAAGCCAGGGATGCTGAAACGAGCTGAAAAGGATTTAGACTTAGATTTAAAATGTTCTTTTTTAATAGGGGATAAAGTTAGTGATATAGAAGCAGGTTACCGAGCAGGTTGCAAAACTATATTAGTACTTACTGGTCAGGGCAATAGTGAATTAAAAAAGATATCAGAAATAGACATAAAACCAAATTATATTTCAAAAGATTTATTTGCTGCAATTCAAATAATAAAAAGAAATAATAAAAATGATAAAGATAATAAAAAGTCATTGGGGCGGTGAATTATGAATAAAGATAATAAAATAAATAAAGTATTGATAACTGGCATAACCGGGTTTGTAGGTAGTCATCTGGCAGATTATATTCTCGAAAACTTTCCAGAAGTTAAAATTTTAGGTTTGGCACGATGGCGTTCGCCTACAGATAATATCAGACATATTCTTAATAAGATTTCGCTTCAATTTGGCGATTTATTAGACCCATTTTCTTTAAAGACTATTTTATCAGAGCATAAGCCAGATGTTATTTTTCATCTTGCCGCACAATCCTATGTTACTTTTAGCTTTTCATCACCCATAGCGACATTAAACGCCAATGTAATAGGAACGTGCAATTTACTAGAAACAGTTAAAGAATTGAAATTTGCTTCTGACTATGATCCGATAATACATATTTGCAGTTCATCTGAAGTTTACGGGCAGGTAAGAAAGGAAGATGTACCCATAAAAGAAGATGTACCCTTACGACCGGCTTCGCCTTATGCAGTGAGTAAAGTAGCAGAAGATATGTTAGGCTATCAATACTGGTTGTCCTGGGGAATCAAAACTTTAAGAACTCGTATGTTTACGCATACTGGACCAAGACGAGGTGAGGTTTTTGTAGTTTCTAATTTTGCCAAGCAAATTGCAGCCATTGAAGCTGGATTAGCACCACTAGTTATTAAAGTTGGAAACTTAGAGAGCATTAGGACATTTTCAGATGTTAGAGATGCCGTACAAGCATATTGGCTACTGGTAACTAAATGCATTCCTGGTGAGGTGTACAATATCGGTGGAGTTGAAACCATGAAGATAGGGGAAATGTTAAATAGGCTATTAGGATTATCCCCGGTTAAAAATATAAAAATTGAAATCGACCCAAATCGTCTGAGACCTTCTGATGTAACTTTGCAAATTCCGTCTACCGAAAAATTTCACCAAGAGACAGGCTGGAAACCTAAAATTAAATTTGAGCAAACAATGAAAGATACATTGAACTACTGGCGAGAATATTACAAAAAAGAAAGAGGGCAAAAAGTATGAAAAAGGAAAAGAGTGAAATTAACAGAGTAGAATTAAATTTGGAACTCTATAAGAAAATATATTTAATCAGAAAAACGGAAGAAAAAATACAAGAATATTATAATGAAGATGAAATGAAGACACCTATGCATATGTCTATGGGGGAAGAAGCGATAGCAGTTGGGGTTTGTCATTCTTTAAAAGAAGAAGATCAGATATTCGGTACATATAGATCTCATGCGATTTATTTAGCTAAGACAAGAGATACAGATAATTTCTTTGCCGAGATGTATGGTAAAGACACTTCAATACAAAAAGGAAAGAGTGGGTCAATGCATTTATGTGCACCAGAATTGGGGTTTATGGGAAGTTCGGCAATTGTGGGAAGTATTATTCCAGTTGCTGTAGGTGCTGCTTACGTGAATAAATTGAAAGGTAACAATAAAACCGTTGTTGTGTTTTTTGGAGATGGAGCCACAGACGAAGGTGTTTTCTGGGAAAGTTTGAATGCTGCCTGTCTAATGAAGATACCGATTCTGTTTGTATGCGAAGATAATGGGCTGGCAGTCCATACTCCGATTTCTAAAAGGCATGGATATACCTCTATTACTGATATCGTCTCTAAGTTTAATTGTAATGTACTTGAAGAAAATACTACCGATGCCGAGGTCATTTATGAATTGACTCGCAAGTCAATTAAGCTGATAAAAACAACTCAGATGCCTTGCTTTATGGAATTGAAATATTATAGATATCTGGAGCATGTTGGAATTAATGAAGATTTTAATGCAGGGTATCGTTCAAAAGATGAATTTGAGGAATGGTATAAGAAAGATCCGGTAAATATACAGAGAAAAAAGTTGTCGGGATTTGGCTGCAATGAAGCAGAAATTCAAAAAATAGAAGGGGACCTTAAAACTCAAATTAAAAGAAGCATAAAATTAGCACAAAACGCATCCTTCTCTGATATAAGCGAATTGTATAAGGGGATTTGTATATGAGAAAAATAAGCTATTGCGAAGCACTAAATGAGGCTATGTTTCAGGAAATGGAAAGGGACCCAACCGTTTTTGTATATGGAATAGGGGTGCCTGACCACAAAAGAATATTTGGTAGCACAATAGGATTGGTAGAAAAGTTTGGACCAGAAAGATGTTTTGATACGCCACTATCTGAGGATGCGATGACTGGTTTTGGGTTGGGTGCTGCTATTAATGGGATGAGACCAATTCACATTCACATTCGTATAGATTTCTTACTTTTAGCAATGAATCAACTTGCTAATATGGTTTCCAGTTATAATTATATATCAGCTGGGAAAATGAAGATTCCTCTGGTTATAAGAGCTATTATTGGTAGGGGCTGGGGGCAAGGCATTCAACATAGCAAGAGCATGTATTCGGTTTTTGCTCACATTCCCGGATTAAAAGTCGTTTTACCGACTACTCCAGGAGATGCCAAAGGGCTACTTATTTCTGCAATTAGGGATAATAATCCAGTAATTTTCATTGAACATAGATGGCTATATTGGCAGGAAAATGAGGTCCCAAAAGAGCCCTATACTATACCTCTAGGAGAAGCGAACGTTTTGCGTGAAGGTGAAGACGTAACGGTTGTGGCAACTTCATGGATGAATGTAGAAGCATTGAAAGCCGCAGAGATTTTAGGTAGAAAAGGCGTAAGTATTGAGATAGTTGATCCAAGAACCATAGCTCCTTTTAATGAGGAACTTATTATTAAGTCAGTGGAAAAGACAGGCCGGTGTATTGTAGCGGATAATGACTGGTTGAATTGTGGATTTAGCGCTGAAGTAGCTGCCAGGGTTTCAGAGAAGTGCTTTGGGAAATTAAAATCCCCGGTGCATAGAATAGGTTTTGCTTCAACCCCATGTCCTACAGCGAGGCATCTGGAAAATGAATTTTATCCTAATGCGGTTAATATTATAAGAGTTATCGAAAAGATGTTAGGATTGAAACCCGCTGATTTATCGAAAGAAGAATTTTATAGTCACGAAAAGAGATTTAAAGGTCCATTTTGAGAGGATAGGAATATGAATCCATTTTATAAAGGGAAGAGGATACTTGTAACAGGTGGAACAGGAACCATCGGTACTGCGATTGTAAAACGTTTGGTTGCCTTAGGGGCAGATGTTACAGTGATTTCAATAGATAATATGGAACGTGTAAAAGGGTCACTTGATGATCCTTTGATTTTTCGTTGGGGTGATTTGAGGGATTATAAAACATGCCTTGATATCACCAAGGGACAGGATTATGTTTTTCATCTTATGGCCGTTAAAAGTAATACACAAAAAGGTTTGTCTAAAGTAGCAAGTGCTTATGTGCCTTTTTTAATGTGCAACACAAATATGATGGAGGCTGCTTTTCGTTGTGGCGTCAGTAAATATATGTTTGTTGGTAGCATTGGTGAATATCCAAATATACCTATTCGTCATGAAGATGATGTTTGGAATGGCCCTCCGGCAGCTAATGATCGTTATATGGGAATTGCCAAGCGTGCCGGTGAGGCCCAAGCTGAGACATATCTTCATGAATACGATTGGGATGCAGTTAAAATTGTTAGGCTATCAAATGTTTATGGGCCCTATGACGATTTTGATCCCCGTACTGCACAAGTCATTCCTGCTTTGATAAGTCGGATGGTTAAGGGAGAAAATCCTGTGAAAGTAGCTGGTGATGGGACGGCAGTACGTGATCTAATATATTTAGAAGATGTTGTAGAAGGTATGTTGATTGCGCTTGAGAAAGCACCGCCTTGTGTTCCAATTAATATTGGAAGTGGCAAAGGTTATACAATTAAAGAAGTTGCTGAAACTATAGCGGATTTGGTTCCTAACAAACCAGAGATACAGTGGGATATTAGTCGACCTACTGGTGATAAGGTGAGAATACTATCAACTCAGCGGGCAAAAGATTTGCTTAATTTCGAAGCGAAGACATCTCTTCGTGAGGGCATCAAGAAAACAATAGAATGGTATCTTGAAAACACAGATTTAGCAAATCGCCGTGGGAGGGAGCTGCATGGGTAATTCACACACGTTGACTCATCCGTCCTTGGCAGAACTCATTGACTGTTTGACAGTTGACCAAATCAAGGAGGTTTTAGATATCAATAACAGTGCAAGCTATGGTTCCAAGATAAGTAGGATTAAGCAGGATCTTGATCTAATATTTACAAAAAACAGGATGGAACTTGACGCTAGTTTTATCCGGCTTATAATCGCTTTAGCGCAGATCAACCTGCATATTTGGCGAACCAAAGATATTATGCAGACTAAACCAGATCGTTTTAAGGAGTGCATGAAGCTTGCACATCAGCTTAATGGGTTGCGCAACCAGATCAAAAATAAGATATTAGACAAAGCAGGTCTTTGTGATCAGCCTATGGCTAAGAGTAATGTTGAAACTGAGGATCTTAAAGGTTGGTTCATGAGCATTTTGAAGTCACCAGAGAAAAGCCGTCCAACACAAGAAATGCCTGATACTCGTCATTATGAGTTTCCCTTAGCGGATTTGATTGACGCCCTGACAATCAACCAGATCAAGGAAGTATTCTTTTCGGGAGAGAAGCGAGAAACCTGCATTCAGGCAATAAATCAGCTGTCTCACGATGTAGACCTCCTTGTTAAAGAGAGAGAAATCAAGCCTACAGGACACCTTGTTCGACTTATTGTATTCCTAGCACAGGCGAACCTTCACATTTGGTACAACAAGGATCGTATGCAGAACGATCAAGAGAGGTATTCCGATCTGCTCGAATTCGCGCAGGAGATGAATGGACTGCGTAACCATGTAAGAAATCTGTTAATCAAAAAGTTCAATGGACTAGAACCTTGTAACCAGAGGACCACCTTTCTTGATTATAACAATAAGAGGTGGTATTCCAATATCATTGAGGAATTGAATGAATCTGATAATGATTTAACTACTCTAACCTTAACTTTAGATAATTTTGCTCTTCTCTTGGGCACAACTATTGAAGATATTCCTTTTGATTGTTGTGAAAATATTAAGAAAGAGGACTTTCGGTATCGAAAGCCGGATTCGACCGAAAGGGATTATATTTTGTTGAATATTCTGAAAAGGATTAATTCTGGAGATATGTGGGTTTCTGGATCTGATAAAAAATATATATGGGAAAAAGGATGGACGGAGAACGCCCAAGAATATAAGAAAAAGCGCGATGTCTCTGCTCTGATGCCGAAATTTCTTCAGTCTAGGAAGATTTTGAGATTAAATCGTGAATATATACAACCTCTTGATCATAAATTTGAGTTTAACGTCATTGATGTCTATCGGCGGTGGGCTTTCCAAAAATATTTTAAAGATGTAAAGGCAATTTACGAATTTGGCTGCGGATCATGCCAACATTTCCCAGTACTTGCAGAACTATTTCTTGAAAAAGAATTCCATGGACTTGATTGGACTGTTGCCTCGACAAAGATTATTGAGACTCTAGTTAAAGATAAAGGTTGGAATATTACTGGTCATGTTTTTGATTTGTATTCTCCTGACGACAGTATCGCTCTTGATAAAACTTGCGGTGTATTTACTGTCGGTACTATGGAACAGCTTGGTCAAAACTTCGAGCCTTTCCTACAGTTCCTCTTGCGCAAGCGACCTGCAGTTGTTATGCACATAGAGAGCATTAGAGAGCTATATGATGACAAATATTTGACTGATTATCTTGCTATTCAATATGATAAGAAGAGAAATTACTTAGAAGGATATCTGAATCGGTTACGCAAGTTGGAGCTTGAGGGGAAAATTCATATTATCAATACTCAAAGAATTTTATTTGGCAGTATGTATCATGACTCCTACTCGCTACTAGTCTGGAAGCCGAAATAAATTTATTAAATATTTGGGAATAAATAAGTATGATTTACAAGACTCTTGGAAACACTCAAGTAAAGATTTCCGCGATAGGTCAAGGAACTATAGGTGCAGGTAGTTATCAAAATACCACTTCAGAAAGAATTCGTAGGCGTATTGATGTACTGCGTCTTGGCATTGAATTAGGTATAACTTTCCTCGATACAGGGGAAGACTATGAAGAGGGGCATGCGGAGGAATTGTTGGGTAAGGCAATCAAGGGGATTAGAGGTGATGTATTCATTAGTTCTAAATTTAAACCTAGTAATAACTCGTTTACAGGGGTAATGAACGCGATTGAGGGTAGTTTAAGGAGATTACAGACAGATTATATTGACTTATATCAAGTCCAATGGCCTAACCCGTTAATCCCAATTTCTGAAACTATGGCTTCACTATCAAATCTTGTTGATCAAGAAAAAATTAGATTCGTTGGTGTCAGTAACTTTACACAAACCCAATTAGAAGAGGCCCAGTTATTTTTTGATAGAGGTAAGATAGTATCAGTTCAGACCGAGTATAATCTTCGTAATCGCTCAATTGAATCTGACTTACTTCCCTATTGTGAAAGCAATCAAATAAACGTTATCGCTTACAGTCCATTTAATCAGGGGAACCTTTATCTCGATACAAAAGAAAAAGAAACTCTTAGCACTATATCGGAAAAGTATGGTGCAACAATATCCCAAGTGATCTTAAACTGGCTAATCTCACATCCAGCAGTTGTTGCCGTAACTAGCACAATGAGTTCTACTCATATAAGTGAGAACGCAGGAGCTACTGATTTCAAACTTCATAGAAAGGATATAAAAACGATTGCCGAAGCATTTACAAGGGAACCTATCCTAGTTCCTACAGATAGAATAAGAATAATCTACTATGATATCGATGAAACACACCGCATATACACAACTCTAAATGAGGCAATTGAAAATAGGCTGAATCTTCAACCTAGTCCTATGGTCCTTGCTCAAGAAGTTAAAGAGGGTAACCGATTAAAGCCAGTTGAGTTAGTACTCACCAAAGATAAAACGGGCAAATATGATTACGATCTAACACATGGTCGAAGTAGATACTGGGCTTGGATTATAGCCAATGGTCCTGAAAAACCTATTCCTGCCTATATCATTGAGAGAAAAAGTTTAATTAAAAGGGGGGAGTGATGAAGTACAAAACACTTGGAAAAACAGCGCAAGAAGTAGCCTCAATCGGACAGGGTTGTATGGGAATAGGTGGTTACCTATCTAAAGACTCTCACCAAGATGACAACCAAGTGAGAGTATTAAGACATGGAATCGAATTGGAGATGACCTTTTTAGATACCGCAGAAGCGTATGGGAATGGTCATTCTGAGGAAATTGTGGGGAGAGCTGTTGAGGGAATTAGAGACAAAGTTTTTATTGCAACCAAGGTTTCCCCGGAACATCTCTCTTATGATGGCCTTTTGCGGTCTGCTGAGGGAAGTCTTCGCAGACTGAAGACAGACTATATAGACTTATACCAGGTGCACTGGTTAAACCCCAAGATTCCCATAAGTGAGACAATGCGAGCGATGAAGCGACTCCTAAAAGAGGGGAAAATCAGATATGTTGGCGTCACTAACTTTTCTCTGACGGAATCAAAAGAAGCACAGGCAGCTCTCTATGAAGATGAAATTGTTTCAGTTCAGGTCGAATACAATCTTTTTGATCGCATTATTGAAGATAGTATTCTTCCTTACTGCGAACGTGAGAGTATAACAACAATAGCTTATAGTCCGTTAGATCAAGGGAAAATAGCGAGCGGTGATAAGAGAATCAAGGCATTACAGATGATTGCCAATAGATATAACATGACTATGGCTCAGGTAGCTTTGAACTGGTTAATTTCTCATCCTTCTGTTATTGCAATTCCAAAATCAACGAATCCTGAGCATATTGAAGAAAATGCTGCTGCGGCAGATTTTGAACTTTCGGATGAAGATTTAAAAGAGATCAGCGAAATTTTTGCTCAGGAATGTATGTACGTTCCTGTGGACAGAATTCGGGTCATTATGGACGGTCAGGGGACTCGACAGGTTTATCAAACTGTTGAAGAAGCAATAGAAAATAAATTGGGATTTGTACCGAGTCCTCGGGATTTAGCACATGATATTCAGAAGGGAGAAATTTTAAAGCCGGTAAGAGTAATAAGAAGCACAGATAAAACAGGAAAATATGATTATGATTTAATTGAAGGAAGAATGCGCTATTGGGTATGGGTTATTGCACATAACGGGGAAAAACCGATCCCTGTTTATATACGTGATAAGATGATATAATTGTTTAATGGTGAAGATGGCAAAGTGAAAAAAAGTCAATTTGGAATAAAAACTTATGGAAGCACGGAAGAGGAATTGATAAGAGAACAATTTGTTGAACATTTTAAGAAATGTTCGATACCCGATGATCAGCTTCTTTCGAATCTTGGATTATTTCTAAATTCAAAGAATTTATCAAGGATTCTTTTTATGGATCATTTGTATAGGCAAATTATTGATGTTCGGGTGGTTATTATTGAATTTGGAACGAGATGGAGAAAAATCTGGCGTTATTTTCTGCTCTTAGAGGGATATATGAGCCATTTAATCGTCATAGAAAAATAGTAGGTTTTGATACTTTTACAGGATTTCCAGACATATCTACCAAAGACGGTAAATCCGATATGATGGAAAAAGGGGCACTTGTAGTAACGGAAAATTATGTTGATTATCTTACAAAAGTAATGGAATATCAAGAATTAGATAACCCGTTATTTCACGTTAAGAAGTTCGATATAGTAGCCGGTGATGCTGTGGTCGAAATAGAGAAATACCTGAAAAAGTATCCGGAAACTATTATCGCCCTTGCATATTTTGACTTTGACATTTATGAACCGACCAAAAAGTGCTTAGAAGCTATTCGACCTCATTTAGTTAAAGGAAGCGTTTTGGGCTTTGATGAGTTAAACGACTCTGATTCTCCCGGGGAAACTATAGCATTAAAGGAAGTCTTTGGCCTTAATAATATTAAATTAAAACGATATATAT
>Ga0315289_10012366_pt1 | contig 12032 bp, 13 predicted proteins | sample YL17G11_40_MG_FD_203452 | JGI IMG/M metagenome (GOLD analysis project Ga0315289, IMG submission 203452) | Sediment microbial communities from Yellowstone Lake, YNP, Wyoming, USA - YL17G11_40 | ecosystem: Environmental > Aquatic > Freshwater > Lake > Sediment | place: USA: Wyoming | collected...
GTGTGGCAGCTGTTTGTGGGGCGGGACGAGTGGGCCCTGTTTGGGTTTGCGTACGAGCACCATGGCGGGATGGACGGCGGGGGGTAGCGGGGTGGTGGCCGCTGTTGCAACCGCGGCCCATGGTTGATTTTGGCCACGACTCGCAGCCGGCCTCTCTCCCGCGCTGATCTCTCTGCAGCGCCATGCCGCGTCGTCGTGCGCGGTGCTTCTGGCTGGCGCTGGCGGCGGCGACCGCGGCCGTCGCCGCCGCGCGCCCGGGCTCGACGGCCACCGCGGGCGCGCGCCGGGCGCCGCCGGCGCGGGGCCGCTCGCCGCGGCCGACGCAGCAGGCGCCACGCCCCCCAAACGCCCGCACGCCGCAACCGCGCACTCGGCCGCCGGGCCGACCATCGAGACGACGCCCTCATCCGCCACAACCTGGCGTTGTACGCCGACGCCGTGCGCCAGCGCACCGACCGCGTGCGCGCCCTGTACGGCGGCGACCTGGACGCGGTCGTGCCCTGGAACGGGAACGCCGCGGGCGAGACCTACCTGTGGGACTTTTTTCCGCCCGCGTTCAACTGCCCCTTTCGCGAGCGGCTGGGCCGCCTGAGCGACGGCGGCAAAGTGGTGTGCAACTGGCAGGCGCTGGCCGCCCGCTGCGCGGCCGGCCCCGACGCGGCCGCCGTCTACTCGGTCGGCGTGCGCGGCGACGTCAGCTTCGAGGCCGACCTGGCCAACCGGACGGGGTGCGCGGTGCACGCATTCGACCACACGGTGGACGGCTTGCCGGCACCGGCCGCCGGCGTGCGGTTCAACCGGGTCGGCCTTGCGCCCGCCGACGTGCCGCCCGCGCTCCTGTCGCTGCCCACCATGATGGCCGCCCGCGGGCACGACCGCGTGCACCTACTCAAAGTGGACTGCGAAGACTGCGAGTGGGCCGTGTTTGGCGAGCTGGCGCGCGGCGGCGCCCTGGCGCACATCGACCAGGTGCTCATCGAGCTCCACTTTCGGCAGCCCGCGACCAACCTGGCGGGCCCCGACTCGGGCGTGCGCCAGGTGTTTGCCTTTTTTGAGGCGATGGAGGCGGCCGGCCTGTACCCGTTTTCGTGGGAGGTCAACCACAATGCGGGCGCCGCGCGCGCGATGCCGTGGGTCATCGAATACTCGTTCGTGCGCCCTGATTCGGCGTTCATGCGGGATCTGAGGGCGTGGGGGGTGGCTGTAGGGGGCGGGAAGAGGGTGATGGAGGCTGATGGGGTGGGCCGGCGGCGGGCGGCGGCCGCATAGCAGAGGAGAAAGGACAGACCGACATCAATGCAACACACTGGATCCAGAGCCCCCGTTTCGGACGAACGGCAGCCGTGCGCTCCCATGGTTAACTCGCAACGAGTGCAAGCCCCCAGATAGCGACCTCAAACGCCCCCTTTGACGCGGACTACCCTGAAATGGCCTTGGCCGACTCTGCTAAACACGACGGCGTCGCCCAGCACGACCCCGCTCTGCTTGCTCAACGTGCTCCACCCAGCGCACAGCACGAAATGGTGCTCCTGCGACGAGAGGTAGCATTTGCACTCGAGCTCGTGCCTTGCGTCGTGCTCGTCCAGGACGCCGACCCTGGCCGACACGGTGGTCGCATGGTCCTTGGTGTGGTCGTGCATCTCGGCAACGCGCGCCATGGTCGGCACCAGCGCAGCAGCCTGCTGGAGCGTCAGGTACAGGCGGCGCAGGTACGTGTTGCTGCTGATGCGCTTCTCAAACGTCGACGCTTCGCCCAGCTTCGCCGGCACCCGCCGCCGGCGTCGGCGCGCGTTGCCCAAATTCGTGTCGGCGACCGGGCAGCGATCGACGACCGGCGCGGCACAGCTGGGAGGGCCCTCCCACGCAGGAGGGCTCACAAACGGATCCATGAACGACGAAAACGCGTCGTCGTCAGACTCATTGAAAATGTCATCGACTTTCGACAGGCTGAGCGGTTCCATCGTCGCCATGGAGGGATGAACGCGGTCGTGATACGACGGTCCAGCCAGCTGCAGCGCGGGCGGGAGGCCGGCCATCGAATCCAGGCGCGAGCCGGATGGGAGCATGTGGGCGTCGAGCACGCCCCGGGTTTGTTGCGCGACGGAGAGAGCAGAGCAGGACGGCAGCGACAACAAATTCGCAACATGCAAAAAACATGCGCCCCCAGAGCTCCAAGCGACCACGCGTCTGGCGCCCGCCACCAGCCCTTACTCTCAACATGGACAACCAGCAGCGACGCCGCAGCCACCATCAGCCTCCATGTCAGGGCGCCGCGGCCGCACGTGCCGCGCCCGCCCCCCACACCTCCTCCAGCTCCCGCCCCACGCGGTCCACGTCGTTCTCGTACGTAAACTCGGCGGCCAGCACGCGCGCGTTGGCCGCGATGGCGGTTAACCGGTCCAGGCCGCGCGGCTCGGCCGACGCAGCGAGCGACGTGGCCAGCTCATAGTCGGCACGCGCCTGCGTCGCCAGCTGGTAGTCGGCCACCGGAACAGGGCCTTTAGGGTTAAGGTTAAGGTTGCCGCCACGGGCACGTGGTGCACCCAAGCCTATTGGCGACGGTTGTACGCGTTGACCCAGGTGCTGCGCACCTTGAACACGACGCTGCCTGACGCCAGGCGCCAGATGACGCCCCACGCGTTGGCGTTGCCGTCGACCTCGAGCACGCCCCGGTGAGCGGCCCAGTCGGGGGCTTGCACGTGCGAGTGCAGCAGGCTGTGGCGTTGCAGCACGGCGAGCGCCGGCTCATTGTCGCAGTTCTGCACCGGCGCCCACAGCGCGACGTCGGCCCACGGCGTCGCCACCGCCCGCAGCGCGGCCTGCACCCGGGGCAGCGTCAGGTAGTTGCTGACGTCGGTGGATGTTTCGGCGTTAGGTCGCGCAGCGGCGCGCGCCGCGCGTCGAGCTCGGCAATCAAGTCCCGAAAGCCCTCGTTTTCGATAAAGTGGTAGTCGGTCCCCAAAATGACGCTGTCGACGTCGTCCGAGTCGCGCATCGTGTGGCTCACCAACGGCACGCCCGCCGCCCGCAGCCGGTCGAGCACCGGGCGCGGCAGGCTGCCGTCGTCGCCCAAGACCATGATGAACGAGCCTTGCTTGGAAACGGCAGACTCGCGGTCCCCGAGCCCGGCCAAGTCGGCGGCAATCTTGCCTGCGTTTTGAGCATAGTTTTCGAGGCCCGTGAAATTGGTGGCCGGCACCAGCAGTTGCGTCGTCGCATCGACCCAGGAGTCACATGCATGCAGGCGACGTGCGCATATTTGTGCGGGTCGGCCGACTTCAAGGGCAGCAGGGCGTGCCGAGCGCGGGGGCAGCCGCCCGCGCGCGCGCCCACCGCAGCGGCCGCCAGCAGCAGCAGCAGCACCGGGCGCAGCCGCGCGCGCCGCAGGCGGCTGGACCGATCGCCACGTGCTGGGCCACCGGGACGTGTTTCTGCGGCGGGTGAGCATGACGTTTGAAATGCTTTGCAACCCGCGCGCGCACGCGGCCGCCATCGAGTTCTACATGGACGCGGGGCTGGCGGCCAACGCGGGTTACATGAATATCGAGACCCTGCAAAAGATGATGTGGGAGGCGCTCGAGGTGCCGGTCGCCATCGTGCCCCGCGTCATGTTCACAGTGCGCGCAGAGGGCGACCCCTGCAAGTGGTCCCCGGGCGAGGAGCACGCGTCGTTTGCGTCCTACGGCCTCAAAATCAAGTACCCCGACGAACTACAGGGGGTGCGCGCGACGTGCGCGCTGGCGGGCGGCGGCGGTGACGTGGACGCCAAGCTGCAGACTTTGTACGGGTATTGGAGTGTGCGGGAGCGGAGCGTGCGGGCGTCTGGTTTCTTGGCCGCGGTGCAATCTGTTGCAAGGCAAATGTGCAGACCCGACAACAACCTTCTCTCTCTCTCTCTCTCTCTCTACCGCGCCCGCGCGTACGCCCACCCAAACAGGAGCACGATGAACGTGCCCGCTGTCGCCACGGCGTCCAGAGTGCGCTGCACAAACAGTTCGGACAGGATGATGACGAGAAACTGAAGAAGACAAAAGGGAGAGGAGGTGGGGGACGCCGCGCGACGCACACCCCCTGTCCTCCCGCTTCCACCATCTCCTACCTTGTTAACGTTGTTGGCTACCATCATGGACGTCGCGGCGATCATGGTGTTGAGCTTGAACGCCGACACGCTCAGGCAAAAGCCGAGCGCACCCGACAGCGCCAGCACGGCCGCGCCGGCCGAGTCCAGATGCCTCGGTCCCGCCAGCATGGCGGGCACTTCGCCGGCGGCCACACTGATGAGGGCAAGCATGGGCAGCGACAGCAGGTTGTTGAGGTAGGAAAACCCAAAGGGCCCCATCTCTTTGGCCGCGTCGGACGACACAATGCGCTTGACGAGGACTTGGTACGCCGACGTCGTCACCAGGTTGACCGTCAACCAAGCATAACCGGTCGCGGAGAACGTGACGTCGTGGAGGCCGTACAACGACGCCCCAAGCAGCATGCCGCCGAGCGCGCCCGAGCCACCCCACGACAGCGCCCGCCCCAGCACCGCCCACTCCAGGGCGGCCACTGTCAGACTGATCAAGTTGCGGATGACGATCAGGGTGACAGCCGACACATGCATAAGGGCGAGCAGGGAGGAAACGAGCATGCCGACAAAGAGCGCCGTCAGCGGGAGCCACTGGCGCAGCACCGACCGGGTCAGGGGGGGAAGGTCCCCGACCGTGGTCGGGCTGGCCACCGCCAGGCAGCGCAGCATGAGGACGGTGGCCGCGTTTTGGAAGGCGGCGATCGCGTTGGGGTGGGGAAACACGCGCACCGCCAGCTTGTTGGCCAGCGTCAGCAGCGTGCCCGACGCGCAGTAGAGCACCAAAACGAATGTGACCTCCAGGCGGCTGTTGGCGGGCTTGACGGGCGCGGGCGGCTGCTGCGGGCGGGGCGCGACGGCGGCGAGCGCCTGCTTGGCGGCGGCCTTTCCCGGGCCGGCCGGCATCGCGGGTCAACGGTTGGGCGGGGACACTGGCGGCGCTGACGTTGGGAATGGTGGCGTTGCCGCGGGGCGCGCCACGGGTCGGGCAAAAAGGTCGACCATTTGGGGGTTGATTTGCGCGCGCCCGCCAAAGTTCAAACAGCGGCGCGCCCGCCAACCAGAACCCTGCCCACGCACGCACGCGTCCCTCCCCGAGTCACCCACCATGCCCGCCCCCCCCGCGCAAGACAGCGCCGGCTGGCGCGCCGCGGTCGCGACCGAGTGGGCCGCGCGCCGCGCCGACGACGCGCCAACGACCGCCCTGTTTCCGCTCGCGCTCAACCCGTTTGGCGCTGAAGAGATCATGGCCATGGTGGACGTCTTGCTGACCGGCCGCCTGACCCTGGGCGCACGCGTTGAAGCCGCCGAAAAAGCGTTTGCGTCCGCCGTGGGCGCGCCCTACGCCGTCATGGTCAACTCGGGGTCGTCCGCAAACCTACTGGCGGTGGCGGCCATCGTCAACAAGCTGCGCACGGTGCACTTGGAGCCCGGGGACGAAGTGCTGGTGCCGGCCGTGTGCTGGTCGACGTCCGCGTTTCCGCTCATCCAGCTGGGGCTGGCGCCCGTGTTTGTGGACGTCGACCCCACCACGCTCAACGCAGACGTCGCGGCCCTGGCCACGCACGTGACGCCGCGCACCAAGGCGGTCATGGCGGTGCACGTGCTGGGCAACTCGTGCTGCATGGCCGACCTGCTCGCCTTTGTGGCGGCGCACGACCTCGTCCTGGTGGAGGACACGTGCGAAAGCTTGGGCAGCACGTTTTACGACGGGGCCAGCGGCGAACGCTTCTTGGGCACTGCCGGCGACTTTGGCACGTACTCGTTCTACTTTTCGCACCACATCACCAGCGGCGAGGGCGGCATGGTCGTCTGCAAGACGGAGGACGACTACAACTACCTGCGCTGCCTGCGGGCGCACGGGTGGACGCGGCACCTGACCAACGCGGCCGAGGTCGAGGCCGCGCACCCCGGCATCGACCCCCGCTTCCTCTTTGTCAACGTGGGCTATAACCTGCGCCCGCTCGAGGTGCAGGGCGCCATGCTGCTGGTGCAGCTGGACAAGATGCACGCGTTCAACGCGTGCCGCCGGGACAACCTGGCCCGCATCCAGGCCGCGCTCGAGGCCGACCCCCGCTTTGCTTCCGTCATGTGCCTCTCCCGGGCCGCGCCCGGCACCAACCCCGCCTGGTTTGGCATCGGCGCCGTCCTGCACCGGCCGTACGCGCACCAGCTGGGCGCCTTCCTGGCTCACCTGTCGGCCGTTGGCGTCGAAAACCGGCCCATCATCAGCGGCAACTTTGTGCGCCAGCCCGCCATTGCGGCCTACTGCCCCAGTGCCCGCCCGGAAGACTTTCCGGGGGCGGAAGTCGTGCACGGGCGCGGCTTTTTCATCGGCGTGCACCAGGTGCGCGTCGACGACGCGACCATCGCCCAACTCGTCGACGCCATGCTCGGCTTTGAGTTTGAGCCGCGCGCCATGGTACTCGTCACCGGCGCGGGTGGCATGCTGGGCCGGCACGTGCGCGAGGCGGTCGAAGGCGACCCTGCGCTGACCGCGGCCGCCGACTGGGCCTTTCTCACGCGCGCCGACGGCGACCTGCGCGTGCGGGCCGACGTGGACCGCATCTTCAAGCGGCACCAACCCACCCACGTCCTGCACTGCGCGGGGCGGCTCGAGGCGCTGCGCGCGATGACCGCTGCGCCAGTCGACTTTTGGCTCGACAACGTGGCGGTCAACGACAACGTCCTCCGCGCGGCGCACGCGTTTCAGAGCTGGACGGGGCCCATCAAACTCGTCAGTGTGCTGTCAACCGTCATGTTCCCCGCCGACGCGGCCTACCCCATGACCGCAGAAGCCGACCGCCTGCTGGCCGGCCGCTTGCATCCCGCCGCCGAGTCGTATGCGGCCGCCAAGCGCGCCCTGGCCCAGCTGACGGGGTGGTACCGGGCGCAGCACGGGGACGCGTTCACGACTGTGCTGCCCGGCAACTTTTTTGGCGCGCACGGCGATTTCGACCCCGCCACTGCGCCCCTGGTCAACGCGCTCATCGCGCGCGCGGAAGCCGCGCGCGCCGCGGGGTCGACGCAGCCCCTGCAGGTCATGGGCACGGGCAAGCCCGAGCGCCAGATCATGGCCGCGGCCGACCTTGCCCGCGCGTGCGTGTGGGCCCTATTCCACTACGCCGACGGCGATCCCCTCATCGTAGCGGGTGAGGAGGTGTCGGTGCGGCGTGCGGCGGAGCTGGTGTGCGAGGCGACCGGGTTCAAGGGCGGGCTCGCGTTTGACGAGGGCGCGGTCGACGGGCCCCTGCGGCGCACCGCCGACACGTCCCGCTTCCGGGCGCTGTGCCCCGAGTTTGAGTTTGAGCCGCTGCTGGCCGGCATCCAGGGCGCGGTGGCCTGGTTCCGGGAGCAAGGCGCGCGGGGGGGTGCGTCCGCGACGGTGACCGTGGGAGTGGCAGCCAAGGGGGGTTTGGCGGCTGTCACCGGGTTGGCGGCGGCGGGAAAGGCGCAGCGGGCGTGATGAGATAGAGAGGCTGCGTGCAAAAATCGGTCGCGAGCCGCACAAAGACGGGCGCGACGTGTGGCCTCACCGCGTTTTTTGCGCGGCGACGACGCCGGTTTTTGCCTCACCCGAGCCGAGCTTGTCGATCCACCACCTCCCTGACAGTGTGATCGACGCTCCGCGGCATGCGCTCGCGCACGTCGGCCCTACTCGCGGCTTCCGCGGTCGGCGCGTCTTAGGGCTAGGGTTAGGGTTAGGATTGTGACCGGCAAAAAAGCCGGGCGCACTGTTCCGGGTTGCAAGGTGCAAGCACGCAGAGATCGTCAATTTGCAAAACTCTGCAATGGTCATCGCGGCAAACGTGGAGTAGGTGTACTTGGACGCGTGAGACGAGCTTTTGTAGAAGACGGTGCCGCTGACCTGCACCACAACGCGAAGCAAACGCCATCCATTTTTTCGACACATTGGCTCGCTGGCCGCTGTCGACGTGGCACGGGACCACATCAATCAGATTGTGTCGCGCCATTCTCGACGTTAAAAGTGCCGGTGGGGTGTCTGTGAAGATATACCGGAACGTTTGCGAAAAAGGCACTGGAAACGCGTTTCCTTGGATATATATTTATATATATATATATATATCCAAAATGCACAACGCTGTGCATTTTGCACATCGTTTTGCCGCCCGTGTTTCACGCGCTCTCCGCCCCCCAAACCTCGCGCCCGCGCGTCCAAGTGCAATTCTCCACTCTCCGTCGCGCGCGTGGCGCCTCGCCATGCTGCCGCAACGCGCGCTCACTTGCGCCCTGATTCTGGGGGCGGGCGCGGCAACCGCCCTAACGCCGCACGCGCCCAGGCGCAGCGCCGGCGCGCACGACGTGCGCATCGACATCCAACACCTGGTCAGGGAGGTGACGACCGCAGACGCGCTGGCCATTTACGCGGACAACCCCGACGCATACGGCAACAAGGTCGACTTTGACGTGCGCCGGCGGCGTGAGAATGGGACAGCACCAACGGAGGGGGTGCTCGGCGCTGGTCGCCGCAAGGCGACTTGCAGGCGTCCGCGTTGCGCTGCCGGCGCGGGGCGGCGGAGAACCGGCGCCGCGCGCCGGCGCGGCGGAGAGCCAGCGCCGTGCACCAAACCGCCGCCTTGCTCGCCCTTGACCCTCCACCGCCCACCCTCCCAGATGTACCCCAAACTGTTGCCCCAGTTTTCGTGCTGCAACGACCCCCACTTTACGATCCTGTCAGGCGGCCTCAACGCGGGTGACCTGTCCGACCTCGTGCTGGCCACGTGCGGCGCCCAGCTGCACGGGTTTGAGGTGCAAGAAAACATGTACGAGAAGCTGTTGCTCAAGTACAGCGCCCACGGCGACCGCGTCGTGCTCAACCACCTCGGCCTGTCGGACGCCGACCGGGAGGAGCCCATCACCGACCTTAAGGGCGAGGGCACCGGCCTGTTTACCCGGTTCCGGGGGGAGGACGTGTGGAACGTGACCAAGAGCGTGATCCGCACGACGTCGGTCGGGCGCTACGCCAAAAAGGAGCGGCTGCGCCTCTGCCTGGCCATCATCGACGTCGAGGGCCACGAGGCCAAAGTGATTCAGGGCATGGACCTGGCCCGCACCCGCATCCCCGCGTTTGCGTACGAGCTGGGTGGCACGTGGCGCGACGAGCGCATGCAGGGCACCTGGACGCAGGCCGACGCAGCCAAGTTTGTCGACGGCATGGGTTACAACGTCTACCTCATTGGCAAGGACGACTTGCTGCACGTCGACGCCGCGTTTTTCGAGGCGAGCGCGGTCGAGGCCAACAACGAGGGGGGCGGCTTCTTTGTGCAGGGCAACGCGTTGGCGGTCCACCGCTCCCACTTGGTGCTGTGACCGCAACGCCGGGCCCGCCAGCGTGTGTGGGACTTTGACGACGACAACGGGCTCATCGTGCCGGGCGACCTGCTGGAGCGGGATGCGCTCGTTGCCGGCGCGACCGACCAGGTGGAGGGGTGGGCGGAGCCCCAAATCAACCCGTATCCCCTGCTGGGCGCCACCAATTTTGCGTGGCCGCGCGGTTTGCCCCTGGACGCGGTGCAGACGCCCAACGTCGCGGTCGCGGCCACCGCCCCTTTCGACACGTCCACCATCGGCATCGACCAGTCGCTGGCCAATGTAAACCCGGACGTGGACGCCATTTACCGGCTGACCCGCCCCCTGCCGTTGGACTTTGCGCGCGCCGACCCGGCCGAGTGCCTCGTCGTGCCGCCCTCTGTCTTTGCCCCGTTCAACGCACAAGCCACCCTGTTTGCCTGGCGCGACATGTTGTGGGCGCTCTACCTGCCCGTCACCGTGCACGGCCGCGTCTCCGACATTTGGCGGTCGTACTTTGTGCAGCGCCTGGCCGGGTCGACCAGATTCGCAACGAGCACACCCTGCTGGCCGACTTCGACGCGGAGCACGACCTGTACATCAAGGCGCGGGCGCTGGTGGATGTGCTGAGCGCGTGGGTGCCGCAATCCACGTCCCTGCCCGACCGCATCGTGGAGCTCTACCGGGAGATGTATGACCGCAAATTTGTCGAGGCGGACGACGTGCGCAACGTAGAGCGGTGGGTGGACGAGCTTCAGGGCGTGGGGTATGAGTTTTGATTGCATTTGTGTGGCCTTTCTGCTAGAGCGCGTGCCGAGTTGGGTTACGCCTCAGAGGTGCTGCACCTGCTTGGTCAGGGCGTTGCTACAAGCGTAGGCTACGCACTGTTTGCACACCATCGGCGCCCCGGGTGATAATTGCAATTGTCGACCCTCGACCGTTGCGTCGGAGTTGCAATCAATGTGCTCAACGCTTGCAACCGATACTTGATCGATGAAAGCCGCGCATGCCGCCCCCGAACGTGCCTGGGCCGACGCGTGCCTGGGCAAGCAAGTGTTGATGCCGCGTTGCGCTCTCGTCCGCGACGACGTCGACGTTCAGGCCGCCAACCATTCGCTTGACTTTTTCGAGATACTCGGGGTGGCCGACGTCGCCCATCAAGATGAGCCGAGTGTCGGCCGGGATGCGACCCTGGAGGCGTATAAAGAATTGCAGTGCCGTGCGGTGCACGTCTTCAAAATTGTACGCAAAATGGCCGGGGACGACTTTGTCGCGCTTGGCGATGGTTTCATTGGACGTCGTGCTGCCGGTGGAGCCAGCATGAATGTTTGCGGGACGAGCGCGCGGTCGTGCACCAGGGGGGCTAGATAGAGCTCGGTGTGCAACAAATACTGGTGCAGCGCGAACCGCGACGGCGCCAGCACGAGGTCGTACGTGGGCAGCGTGAAGAGTTGTCCGGGCGGCAAGCCGTCGCCGGGCCTGTATGTAAAGGCGCAGTAGTAGGCGTTGATGGCGCCGACGCCTCTGACCTCGGGCGCGCGCGTGTCTCCAAATGCGACAAACACGCCATAGTCGGCGCGCGCGTGCAAGCGGGCGCCGACGCGCGGCGCGGGAACGACCGCCAGGAGCGCGCCGTCGACGTCCAGCCCGTGGTCGGCCGCCATGTCGACCAACTGGATGCGGGACCGGTGCGGCTTGCGCGGGTCGACCAAGTCGTCCACAGAGTGCCCCAAGGCCTGCAGCGATGCGACGACCGACAAAAACAGGTGTGCAAACTCGTCCGAGACCAGGGTGTTGTCGGCGTACACGGCAGCTTGGGATGGCAGGCTGTCGGACGGGGTAAACGTCGACCAGTCGACGACTCGGTCACCATCACGGGCGCGTGGGCACGGCGGGGGCGGCGGGCGCTGCGCGTCATCGTGGCGGCGTCCAAAAGCCTTGAGTGGAGGTGGCCGCGCCGGGGATGGTTGGGGCAGGCCTCCGCGGTAGGGGGTCAGGCGCACGGGCCCCACGCCGCGAGGGGCGCGCGTGGCGGCGGCGCGGTCTGGTGCAGTTGCGGCAGTGGTGGCCAGCGCAACGCAAGCAGCCATTAACGCAATGCCGCGAGTCGTAAACACCGTGCCACGCCGGGGGACGCGCAGGTTGCGCATCACACGGCCTCGCGCGAACGCGGTGGTGGCGACCTACAGGGTTGCGCCCTTGCCGAAGACGACAGCCAACATGGAAAGAAGCACATGCACGAGCGACGCAGAAACTACGGCGCAAAGTGGAGGCGTCGCAGGCGCCAATTGAACTAAGTCAATTTCGTTTGGGCGGCAAAATACTTGCGCTGCGCAAGCCCAAGCGCACCTTTTCCAAACGCCATATGTTGCTGCCATGCCGACATATGCCACGCGGCTGTGGCTGCTGCCGGCGCTCGCGGCCGCGGCGGCCACCGCCGTGCACCGCCTGCCCTTGTCGCGCTACCGCGCGGTCACGGTGCTCCACGCGCCGGTGCCCCACCTGTCGTACACGTTGACCAATGTGGCGGGCAATCTGGGGGCCGAGTGGCCGATTATGATTGTGCACGCCCCCGCCGCGACCCCCTCCCTGCGCACCTCCACCGCCGTCGCCCGCCTCGCGCGGCGCGGCCATCTGCACGCCCTGCCCGCGG
>Ga0315289_10012371_pt1 | contig 12028 bp, 12 predicted proteins | sample YL17G11_40_MG_FD_203452 | JGI IMG/M metagenome (GOLD analysis project Ga0315289, IMG submission 203452) | Sediment microbial communities from Yellowstone Lake, YNP, Wyoming, USA - YL17G11_40 | ecosystem: Environmental > Aquatic > Freshwater > Lake > Sediment | place: USA: Wyoming | collected...
ATCCTTGATCGAGAAACTGAAGAACTCCCTTGTTGATCTCTCCAGCGTTCGACCGGCTGGCCGCCGTTACTACCATGATGCCCTTCAGGTCGTGTACCCCCGAGCTTGCGGCTGCGAGCTGCTTCCGGATGCTGTCTGCGGTCTGTGCACCAGCCACCGAAGCTGCTGCCACCGTGATAACGAGCGCAAGCGCAAGGCGCCTGAGCTCTGTGGGTTTCACCATTTCTAGCTCCTCGGAAAGTGGTTCGGTACCATAATACGGGGAACATGCCGCGCTCTACAATGTCATTCTGAACGAAGTGAAGAATCCGTTCTCCCGTGCCAGATTCTTCGCTCGCGCTCAGAATGACATTAGTAACCCGCGCTCATGTCATTGTGCCCTATCTTGCCTAGACGAGAAGAATGTGCGTAGGTTGCGGGGAGATCAGCAGATTCTGGGCAGCGGTTCTCCGTGCGCGAGAACGAGTATGCGCCGATTGCCGTAGGGAGTGATAAGGTGGACGCGGCCGGCAGGCGACTCCAGCACCTTACCGATTCGGACGGCCTGGCGGCCAAGCGGATGGGAGCGCATGGCCTCCAGCGCGGCGTCCGCGCCTTCCGGCGCGATGATGGCGACGACCTTCCCCTCGTTGGCAACATAGAGTGGGTCAATCCCCAACAGCTCGCAGGCAGCCCTGGCCGGTTCGCCGACGGGTATTGCGGACTCCTCTACCTCCATGCAGACGCCGGACTGCCGGGCTATCTCATTCAGCGCTGAGGCAAGGCCTCCGCGCGTCGGGTCGCGGAGCGCGTGGACCGACGGGCACGCGTCGAGCACCGCAGCCACCAGACCTGAGATCGGCGCCGCATCGCTCACTATCTCCGACTCGAACGCCAGCCCCTCACGCCGGGACATGACGGCCATCCCATGATCGGCCAGGGTTCCCGAAAGAAGCACAGCATCGCCGGGCCGCGCAAGTGAGCCGGAGACAAGATATGGCCTGCCGGAGTCCGTCCTGAGAAGTCCGATCCCGGCAGTGGTGATGAACATCCGGTCCGCCGCGCCGTTCGGCACGACTTTGGTATCGCCGGCGGCGACGGTCACTCCGGCCTCGTCCGCCGCGGCACGCATCGAGTCAACCACGGCTTCGAGCGTCGCCATATCGAGCCCCTCTTCAAGGATGAAGGACGAGGTTATGTATAGAGGCGTGGCGGCGGCGCAGGCGAGGTCGTTCACCGTTCCAAACACCGCGAGCCGCCCGATGTCGCCTCCAGGGAAGAATAGCGGATCAACCACGAAGGAGTCAGTGGTGAAGGCAACGTAGGAGTTCCCAATCTGGAACACGCCGCTGTCGTCGCGCTGGTCGAGCACCGGATTGCCCAGCTTGCCGAGGAAGAGCTGGTCTATCAGCTCCGCCATCGCCGCGCCGCCCGCTCCGTGGGCCAAGGTTATTATGCTGTCAGCACCCAACGCCCGTCACCCAACACCTAACACCCAACACCCAACACCTACCTACTCTCCCCCGTAGTGGTACCAGGCAGCACACGTGCCCTCGCTCGAGACCATGCACGGGCCGACTGGTTCAGCCGGCGTGCATGACGATCCAAAGAGCGGGCAGTCGGCGGGCCGAGCGCGTCCTTTCAGTACCTCGCCGCAGAGGCAGCCGGCGGGCTCGGGGATCTCTGCCATTTCGGATATGCCGAAGCGATGGAGTGCATCGTAAGCTTCGTATTCCTGCCGAACCTTTAGTCCGCTTGCCGGAATAACCCCGATCCCGCGCCAAGAGCTATCGCACGGCTCGAAGACGGCCTCAACCGCCTGCTGAGCGGCAAAGTTGCCGTTTGGAGTCACGGCCCGGCGATACTGGTTCTCCACCTCGGCTCGTCCTTCTTTAACCTGCCGCGCAAGCATCAACACGGACTGAAGTATATCCACCGGCTCGAATCCCGATATGACGCAGGGGACATGGAAATCGCGGGCAATCGGCTCGTAGGCACTGGTTCCGATGATCGTGCTCACATGGCCGGGGAGGAGGAATCCGTCAACCGCCGGCGCTTCGCCCGAAAGGAGCGCCGAGAGGGCCGGTGGGATCAGCTTATGGACGCAGTACAGGGAGAAGTTGGGGACATTCTCGCGTGCCGCGGCCGCGAGGGTGAGGGCGACGCCCGGCGCTGTAGTTTCGAACCCGACCCCAAAGAAGACGGTCTCTTTCGCGAGGTTGCGCCGGGCTGTTTCGAGCCCGTCCGTCGGCGAATAGACGATGCGAACGTCGGCCCCGCGGGCGCGCTCGGCTTCCAGGCTGGACTTGGAGCCGGGGACGCGAAGCATGTCGCCGAAGGTGGTCACAGTGACGCCGGGGCGCGCGGCGAGGCCAAGGAAAGCGTCAATGTCCGACTGCGGCGTCACGCACACCGGGCAGCCGGGGCCGGAGATGAGTCTGACTTGCTGCGGCAGAAGCTGGCGGATGCCGTAGCGCCCGACGGCCATTGTGTGCGTGCCGCAGACCTCCATTATCGTCATCGGCGGAGGGCTGGCCTCGCGGATGGCCGCTACGAGCTTTCTGACCTGCTCTGGGTCTCGGTATTCGTCAATGTGCCGCATCAGAAGCTCATCTCCTGCAGGAGCGCCAGCGTCTCGATGGCTTCCTCCTCCTGCACCTTGGCAATGGCAAAGCCGGCGTGAACGAGCACGTAGTCGCCGACCGTGAGATCCGGGACCAGGTCAACCCTTGCCCGCCGGGAGACTCCGGATTGCTCGACGACTGCTTCACCGCCCTCCAGCGACACTATTCTCATTGGAATTGCAAGACACATGGTGGGTGATGGGTGTTGAGTCTTGGGTGTTGGGTCTTGGGTGTTGGCAGGACGGGCAGAGACGAGTCGCTGACCCCCTACCGGCACCCGGCACCCGACACCTAGTGCCCTAGATCCTCCCTTCTAGGAATCGCCGCCGCAACGGCTGCCTGGCCGAGGGAGATTCCGGCATCGTTGGGCGGGACGACCCGGTGCCGGTAAACGGCAAACCCCAGCCCCTCCAGCCGCTGGACCGCCGACTCGATGAGCCGCACGTTCTGAAAACATCCGCCGGTCAGAACTACGTCGCCCAGTCCGCGCTCTTCCCTGATTCTGCGGCATACATCTGCAACGATCTCGACGACTGTATTGTGAAATCTGGCGCTCGCCGCCGACGCTGGCAGGCGTGCGAGAATATCGCCGACCAGTCCCCGAATGAGCGGCCTCGTATCAATTATACTATACCCATGCCCTTCGGTCACCTCGAATCCGCAGCTGGCCGTCTCAGCCGGGTCCGCGCGCATTTCGAGCTCGATCGCCGGTTCGCCCTCGAACGTCGTCTCCTGACAGATCCCCAGGAGCGCGCTCACCGAGTCGAAGAGCCGGCCCATGCTCGAAGTCATTGGCGAGTTGATCCTCCGCTCGATCTGCCGCACAAGGACTGCAAGCTCCGCCTTCGAGAAGCCGAGCAGCTTCTGGGCTAGGTCATCAGCCTCATCCTCGAAAGCGTCGAGCAGGTGCGCGAGCGCCATTCTGGTCGGGCGCTCGATCGCCGCGGCGCCTCCAGGCATGGGGACGTATCTCAGGTGCGCTGCCCGCTCGAAGGACGCGAGGTCCGCCACCAGGAACTCGCCTCCCCAGATCGCGCCGTCTGTGCCATAGCCCGTGCCGTCGAATGCCACGCCGATCACCGGGCCAGCCAGACTATTCTCCACCATACACGAGGCGACGTGGGCGTGATGGTGCTGCACGCCGACCTTGCGCGCTCCCTCGAGCGACAGGGCGTAGCGCGTGGCAAGGTAATCCGGGTGCATGTCGTGTGCCGCGATCGCGGGATTGATCCCAAAGAGTCTGGTCAGATGGTCAATGGCGCGGCTGTAGTAGTCGAGCGTTTCGGCGCTGTCCAGATCGCCAATGTGCTGGCTGGGTACCGCCCAGCGGCCCACCGTGAGGCAAAACGTGTTCTTCTGTTCGGCGCCGCAGGCAAGTATCGGCGGCGCCTCGATGCCGAGGTCAATCGGCCCCGGTACGAAGCCGCGCGCCCGGCGGATAGGCATCGGCTCCCCGAGGACCGGCCGAACTACGGAGTCGTCGCAGGCGACGTGGATTTCCCGGTCGTGCATGAGGAACGCGTCGGCAATGTGGGCGAGCCTGGTGCGTGCCTCCTCGTTCCGGTGCGAGATCGGCTCTTCGGAGAGGTTTCCGCTGGTCATGACGAGGGCCGGCGGACTCGTCTGGAAGAGCAGGTAGTGGAGCGGCGTATAGGGGAGCATGAGGCCGAGATGGCGGTTGCCGGGCGCAACGTCTGGCGCGATGCCTGTTCGCTCCCTGGCCTCCAGAAGCACGATCGGCCGCTCGTATGACAGGAGGATCGTCTCCTCCTCTGGGCTGATCCGGCAGAGGCGACGCGCTTCCTCGATGTCTCGGACCATCAGCGCAAGCGGCTTGCGGCTGCGGCCCTTGCGCCTTCGCAGTTCGCGCACAGCCTCGGCGTTCCGCGCGTCACAGGCCAGATGAAAGCCTCCCAGCCCCTTAATGGCCACAATTCGGCCCTCCGCGAGCAGGTTCGCGGCTGCACTAGTCGCATCGGCCTTATCCCGCTGGCCCCCGACCCCCGACCCCCGACCCCCTTCCAGCCACACCTTCGGCCCGCACGCCGGGCATGCGTTCGGCTGCGCGTGGAACCGGCGGTCGGCAGGATCGTGGTACTCGCGCTCGCACTCGGAGCACATCTCGAAGGCGGCCATGGTGGTCTTCGGCCTGTCGTAGGGGATGTCTCGGATGATGGTGAACCGCGGGCCGCAATCGGTGCAGTTGGTGAAGGGGTAGCCGAAGCGGCGGTTCGATGGATCCGAGACGTCCGAGCTGCACGGGTCGCACATCGCGACGTCCGCGGGGATGAGCGCAAGCCTCCGGTCCTGGGCAGCGCTCTCGCGGATGACGAAGCCATCCGTTCCCTCCGGCTCTCGCAGCTCGACCTCGACATCGGCGACCCTGGCCAGCCTGGGCGCGTCCTCTCGAAGCGCTCGAAGGAATACCTGGAGCGCTTCCTCCTCGCCTTCCGCCTCGATCACGACGCCTTCCGACGTGTTCGAGATCCAGCCGGACAGGCGGCAGCGCGAGGCGAGCTGGTAGACGAAGGGCCTGAAACCAACGCCCTGGACGATTCCTGTTACTCTGAGTCTATTTCTTACGCGCACGTGTGGTTCGGTGAAGAGTCAGCGGGACGCGGACGAACGCTCAACTCTTGCGTTTCCTCTTGCCTAGTTGGGTCCTGACCCACCCTGCCCACTCGTCCAGGCCTTCGCCGGTGGTGCAGGAGACCTCGAAGACCGGCGCCTGCGGGTTCAGGTTGGACAGGCTAAGAAGGCAGTTCGTGCGGTTGAACTCGACGTAGGGCATGAGGTCAACCTTGTTCACGACAACCGCGTCTGCCAGGCGAAACATCAAAGGGTATTTCTGGCACTTGTCATCGCCTTCCGGCGTGCTCGTGATGAGGATCTTCTTCGACTCTCCGATGTCGAACTCCGCCGGGCACACGAGGTTGCCGACGTTTTCGATAAGGAGCAGATCAACCGCCGAGAGGTCGAGCTTGGGGAGCGCGGTCTTGACCATTCCCGCATCGAGATGGCACTCCCCGCCGGTATTCACCTGGACGACCTGGAGGCCGAGCCTGGATAGCCGCTCCGCGTCGAGCGACGTCGCGATGTCGCCTTCAATGACCGCGACCCCGAACTCATCCCTGAGCCGCGAGAAGGTCTGCTCGATGATGCTGGTCTTGCCGGAGCCAGGGGTGCCCATTATGTTGAACGAGGCGACCCCATTTGCTCCCAGTATCTCGCGAACCTCGCCGGCCAGGAGGTCATTGGCCTGCAGAATCTTTTCTACGACCTGGATCTCCATTCCCTACTGCACCTCTATAGATTCGACGTAAAGCTCGCGGCCGGTCGTAATCTCGATCTCCGGGCTTCCGCAGCTCGGACACTTGAACGATAAGGCCTGCGGGACGAACAGGCTTTGGCAAGCCGAGCACTTCGCCGCCAGCGGGACTTTATCAACGGCGAGGGCTGCGCCGGCCGCCGCAGTGCCATTCGTCAGGGCGGTGAAGTAGAACTGGAGGCAGTCCGGTTCGACCGCCGTAAACTCGCCGACCTTCACGCGCACAGACGTGATCCTCTGCGCGCCAGCCTCCTCACCCCGCCGCAGGGCGATATTCACTATTTCACGGGTGATAGACAGCTCGTGCATCTTTCGGTACGCCCGGAAACTCCGGCGAGAGATCCCTTGCCCCGGCAAGTGGGAACGCAGGTCTATCCGAGGAGACGAGCTTGCTCCCGACGTTTGCCCTCCTTCGCGTGGCCTCTCCTCGCCCCGGCAGGTCCCACACGTAGTCCCTGTCGCAATCAAACCAGTTGAAATTGTCGTTGTCCTGCTCATATACCTGCAACTCGTCTCGGCTCAGCTTGGCCAGAGTCGGATACCGGCTCTGACCACGGTTCAGAGTTGCGACCCAGGACGTATTGGCGTACCACACCGGGGCGCTGACAGCGCGCAACGTATTGAACCTCCCAGAGCTCTCACTTGTCGGGACAATCACGTAGATAAGCAGTGAAAACGCCTTCGGGTTTGCATACGATAGTCTGATCGGGTAAACCGGTCGCTTAGCGGCAAACGTAAGCCTCAAGGGGGCCAGCGTGCCGGACCGGAGTCCACTCGCTGCTCCCGGAACTTTGATCCGGCAGGCAACGAAAGTCCAGCGCTGGCTAACATACCAATTGATCGGTTTGATCGCCCTCTCAGGCAGGTGGTACTTGTTGGAGTCAAGCCACTTCATCAGCGCTTTCCCGTCCGTAGCGGAAAGCACGCTCACGTCGTACGCTCCAACTGTCTTTCGCTCCAACAGCGTGACCGTCTTGTCCGCCGCTGGCGGCGCACCGGGTGTGCTCTTCATCATCAGCGGTACGGGCTGAACGAGCTTTGCCAGTTCGTGGAAAATGGCACCGCCGAGTATCTCCACCTTCGGCCTTGCTGGCACAGGTATTACCCAGGCAAAGTTGCTGGTGGGCCCTTCGTAGCTCGCGCTGATGATGAGGTCCTCTTTCCCCTTGCTGAAGAATACGACGGCCTTCTGTTCGGGCTCGTTGATCATCGCCCGCTCGCGGTTCTTCTTCCAGGTAGCCTCGTCTATCACCATCATCCCGTCCGCTCGGGCCGCACTGGACAACAACGACGCGAGGAACCAAAACACAGCCGCTGATGCTAAGCACTGTTTCATCTGAGCCTCCGAAACGCACCCACCATGTTACCTAGACGCTTTGCCTGCACGAAGTCTCCACTGCACCAGGCCGGTACAAGGGCGAAGCGCAATGCGTGCGCACGGCGGAACCCACGGCTAGAACTTGAGCTCAGCCGGCCCGCCACCGGCCCCCGAACCCCAACACCCGGCCCCCGCTAAAACTCCGGCGGCAGCTCCCTGATCTGGTCCAACGAGAACACTGGGCCGTCAATGCAGACGAATTTCGAGCCGATGTTGCATCGCCCGCACTTGCCGATCCCGCACTTCATCTTCATCTCGAGCGTCGTATAGATCTGCTCGTCCGCAAATCCAAGCTGCACGAGGTTCTGCAGCGCGAACTTGATCATAATCGGCGGGCCGCAGGTGATAGCGATGGTATTTGTCGGGCTTGGAGCGAGCTCCAGCAGGTAGCCGGGCACGTGGCTCACATGTCCCTTCCAGCCGTCATCGCCGGCGTCCACGGTCAGGTAGAGCGCGGCAGTCTTGCGCCAGTCGTCGAACTCCTGGGTGTAGCAGAGGTCGCCGGGCGTGCGCGCGCCGTAGATGGTCGAAATCTCGCCGTAGTCCGCGCGGTTGTCCAGGCAGAAGTTCAGGATAGAGCGCATGGGGGCCATTCCGATCCCGCCGCCGATGAACCACAAGTCCTTCCCTTTCCATCGCTCGTAGGGGAACCAGTTGCCAAACGGCCCACGGATGCCGATCGTGGCGCCCTCAGAGAGCTCGTGCAGCGCTACTGTGACCGTGCCGACCTTCTTGACTGAGAACTCGACGTTTCCCGGCCTTGTGGGAGTCGAGGTCAGGCAGAATGTGGCCTCGCCGACGCCGAAGACCGAGACCTCCTGGAACTGCCCAGGCTCGTAGGTGAAGCTCTCTCTCAGAGCCTCATCGTTGAAGACTGCCCGGAACGTCTTGGTGTCCCAGGTTTCTTCGATTATCTTCTCGACAAGCGCGAGCTCAGGTAAGTACGGGTTCTGCATTATGGTTCGGCCCTTCGGCTGGGTGTCTAGCATCTTGCTCTCACCGCTGACCCTGATCGTCCATATGGCTCAGTATGTCCTCGATGGCATGCTTGAGTGTGGGCAGCTCGTCTTCAACGATCTGCCAAACGTACTGAACGTCAACACCGAGGTAGTCGTGGACAAGCACATTGCGGAAGCCGGCGATGCGCCGCCAGTCAATGTCAGTGCGCTTCGCCTTCACCCCTTCGGACAATCGCTGCGTGGATTCGGCCAGCGTCTGCAAGTTGCGCAGCGCGGCGTCCTGCACTAGCTCGGAGCGCAGGAATATCTCCTTGCCACCCGAGACGTAGTTCTCAATCCGCGCGATCCGCTCCAGGATGTGGATGAGATACAGGCGGTCGTCTTTCACAGCGGCTGTGCCTCCTGCAGGACGCGGTCCCGGATATACCAGTGCACTGAGCCCTCCGTCACCACGTGTACCGGTCGGCCCAGGATGTCTTGTACATCCATCAGGAACCCGCCGAGGTCGAACAGGTTGCGCCCCGGCTCCAGGTCAACGAGAACGTCAACGTCGCTGTCGGGCCGGGCATCGCCTCTGGCAGCGGAGCCAAAGATGCGCACATTTGTCACGCCGTGCTCGGCGGCAGCATGGATAATCGCCTCGCGATTGGCTCTTAGGTTGTCTATAACGTTCAGCATAGGCGTACGATTCGCTTGTGTTTTCGAGGTCAAACTGCCTCGCCCACAATACGAGTCAGGATTGTGCGAATGTCTATGTTGACCGGGCAGTTCTCCACGCACCGGCCGCAGCCGGTGCAGCCTACAAGCTGGAACTGCTCCATCTGGTATTTGAACTTGTGCATGATCCGCTGGCGGACGCGCATCGTCTTCTCCGGGCGCGGATTGTGGCCCGCGCCCATCTGGGTGAAGTCGGAGAACTGGCAGGTGTCGCGGCAGCGGTAGCGCTCGACGATGCCGCCGGTTACTTCGTCCTGTATATCAAAGCACGAGCAAGTCGGGCACAGGTAACTGCATACCCCGCAGCCGAGGCACTTCCTGGCCATCTCTTGCCAGATTGGGTCCTCCCAGGATAGCAACTGCGAGAGGTCCTTGCCGGCGAATGGGCGCTTCGGGGCTGCAGCAAGCTTCGTCCAGACTTCGGACTTTCTCTTGCTCTCCTCCTCGGTCGGATCGGCAAAGAATGTCCCCTGAACCAGCTTCTTCCCAGTCTCAGTGAGCGGAGATACGTAAATCTTGTCTCCGAGGTCCGTAATAAGCGCATCGAGGCCTTTCGCCCACTCGTCGAGATTGCCGACAGAGTTGCAGAAGCAGCTCCACCGGGGATCGTCGCAGACGGCGGCCATCAGCACGAGCTTCTCGCGCCGCTCGGCGTAGTATGGATCGCGGAACGGACCTTCGAGATACACAGAATCGAGTACGGCGATGGCCTGAGCGTCGCAGAGCCGCAAGCCGATCATCAACGTCGGGTGTCGGGTGTCGGGTGTCGGGTGTTGGATGCCGGACTCAAGCCGCTCCTCGTCCTCGCCCTTCTTGCCGTGGTAGCGGAAGAGCGGCTCGTATGGCGGCAGGAGGTACTCCTTTGCGGCCATCACCATCTGGCTTATGCCGATGTCAATGTCCTGGGCGGCGTTGATGTCCTTCCACGCAGCCGGGCCAGCTTCTCGGCCCACGGGCGCTACTACGTCATAATCCGCCGCCAGGCTCGCAAGCCACTGTCTAAGATCGGTCTTGGCGATTACTTTGTCTGGCATATCTCACTCTCAAGCGCAAGGTGTAGAGTGACCTTGATGGGTAGGGATTTCCGAACCCCTACCCAAAAGCTCATATGGGGTTCCCTGATCCCCACAGAACCTTGCGGATTCGGAAATCGCTACCCAACGGAATGGCGATGATTCATCCGTGCGCTCGAAGACCTTGTTCGGCCACACCTGTCAGTCTCAAGATGTTCTTGCCTGCAACGGCTTGCTTCTGGTCGTCCGTGAGTCCTTCAGCGATTTTGTGCCAGGCTCGGACTCCCATCGCGAAGTTCTTGGGCTCCAGGTCCTCCCATGCGAAAAGATCCGTGCCCCAAACGATTCTGTCCGGGAAGCGCTGACACATCTCCTGCCAGCGCCTCAGATGGTCAATCACCCAGGATTCCGCCTGATCTGAAAAGAGCTTTGCACTCAAGAATCTGAACTCGACACCAAAGTCGCAGTACAGATGCGGGTATTCCTGCATCAGGTCCATTGGAATGGAATTATAGAATCCATGATCGGCGTGAGCCCAGATGAAGTGCGTTTCTGGATACTTCATCAGTGTTCGTTCCATTACGGCGGGGTCCATACAGTGGACCATGACAGGAAGGCTTCTCTGTCCACAAGATCGGAGAATCCAAGAGTAGAGCAGGTCGTCTTCCCTTTTGACAGGAAACGGTTTTCTTACGATGTGCTCCACGCCTTCTCTGTCAGTGTAACGCGCAGTCTCATCGTCGGTGCAGTCCAGAAACAACTCTCCCACACCTTTCCAGAATGCAGTCTGAAGTTCGTCTTGGCAGCGCGAGTGGGAATCCTCTCTGGAAATGTCCACGGTCTTACACAGAAACGGGATGAATCGTCCTGGGTACTTCTTCGTCGCCTCACGCACCGCCGAATCTTCCAGCGATTGCTCAAGTTGAGCTGAGAACAGGACGGAAGCTGCTATTCCGTGCTCATCCATCCTCTTGACGAGCAACTCTAGGTACTCGTCAGGATCTTCTTCGATCAAATGGATATGACTGTTGATCATGGTCAATTCCCCAAGGCCTAACAGAGCACTTGACACTTGTCACTTGACACTAATGCTCGTTCGGGTCCGGATCATCCGGGTTGAACTCTCCGAGGACGGGAGGTGCCTCGGGGTCCATGCCTGGCATGTAGCCAAACAGCGCCTCAACGTGCCGCTGGACTTCTCGGTTGAGCTTCATTATGGGCAGCTCCATCGGGCAGGATCGCTCGCACTCGCCGCAGCCGATACATCTCCCCGCAAGGTGCATAGCCCGTCCCATCTGGAACATCCAGGCCTCGGAGATGACCGCCCGCTTGCTCGTCCACTTCAAATCGTTTCTATCCGCGAAGCATTTGGTGCAATAGCAGCCTGGGCAGACCTCGCGGCACGCATAGCAGCGGATGCAGCGCTCGAACTGCCGTGCCCAGTAGGCCCGGCGGGCTTCGAAGGAATCCTCTGATTGCTGATTGCTGATTGCTGATTGCTGAATGCCGGGCGGGGTGTCGCCCAGGCTCACATCGGTGATGACGGGAGTCCGCTGCTCGCAGGTGCGGCAGGCCTCTTTGACGGCCTCGGATAGAGGCACGGTGGTCGCACCGTTCGCCGTCGTGATCCGGATCCCCTCCCCGTCCCAGTCTAGCGCTCGGACATCCTGAAGCCTGACGTTCGCCTTTCTCAGCGCCGCATCGTCGGTGATGCCCGGGCAGGCCACACCGATAACAGTCAGGTTCTCCCTCGGCACCTGCTTCTCCTGGATGAGCGTGACGATCGAGCGGCTGTCGCAGGGCTTGGCCACTATCCCGACGCGTGCGTGCTTTGCGGCCTGCGGCAGGTAAACCGCCAGGTTGTTCGTGCAGGCCGGGTTCCAGACGAGCCGATCCACGTCCTCCGGTGACTCGATGAAGACCGGAGTCGTCTTGAACGGCGCGCTCCCAGCCTCCCAGCCGATGACGAGCGTCACCTCGCCAGACTCAAGCAGTCGTTTTGCTTCTTCGCGTATCTTCTGCTCCATGGT
>Ga0315289_10012372_pt1 | contig 12027 bp, 9 predicted proteins | sample YL17G11_40_MG_FD_203452 | JGI IMG/M metagenome (GOLD analysis project Ga0315289, IMG submission 203452) | Sediment microbial communities from Yellowstone Lake, YNP, Wyoming, USA - YL17G11_40 | ecosystem: Environmental > Aquatic > Freshwater > Lake > Sediment | place: USA: Wyoming | collected...
ACAATGCCGAGGTTTATGCAGATTGCCGCTGCCATTGGCCCGCCTTTGGCGGGTGAAAACCCGGCCATTCATTTAACGGAGTGAGCACGGCTGAATTTTCGTTGGAAAGAACGGATTTTGGAAAGGACAGATTATGCAATCCATCAATCGCAGAGCGTTCCTGGCAAATTTTGTTGCTGCACTTGGTTTTACTGTTTGTTCATCCGGTCAGGTGGGCGGTGAACCGAACGCTGCTCCGGATTCTGACTCCACTGAAAAATCACATCGTCCTAACCGCATTGCCGTCTCCACTTATTCTTTCTGGCGTTTCAAAGATGGCTTGAAACTGCCGATAGAAACCTGCATTGATGAGGCGGCTGAGATGGGCTTCGATGGGGTAGAGATACTCCATATGCAAATGGAAAAAGAATCGAATGATTATCTTCAGGGTCTCAAACGCCGCGCTCTTATCAATGGCCTTGACCTGTGTGGTTTCTCCATACACCAGAGTTTTCTCTCGCCGGATAAAGAAAAAAGACAGCAGAACATCGACCACACAATCAAGTGTATTGAGATGGCCTACCAGCTCGGTATTCCCATAATACGCATTAACACCGGCAGATGGGGGACGACCGGGAGCTTTGATGAGTTGATGGCAAACCGCGGCATCGAGCCGGTGTTGCCAGGGTATACCGATGACGACGGCTTCAAGTGTGTCATTGATAGTATCCAGAAATGTCTGCCTGCTGCCGAGAAATGCGGCGTGATACTGGGGCTGGAGAACCACTGGGGTCTGGCCCGAACGCCCGAAGGTCTATTGAAGATTATAAATGCTGTCAATTCGCCCTGGCTGAGGGTGCTGCTGGATACCGGCAACTTCCTCGAAGACCCTTATGACAAAATTGAGCGGTGTGCGGGTTATGCTGTGTTTATGCACGCCAAGACCTATTTTGGAGGCGGTTTATGGTACACGCTTGATTTGGATTACCCCCGCATCGCCCAGATTATGCAAAAGCACAACTTCCGCGGCTATTTGTCGCTGGAATACGAAGGAAACGAAGACTACAAGACCGCCATACCGAAAAGCCTGGCCCTGTTGCGAAGGGCCTTCGATTAGTGGTTTTTTATTGACAGTGAGGGTATAATTTATGGTATATTGGGGCTACGGACGAATATTTATAATGAGTGATGGCTGACAAACGCATTTTTGGAGATATTTCGATGTTAAACAGAAAGACTGTCGCGGCGGTTGTGGTGGTAGCATTTTTTCTGGCAGGCGCTACTTTTGCCCAGACGCTCGAGGATAACTGGAACGACTTTTTGCATTATATAAAGATTGGCCGATTCGATTTGGCCAAAGGGTTCGGCCAGGCCGTTCTCCAGAGCAACCCCGACTCCGCAAAGCTGCTTGCGCTAAGCAAGGCAAATCCGCAGGGCTATGAGATTTTACAGAGGGTCAACGAATCCGCACCCGACCCTGAACTGGCGGAGATTACCCGAAAAATTCTGGGCATTGTCGAGCAGGGCAGATTCACCCGCCGGGCCGACCCGAGGATTATCGTCGAGGAGATAAGGCGGCTGAGCACCACGGAACGCGGTCGGCTCACCGCTGTCAAGCGGCTCCAGAACGCCGGCGAGTATGCAATACCGTTTATGTTAGATGTGATAGCCGATAGCTCCCGTGAGGATGAGCTGCCGTATATTGTGTGGGCGCTGCCGCAAATCGGTAAGGATGCGATAAGACCTCTCGTGTCCGCTCTGCAGACCGAAAATGTGGCGGTTAAGGCCGAGATAGTAAAGGCGCTCGGCAAGATTGGCTATCCGCAGTCGCAGCCCTTTTTGAGGTATATTATCGAAAAAGATAAGTCGGTTGAGGTTCGCGAGCTGGCCGCTAAGAGCTTTATGCAAATCAACCCAGCCGAAGCGAAGATTCCTGCTGCGCAATTGTTCTACCAGCTTGCCGAGAAATATTACTACCACGCGAAATCTCTGGCTCCGGCGGAGGATGCTAATTTTGCCAATATATGGTTTTGGGACCCCAACGGCCAGAAGCTGGTCTATGAAGAAGTGGACAGAAGCTACTTTAATGAGCTTATGGCGATGCAGACCTGCGAATGGTCTCTGAGGGCCGACCCGAGTTTCGGCCAGGCCATTGGGCTGTGGCTGGCGGCGTTCTTCAAAGCGGAGTCAGCGGGTCTGAAAATGCCCGCTTATTTCGGTGACCGCCACGCGGACGCTCTTGTCTATGCCACCACGGCAGGGGTTGAATATCTCTATCAGGCGCTTGCGCGAGCCGTCAAGGATAAGGATGCTTACGTGGCGCTTGGTGTTGTCGAGGCGTTGGCCACGACCGCAGGTGAAAAATCATTGCTTGACCAAATCGGCCCGGACCAGCCGCTCATCCAGGCACTGTCGTTCGAGGATAAATTGGTAAGATACAGCACGGCGATAGCAATAGCTTCAGCCGGGCCCACAGAAAGTTTTGCCGGAAGCAGATTGGTTGTTAAGAATTTGGCTGAAGCCCTCCGCGAGAATCCATCCGCCGGCGGGCAGGGTGAAGGTGCGGGTGCTTGGACCGAACAGATAGCCAACACTTATGCCCTCCGCGCGGCCAAAGTTATGCTCAAGCTGGCTCAGACCAGAAATCGCGTTATTGATTTATCTCCGGCGCTGAACATCCTTATAAATGCGACAAATGATAAGCGGATGGAAATCCGGACGCTTGCCGGCCAGATTCTGGCGCATCTGGAAAGTCCCGATGCCCAGCGGGCGATTGCGGCAATGGCGCTAAATAGCGACAATAGTCTTGAGGTGCGGATATTGGCGTTTGAGTCGCTCGCTACCTCGGCGAAGTCAAATGCAAATATGCTCATTGACCAGATGGTCGATGGCATCTACGAGCTTATCAAATCCGACGCCACCGACCCTGCACTTCGCAGCGCTGCCGCTGCCGCTTTCGGCGCACTGAATTTACCCAGCCAGAAGGTCAAAGACCTCATCCTCGACCAGGCGAAAAGTTAGAGGGACACAGATTAACACAGATTTACACGGATTAAACGAATTAAAATAGCCACAGAGGGAATAGTTAATTGGTTAATTGTGGATAAGGGTATCAGGGGAGCAGCGTATCAGGTAGCAGGACATCAGGTTATCAGGATAACAGGTTATCAAAAAATCAGGTTATTCGCGACTTCGTGCCTTGGTGGCAAAAAATAAAAATCCGCCTCAAGTGGAAAGAAGTTCGTGCATTTTAAGTTATGTGCAATTTCGGCTTTGGTTTATAGGTGAAAAAAATATGGAAGAATTTGTTAATACTCTCATAACGCGAGGCAAAGAGTTACTTGTTCAGCCCTACCAGAGAGTTGAATTTACTAGAAACAATGAGGCCGATGATTTACTTAATGACATTAGAAACTATCCTCATGCTTTTGTATTAGGATGTGTAATGGACAGACAGATTAAGGCAGAGCGAGCTTGGTTAATCCCTTACGAAATTTCAAGGGAAATAGGAAGTTTTGAATTTTTAACACTTCGTTTATTAGATTTAGATAAAATTAGAGAAATTTTCGTAGCAAGAAGTTTACATAGATTTAATGATATTATGGCTAAAAATTTTTATTGGGTCGTCCAAAAAATCCATGAAAAATATAACGATGATGCTACAAATATTTGGAGGGATACGCCTAAAAGTGCAGGAGTTGTTCGTCGATTTCTACAATTTAAGGGAGTAGGAATTAAAATAGCTTCGATGGCTGCAAATATTTTGGCAAGAGATTTTAAGATCCCAATGACTGATAAGTTGTGCATAGATGTCTCTCCAGATATTCAAGTTAAAAGGGTTTTTATTCGGTTAGGCTTGATAGATAACGATGCTACAAATGATGAACTTATTTATTGCGCAAGGGAGTTGTATCCAGAATATCCGGGTATCTTTGATTTCTCAGCGTGGGAAATTGGAAGGAATTGGTGTAGACCTAAAGAACAAAGTTGCGAAAAATGCTATTTAGGATCTTATTGTCCAAAGGTTGGAGCGAGTCGAAACAGCAGATAACACAGAATAAAAGGTTTGTCCACCAGAGGCAGAGTCGCCCAAACTCCGACAAATCGAAGCTTATTTTATGCTGGTAACGTTACAAAAGGGAGTTTCTAAGAACTGGGTTCTTAAAAATCACTTTAGAATTGTTAGGTAAATTTTGCCTTGAGTGCCCGTTGATGAAGACGGGCGTTTTTGTTATTATACGCTGTCTGATAGACCAACGACTATCGACTAACGCTATTTGAAAGGATTTCAAAATGGCTATAAACAAGGAAAAAGTAACCGGCTGTTTAGAGGAGTGCAAGAAGCATCTGACCACGGAGCTGCTGCCGTTCTGGCTAAACCGCTGCAAGGATGACAAATACGGCGGATTTATAACGCATTTTGATAAAGACGGCAAAGACGCCGGCACCGATGAGAAATCGCTTATCTCACAGACTCGCACAGTTTATTCGATGTCCGCAGCGCATCGGGCCGGCTATGGCGGCGGCAAATGCGCGGAGTTTGCCCGGCACGGTGTCGATTTTCTTATTAACAAAATGTGGGACAATCAATATGGCGGCTTTTACTGGATGTTAGACCGTCAAGGCAATGTTACTATCAACAAGAAGATTCTTTATGGACTTAGCTTTGCAATGTACTCGCTTAGCGAATATACAATGGCAACGGGAGATGCACGCGGTCTGGAATATGCTGGCAAAGTATTCAACCTTGTTAAAAAGCATTGTGCCGACACGATGTATGGCGGATACTTTGAGATGTTCGAGCGAAACTGGGACCTGTGCGGGCCGGGCAGTAAAGGCGGCGACAGAAAAACGCTCGATGCTCATATGCACCTGATGGAGGCGTTTACCAACCTCTATGAAGCCAGCCGACAGAGTATCCACCGCAGAACGCTGATAGAAGATATTGAGATTCTAATAAAGAGGATTCTGCATAAAAGATATGGCACGGGCATACCGCAGTTCTGGGCTGACTGGAAGATTGCTCCGCAGATAAAGTTCGACATTATATGGGGCTGGGACCGCTTTGCGGAGGGCGGGAAAAAGCCGCACGCAGAAGACAATACCTCAGCGGGCCACAATGTTGAGTTTGCCTGGCTGCTCGCTCACGCGACCGATATCCTCGGCGAGGGTTCTTTTGAGCAATATAAAAAAGTAATAAAAAAGTCGATGGACCACAGGTTGAAAAACGGCATTGATTGGGAATACAGCGGGGTCTATGTTGAAGGGCCGCATGCAGGCGGTGTTTATGATATGGAAAAAGAGTTCTGGCAGCAGGCGGAGGTTATGATTGGAATGCTCGAGGCGTGCCTGCGTTTCGGGCCAAAATACTTTCCTGCATACGAAAACGTGCACCGTTTTGTTTTCGACAAAATGATAAATCATCCGGTAGGGGAGTGGTGGCCGCTGATGACCAGAGAAGGCAAACCTATCTGGACGCACATGAGCCATTCGTGGAAAGTCAATTATCATACCATCTGCTGTATGGTAGAGTGCATAAAGCGGCTCGAAAAGCTGCTTGCAAAAAGCGAAAGGTAGCCACGTATGGACTACAACGGCAAGTATAAGGTCTTTAATCCTGAGCGAATCAAGACATATCCGATAAGTACTCGCACCAATAAGGTGACAATTGAAGACCTTATGCGGTCTGAAGATGTCTTCAAGCTTTCTATTGACCTGCCTGATGAAATCTGCGGTGACATTGACGTAGTTGCCGAAGCCGTTGTCTGTGCTCGAAGTGCTGGCAAGCCCGTTATTTTGTTTACCGGTGCACATTTGATAAAAAACGGCCTGGGGCCTCTGCTCGTTGACCTTGTAAACCGGGGTCTTGTAACTCTCGTTGCCGGTAACGGCTCAACAGCTATTCATGATTTTGAGCTGGCACTGGTAGGCCAGACCAGCGAATATGTCCCCGGCTCGCTCGGCAGGGGGCATTTCGGAATGGCCTACGAATTCGCATATATCAATTGTGCTATATCTTTTGGCAACCAGCGTAAGCTCGGTTTCGGCGAGTCGCTCGGCAAAATGATATGTGACGAAGATTTCCGCAGCCGGGTTTTTGCAGCGGTTGCGAAAGATGATTCGCCGCGCGAGTTCCTGCACCCTGAGGTTAGTGTCCTGGCGGCCTGCTACAAGAACGATATTCCCTTTACCGTTCACGTCGGAGTTGGCACGGACGTAACCGACCAGCATCCATCCTTCGATGGCCAGGCAAAAGGCGGCTGCTCCGGCAGAGATTTTCTGATATATACAAACGAGATAACCAAACTGACGAACGGCGGCGTGGTGTTGAATGTTGGAAGTGCTGTTACCGGCCCGGAGGTTCTTCTTAAGGCCGTCTCAATGGCTGCCAACACGGGCCGCCCTGCAAAAGGAATTATTACTGCCGACTTTGACCTGCGCGACTATGACCCCGGCCAGATGACTGACGAGTCATCCGAGGGTTATTACTTCCGCGACCAGAAGAGCATCGTGACACGAATTCCGCAGGCCTTTGCCGGCAGAGGTTTCTACATAAAAGGCAACCTGAAACAAACGGTTCCATTGCTGTATAAAAAGATTATGGACAAGTTGTAACCAGAAAGTATAGAGCGATGAAGGAAGAACGTATCAGGGAAATCCTGGCTCGAATCAAAGAGGTCAAGATAGCGGTCTATGGCGACTTTTGTGTTGATGCCTACTGGCTGCTTGACCCATGTGGGTCAGAGCAGTCTGCCGAAACCGGCCTGCAGGGCCGGGCGGTCAGCAAACACTATTATTCTCTCGGCGGCGCGTCGAACGTCGTTGCCAATCTTGCCGCTCTTGAGCCGGCGGCCATACAGGTCATAGGCGTTATCGGGGATGACATCTTCGGCAGAGAGCTGACACGCCAGCTTCGCGAACTACGAGTTGATACGACATATCTGGCAGTTCAGAAGAAAAATTTTGACACCGTGACATTCGGCAAGCCATATCTTGAGGGTAACGAACAGCCGCGAATCGATTTCGGTTTTTTCAATAAACGAACTGAAGAGACCGACCGGGTTTTGCTGAAAGGCATCTGCGATGCCCTTGAGACTGCGGATGCTTTGATTTTCAACCAGCAGGTCCCCGGCAGCATCACGAACGAATCTTTCATCGAGCAGGCCAATGCGCTTTTCCAGCAGTTTTCCGGGAAAGTAATTTTGCTCGATTCGAGGCACTATGGCCGCAAATTCAAACACATTTACCGCAAGACAAATGAGCTGGAAGCGGCCCGGCTGAACGATGTTGATGTCAAATCAGACGATATTCTTACCTCGGCGGATGTGAAAAAGTATGCCGAGAATCTCTATCGACAATTCAACAGGCCGGTATTTCTGACGCGGGGTCAGCGAGGTATAATAGCTGCCGACTCGGAAGGCATTTATGAGATACCCGGCATCCAATTACTCAAAAAGCTCGACCCCGTCGGAGCCGGTGACACCGTAACAAGCGCACTGGCTTTGTGTCTGGGTGCGGGAATAGCTCCTGATGAGGCGGCGGAATTTGCCAACTTTGCCGCCAGCGTGACAGTTCAGAAATTATTTCAGACCGGCACCGCCTCCGGTGTGGAAATCCTGGAGGTCGGCAGGGACGCCGACTATATCTACCAGCCGGAACTGGCTGAGGACCGCCGCAGGGCCCGCTATCTCGATGAGATGGAAATAGAAATTTGCTATCCCGCCGAGGGCGGACCCGTCTTTGGCAGGATAAGACACGCTGTATTTGATAACGATGGGACGATAAGCACCTTAAGACAGGGGTGGGAGCAAATAATGTCGCCGGTGATGATTAAAGCCATTCTCGGCGACAAATACAAAACCGCTGACGAGACAATCTACAATAAGGTCCGAAACCGTGTCCTCGATTACATAGATAAGTCCACCGGCATTCAGACGATTATCCAGATGGAGGCCCTTGTCGAAATGGTCAGGGAGTTCGGGGTTGTCTCGCCTGATAAGGTTCTCGACAAGCTCGGCTATAAGGAGATTTATAACGATGCCTTGATGGAGCTTGTCAATCAGCGAATTGCGAAGCTCAAGCGAGGGGAACTGGACATCAGCGACTACACAATCAAAGGTGTATTAAAATTCCTGCAGGCCCTCAAGGCACGGGGCATAAAACTTTATCTTGCAAGCGGCACAGACCACCAGGATGTTGTCGCTGAGGCGACAGCGCTTGGCTATGCACACTTTTTTGATGGCGGCATCTATGGTTCCCTCGGTCTGCCGAAGGCGGAGCTGCAAAATTCAAAGAAAGCGGTCATCGAAAGAATAATGAAAGAAAACAAACTCCAGGGTCCCGAACTTGCGGTCTTCGGTGACGGCCCTGTTGAGATGCGGGAGTCTCGAAAACGCGATGGAATCGCCGTCGGCATTGCGAGTGATGAGATTCGCAGACACGGTCTGAATGTCGAAAAGCGAACCCGGCTGGTAAAGGCCGGCGCCCACATTATCGTTCCCGATTACTCCCAGCAGGACAGGCTGCTCAAATTATTGTTACCCCAATAGTGTTCGTCGCACCTGCCTATGGTGGGTCGCTAATTGGCGATTTTCGATTTACGATTTGCAATTTGCACTTTACAATCAGCGGCGGAAACGATGGACTACGAATTCGCCAAAGGCGGATAAACTATGAACAACGAAATAAGACATCCGAGCATTACGAAGACATTTAAGGCACAATTGATTTGGTTGGCGGTGTTTCTGATGGCTATCCTGGTTAGCGATTCGGCAGTCTATGGCCGGTATTGTGCGCTCATAGGCCCTGCCTCACGGGTGCAGTTCCCAGGCGTGATACGGGAGGGTATGGACCCTAATACCGAGGGGGATATTGATTGCAGCAGCCCCGCGCATTGGGATGGTGATACTATGTATATGTTTTACTCTACGGGGCATCCGTTTCGCTCGTCAGGTCCTGACCTTTTTCACATGAGCCGACCTTCGCAACGTGTCAGCTTTGATAATGAAAAGGGCTGGACTATGGGCGGACGCTGGATTGAGTCAACGCACAAGGCAGATGACGGCAAGCTGTATATGTGGTATCACAATGAGCCGCCGTTATCTGACAGAACGGCGCCGCGAATTGGCGAGATGGTCTCAAGAGATAATGGTCTTGCCTGGCGGGACCTGGGTATCGTCCTTGAAGCGCCGGCTGGTTCCAACAATATGGAGTCGGCCAACAAGTATTTTGTGGGCGGTAACGGCGATTTCTTTGTGATTGCGGACAACAAAAAAGAGTACCTGTACTTTTTCATAAGCACCTATCACAAGGACAGAACCGAACAGGGCGTGGCTGTGGCACGTATGCGGTATAAAGACCGTGATGCTCCGAAGGGCAAGGTCTTCAAGTGGTATAAAGGGGTGTGGAATGAGCCGGGCATTGAGGGGCATGTGACGCCGATTTTTCCTGTTGCCATTGATTGGCACCGCCCGGATGCCGATGCCTTCTGGGGTCCTTCGGTTCACTGGAATACTTACTTGAATGCGTGGGTGATGCTGCTCAACCGCACCAAAGATAAGGATTGGACGCAGGAAGGAATTTATGTGAGCTTTAACGCCAACCTTGCCGACCCGAATGGCTGGACACAGCCGGTAAAGATTCTGGACGCCAACGAACTTGAGAAATCAAAATGGTATCCGCAGGTGGTAGGGCTGGATACAGTGAAGCGCGAAACAGATAAACTGGCTGGAAGAAATGCACGGCTTTTCGTGGCGGGAGTCTCAAAATGGGAAATCGTTTTCTATTTTCTGACCCCGCGAGAGAAACAGTAGGTTGATTTTTTATTTGAGGTGTTATGAGATTGAACTGGGCTAATCGGATTACGATTCTGCGGGTTCTGCTGATAGTTCCTTTTGTTAGTTGTATGCTGAAGATAAACGACCCTTCCATTGATAGCAGACTTGACACGGCCTTGCGTTATATTGCGATTGCGATTTTTGTATTTATGGTGATTAGCGATGCCCTCGATGGGTATTTTGCCCGCAGGAAAAAGCAGATTACCACACTCGGCGCGTTCCTTGACCCGCTTGCAGACAAACTGCTTATGACCTGTGCGTGTCTGTTGCTATCCTCACAGCGAGGCCATGTCGGCGATGTTCTGCTGCCGTCAACAGTGGTCGTTTTAATAATCGGCAAAGACCTGTTTTTGCTCATCGGTTTTGTAATTATTTATCTGATTACCTCGCAGATTCGTATCGCTCCGGTCTTTATCGGCAAACTTGCCACCGTGCTGCAGCTTTCGATGGTTGGTGGAATTTTGATTGCTCCGGAGGTTTCGCGTGTTTTGCCCGGCTGGATTTGGTTCCTGCGGGTTCTTTGGTGGTCTGCTGCGGGAACTGCTATTCTGGCGACACTTATTTACATCCGGCACGGAAGCCGCTATATTGAAGAATACGAATCGCTGAAAGTCAAAACTTAAAATTTAAAATTGAAAACTAAGGAACGGCTGTGCAGTTTAGCGAAATACCGGAAATTCTCGAAGAGCTTCGGCAGGGAAAAATGATTGTCCTTGTTGATGCTGAAGACCGTGAGAACGAGGGGGACCTGGTCTGCGCAGCCGAGAAGGTAACGCCGCAGATTATCAACTTTATGAGCAAGTTTGGCCGCGGCCTCATTTGTCTGCCTCTGACTGCCCAGAAGTGTGATTCGCTTGGTCTTTATCCGCAAACGATTGAGAATACCGCGCGCTTCGGAACGGCGTTCACGGTTAGTATTGACGCAGCCGAAGGCGTAACTACCGGTATCAGTGCTGCTGACAGGGCAAAGACAGTTCAGACTGCAATTGCAGACAATGCCAGGCCCGCCGACCTGGTTCGCCCAGGACATATATTTCCACTGCGTGCTCGTGACGGTGGGGTTCTGGTTCGTGCAGGACAGACCGAAGGTGCGGCGGATTTGATGCGGCTGGCCGGTCTAAAGATAGCCGGGGTCATCTGTGAAATTATGAGCGAAGATGGCTCAATGGCGAGAGTGCCCGAACTATTGGAGTTTTGCGAAAAGAACGACCTCAAGATTGTTTCAATCGCCAAGCTGATTGAATATCGTCTGCAGCGTGAGAGCCAGGTCAAACGTATCGAGAGCGTTAATCTGCCCACCGACTATGGCGAATTTAAGCTCATCGCATACGAGAGTATAACCTCGGCTGAGCCGCACCTGGCGTTATGCAAAGGCGACATTGGCCAGCTCGACCAGAATGGCCAGCCCGTAGAGCACTATGAGCCGGTGCTGGTCAGGGTGCATTCAGAATGTATGACCGGCGACCTGTTTCATTCGCAGCGATGTGAATGTGGTTATCAACTGATAACCGCAATGAAAATGATTGAAGAGGCCGGCGAAGGCGCTTTGATTTACCTGCGGCAGGAAGGGAGAGGCATCGGCCTGACAAATAAACTTCGCGCTTATAAACTCCAGGAGCAGGGCCTCGATACAGTCGAGGCAAACTTGAAGCTTGGTTTTATGCCTGATAGACGCGATTATGGAATTGGCGCTCAAATATGTCGGGATTTGGGGCTGCGGAAAATACGAATACTGACTAACAATCCCAAAAAGATAAGCCGCCTTGAGGTTTATGGCATAAAGATTGTCGAGCAGATACCGCTGATAGCAAAGCCGAGCGAACACAATATCGACTATTTACGAGCCAAAAAATACCGCCTCGGCCACATACTTGATGAGGATTTGTAGTCGGCATGAAGATGCATGCGTGAATGCGTATATGCGTTGAGTCGTTCACTCATTTACTCATTTACCTGCCTTCGGCCCGCCGAGAGCGGGCTGATAAAGTGTTAAAATGAAACAGCGATTAGGAGCAACGAATATAAAGATACTTGCAGGGGCGATTATTGCTGTTGCTGTCGTAATTGCCGTATTTGTTGTGGTGCGGCTTGATGTAATTGGCAAAAAGAGCAGCGGGCTGGGCAAAGAGTTTGTGTATGACATCGAGGGTCTGGCAAAGATTGACCCGAACCTGATTCTGTATGAAGAATTGGGCCAGCCGATTAGCACCGG
>Ga0315289_10012373_pt1 | contig 12027 bp, 11 predicted proteins | sample YL17G11_40_MG_FD_203452 | JGI IMG/M metagenome (GOLD analysis project Ga0315289, IMG submission 203452) | Sediment microbial communities from Yellowstone Lake, YNP, Wyoming, USA - YL17G11_40 | ecosystem: Environmental > Aquatic > Freshwater > Lake > Sediment | place: USA: Wyoming | collected...
TCCTGGTGACCATCCACAGGGACGGCTCCTGCTCGGTAGAGGACAACGGGCGGGGTATCCCCGTGGACATCATGCCCCAGCACGGCAAGTCCGCCCTGGAGGTCGTGATGACCATCCTCCATGCCGGCGGAAAGTTCGACAAGGCGACCTACCAGGTATCTGGCGGCCTCCACGGCGTGGGGGTGCACGTGGTGAACGCCCTCTCCTCAATCCTCTCGGTCCAGGTATACCGGAACGGGAACCGGTACACGATGGAGTTCGAGAGGGGCCTCTTGACAAAGGGCCTCCAGAAGCAGAAGGAAAGCCTCCAGGACCTGCGGGCCCGGTACGAGCGCCGGTACGGGCATCCCGAGCCGGCCTTTGATACCGGGATCACCGAACCGGCCGCATTTCTCGCCGCTGCACCGTTCTCCCTCACGGGGACGGTGGTCACGTTCCTCCCAGACCCCACCATCTTCGAGACGGTCATCTTCGATTACGAGGTCCTCTCCCACCGGCTCAGGGAGCTCGCCTTCCTGAACAGGGGGGTCACCTTCCGGATCCGCGACGAACGAACCGGCGACGGGGGGGAGACCTTCTGCTACCAGGGGGGCATCGCCGAGTATGTCTCCTTCCTCGTGGGGGACTCGGGGAAGGTCCACGAGGAGGTCATCTTCCTCACGGGAAAGGACGAGGAGCAGAGCGTCGAGGCCGAGATCGCCCTCCAGTACACCAGGGGGTTCTCGGAGACGGTGTACACGTACGTGAACAGCGTGAACACCCGCGAGGGAGGCACCCACCTGGAGGGGTTCCGCACCGCCATCACCCGCGCCATCAACGCGGCGGCGAAGCGGGCGAACCTCTTCAGGAACAGCGATTCCCCCCTCCGGGGCGAGGATGTCCGGGAGGGGCTCATCGCGGTCATCAGCCTGAAGATGGCCCACCCCCAGTTCGAGGGCCAGACGAAAATGCGCCTGGGCAACTCGGCGGTGCGGGGGATCGTGGACTCCCTCGTCTACAGCTGCCTCCTCGAGTACTTCGACGAGCACCCGAAGGTCATCGCCACGGTGGCGGAGAAGGGGCTCCTCGCCGCACGGGCCCGCGAGGCGGCCCGGAGCGCCCGGGACCTGGCACGGCGCAAGTCGTCCCTGGAGTCGGCGGGCCTCCCCGGGAAGCTCGCGGACTGCTCGGAACGGGAACCGGAGAAGAGCGAGCTCTTTATCGTTGAGGGTGACAGCGCCGGCGGCTCTGCCAAACAGGGAAGGGACCGGAAGTTCCAGGCCATCCTCCCGCTCAGGGGGAAGATCCTGAACGTGGAGAAGGCGACCGAGGAGAAGATGCTGAAGAACGCCGAGATCCAGACCCTCATCTCTGCGATCGGCACCGGTATCATGGAGGATTTCAATCCCGAGAAGTGCCGGTACCACAGCATCGTCCTTATGACGGATGCCGACGTGGATGGCGCCCACATCCGCACCCTGCTCCTCACCTTCTTCTTCAACGAGATGCGGGCGCTCATCGAACGGGGCTATGTTTACATCGCCCAGCCGCCCCTGTTCCGGATCGCGAAAGGGAAGCAGGAGCGATATGCCTACCGCGAGGACGAGATGAAGAAGGCTCAGGCCGAGATGGGGGAGAAGGGGGTCACCATCCAGCGGTACAAGGGACTTGGCGAGATGAACGCCATCCAGCTCTGGTCGACGACCATGGACCCCGCACACCGGACCCTGAAGCAGGTGACCATCGACGACGCCGCCTACGCTGCGGAGATCTTCTACAAGCTGATGGGCCAGGACGTGGACGCCCGCCGCGACTTCATCCGCCGGCACGCGAAGGAGGTGACGAACCTTGATATCTGACCGCCGGGTGAAGGTGAAGATCGAGGACGAGATGCGGGTCTCGTACATCGACTACGCGATGTCCGTGATCATCGGGAGGGCGATCCCCGACGTCCGCGACGGCCTCAAGCCCGTCCACCGGCGCACCCTCTTCGCGATGTGGGAGATGGGCAACACGAGCGACAAGCCCTACAAGAAGTCGGCCCGTGTTGTCGGGGACGTGATGGGCAAGTACCACCCCCACGGGGATACCGCCATCTACGATACCCTCGTGAAGATGGCCCAGGACTTCGCCTACCGGACACCCCTCGTCGACGGCCAGGGGAACTTCGGCTCCATCGATGGGGATGCAGCCGCCGCCATGCGGTACACCGAGGTCCGCCTCACCCGTGCCGCCGAGGAGCTCCTGAAGGACCTGGAGAAGGAGACGGTGCCGTTCGCCCCGAACTTCGACGAGTCCCTCAAGGAGCCGCTCGTGCTCCCGGCGAAGATCCCGAACCTCCTCGTGAACGGCACAAGCGGCATCGCCGTCGGGATGGCGACGAACATGCTCCCCCACAACCTCGGGGAGGCATGCAGGGCGGTCACCGCGTACATGGACAACCCGACGATAACGGTCGAGGAACTCCTCCCTATCCTCCCGGCACCCGACTTCCCCACAGGCGGGATCATCATGGGAACATCGGGGATCCGCGAGGCGTACCAGACGGGCCGGGGGAAGTGCGTGGTCCGCGGCGTCGCCGAGATAACGGACGAGGAGAAGACCCCGACCATCCTGATCACCGAGGTCCCCTTCCAGGTGAACAAGGCCCGCCTCGTGGAGGAGATTGCAAACCTCGTCAAGGAGAAGAAGATCGAGGGGATCTCGGACGTCAGGGACGAATCTGACAAGGAGGGGATCCGGGTCGTCATCGAGCTCCGGAAGGGCTCGATGCCCGCGGTGGTCTTAAACCAGCTCTACAAGCACACGCCCCTCGAGACGAGCTACGGGATCATCCACTATGCCATCGTGGACGGCCAGCCGAAGGTCCTCTCCCTCACCGACCTCCTCCGGGAGTTCGTGCTCCACCGGATGTCAATGGTCCGGAAGCGGACCCAGTTCGACCTGAAGAAGATCGAGGAACGGGTCCACATCCTGGATGGTCTCCTCCTCGCCCTCGCCACCATCGACGCGGTCATCGCGACCATCCGCGCAGCAGAGTCTGCGGAGAAGGCGAAGCTCGACCTGACGGCCCGGTTCGCACTGGACGCGGTGCAGGCCGATGCGATCCTGAAGATGCAGCTCCGCACCCTGGCCGGCCTCGAGCGGAAGAAGATACAGGACGAGCATGACGAGGGACAGAAAGAGATCCTCAGGCTGAATGAGATTCTCTCTGACGATGCCCACATCAAGGCCGAGATCCGGACGGAGATGGAGGAGATGGCCGCGAAGTTCGGGAACGACCGCCGGACCCGGATCGCGAGCGAGGTCCTGGATATCACCAAGGAGGACCTCATCGAGAACCGGCCCATGCTCGTCTCCCTCACGGGGGAGAACTACATCAAGCGCATGGCCCTCGAGACCTACCGGAAGCAGCACCGGGGCGGCCGGGGCATCATGGGTATGGCCATGAAGGAGGAGGACATGGTGGAGGATGCGTTCGTCGCGAACATGCTGGACTACCTCCTCTGCTTCACGAACCTGGGCCGGGTCTACTGGCTGAAGGTATACGATATCCCCGAGGCCATCCGGACGGCGAAGGGGAAGCCCATCGTGAACCTGCTCAACCTCCAGGACGAGAAGGTGACGAACGTGATCCCGGTCAGGCAGTTCGGGGAGGACCACTTCCTGATCTTTGGCACAAAGAGGGGAAAGGTGGTGAAGATCCCCATCACGGAGTTCTCCCGTCCCCGCCCATCCGGCCTGAATGCCTTCACCCTCAGGGAGGGTGACGAGCTCGTGGACGTGAAGATGACGGATGGCAACCGCGACCTGATCCTCACCACCCGGAAGGGGCGGTCGCTCCGGATCACCGAGAAGACCATCCCCATGCGCCACCGGAACGCCATGGGAGTGATCGGGATCCGGATCCGGCTGAGCGATGTCCTCCAGAGCCTCACGGTCGTGGAACACGACCACCTGCTCACCATCACCGACTCGGGGCATGGAAAAAGGACCGAGTTCGACGAGTTCCGGGGCCACGGGAGGGGGACCATGGGGGTCATCAACATCCGGATGGACTACGAGCACGGGGTGGTTGCCGCGAGGTCCGTCTCGCCCGGGGATGAGGTCATCGTGATGTCCTCCGGCGGGAACGTGATGCGGACCCGGGTGGACGAGGTCTCCATCCAGAAGAGGAACACCCGGGGGGTCCGGATCATGAACCTGGAGGAAGGAGACCGGATCGTGGGCGTCGCCGTCGTCAGGCCCGAGGCGAACGGCGAGAACGGGACTCCTCCCCCGCCTCCCAACCCATCCACCTGACGAGCAAGAAAGAACCTTCTTATATGAAGGAAACATCCCGTTTTTGAGGAGCTCTTGGATGTACCGAACCGTTATCGCCGTCGATACCCGGGGTGAGGGGGATGTCGTGAACATCACCGAGGAGGTGGCGAAGTCCGTGAAGGAGAGCCGGGTCCAGGAGGGGCTCGTGAACCTCTTTGTCACCGGTTCAACCGCGGCCCTGACCACGATCGAGTACGAGCCGGGGGTGCTCTCGGACCTGAAACGGTCCCTCTCGATCCTCGCCCCCCAGGACATCCCCTATGCCCACGACGGGAAGTGGGGGGACGGGAACGGGAGATCCCATGTGAAGGCGGCGATCATCGGCCCGTCCCTCACCATCCCCGTCGACAAGGGGATGCTCGACTGCGGTACCTGGCAGCAGGTCGTCCTCCTGGAACTTGATACGCGCCCCAGCAGGCACCGCACTATCACCTGTACGATCATGGGCGAGCAGGTGACGGAAAAGAACAAGAAGGGATGAATGTAAAATTGAACAGGGCCTGAAACGGGCCCTTTCATCCTTTTGGGAAGAGGGAGTCCTCGTTAATCCAGAGGCACGGTCTCCAGCTGCGAGACCAGCTCCCAGATACGGGTCCGTGCGTGCACCGGCATATTGGGATCATTGGACACCTCGTCGATCTTGGAGATCGCGGTCGCCGCGCGGAGGCCGATGGGCTTCCCGCTGTCCATGAGGACCGCCCTCGTCTCATCGGCGACACGCCGGATATTCCTGGGTATGGTGCCGTCCTCCATGATCTGCTGGAGATTCTGGATGCACGCGCGGATGGTATCGTCTGGTCTTGCCATGGTACTCCCTTCATTAATCATCATATCACTACATATATAATTTGATGAACGGAGTGACGGGGATGGGAGAGAAGAGTCCCGACGATATCATGGCCGAGTACCTCCTGAAGGGAGGAAAGATGCTCTCGAAGGCCTGCCGTGCCTGCGGGTCGCCCCTCTTCGAGGTGAAGGGCGAGACCCTCTGCGTTGTCTGCAGGGAGAAGGGGAAGGAGACAGGAATGGGGGCACAGGCACAAAAGACACCACCGGCACAAGCCACTCCCGAAGCGAAGCCCCAGGTTGTGACAGGCGGGGATGCCGACCTGGCAAAGGAGCTCCAGGCGACCATCGCGGTGCTCTCCAGGCGTGCCCGTGAGGAGGGAGACCCCGAACGGTGCCTGGCCCTCATGGAGGCCGCGAAGAAGGGGGCAGAAGCTCTCGCCCTTCTTCAGCGATAGGGCTGCCTCGAGATCGCAAGTATCTGGCGGGCGGTCTTCTCCCCGATACCCTTTACCGCCTTGAGAGCCTCCTCGTCGGCATCGAGTACGGCTTTCACGGAGCCGAAGTGCGAGAGGAGCAGCCGGGCGTTCCGCAGCCCCACTGACGGGAATGCCGCGATGATGTACTCCTGCTGCTCCTTCATCGAGCGGTAGGACTTGTAGGGGTGGACCTTCCGCTCGCCCCGATCACCCTCTTCCCGCCGCGCAAGGGTGAGGATCATCTGGGCTGTCTCGAGCTCGTCCTTTGTGAAGAAGATGGCTACCCCGAGGTCCACCGCGATCGCAGCAAGGGCGCCCCGTATCGCAGCCGGGTTGACATCCCGTGCCGTGTAGATATCACCGCCCTCGATGATGAGGACGGGACGGCTCGATCCGGAGGCAAGATCACGGACCTGCCCGAAGAGATCCCGCTCCACCAGGGTGTCGACAAAGTCCCTCGCGGTCTTCCGCTCCACGAGGACCCTGTCCCCGACGAGGTAGTCGCCCTGCTCCAGGCGACGGACCTGGAGCCGGGCGCCGAGCTCCGAGAGGTGCTCAACAACCCGGGACGAGGTCTCACGGTCATCGGCGGCGATCTCCGGGCCTTCAGCGATGAAGGCATCGATCGCCGTCTGCCCCGCGGGTTTGGGAGAGACCTGTGGAGCGGGCTCGGAAGGGGGCTGGGTCGGGGGGCGGCCCTGAAGGTTCCTCATCCCGGCCACCATGGCCCGTTCCCTCGTCTGGCTCACGTAGCGGTATGCCTCGTCAGACGTCCCCTTGGTGACGAATACGACGATCTTCCCTGCGCCGCTCCGTCCCGTCCTCCCCTTCCTCTGGATTGAGCGGATCTCCGAGGGGACCGCCTCGTAGAAGATGACCATGTCGGTGGAGGGGACATCGAGCCCCTCCTCGCCGACGGATGTCGCGATGAGGACCCTGAACTCACCTCTGCGGAACCGCTGGAGGGCCTCGATCTGCTTCTTCTGGGTGAGGCCCTTCTCGGCGTCCTTCGTCGCCTGCCCGACGAACCGCTCGGCCTGGATTCCAAGAGAGGTCAGGTGGTTCACGAGATTCTGCACGGTGTCGCGGTAGGTAGCAAAGACGATGATCCTGCTGTCGGGATGCTCGGCGAGCTGGGCCTGCACGAGCTTCCCGACGAGCTCGAGTTTCTGGTGGAGCTCTCCCTTCCAGAGGGATGCATCGGCGATGAGCTTCCGGAAGGCCGGGTCAGCACCGAGGCGCTGGCTCGCCTTGCTCCCGCCAGGTGCAACCCCCTCCTGGGCGAGCTTCTCCAAGTAATGCCGGAGGGCCTCGCTCCCCTGGGTCTCGGCAAGGGAGATGGCGTGGCGCAGCTTCATGATCTCGGCGTAGATGGATGCAGCCTGGTAGGCGGAGCGGTCCCCCCCCTGGATGCGCCGCTGGATCTGGACGTTCAGATCGGAAAGCGCGCGGATGGAGAGCTTCTGGGGCTTCGGTACCGTGAAGTGGAGCTTCTGGAGCTGGGCGAGGCGGGCCTCCACCAGCCGGTTGAGGGTGAGGAGAGCCTCTGACAGCTCCTTCGGGAGATCGACGGGGACGAACTGTATCTCCCGCTCGTGGACATAGGGCCTCACATCCTCGTCGCTCTCGACCCTCGTCTCGACATGGGCAATGGAGAGGTCTACGCAGACCTCCTGGACCTTCTCACGGTCCCCACCGGGCGAGGCGGTCATGGCAAGGATGAGGGGGTCTTTCGCGGTCTCCATGTAGCGGCGGGCGATGAAGACGTACGCGTAAGCCCCCACCGCCCGGTGGCACTCGTCCACCACGAGGAGGGAGACATCATGGAGCGTGTACCGGCCCGCGAGGAGGTCGTTCTTCACCGCCTGGGGCGTGGCGAAGCAGGCCCGGGATCCGGCCCATCCCGCCTTCCGGTCCCCGGGCGGGGTCTCGCCGGTGAACATGACAAAGGGGGTGGGATCCCCCTCCTTCCCTCCGGGGACCCGCAGAAGCTTCTCAAAGAACCTGAGGTGCTGTTCGACGAGGGGCTTCGTGGGGGCGAGGACAAGCACCCTCCCGCCCTTGTTGTAGATCCGCGAGGCTGCCACGATGAGGGCTATCGCGGTCTTCCCAAGGCCGGTGGGGAGGACCACCAGGGTATTCCCTTCGAGGGCATGGAGAGCGATGGTGAGCTGGTAGCGCCTCTCCTCCAGGCTGTCGGGATGGATGAGGGGATGGGTGATGTATTTCATGTACCCAGAGACGCAAAGGAGATGTTCCCGCTGATAAGGCCCCGAACGGCCGCGGCCAGGCTCTCCTTCTTCACCCTGACCTGGGCCATGCTGTCCCTCTCGCGGATGGTGACGGTCCCGTCCTCCATGGTCTGGTAATCGATGGTGATGGCAAAGGGGGTCCCGATCTCGTCCTGCCGCCGGTACCTCCGGCCGATGGCGCCGCTCTCGTCATACTCGGCGAAGATCCCCCCTGCCGTGAGGACGGTGGCAATCTCCCTTGCCACCCTGTCAAGGCCGTCGCGGCTCACCAGGGGGAAGACCCCCACCTGGACAGGTGCTACGGCGGCCGGGAGGTGGAGCACCCTGCGCACCTCGCCCTCCACCATGTCCTCGTCGTACGAGTGCTCGAGGACCGCGTAGCACATCCGGTCGATGCCATAGGAGGGCTCGATGACATGGGGGATCACCTCCTCGCCCCGGACCTCCACCTCCTCCTCCTTCACCTGGTACAGGGAGGAGGGGATGAAGACCTTCTCGCCGCCAACCCCGACCTCGACACCTTCGGGCCCTGGATCCGCTTTCACGAGGGCATCGGCAACCTCCTTTGCTCTGCCCCTGAACCTCGGCCCGAGCGCCTTCATGTCCGGGATGATTCGCCTCCTCTTCTCCATCCTGGGGGTCCCGAGCGGGAGGTAGGCGGTGAGGGCAACCCCGCTCTCGCTGGCATGGGCGCGGAGGTCATAGTCGGTCCGGTCGGCGATCCCGACGAGTTCCACCCACCCGAACCTCTTTGAGAGGAACTCCGCATCCCAGCAGTCGGTGGCATAGTGGGCCCGCTCGGTAGGGAGGTGCTGCCTGAACCGGAGCCTTGCGGGGTCCACGCCGACAGTGACCAGGATCTCGTGGGTGAGGGCGATGTAGTAAGCCACGTACTCGTTCGCAACGAGGCCTCTCTCCACGGCATCCCTCATGGTGACCTCGACCGGTTCTCCCTTCCCCTCCTGCTCACCGCACCCGAGGAGCGGGACGCAGTACTCCGCGTAGAGGCTGAACCTGGGATGCCTCTTCCCCTCGGGATGGACAAAGATCTCCGCCTCAGCCTGGGAGAACTCGCGGAGCCGGATCATCCCCTGCCTCGGGGAGATCTCGTTCCTATAGGACTTCCCCACCTGGACCGCACCGAAGGGGAGCTTGTCGCGGTAGAACCGGAGGAGCCTGGGGAAGTCGGTGAAGATCCCCTGCGCCGTCTCGGGACGGAGGTAGCCCTTCCGCTGGGAACCGGGGCCGATCTGGGTGTGAAACATCAGGTTGAAGTCAAAGACCCTGACATCCCCCAGCTCCCCCCCGCAGGCCGTGCAGGGGAGGGTCTTCAGAGTCTCGGCGAGGGTCTCTCCAGGCAGGGCGGCAGCGTTCCCGATGCCATGGGCGGCCGCAACATGGTCGGCCCTGAGGTACTCCTCGCAGTGGGGGCACTGGCACATCTTGTCAGAGAATCCCTTCACATGCCCTGATGCGACATAGATAGGTTCGACCCCGATGGTCGGGCACTCGATCTCGTAGAAGCCCTCGCGGATGACGTAGAAACCCCGCCAGGTATCCTCGATCCTCCGCTTCATCTGGGCGCCCAGGGGCCCGTAGTCGATGAAGCCTGCCACGCCGCCGTAGATCTCAGCAGAGGGCCAGATGAACCCCCTCCGCTTTGCAAGCTCCATCACCCTCTCGTAGATATCAGCAGGTTCTGCCAAGCTGGCACTCCTTCTCTCCTATACATTGACCACAAATTATAAAACCATACTTTCCCTACGTATGCGATAAAGGAAATTCTTAAATACGATAGCAGAGACTGTAGTGCGGTATTCAGCAGGAACCACGCATGGATGAAGACAAACGCAAGAAGCATCTCCTCGAACTTTTTGCAGCCATCACCAGCAAGACGAAGATCGTGGAGCCGATGAAGAAGATCCATGGATCTCTCCGGGACCGTGATGCAATAGAACGGGAGATCGCCCTTATCATGCGGGAGATCCTCGACAAGGGCTACTTCAAGACCAAGCTCACCCCGAGGCAGCTCGCGCGGCTCGTCATGGCCTTCTCCGATGGCAAGAACGATACCGAGATCGCAAGGTCCCTGGGGGACGAGAAGCTCTCGAAGACCGTGGCCCGGGCCCGGGTCAGGATGAAGCTCTTCCGGGACCTCGACTTCAAGATGCCTTTTGACCGCGAGAGGCTGGAGGAGCTTATCGAGTCCGGGAAGACCATGAAGGACGTGAGCGAGGAGCTCGGCATCTCCCCGTCTACCCTCCGGGAGTACCGCCACGTCCTCGAAGAGGTGGACGACCCCACCCTGGACCCCTACCTCCAGCGCATCCGTGACGTGATAGAGGACCGCGACCTCTCCGAGCAGATGACGAAGGGGCTTGCCCAGGACGGGCTCTCCGAGGCCATCGATATCACCGAGGCCGAGCTCATCGACGTCACCTGATCCCTTTCGCCCTCCCACACCTTTTTATCCATCGCCCCGATTCTCTAGTATGCGACTCACCTGGCTCGGCCATGCCTGCTTCCTCCTGGAAGGGAAGAGATCGGTGATCATCGATCCCTACGTCCCCGAAGGTCCCATCACCCGTGAACCGGATCTTGTCGCGGTCACCCATGGTCATGACGACCACCTCGGGGAGGCGGTCCGGCTCGCGAAGAAGACCATCGCCATCACCGAGATAGGGAAGTACCTCCGCGGGAAGGGCCTCACCGTGGAGACGATGAACATCGGCGGGACCATCGAGGTGGACGGGGTGGAGTTCACCATGACCCCCGCGGTCCACTCCTCGGGGCTCGGATCAGAAGGCCCGGGGTTCTATGGCGGATGTGCCTGCGGGTTTGTCGTCGGCATGGATGGGGTGCGCGTCTACCATGCCGGCGATACCGCGCTCTTCTCGGATATGAAACTCGTCGGGGAGCTCTACCAGCCGGATGTCGCCCTCCTCCCCATGGGCGGCCGGTTCACCATGGGGCCCCGGGAGGCGATGATGGCGGCAAACTTCATCGGGGCAAAGACGGTCGTCCCGATGCACTACAGCACCTGGCCCGCCATCCTCCAGGACCCGCTCGCCTTCAAACATGCAATCGAGCGGACCACAGACCTCAAGGTTGTCATTCTCTCCCCCGGAGAGGCGTACGAGGTTCCAAAGGGCTGATTGAAGCTGCTGTAACCCGGAGTGCGCCCTAAAAGCAGGTGCGGAGCCCGGGCTTCACCCGAACCAGTTCTTCTCCACGGGTGGGGGCCCCCTGGGAATGACCCAGCGCATCCCGCCGTGGTGGCCCCTGGCATCGCCCCTGTACCGGGGGATGATATGGAAGTGCAGGTGCATGACTGCCTGTCCCGCGTACCTCCCCACGTTCACCCCGATGTTGTACCCGTCGGGATGGTGGCGTTCATCGATCTGGCCCCTCATCTCCAGGATCAGGTCGAGGAGTGCCGAACGCTCTTCCTTCGTTGAATCAAAGAAGGACTGGTAGTGACGGAAGGGGATGACGAGCACGTGCCCTCTGCTCACCGGGAACCGGTCAGTCCTTGCATAGGCCAGGTCATTCCTGAGCAGGATATCCTTGAGAGCGGGGTTGCAGAAGGGGCAGCCCGGCTCGGTCTCGGGTATTGGGATCACCCCTGGTATCCACTATCAGGGCATCATCCCAGAAAAAGGTTGAGATCAGGGAGCGGGATGGTACCCGGCTATGGAGAATGCCCCACAGGGTAGCCTGAAGATCCACCCGGGCCGATCCCGCCCGCGCTCCCCCGCTTCAGAGCTGCTTGCCCTTGTTTGCCCTGCGGCTGCAGATATGGGAGTTGTAGCGGACCTTCGGGTTGAAGGTGTCGAACTCGGCCTTGCAGACCGGGCAGGTCTTATGGTAAATCCTGTGATAGGACTGCTTTTGCCTTTCAGAGAGCATGGTATCGCCTTTACCTCTTCTGCAGATATAGCGTCTGAAAGATGATGAAGGTGTGGGTCTTTCGTAACAGAGGGTTCACCAACCCCTGGAGCCCTCCCGTTTTTATAGGAGATCGATGGAAGATACTATCGGTGTAACCATGGCAGGCCTCACGCAGTACAGCGCGGTGAATCTCATTGAGAAGGCAGGGGTGGATGCAGCACAGGAGAACCGCATCCCTTCAGTTGAAGGGGGCGAGTATCAAGGAGGATCCTGATGCCAGAGAATTCACTTGAGCACCTGAAAGCCCTGATCGAGCG
>Ga0315289_10012375_pt1 | contig 12026 bp, 12 predicted proteins | sample YL17G11_40_MG_FD_203452 | JGI IMG/M metagenome (GOLD analysis project Ga0315289, IMG submission 203452) | Sediment microbial communities from Yellowstone Lake, YNP, Wyoming, USA - YL17G11_40 | ecosystem: Environmental > Aquatic > Freshwater > Lake > Sediment | place: USA: Wyoming | collected...
TCCTCACCACCGGTGAGCGGAAATTGCTTTCCGGTATCGACACGCCTGCCCGCATCCAGGATTACCTCAACACCGTCCCCTACAGCGAGGACGATTTCTACCGATGCCCGCTACGCGTCCTGCGCGAACGGAAGGCGCACTGCTTCGACGGGGCGCTATTTGCTACCATGGCGTTGCGCCTCCTGGGCTATCCACCACTGATCATGGAACTCATCCCGAACGAGCGCGACGACGATCATCTTCTGGCAATCTTCAAGAAATACGAGCACTGGGGCGCGGTGGCGCAATCCAATTTTACTGGCTTACGCTACCGCGAGCCTGTTTACCGCAGTCTGCGCGAACTGGTCATGTCTTACTTCGAGGATTTCTTCAACGCAGTGGGTGAAAAGACCCTGGTTGGTTATCGCACACCTGTAAACCTGAAGGTTTTCGATCATCTGGAATGGATGAGCAGCGACGTCGGTCTGGAGATGGTTGCCGATGGCATGGACTGGTATAAGATCATCCCCGTCATCACGGACGAAATGGCTGCCAATCTCGCAATTGCCGATAAACGTAGCCTGCAAGCCGGGCTGTTGGGTTCCAATCCAGATGGGCTGTTCAAAGTCCATTAAGGTGGCCAGGGCTACGATCAGTAGTAGCATGTTCGATGTTCAGCAAGAAACGCAAAAGGCCTGGGAGTGTTCCCGGCCTTTTTTCGTTCCATCAGGAAGATCAGGAATTCTCGAAATTCTTCACATCGGCTATTGCCTTCTTGACATTCACAAACGGCAAGACTACCAGACCGACGACAAAGAAGAAAATCAAGGACAGGATGGCTGGGCGCAGGCTTCCAAAGACTTGATTCACCAGGCCAAAGAGCAGTGGGCCGATCCAGGAAGTGCCGCGCTCGCTGATTTCGTAGAAGGAGTAGTATTCGGCCTGCTTGCCGGAGGGAATGATCTGGGCATACAAGCTGCGGCTAATGGCCTGCGAACCGCCCATTACGAAAGCGATGAACGCGCCCAGGATGAAGAATTCGAGCACCCGACTTTCACCCTTCAGACCAAAATAGGCATATATCACGACACCCGTCCAGATGACCAGGCTGACGACGATGGCACGTTTGGCGCCCACCCGGTTAGCGAGTTTGCCCCACAGCAGCGCACCGAAGAACGCCATGAATTGGATCATCAGGATGACAATGATCAACGTGGACTGGTCCATGCCCACTCCGCCGCGGATAAGCGGGGCGGCTGCGAAGGTGGACGAAACTGCAATCACCGTCTGGATGCCATCGTTGTAGAGGAAGTAGGCCAGTAGATATTTGAGCGTTTCGGGGAAATTCTTCATTTCCTTGACCGTACTCCACAACTGTTTGAAGCCTACTCTTGTGTACGTCTCGCCTTTTGGCAACTGTTTGATGGCATGGCGGGCCCGCAGGCGTGCCCAGGTGATGAACGAGAAAGACAGCCACCAAATTCCTGCCGAAGCCAGGTTGATGCGCACCGCCAGGTCTTTTGGTACGCCGAGCTTGTCACTCATCAAATAAAAGGCCAAGTTTAAGACGAGCAGCAACCCGTCGCCGAGGTAGCCCATCGCCCAACCAAAGGAGGAGACCCGGTCGCGCTGGTCTTCGCTGGCGATGTCGGGCAGATAAGAGTTGTAGAATACAATCGCCGCACCGAAGGCAAGGTTGGCGACAACGAACAACAGTCCACCCAGCCACCAGACCGGTGCGGTGGTGAAAAACATGAGGATGGTCGCGATGGCGCCGATGGTGGCGAACAATTGCATCATCTGCTTACGGCGGTGGGAATAGTCCGCAATCGCGCTCAGGATAGGCAGGAAGAGCACCTGCATCCCAACCGAGAAGGAGATGCAGTATGGGAAGAACGAATCCGGGGCGATTGGGATGCCCAAAAAGTGTGCCATGCCATCTTGACTCGCCTTTGCTGCATTTGCAGCCAACGAAGCCAGGTACGGCCCAAGGAATACTGTCCCTATGGTGGTGCTGAAGGCTGAGTTGGCCCAGTCGTACATTGCCCAGCCGAAAATCTCTTTCTTGTCATTGACCATTGGGCGTTCTGCTGCCACTGCCATAAGAATCTCCTTTGACAATAGTTTACTGTCGAAACCCCGTGTCGTGACGCAAGTTTCGTCTATTATACAGCCATTGACAAAACATGATGCCATGCTATGATAGGGGCGATTTCTTGTTGGCCCAAGCCATGCTACTCAGCATTTACAGAGGCTTCCACATGCACGAAAGTTCACTGACTGAAAACCTATTCGAACACGTACTCATCCACGCAAAGGAAGCCAATGCCCGGCGCGTAACGCGCGTCAAAGTTACCATAGGCGCGCTCTCTGATGCCACACCGGAATCCATCCAGTTTTACTTCAATTCGCTGTCACCTGGCACACTCGCCGAGGGCGCGGCGATGGAATTCGACCTCGCACCTGGAACAGCCCAATGCCCGGTCTGTGCGAAAGAATTCGAGATTGACGAGATCTACGCCGCCTGCCCGGATTGCGGCAATTTCCCGGTCAAGGTCACCTCCGGGAACCGCGTCTACCTCTCCAGCATCGATGTGGAGACCGACAAGGTGAAGCACGAGCATATCCACGAGTGACAAACACGAAGGACACCAAGGCTCACAGAGCTTTCTCTTTATGTTCCTTTGTGCCCTTCATATATCCTTTAGAGGTGCACCATGTGTCTTGGTATCCCCGGAAAAGTGATCGAACTCTACGAATCCAACGGCATGAAGATGGCAAAAGTGGATTTTGGGGGTGCAATTAAAGAAGCCTGCATGGAATATCTTCCTGAGATCAAGCTCGGCGACTACACCATCATCCATGTCGGCTTCGGCATCAGCATCCTCAACGAAGGCGAAGCTGCCGAGACGATGGAGATGTTGAAGCAGATCAGCGTGCTGGGGGAGGAGACATCCGGTGTCTGAAAGACACCGGGTGTCTTGGAATTAGCATGAAATACCTAGAAGAATACCGCGATCCGGCCCTGACCCGCAAGTTGCTGGCTGATATAAGCGTCCTCATCACCCGCCCATGGACGCTGATGGAAGTTTGCGGCGGGCAAACGCATTCCATCATCAAGAGCGGACTTGACCAGATGCTGCCACCGGAGATAATCCTCGTCCACGGCCCTGGCTGCCCGGTGTGTGTGACACCACTCGAATTGGTGGACAAGGCTATCGCCCTGGCCTCACGTCCGGACGTGATCTTTACTTCGTTTGGGGACATGTTACGCGTACCCGGCTCGGACCGGGATCTGTTCGCCGTTAAAGCAGCAGGAGGCGATGTCCGCATCCTTTACTCCCCGCTCGATGCCCTGAAGATCGCCAATGACAATCCGGATAAGACGGTCGTCTTCTTCGGCATCGGCTTCGAGACCACCGCCCCTGCCAATGCCATGACAGTTGTGCAGGCCAAGGCGCATGGCTTCCAGAACTTCGCCATGCTGGTCTCGCACGTGACTGTCCCGGCGGCGATTACGGCACTGTTGGAATCGCCGGACGTGAAGGTGGACGGCTTCCTGGCCGCCGGTCATGTCTGCACGGTGATGGGTTACTGGGAATACGAGCCTCTGGCCAAAAAGTACCGAGTCCCCATCATAGTGACCGGCTTCGAGCCGGTGGACATCCTGCACGGGCTTTTGGAATGCGTCAGGCTGCTGGAGGCAGGCAAGCCCGGGGTCGGGAACGCGTATGCCAGGTCGGTTACGAGAGAGGGTAACAAACCAGCGCAGGCCATCATCCAGCGCGTCTTCGAGACTTGCGACCGTCCCTGGCGCGGCATCGGTGTCATCCCGCAGTCAGGCTATCGTCTACGCCCGGAGTTCGCCTTCTACGATGCCGAGCTGCGCTTCCCGGAAATCCGGGCGATTGAAACCAAAGAGTCCAGCCTGTGCATCAGCGGGCTGGTGCTGCAGGGCATCAAGAAGCCGGTGGAGTGCCCGGCCTTCGGTAAGGAGTGCACCCTGCAGACGCCGCTCGGCGCAACCATGGTCTCGGCCGAGGGTACCTGCGCGGCGTATTACCGATATGGGAGATACGCACATCAATGATAGTCCGCGAAGAAGCGAAGTGCGCGAAGGGTTTCTTCGTATCCGCGAAGAATTCTTCGTGGTCTTACCCTTCAGGTACGATGTCGTCGCTTCGCGGTTTATTTACTATGTGCAACCATGATAGATAAACCCAACTTCCTCGGTTGGACATGTCCCCGGCAGCTGCAAAATTACCCGACCATCGTGATGGGGCATGGCGCGGGAGGCAGGATGATGTCCGATTTAATCAAGCACTTGTTTGCAGCAGCGTTGGGGAATGATCTGCTCGACCAAATGGGTGACTCTACTGCGATTGGCGAATGGCAGTTGGCTGATAGCAGATCGCAGATAGCAGATAGCAGCATGCCATCAGTCACAGGTCATAAACCATCGGCTATCAGCCATCAACAATTGGCTTTTACAACAGACTCTTATGTAGTCAGTCCTTTGTTCTTTCCCGGTGGTGACATTGGGGAACTGGCAATCAACGGCACGGTGAATGACCTTGCCATGCGCGGGGCAAAGCCGCTATTCCTTTCGGCTGGCTTTATTCTCGAAGAGGGCCTGCCCATGAAGACCCTGGGCCGGATCGTCAATTCGATGGCTGCCGCCTGCAAGCAAGCGAGCGTCATAATTGCTACCGGTGATACCAAAGTGGTGCAAAAGGGACACGGCGATGGGCTGTATATCAACATCTCTGGCATTGGTGTCATTCCCGTAGGGATAGACATCGCGCCGCAAGACGCCCGTCCCGGTGACGTGGTGCTGGTCAGCGGAACGATGGGCGACCACGGCATGGCGATCATGTCGGTGCGTGAGGGATTGCGATTCGAGACGACCATCCAGAGCGACACCGCGCCGTTGAATGGATTGGTGGATGCGATGATTGCCGCAGCGGGTGGACACGCGGCGGGCGGATATGAAGGCCCCCCCCTACAACCAATCCATTGTTTACGCGATGCCACGCGCGGCGGGCTGGCGGCGGTGTTGAACGAACTGGCAGAAGCATCGAAGGTTGGGATTGAATTCGATGAAAAGAAAGTGCCTATCCGCCCGGCGGTAAATGCTGCCTGTGAAATGCTGGGATTAGATCCATTTTACGTGGCAAACGAGGGGAAACTGGTAGCGATTGTGTCCGAAGAGACCGCCGAGCAGGTGTTGGCAGCCATGCACCAACATGAGTATGGAAAATACGCTGCCATCATTGGCCAAGTTGTGGAGGCGCATCCAGGCCTGGTAACGGCAAAGACGGCGATTGGGGGGATGCGCGTGGTGGATTTACCGGCGGGGGAATTACTGCCGAGGATTTGTTAATCCACCAACTCCTTCAACGCCAGCCATTCCCCCTTGAACGTTGAATGCGCCACGCTGTCAACTAACGCGCCAGCCTGCACCAGTCTTTCCACCGTCCTCTTCACCAGTTCGGGCGGCCAGCTGAAGAGACGAGTCACATCCCGCAATTGCGCCGCGCCGACCGAGCGGAAATATAACTTCATCATCTTTTGCCTGGCTTCAGCTTCAGCGATGAGGCGCGCCTTTTCGGGCAGTTCTGGCATGTAACGCGCCGTGATATCGTAGCGGTAGGCATATTTCCACGCGCCCACCTCGGCAATCCCCACCGGCATAATCTTGAAATCTTTCTGCAGATCTTCCAGCGCCCGGTTGAACTCCGACTCCTTCGCATTCATCAGCCGCGCCTCTTTGCGCAGGGAAATCGTATCCAGCGCGCCTTTGTCCAGCAAGGCCTCATATACCTGTTTGGCTGCCTGCGTCAGACGGCCTTCTTCATAGGCGACCAGGTAATCTTCCTCGGGCGAACCGTAGTTTTCCGAGAGGGCATAAAAATAAGGCGCAATCTCCAGCGAGATGAATGTAGCCTTGCGGCGCAGGATCTTGCCGTAATACCAGATTTTCTTGTCCAAAGCATCGTCCTTCCAGCGCCAGGTCACGTGGAAGGGATCGTCGTGCTCGCTGGAGACGGGGTAACTGCCGCCCACCGCTTCCCACAGCGAGGGCAGGTCCACGCCCTTGACCGGCCAGAAATAGATAAAGCCGCGTTCGTTGACGAAGTCCACTGCCCCGGCGGGAGAATTGATATGGTTCGCGGTGAGCAGGCGGAAGGTCCGCGCACGATGCGCTTTAAGTCTTTCCAGGTCGAGAGTCAACATGACACGATTCTACCAAAACCAGCGAGGCCTGATTCGTGTTACACTAAAATAGGAGCTAGTATGGACGCAGAGATCAAAGCCTTGAGCGATTCGCTCATCTACGAGATCCTCAACGCGGTGGGCCTACCCCAGACTGAACGCCTGCACCGGGCGATTGCCCCGCTGTTCCACAAAGCAACAGACAAGCTGGCAACCATCGGCGTGACCTTCGACCGGCTGGTGGTTGAAGCCGGCTTCCCCAAGGCGGCCGAGTGGGCGCTGACCAACTGGTGCACGGGAGTGAAGGTGCGCGGCGTGGAGCAGGTCCCGACCGAGGGGCCGCTGCTGGTTGTATCCAACCATCCAGGCACGTATGACGCCCTGGCGATCACCTCGCAGCTGAAACGGGAAGACATCCGAATCATCTCCAGCGATATTCCATTCCTAAAGAAATTGTCCCACACTCACTCGCACTTCATTTTCCTAAGCGACAACATCCACGACCGCATGACAGCCGCCCGGGCTGGAATCCGTCACTTGCAAAACGGTGGCGCGGTGTTGATCTACGGCTCCGGTCAGATTGACCCCGACCCGTCCGTTTCGGCGGAGGCGGTCAGGCATATTGACTTGTGGTCGCAGAGCATTGACTTGTTCCTGCGCCTCGTACCTGAAACGAGACTGCTTTTGACCATCGTCAGCCACGCAGTAACAGCCAAATGGGCGCGCAGTCCGATCACCTGGCTGCGGCGCAAGGGCCTGGACAAGCGCCGGTTGGCCGAATTTGGACAGGTTCTACAACAACTCTTCTTCCCTGGGAGCTTGTATCTATCGCCGCGCCTGGGATTTGCCCCGCCGGTCAGTGTGGCTGAACTGCACCACGAAAGCGGCTCTGAGCAGGTTCTACCGGCTATTATCCGGCGCGCAAAGGCATTGCTGGCAGAGCAAATGGCGTGGGCGGTTGCCCCTAAAGACGCGTAACTTTCTCCAACAACTGACGATAGTAGAGATAATTCTCCAGGGGGATATCTTCGCGCACGCGGCCATCCGCCAGGGGGATATAGCCTCCCTCCCTGAGCAACGGTGGCACCTTTTCCTCAACCTCCCTCCGGATCGCATCTTTCCCATCGCGCAGCACATCCAGGTCAATGCCGCCGATCAAGCGCAAGCCACGCCCAAATTCCATGCGCAGCGAACGGTAATCCATCGCTTCGGCGTTGGTCTCACAGGCCCACAGGCAATCGAAACTGTCTTCGAGCAGGGCTGGTATCAGAACCCTAGCGTTGGCGTAGGTGCGTAGGATGACCACGTCCACGCCACGCCGCCGCAAGACATCCAGGACGGGCTGGTAGCTGGGTAGCACCAGTTCCGCGTACATGCGTGGCGAGATCAACGGCCCATTATTGCCGCCAATCGGCTCGCTGAAAATGGCGGCATCAATCTCGACCTCTCGTAAGGTGCGCTCCGTCAGCGCGGCGACGAACTCGCCCTGGATTCGCATTAGCTCACGCACGAGGGCGGGATCATCGCGCGTCAACGCCATGACTTCATAAAAGCGACGCCAATCCTCCACGCCCATGGTTAGGAAAAAGCCTCGATGCAGACGCATCATTAGTACATGGCTGCGCCCTTTCCAGTTTGTCAGGCTCGCCTGCCAGTTTTCCGGCAGCCGGGAAGGATCATTTGGATCGAGCCGCCGCCGGAATGCTTTCAATTCAGCCAGGGTTGTCGGCCAACGTTTCGGCCAGGGATGCGGATCCACATCCAGCACAATTTCTTCGCGCATATCGCTAGCGAACAGCCTCGCCAGGGCAGAATCGGAGGTAAGTCCCTGTTCCCGCCAGACTTCGAGCACCTCCTCACGCAGACCTTCCTCGAAGTAAGGAACATTATCGGGCTTGCCAAAGCGCATCGTTTCCAGAAATCGTTGGCGGCTGTTCATGGGATGACAATCCTTTCGGTGAATAATGTCTATTGTATCCCAAGCACTGATATTCGGCCTTCGGGGACCTCAGCAAAGAAAACAAACAACTCGTCTGCTAGTCGGCTTTGTCAACCAGGATGGCGGTCCGCTCAGCTTGCAACTCGAAAGTCTGCTGGACGACTCTACCGTAATCCACCTGGTTGAGGATCCGGAGAAGACCCCCCAGACATGGAAAAACAAGTTGCCGACGAGAAACTGGCCGCGGTGGTTATCATCCCGGCTGGCTACAGCCAGGCAGCTCTTTCTGGAACCCTTCGGCAGGCTCAGGGCGGGATCCCCATCCGGCTGACCGTTTTCGTAGACGCCTCCACCGCCTTTGGCACAGCCATCGAGAGCGACATCCTGACCTCTGTCAACCAGCTTACGAACGCTGTCCGCACGGCGCAGATCGTATCGCAGGCGAGCGGGAATCCGGCGACCTTCGACTCCGCCCTGACGCAGGCGCTAGGAGCTTGGCAAAATCCTCCCATCCGCATAGCCTAGACGACCAGCGCGGCCATCGAGACAAAACCGCAAAGCGGCGTGGCGGCATTCGCTCACATATCACCGGGCATGATGTCACAATTTGCCATCGCCGGTCTAATAACCGCGGCAACGGTCATTGTCAACGAGCGAAAGACGCGCTGCATGCAACGGTTGTTGACAACAATCACATCCCGCTTACAAATCCTGCTCGGCCATTACTTGGCAATCGTGACGATGATTTTATGCTAGTTCATCATCCTGATCGTCTTCGGACAACTCATCCTGAAGCTGGATTACCTGTGCGCGGCTTGGGCGACCATTCTGGTCACGCTTGCCTCTGCGCTGTGCATCGGCGCGCAGGGTCTGCTCATCGGCATGCTGGCCATGTCGGAGGAACAGGCGATCATGTTCTCGCTCATCCCGATGTTCATCCTGGCCGGGCTGGGCGGTGCTTGGGTGCCTCTGGAAATCACCGGTCCGACGTTCAAGACCATCGGACACGTCTCGCCGGTCGCCTGGGCGATGGATGGGTTCGAGAACATCACCTTGCGCGGCCTGGGATTCAGTTCCGTGCTCGTACCCGCTGCTGCGCTGCTCGGTTACGCCGTGCTGTTTTTTATCCTAGCCACGTGGCGATTTCGCAGAAGTGAGGAAAGATAACCAAATGTAATGGGGCTGTCTAAAGAGAATATTAAGACAGCCCCATTCTTATTTATCAGCGAACCGGTTCAAAGTCCGGAACGCTATCCCTTTAAGAGGAACGCCCCCACCGTGAATATCGAAGCGACTACAATAACCGCTGTACAAGCAATGGCAAAATATTTCTGAAAGATGTTGTTCTTGAACTCGCCCATCAATCCCTTATCATTGGTTAACTTGATCAGGTAGTAAAAGACGAGCGGTAATGCTATGGCGTTGATCGTCTGTGTGAAGACCGCGATCTTGAACAACGATACTTTCCCGAACATGGCGATCACCGCTGCGGCGGCCATCTGCAGGCCAAAAAGGATGTAAAAGGTTTTGCTTTTCTTGAACGAGTCGTCCAAGCTGCCGGAAACGCCGAAGAACTCGGCAAACGCGTACGCGGTGGAAAGCGAGACCACGACTAGTCCCATGAACCCAGCGTTCAGAATGCCGACGGCGAAAAGCGTCCCGGCCAGTTTCCCGGCGATGGGGCGGATCGCCTCCGCCGCCTGGAGGCCATCGGTGAGCGGCTTGCCGCTGCCGAAGAGCGCCGCAGCGGTCGCGACGATCATGAAAAACGAGAAGAAGTCGGTGAGGAATGCGCCCCAATACGTTTCCAACTGGGAATAGTTGACCTTGCCTTTTTCGATTTTCTTATCGAAGGCAAAACTGCTGATAAAGAACTGTCCCCAGGGGGTGATGGTCGTACCCAGCACGCCCATACCGATGAGGAGGAACTCGAGCGTGTAGGTGGGCGTCCACTCCACACCATGCGGATAGGCCAGGTTGCTGAGCGCCAGTCCCCAGTCCGGGTGAGCCTTGATCGCCGCGAAAATGTACGCCAGGAAGAACAAGCAGGCGAACAGCATCAGCGACTGGGTCAGTTTATAGTTTCCGCGCACGACCAGGAAAAAAGACACGACCACGATGACGATCACCGCCGGAACAGCCGGGATGTGGAGCATGGCGGCAGTCGTTTTGACCGCAGACAGTTCGGTGACGAGCGTGCCCAGGTTTGCTACTAAGAGCGCGCCGAACATGAACAGGGCCGCCCGCACGCCATATTTCTCGCGGATCAGGTCGCCCAGCCCCTTGCGGGTGATGACCGTCAGACGCATCCCCATTTCCTGGGTCACGCCGAGCAGGATGGTGATGATGACCAGCGGGAACAGGATAGGATACCCCAATTGCGCACCGGCAATGGAATAGGTAGCCACGCCGCCGGCATCAGTGTCAGCCATGGCGGTGATGGTTGCCGGGCCAAACACTGAGAAGAAGAGCAGGATGCTCTTCCAGTAACGGGAAAAAAAGCCGCGCGCGCGAGGGGCAACGGTGTTGGTCATGGGTCTCTCCTGTGATGATTACCGATAAAAGCGCGGCAGGCGTTTCTTCCAGGCAGTCGGGACAACCTTGTCCAGCGCATCGTCAGCGGTGACGATACCGTGCAACCGGTTCTGCTCGTCCACCACCGGGACAGCCAGCAGGTCGTATTTCGCCACCGTCTGGGCGACGGTTTCCTGGTCATCGGTCAGGTTGACGGTGATGACACGCGTCACCATGAAATCATCCACCATAGCGTCGGGGCTGGCGAAAATAAGATTATTCAGCGAAAAAGTGCCGATGAGGTGATTCTCCGTGTCGGTCACATAGACGTAGAACATGGTCTCTACCTCGTCCGACATGGTGCGCAAGACCTCGATGGCCTGGGTAGCCGTCAGGTCCGGGCGGATGGCGGCGTATTCAGTGGTCATGATGCCGCCTGCTGAATCCTCAGCATAGGTCAGAAGTTTGCGAATGTCGTCAGCGTCCTCCTTTTCCATCAGAGCCAGCAAGCCTTCCTTGCGGTCTTTGGGCAGGTCAGCGAGCAGGTCAGCGGCCTCGTCCGGTTCCATCTCCTCGAGCAAGTCAGCCATCTTCTCGTCTGACATGCCCGCCACCAGACTTGCCTGGAATTCTGGTTCGACCTCCTCGAGGGCATCCGCCATGTGTTCGACATCCAGCGCGGCCAGGAACTGACCGCTTTCCAATTTATTCAAGTCGCTGAGGATCTCAGCCACATCTGCTGGATGCAACTCGTGTATCTTTTTAATAGGCACCCGCAAACGCATGGACAGGTCGCGGCGCAGCAGTTCGACGTTGTTCCAGGCAATCGAATTTGGGCGCAGCTTTAGCCACCTCGCCGCCCGCGCCAACCCGACCCGTCGTAGGATGCCCGCGCCCCCAATGTCCACGTTGCCGACATAGATCGTGCCATTCACCCGCATCAGCTCTACATCGTTGACGCGCACCACACGCGCCCCATCTGTATCTATGATCTGCTTATCCAGCACATCCCGGCTCAAGAAAATGTCATCCTCGTGCCCAGGATACGGATGAAGGTCTTCGACGCGTTTCATCAAAGTAATAGTCGGCGACATCAGCGAAGCCACAGCCGAATAATTTACCGTAAGGGTTTCACCCTTTTTGCTTATGAGAATAGCCTGGATCAAGGGATGCGGGAACTCCTGCATCGGTTTCGCGATCACATCTTTCAGCTTCCCGATCAATTTGCCGTCTATATCGGTTACCGGTCTGCCGAGCATTTCACTCAAAAAAGCCATACGACACCTCTCATGATGATTTCAAGAAATCAGGCAGCAAAAGCCGCCATTCTGACCAGCGGATGGCGGTGTCATCAGATCTTGCAGGCTAAACCTCGCAG
>Ga0315289_10012377_pt1 | contig 12024 bp, 11 predicted proteins | sample YL17G11_40_MG_FD_203452 | JGI IMG/M metagenome (GOLD analysis project Ga0315289, IMG submission 203452) | Sediment microbial communities from Yellowstone Lake, YNP, Wyoming, USA - YL17G11_40 | ecosystem: Environmental > Aquatic > Freshwater > Lake > Sediment | place: USA: Wyoming | collected...
CTCTCTCTCTCTCTCTCTTCCTTCTCTCTTCTCCCTCTCTCTCTCTCCTCCTTCTCTCTTTCCCCTTTCTTTCTTTTCTCCCTCTTTCTACAAAATGAACCCGGTATTCGCAGGAGGTCGAGGAGGAGTTTTCTTCAGACTACGAGTCGGACTGAGGGATAATGTCTCTTCTTCTTTGTAAAAAAAAAAACAGAACCGGAAACGAAACGAAAAAAGAGGCGGTGGAGTTCGCGGCCAAAAAAGGGAAAAACAAGCACTCTCTTAATCACTCTTTCTCTTTTTCTTCCGCGCTTTGTTCGCGTGTTTCGCTCCTCACTCCCACTCGCTCCCGCCGGGTCTTCATGTCGCTGCTGCTCATGAGCGGCAGGAGGGCGGTGAGCTCCCTCTGAGAGGACGAAAACGGGAGAAAGAATGGAGCTCAAGCGACGGCCCGGAGAGAGTTCGCCGCCGCGTTTTTTTTGCTCTTTGTTCCGTCCTGTCCTTTGCCTTCTGCGCGCAGCGCCTTCCTTGCGTGTCCAACTCTCGATGCGCTCCTCGTTCTCCATCATACGCTCTCGGACATCGTGAGAGCGCGAGGGTGGAAGAACGACGAAGGCGAAGCGGCAGACAGGGCGAGGCAGCGGAGGAGGAAAGGAAGGAAAAAAAACCATCGCGACCTTGGCCGCCCTTGTCCCTTCCTTGTTCTCACCTTCCCTCTCTCTCTTCTTTTACTCCAAACAACACACTCAGGCGCCCCAGCTGCTGCAGCGAGTCGCGCGGGCCTTTAGCGCGCAGGCAGCTCCCGCAGGTAAGAGAGCTGGAAAGAGACTGTATTGTCCTCTCTTTCTCGCATCCCTTCTTCTTCAATTGCTCACGCTCTCTCTCCCCTCTCTCTTCAATTTCTATCAAAAACAAAGGCGGCGCTTCCGCTCCCGCAGGCTCGGACATCGTCCTGGACTCGTTCCGCGAGCAGCAGAAGCAGATCCGCGAGCTGATGGAGGGGATGAAGGTAAGGAGGGAGTTTCGAGTTCCTGGCCGGACGAAGGAAGAGGGGGGAGAGAGAGAGAGGAGGAAAACGACGACGACGACGACGATCGACGGAACAAACCCCGACTTTCGACCCCGACCCCCCTCTCTCACTCTCTCTCTCTCTCAAAAAAAAAAAAAAAAACTCAAAAACGCAACAGTCGATCCCCGTCCCGCTCTCCGGCGACCCCGCCGCCGTCAAGAAGTTCGCCGCCGACGTCGAGGCCCTCAAGCGCAAGGCCGGGGTCCCCGACGAGGCCGAGCTCGAGGCCGCCCTGGTTTCCTTCAGGCTCAAGGCCTCGGGCGGCGACGTGCGCAAGGCGCTCGCGGCGCTGACCGCCGACGACTCGGACCTCGACGCGGCGCTCTCGGCGGCGCTCGAGCAGGCCGAGAAGGAGTCTGGCGGCGCGCTGACGGACGCCAACGCCAAGGGGTGGGCGCTGCTGGCGTCCAAGGTCCAGGCCCTGGCGAAGGCCAGGGGCCTCGACGACGTCGCCAAGGTCAAGAGCGAGGCGACGGTCAAGATGTACGCGGAGGCCCTCAAGTCTCTGAGGGACGGGGCCGCGGACGCGGTCTCTGCCGCGGCGCGCAGGGACGGGCTCGAGGGGGTGGTGAGCGTGGACGCCGCGGCGCTCAAGCCCAAGTGGTAGGATAGGAAGAAAGTCGTGTGAGCCTCTTTTTTGTTTCGAGAAATCATCATCTTCTTTTTTCTCTCTCTTTCTCTCTCTCCGCCTTTGCTTTTCTTGCACCAGCGCATTCTCAGAAAGTAAAAAAAGGAGGGCCCCTCTTGCCTCGCGAGAGAAGACAAAGGGAAACAAAGAGAGAGAGGGAGAGATAACTCGCCTTTTGATTTTCTTTTTCTTTTTACTCGCGCTCGCGCTCTCTCTCGAAACTTTTTTTCCTCGAAAGACGAAAACCTTCTCTCCCGCTCTCTCTCTCTCTCTCTTCAAGCCCAGAACCGCTTCTTCTTCGGCGGCTCCAGGTCCGCCGTCCCCATCTCGTTCAGCTTCGCCGCGACGATAAAGTCGTTCTCCGTGAGTCCTTTCAAGGCCGCCGTCTGCAGGGTCACCTCGACGGTCTCGAGCCCCGACACCGTCGCCACCGTCGTCTTGAAGATAGCGTGCCCTTCCTTGTCCGCGAGCGCCGCGGCCCTCGCCGCCAGCTCCCCCCCCGCCGCGGCGTCCCTCGCGGTCCAGGATCGAACCAGCAGCACGTTCTCCTCCTTCGTGTCGGGATCGTCCTGCAGCCGCCACCCGGGGACCTGGTTGCGCAGCTTGACGCAGTCGGACGAGGCGAGCCGCAGCGCCGCGCGCTCGGCCGTGCACGGCCTGGTGTTGAGGCCGACCAGCTTCGACAGGCCCGCGGGGCCGCGGATGATGTGCGCGGTGTCCCAGTTCCCGAGGACCTTGTCGGAGAAGTTGGACTCGAGCTCCCCAGCCGTGGCCTCGCGCGCTCCGAAGTCTCCCTGTTTTTTTCGTTTTTGGAGGAGGGTGAGAGGGTGAGAGGATGAGAGAAGGTTTTGAGAGGAGGAAAAGGTCGAGGTCGAGAGATGCCGGCGAACGCCGACGGCTTAGAATCGGGAGCGTCGAGCAAAAAGAGCACTCGCATCTTTTTCTCCTGTCGTAGGGCCACGATTTCGTCAGCTCTTTCTCAGAGCGTTGGAGAGACATCTTCCCCCGCATGCGAGAGTGCTCGCAAGCGCGTAAAAAAAAGGCTCCGCGGGCACCAACGCGTGTTTTGAAAAAGGGAGTCAGAAATGTCGAACTGAAAAAAAAAATCAAATCACGTACGTCGCCAGGGCCGCCCGCAACGGCGACATCCGGCCTCCTCCGCGGCGTGTTCGGAGCAGGGGCCAGGCGCAGAGCAGCAGCAGCGGTGCTGCTCGTGCTGCAGACGCCGCGAGCAGAAGGGGCGTGGAGGCGCATCGAGAGAGCGAGAGGAGGAGAGAGTTGGAGAGAGATGAAGAAACTAGAAGCCCAAAGAAGAGGGGGAAAAATAGTGCTATCTCCACTCACGCGCCGCCTTGTTTTTTTTGTTCTGAAAAAAGGGAGTTGCTCGCTACTTACAGAAGAAATGGGACCAACGAAACGTTTCATTCTATTATTTGTACCAGAAAAAGAACAAGAGGATGCGAAGAAAACGAGAGAGAGGAGGGGGGGCGGCAACCCCTCTGCGAGGAAAGCGAAAAGGGTCTCTTTCAGAAGAGAGGCAAGGGGAAGAGAGGAGAAGCGAAGAGAGAGAGAGAGGGAAAACGAGGTCGTCGTCGTCGTCGTTTTCTTCCCTCTCTCTCCCTCTTTTTACTCTTTCTCGTTCACGCCGCCTTCGCAGACGCCACCTTGGCCCTCGCGGCCCTTCCCGCCGCGTCGATCTCGTCGGCGACGGCGGCGGCCCCTCCCCCCTCCGAGGCCGCCACCGCGGCAGAGGCCGGAGCGGCGGCGGCCGACGCGGCGGCGGCGGCGGACGACGGCCTGCCTCCCCTCCCCGGCGCCCCGGGGCTCGGCGGCGGCGAGTCCGCCCTCCGGCCCCCGCCGAGCGCGTGCCGCAGCCTCCTCTGCGCCCTCGCGCGCGCCGCCCCGCACCGCGCCTGCGGGTTGTCGATCCAGAACTTGGCGGTGAGGAGGGTCGCGTAGGCCGTCCAGCCGACGTAGGGCACCAGCAGCCTGGCCGCCGCGGGCGAGACGCGGTCGAACGAGACGGCGGTGGCCGCGGCGAGGCCGAGCAGAGCCGCGATGTCGGCGGCGGCGAGGGTGAGGTCCTTGGCCTTGAAGAAGAGCGGGCTCCAGGCGAGGTTGGCCTGTCAAATGGTTTCGGATTTTGGACGAGGAGGAAAGAGGGGGGGGGAGGGAGAGCGTTGGGGGGGGGGGAGAGCGCGTCAGAAGAGAGGGATTTCTTTTCCTACTCCGGGGCCCTCTTAAAAAGTGTTCCTTCCTTCCGTCTCTTTCACGGGCTTCCCTTGCTCCGTTTTTACGTTTTCGCCCGTCTCTGTCTCATCCGGCTCTACTCGAGTCCCTCTTCACCATGAAGAGAGAAAAGAGAAACGAGAGAAAGGGCAAAACGGAGGGGAGGAGGAAGATCCTCTCTCTCTCTCCCTCTCTTCTAACTCACCGCGAGCTGAGCTCCGTAGAGCACGAGGGGCACGCCCCGAGCTCCCGCCTTGAAGGCCTGGACCGACGAGATGCCCATCATGATGTACAGTACCGTCCAAACGGGCCCGAAGGCAGAGTCGGGCGGCGTGAGTTTGCTCTTCTTGAGGGTGTTGTACCAACCCTGTCGGCGAGAGGAAGAGTTTTTTTTTGAGTTTTTTTTGAGGTTGAGGTCGAAGAACGTCGGTGAATGGCAATCGATCCAGACAGGAAAAAACTCTTCTCTTACCTTCACGTCCCCGGCGATGGACATTCCGATTCTCGCACCGGCGAACACCGGGCCCGCGACGGCGACCTGAAGCGTGCGTGATGAGCGATTGGGGGAGGAAGGGGATAAACAGAAAGGAGAGAGGGTGCGTTGGAAGGAGAGAGAGAAGGCTAGATCGATGACAAGGCGCTCAGCAAAAAGCTCCTTCTTCTTCTTTAGCTCTCGCGTTCTCTCGCTCAAAATAAGTGAGCAAGTGGCATCGTTCAGCAGCGATGAGCCGCTGAACGATGACGTACAACAGACATGGCAGCGCCCATTGCGACGAAGAGGGAACAGGAGCTAGCGAGGAGACGAGGGGGAGAGGATTTAGGAGTTTTTTCCCCTTCGAACAAAGTCGGGCGAGAGAAGAAAAAAAGTGGAAAAAAGTCACCGTTCAGCAACTCTTCGCCTTCGTCGTCTCACTTTTCTCTGAGCTGCTCTTCTTTCCTTTGCACGCACGAACGAAAGGCGCCTCGGCCCCTTTCTTTCTCTTTCAGGCGCTCTCTTTCTCTCAGCAGCTCAGCAGCGCAGCTCCTCCCGACCGCACGAAGCAGACAGCGCCGCAAAGAGACTCTGCTCTCTCTCTCTCTCCCCCGCGCGCTCCTTCGTCTTTTGCTCGCCATCAAACTTTGACGACCGCCAGCATCTTCAACTCTTCCCTCTGCTCCTTCGCACCTTGCTTTTCCCACCGCCTCTGCGCGAGCCCCGATCAAGATGCAGCACGCGATGATGGTAAGCCTGGTCCCTTTGCTTTTTCGGAAAACAAGCCACGGTTGAGCGAGAGAAGCGATCGAACGATGGAGGCATCCATCGATCGTCGCCGCCGTCGCGTCCGATCGTCTTCCGCTTCTTTTCCTTCCTTCGCCCCCTTCGACCCTCTCTCGCCAACTTTTTCTCTCCCCCCCCCCCAAACCAAAAAAAAAAACAGCAACCCCAAATCATCCTTCTGCGGGAAGGCACCGACACCTCCCAGGGCAAGCCGCAGCTGATCAGTAACATCAACGCCTGCGCCGCGCTGGCCGACGTCGTCCGAACGACGTTGGGTCCGCGCGGCATGGACAAGCTCATCCACGACGACCGCGGCAACGTGACGATCAGCAACGACGGCGCGACGATCATGCGCCTGCTCGAGGTCGTGCACCCCGCCGCGTCGCTCCTCGTCGACGTCGCGCGGTCGCAGGACGCCGAGGCCGGCGACGGCACGACGACGGTCGTGCTGCTCGCGGGGGAGCTGCTGCGGGCGGTCAAGCCCTTCGTCGAGGACGGGGCCCCCCCGAGGGCCGTGGCGCGCGCCCTCAGGGCGGCGGGCGCCCTTGCCTGCGCCCGCCTGCGCGAGCTCGCGGTCCCCATCGGCGGCGGCAAGGACGGCGGCGAGAAGCGCGAGATGCTCGTCAAGTGCGCCTCGACGTCGCTCAACTCGAAGCTCGTCTGCGGGGAGAAGGACTTTTTCGCGGTGATGGTGGTCGACGCCGTGTCGACACTCGACCAGAGGACGCTGGACCTGTCGATGCTCGGGGTGAAGAAGGTGGTCGGAGGTAAAGTTGGAAAGAGGCGTTTTTTTTGTGGAGTTTTTTTGAGTTTTTTTGAGGTCGACAGAGAGGGGCACAGAGAGAGAGAGCGCGACGAAAAGAAGAAAAAACTCACATTCTTTCTTTCGCTCTCTTTTTCTTCAACTCCAATCTCCCTCAGGCGGCCTCCGCGACTCCTTCCTCGTCGACGGCGTCGCCTTCCGCAAGACCTTCTCCTACGCGGGATTCGAGATGCAGCCCAAGAGATACGAAAACCCCAAAGTGCTCGCCCTCAACATCGAGCTCGAGCTCAAGGCCGAGAAGGACAACGCCGAGGTCAGGCTCGACGACCCCGGCGACTACCAGGCCGTAGTGGACGCGGAGTGGTAAGAGAGAGGGGGGAGAGAGTATTTTTTGGGAATGGTTTGGTCTTCTCGTCCGTTTCGAAAGAAGAAAAGAGAGAGAGGATTTTTTCCCCTAACTTAAACAAGAAAAAAAAAAACTCACCTCTCTTCTTTCCCCCCCTCTTCCTTTCTTTTCTCTCTCTCAAACCAAACACAAATAAAAAACTGACTACCTCTCTCTCCTCAGGAACATCATCTACTCCAAGCTCCAGGCCATCGCCGACAGCGGAGCGACCGTCGTGCTCTCGCGCCTCGCGATCGGCGACCTCGCCACACAGTTCTTCGCTGACCGCGACATCTTTTGCGCCGGGCGCGTCCCCTCGGACGACATGGGGCGCGTGGTCGCGGCTACTGGCGCAGCGGTGCAGTCGACGGTCTCCGATCTCGAAGCAGGAGGCAAAGCCGCGTGCCTGGGCTCTTGCGGGCTGTTTGAAGAGAAGCAAGTCGGAGCCGAGAGGTTCAACGTCTTCACGGGGTGCTCCGCGGCGAAATCCGCGACGCTGGTACTCCGCGGGGGCAGCGACGCGTTCGTCGACGAGGCAGAGCGGTCGCTGCACGACGCCGTGATGATCGTTCGCAGGGCGATCAAGAACGCGGCGGTGGTGGCCGGGGGAGGGGCGATCGACATGGAGCTGTCGCGGTAAGAGTTGGAGAGTTTTTTTCAACCTTCGAGCTGAGCGGCAGCGGAGCGAAGGAAGTTTTTTCCTTCTCTTTTTCACAAGGTTGACAAAAGAAGAAAACTTTTTTCCCTCTCCCGCCTCCTCCTTTCTCTTCGCTCACTTTCCCCTCCCCCACCCCCACCCCCCTCCCTCTCCCTCTCTTTCTCCCCCCTCTTCCTCCTCTCCCCGCTCAACTCCAAAAATAGCCACCTCCGCGAGCACGCCATGACCATCGCCGGCCGCGACCAGCTTTTCTTCCAGGCCTTCGCCAAGGCCCTCGAGGCAATCCCGCGCCAGCTCTGCGACAACTGCGGCCTCGACTCGACGACGGTGCTCGACCGCCTGCGCGCGGCGCATGCGAGGCCGGACGGCTCGGGCGCGCGCATGGGCGTCGACGTGAGCTACTCTAGCGGGGGCAAGGGGGAGGGCGGCGGCGACGGCGAGCGGGCCAAGCTGGGGGACTCCGGCGGCGGCAAGGGCGGCGGCGGCGGCTACGGCGGCGGCGTCGTCGACACGTTCGAGGCCTTCGTCTGGGAGCCCGCGCTCGTCAAGCACAACGCGATCGCCGCGGCCACCGAGGCAGCCGCGCTGGTTTTGTCTGTCGACGAGACGGTGCGCAACCCTCGGTCTTCGGACCCGAACGCTGGAGGAGGCGGGGGTCCCCCTCGGAGGGGAGGAGGCGGGGGCCGAGGCCGCGGGATGAGGCGCTAGAAGAGTTTGTTGTTTTGTTGTTTTTCTGTGCCCTCTGTCTTGCCTTTTTTTAGCCCCGTTTTTTTCTCGTTGAGAGCAGCAGCCCCCCCTCCGTATGTGTGACGATGTTTTATGTTATTTTACCAAGTTCTTGTGCATTTCATCAACGGAAAGCGAGAGAGAAAGAGAGAAGAGAGAGAGGGGAAGAGAGAGAGAGAGACAACGAAAAAAAAGTCAACCTCAATTCCTCCTCGTCGCCGCCACGACCCTGCGCCGCAGTGCCGCGACCTCGGCCGCGAGCCCGCTCGCCTCCTCAACGTCGGCCCTCGCGCCCTCCTCGCGCCGCCTCGCGGCCTCCTCCAAGGGCCCCACGGCCGCCGCCGCCCTGGCCTCGACGGCTTCGAGCTCGGCCTCGAGCTCGAGCTCCATCGCCTTGGTGACCGAATCGGCGAACCTGCCGCCGACGCGGCCGACCTTGGCCTTGACCTCGGCGCGCCGGAGCGGCAGATTCAGCAGCGCGAGCCACGCGGCGGCGGCGGCGAGCGCCAGCGCCAGAAAGTCCTCCCCGAGCGTCGGCAGCAGCGCCGTGAGCCCCGCCGCGGCGAGGGAGGCCCCCGCGAGCCCCGAGGCCGTCGCCTGCGCCGCCTCTCGGAGCTCCTCGTCGAGGAGCACGGCGGCGGCGCGCGCGTCGAAGGCCGCCGCGGCCTCGAGCGCGGCACCGCGGAAGCCCCTGCGGGAGAGCCCTCCCCGCTCCGCCGCCGCCTCCCCGCTGTCGCCGCCGGCGGCGAGGGCAGCGGCAGCCCTTCCTCCCTCCCGCCGTCCTTCTTCCTCCTCCCGCGCGGCGGCGGCAGCAGCGGCAGCACCTGCATCCGCCTCCGCCGCGGCGCGCGCCGCCGCAGCCTCTGCCTCCTCCACCTCCTCCGCGCTCACGCCGAGGCTCGGCGCGCGCCCCAGCGCGAACGAGCGGTACGACTCGACCTGCGCGCGCGCGTTGCCGTCGAGCCAGGAGCGGTGCTCGAGGACGACACAGGCGAGCTCCTCGGAGGCCGAAGTGAGGGCGCCGAAGGGGGAAGAGGGAGGGGAGGAGGGAGGAGAGACGAGGTCGCCGCAGCCGTCCTTGCCGCCGCCGCCGCCTCTCGCCTCCTGCGACAGCAGAAGCTCCTTCGCAGCGGCGCCGCCCTTCCCCTTCTTCCCTAAAACGTACCCCAGGAGGCCCTCGACATTACTGAGCTGCAGCGTCGAGTCGATGACGGCGGCCGCGGCGGCCCCTCCTTTGGCCACGGCCGCCGCCGCGGCCGCCCGCTGCGCTGCGGCGTCGCGCCGCATGTCGGAAGCAAACCGCCGCAGCTGTGCCCGCACGCTCGCGGCGGCCTCCCTCTCAAGCCTCGCCGCGTCGGCGGCGGCGGCGGCGCCCTCCGCGGCTGCAGCGAGCAGCGCGCCCCCGACGAAGAGCGGGGTGTCGAGCTTGAGGCGGAGGCCCTCTCCCGAAGGGGGAGGGGGAGGAGGGGGAGGAGGCGGAGAGGGGTTTCCCGCCGCCGCCGCCGACGACGACGATGTCGAGGTCGAGGCCGCCGCCATCGCCATTTCGCCGCGGCTGCCGTCAAGTAGCGCCGCCGCGGCGGCGCTCGCGGCCGTGTCTGGTGCCCCGCCGACCAGGAACTCGGCGATGAAGCTCTCGAGCTCCCTGAAGCGGGACGCCTCCCAGAGACAGCCCGAGGGCAAAGGAGAAGAAGACGAAAGAGAAGAAGAAGAAGACCGAGAGGACTCCGCCGCTTCTTCCTTGGCCCGCAGCGCCGACGCGGCACTCACGGGCAGCACCGCGGGCGCGGCGACGCCTAGCAGCTCCTCGGCCCCCTTCGCCACGAACGCCGCGACCGCGTCCGCATCCCCCGGGGACCGCAGCAGGTCGCACTTGTTCACGACGAGCGCGACCTTCTTCCCCCACCTTCGGACGAACCGGAGGAACTCGACCTCGCTGGCCGTCAGCGGCCGGTCGGCGGAGAGCACGAAAAGGACGAGGTCGGCCCGCGGGATGAAGCCCTGCGCGACCGCTCCCTGGCGGGAGACGACGGCGTTGGCGCCCGGGGTGTCGACGATGGTGACGGCCCGCAGGAGCGGGGCCGGGAGGCGGCGGGTGAGGAAGGAAGAGCTGTCGCCCGCGCTCCCGCCCGCGCTCCCGCTCGCGCCTCCTCCTCGCTCCACCTCCCCTTCCGCGCCTCCTTCGCCGCCAAACTTCAGCACCGACACCTCGTTCGTCGTCGGCAGAAACCCCTCCGCGAGCCACCGTCTGCCCAAGAGGGCGTTGATCAGCGTCGACTTGCCCGAGTTGAACTCCCCGGCGACGACGACGAGGAATGGGTCGTCGAGCGCCGCGAGCGCGTCCTCGAGCAGCGGCAGCTCGCGCAGCGCCGGGGCGCTGCGCCTCAGGAACCGCAGGGCGCGGGAGAGCAGGGCGCGCTCGGCGGCGCGCAAGGCCTCGGCGTCGTCGGTGGCGGCGGCGGCGAGGAGGGAGGAGGGGGAGGGGGGAGCGGCGGGGGGCTCCCCGCGCCGCTCGTTGGGGGAGGGGGAGCTCGCAGTCTCCGCCGCCCGCTGCTCTGCTCCCTCTCCCCCTCCGCCTCCTCCTCCTCCTCCCTCTAGTCCTCTGGAGAACGCCGCGGAGGCCACGGCGACGTCGGAGGCCGAGACGGCGGCGCCGTCCGCGTCCCCAAAGGGCCTGGCGTCAGCCGCGGCGGAGTCCACCAGCGACGGCGAGGCTGAGAGGTCGAGCACGACGGGCACGCCCGCCGCCCCGGAGACCTGCGCCGCCCGCGCGGCGGCGACGGCGGCGGCGAGCGGGGTCAAGGAGGAGGGGGGTGGGGCGAGGAAGAGCGCCGCGGCGCCCGCGGCCGCGGCGTCCGAGGCGGCGGCCGCGTCCGAGACGGCGGCGGCGACCAGCCTCGCCCCCGCCCCGCCGCTGCTCAGCATTCTGGCGGCGACCGCGGGGGGCACGCCGCGCCGGGTCAGCACGACGCCGCCGGCGCCGGCCGCGGCGGCGACGTCGACTCTGTCCTCTATGAGGAGGGAGGCCGCGGCCGCCGCCGTCGCCCCGCTGAGCGCCGCCTCGGCGAGGGCGTCCCTGGCTGCGCACGCGGCGGAGTAGAGCTCGCCGTCGCCTCCTGTTTTTTTTTTTTTTGGGGGGGGGGCGGGTCGTGAGGTTGTCGGACAGAAGACGAGGGGCCAGCGGCGGCGGGGGTCGAAAGGGGGAGAGCGAGAGCGAGCGCGAGAGCGATACAGGAAACAAAAAAAAGCGCTGTCCGCCCCCCCCCCCAATCGATCCCCGTTTTCCGTTCCTTCAAACTCACCAGCCCCGGCGCAGAGCCAGATCGCGGTGGCCCCGCTCGCAACGGCGATGGAGACCTGCTCCTTCGTGTCGGCTCCGGCGACGAGGCGACAGACGACCGCCGGGAGCTCGAGGCGGGCGAGAGAGGAAGAGGAGGAGGAAGAAGAAGCGGAGACTGCCGACGCAAAGTCCAAGTCGCCGTCGCCGTCGACGCTGCTGCTGCTCGCCGCGATGGCTCTCCGCCGCTCTGTTCGCCGCCGCCGCCGATGCCGAGGGGCATCGGGACAGGCAGCGAGGACGCTCGTGCGGGGCCGACAAGGGCTCAGAGGAACGGGAGAGGCCGATACGACCTGCCGGCGCAGCAGCAGCAGCGGAGCCGTCTTCATCGGGAAGGAGAAGAAGAGCGAGAAACCGCTTCAGGACGGGGAAAAGATAATTTCTGCCTCCGGCACGGGGAGGGGTGGAACTCTCGCCGTCGCCGTCGTCGTCGTCGTCGTCGATGCTTTCACTTTTTTTCTTTTTCCGCGGCGGCGACCTCTCGTCGCCGAAAAGGGAGGACGAGGAAAGGCAGAAAGAGGCACAGCAGCGGGCCTCGAGCTTTCTCTCTCTTTCTCTCCAGCATGGGCAGCGAGTGGAGATATCTTCTCTCTTCTCTGGCTGAGCTCGGTATCGGCGGTGGAGGGGACGGGGAGGAAGGGGCGGCGGCGGCGGCGGGGGTCGGCGGCGCTCTCGGTCTCGCTCCCGCAGCAGCAGCAGTGCTGCCGTCCTCTTCTCCCATCGATCCCTCGTCGTCGTTCGACCGGCCGATGTTGCCTCGCTCGTCTCCTCCTCATCTGGCCCACTTTTTCGCCCTTGGCTCCTTCCAGGGCGCAGAGCTCGTACGTGAAGCATCGCTCCCGAGTTCAGAGAGCAAAGGGAGGAGCCGAGAAAGGAGGCGCGAGGCGGAGCTCGAGAGAAGATCGAAGCTCGCGAGAACGGGGGAAAAAAAAAACCCTCAGTTTCGCTTTCGCCTTTCTTTGCGGGGAGGGCAGACGAAAACAAAAAACCGA
>Ga0315289_10012379_pt1 | contig 12024 bp, 11 predicted proteins | sample YL17G11_40_MG_FD_203452 | JGI IMG/M metagenome (GOLD analysis project Ga0315289, IMG submission 203452) | Sediment microbial communities from Yellowstone Lake, YNP, Wyoming, USA - YL17G11_40 | ecosystem: Environmental > Aquatic > Freshwater > Lake > Sediment | place: USA: Wyoming | collected...
CCTTGCTCGAAGTTGAAGAGGACGAAGGAATGCGAGAGCTGGCTGAATCTGAGATCGCCGATTTGGAGCCGCGCATCCTGAAGCTCGAACAAGAGATCACGGCGATGCTGCTTCCAAAAGATCCGCGTGACGATAAGAATGTAATTATGGAAATCCGCGCCGGAACGGGCGGGGACGAGGCGGCCATCTTCGCCGCCGACCTCTACCGGATGTACACGCGCTACGCCGAGCGCCAGGGTTGGAAGGTGGAGGTCATGTCGCAGAGCGACATCGGCATCGGCGGGTTCAAGGAAATCATCTTCCTCGTCAAGGGTAAGGGGGCGTACTCGAAGCTAAAATACGAGTCGGGTGTGCACCGCGTCCAGCGCGTGCCAGTGACCGAAGCGCAGGGGCGCATCCACACCTCCACAGCTACGGTGGCAGTGCTGGCCGAAGTCGAGGAAGTGGACATCCAAATTCCTGAAGCTGATCTAAAGATAGATGTCTTTCGCTCGTCCGGCGCGGGCGGGCAGAACGTGCAGAAGAACGCCACCGCCATCCGCATCACCCATCTGGCATCGGGGTTGGTAGTCGCCTGCCAGGACGAGCGCTCGCAATTGCAGAACCGGCTGCGGGCAATGTCCATTCTGCGCGCCCGTCTATACGAGATCGAAGAGGAAAAGCGCAGGGCTGAACGGGTCGAGGATCGCCGCTCCCAGGTCGGAAGTGGGGAGCGCTCGGAAAAGATCCGCACGTACAACTATCCCCAGTCGCGCATCACCGACCACCGCATCGGTCTGTCAGTGTATAATCTGGTCTCGGTGATGGAGGGCAATATTGACGAGTTCGTCGAGGAGCTTGCTACGAGCGACGAGGCTGAAAGGTTAGCTTCCGTAGGCGAGGGTGAAGAGGAAGGATAACCAATGGTTTTTGAAACATAACGTGCGACACACCTGGAAAGTGCGTCGCACGTTTGCGTTCTTTGAGACGAGACAATTACTTCCTTCGCCTGTGCAGCAGGAGCAACCCAACTGGTAACAGGGCCAGGAACGCCGAGGCGCAAGGAAAGGCGGGTGACATGGGGGCGGGCGTATCAGAGGGGGTAGCCGTTTGGGATTCGGGCGTGAGCGTAGACGGGATTTGGATCGGCCCGGTGGAGGTATCGCTGTCTACCACCTCATAAGCCACGCCGTCCGCCAGGGCAATCACGCGCGAGCCGAGGGCAAAGGCGGCTGACAGTTCGGGGCGGGAATCCGCCAGGGCGAAATAGTCATCTGAGATGAAAGCAACTTTCGTGGTCTTCATGGTATCCGGGTCGAAGGCAGTATCCAGCCAGACGCCTTTGCTCAGGACGAATGTCCGCACGCCGACGATTTTCACCAGGTCGGCAGCCTCGGCAGAGGGCGCGGCGGCGGATTCGGCTCCAGCCAGCGCGCCCTGGTCAGAGGCTTTTTGTACCGCAGTTGCACCGGAAGAGGGCGCGGCAGGAGCATTTGCCAGTTGGGAATATTGTTCGTTAGCGATACGTTGCTGTTCGGCCGCGCCCAATGGCATTTCTTCGGTCACCAGGTAGGAGGTATAGGGAGTGACGATGCCGTAGCGAATGCTCAGTTTCACGATCTGGTCAATCGTCTCCTGGTCAGGGCCGCTCAGGCGGATCTGGTTGAGCAAATGGCCGATCTTGCGCGTTGCCCACAGGCGGGGAATTGCAGATTGCTGATCTAGGATTGTAGATTGCCGGGTAAAGGCTTGTTCGGGATAGCGGAAAGACTGCTTTTTACCATTGACCATGCCGGTGAGCGTCACAGTAGCAGTTCCACCAGCGCGGTAGCGGCCAACGACAATGATCTGCGAGCCGGAGAACAGGTCGGGCAATGGGGAGGGGTAGTTGTCATAGGTTGTAATACCGTTGAAATCCAATTCCAGGTCGGTCAACACCGGCGTGCTGATCTTGGCATAGAAGGCAGACAGGATTTCATCCAATTGCTCACCGGGCTGGACGTAAGTGCTGGCGCCGTGATGCTCCTGCGCCAGAGAATCGAGCAGGAAGGTATCCACATCGTAGCCGACACCGAAGGCGAACAGGCGCAGGTTATCCGGGGCGGAGGCGGCGAAGTTGTTCAGGATTTTTTGACTGTTGGTCTCGCCTTCGGTCGGCAGGCCGTCGGTCAGGAAGATGAGGTAGAGCGGGTGCTCGCCGTCGCTCATGGCGGCAGCCTCCAGCAGGGCGCGGTTGATGTCGGTGCTGCCTTCTGCACTCAGGCTGTTCACCCAGGCGATGGCTTCATTCGCTTCGTTGGCTGGGCGAAGATTGCGGGCATAGCTCTCCACGGTGGTGCTGAAGGTGACGATGTTGAAACGGTCTTCGGAATTGAGGTGCCTCAAGATGTAACGCAAGGCTTCCTGCGCTTGTTGGAATTTCTCGCCATCCATGCTGCCGGAGTGATCCAGCACCAGGATGAGGTCTTTGGGAAGCGCCTCAGCAGCGGCGTCTGGACGAGGGGCGAGCAGGAGAAGGAAAAAGCCGTCCGGGTCGTTGAGGTCGGCTGGGTCACGGCAGGTCAGCAAGTGGAAGGCCTCGGTCTCGCCCAGGGAGTAGTACAGGGCGAAATCAGTGTTGGGGGTCACGTTTGAGGCCTCGTACCCGGCCGTGACATGACGCTCGTCCGCGCGACTAAGGCTGATTTCATGCGTCGGCGAGTAAACGGCGCGGATGGGGGTACTGGAGGAGCGGATGTCCACGCTGATTGCCACGCTTTCCAGTGGGGAGGTGGAAAACTTTTCTGTGTTGAGTGGGTAAACGTAACGCACCAGGCCATTATCAGCGGTCAAAACCTGGCTGTACTCCAGCTCGACTCGCCGTTCACCTTGCGGAGGGATGGGGAAGATGCGCGCCTGCACCGCGCCGCGCCCGGCGTATTCCAGCAGGGCCGGGTCGCGCAGGTTGCGGACGATGTCCTCGTACGTCTGGCGCGCCTGGTTCGCATCCAGCACCTGACCCTCGACCGGCTTGCCGTCCACCCACAGGGTGAAATTGCTTACGGCGGCGTCGAGCGGGATCGGGAAGATATACGTGCCTTCCACCTGAATGTCGCTGGGATTGTAGAATACCTGATCCACGTGCGTGGTCGCAACCTGATCCCGGATGGTAACGGTGACGTGGTGGTATTTGATGGCCAGCGGCGCCAGCGGATACGGACCGGGACACGGGCCGGGGTCGCAGATGATGATTCCGTCCGCGCGGGCGGGCGTGGGAAGGATGAAGGTGGAAGCCAGAAGGATGAAAAGAAGCAAGGAAAGTTTGCGGGACATGGGAGACTCCTTTGAGAAAAGTACCAGGGTGCAAAGGTGCAGATGTGAATTAAAGAAAAGACGACTGCGGGGTGGGAAATGTTCCGTTGTATAATCTTTGGATAATAGAGAGTAGAGAGCCGTGAAGCGTTTTACCGAAATGTCGACTGGTTTGATCCCTTTGACAGATACCCCCGATCTGGACGCGCAAGTGTTGTTAGCGCACGTGCTGGACAAACCGCGCGCCTGGGTATTGGCTCATCCTGAAGCGACCCTTACGCCCAAACAGACGCGCGTCCTCGAAAAAACCCTGCGACAGTTGGAAAGCGGCGTGCCGCTGCCCTATGTGCTGGGAAAATGGGAATTCTTTGGGCTGGAGTTCGAGGTCACGCCGGAGGTGCTGATTCCGCGCCCTGAGACCGAGTTACTGGTGGAGCGGGCTGTATCCTGGCTGCGCACGGCAATGAAGCGCCAGTCAATGGATATAACGTCCGCTGCCTGTTCTGGCCGACAGGCCAGGGAAGCGGACTGGGGCATGCTTCGCGTGTTAGACGTGGGCACCGGCTCCGGCTGCATTGCCATCACGCTGGCGGTCAATGAGGCTAGGTTGCAGGTGGTAGCCACGGATATTTCCCCAGCGGCGGTTGAGGTTGCTAGGCGCAATGCGACGAGATTCGGGGTATCTGAGCGCGTGGACTTTTTCTCCTGTGACTTATTCCCTTCAGAAGAAACTTTCAACGTGCAACCTTCAACTTTCAACCTCATTGTAGCAAACCTGCCTTACATTCCCACCGCTACCTTGCATGGCCTGCCCGTCTACGGGCGCGAACCGATCCTGGCCCTGGACGGCGGCGCGGACGGCCTGGATATCATCCGCCGCCTGCTGGTTGAAGCGCCGCGTCATCTTGCTCCCAGCGGGTTGATCCTGCTTGAAATAGGGGCCTCACAGGGCGCTAAGGTTTTTTCATTAGCCCATCATGCCTTCGCTGAGGCGGAAATCCACCTGCACCGGGATTTATCCGACCATGATCGGCTGGTGGAGATACAGGTATAACGATGAATACCCTTATTCTTCCTACTAACCATCCCAATGCTATATCACAGGCACTGCAAATCCTGCAAAGCGGTGGTTTGGTCGCATTTCCTACTGATACCGTTTATGGATTGGGTGCGCTGGCATTCGACGCGGCCGCCATCGAGAATATCTACGCAGTCAAAGGCCGCTCGACCGAGAAGGCCATTCCCATCCTGTTCGGCGACGGCGTGGATTTGGAGCAAGTCACAGCGCAGGTCAGCGAAATGGCGCTGAGTCTTGCCACTTGCTTCTGGCCCGGCCCCTTGACCCTGGTCGTACCAAAACACCCAAATCTGCCTGAGGCTGTTTCCTCCACGCCGACAATCGGCGTGCGTGTGCCGGATCATCCCGTGGCTCGTGCGCTGCTGCGCGCTGCCGGGCCGATGGCTGTCACCTCGGCTAATCTCTCCGGGCAGTCCAGCCCCTGCACAGCACAGGAAGTTTACGCACAACTTGGTGGTCGCATCCCGCTCATCCTGGATGGCGGAGGAACGCTGGGTGGGGTGCCCTCGACGGTGGTCAACTGCCTCGGCGCGGAGCCACAAGTACTGCGTGAAGGACCTATCACGCTGGCGCAGATCCAGGCTGTTCTCGCTCCCCGTACATGACTTGGCCCCCCATGTTCTAATCTGTTTATTAAGTCTCACTCAGCTTCTTTTCATCTTTATGGATATAATAGAAGATACATTCTCCTCATATCAAACCCCGTAGGGATCAGGGCCGGTCCCAAACGGGGTTTGGGTTTTAAGGCAAGAATTGGCGATTTCTTGTATACTGAGGGGTACATCACTTTGGGAGTGACAAAATGAACCTTGCAGAATGGATCGAAAACCAGAAGGACAATTTCATCGCTTTGAGCGACCAGGTCTGGGACTTCGCTGAACTCGGTTTCAGCGAGCATCGCTCATCGGACCTGTTGGCGGCCGCGCTTGAAGAGACCGGATTCCAACTCCAGCGCGGCGTAGCGGACATACCGACGGCTTTTATAGCCAGTTTCGGACGGGGAAAGCCCGTCATTGCCATCCTGGGCGAGTATGATGCGTTGCCCGGGCTGAGCCAGGAGAGAGTCCCTTATCAAAAACCCAGGGAAGAGGGTGGGAACGGGCACGGCTGCGGTCACAACCTGCTGGGGGTCGCCAGCTTAGCGGCAGCGATGGCGGTCAAGGAGGCGATCCGGGGCGGCGAAGTCAAAGGGACGATCCTCTTTTACGGCTGTCCGGCCGAGGAAAACGGCTCCGCCAAAACCTTCTTGGTGAAGGCCGGGGCATTCGACGACGTTGACCTGAGCTTGTGCTGGCATCCGGATATCTACAACGGTATCGTCGGCGTCAACGCGCTTGCCAACATCAAGGTCAACTTCCGTTTTCATGGCAAAGCCGCACACGCGGCCTATGATCCGCACAATGGACGCAGCGCGCTGGACGCCGTGGAGTTGATGAATGTCGGGACGAATTACCTGCGCGAGCACCTCATCCCCGATGCCAGGATCCACTACATCATTACCAATGGAGGCGGTTTGGCTGCGAATGTGGTTCCCCCGCTGGCCGAATCGCAATACATCATCCGCGCCCCACTGCTCCAGCAGGTGAACGAAATCTACCCGCGCGTGCTGGATATCGCCAAAGGCGCGGCGTTGATGACCGGAACCGAGGTGGAGGTCTTCTTCCAGAAGGGCATGTCGAACCTGCTGCTCAACTACGTGATTACGGACGTGCTCTACGAGAAGATGATCCAGGTCGGCCCGCCTGAGTTCAGCTGGGAAGAGGTCGAGTTTGCCAGGCAGATTTCGGCTGCCTGCCCCGAGAGCGACATTCCGGGGCTGCTGACGAAAATCTTCGGCAAAGAAGCCAAGGGCCTGGTTCCACCAGACGCTGTGCTGCTTGCCCCGATCATGCCGAACACGATAACAGATTTCATCCTGCCAGGCTCGACCGACGTCGGTGATGTGAGCTGGGTGACGCCCACCGGGCAGATCGAGGCTGCCTGTCACGCGCTGAAGACGCCCGGTCACTCCTGGCAGGTGGTAGCTCAATCGGGGATGGGCATCGGGCATAAGGGGATGCTCTTTGCGGCCAAAGTACTGGCGCTCACGGCGCTGGAATTCATGGCGAATCCAACCCGGCTGAATGCCGCCAGGGAAGAGTTCGAGCAGAAGATCAAGGCGACGCCGTATGTCTGTCCCATCCCGGATGACATCAAGCCATTCTAAATAATAAAAGAGACGACCCGTGGGGTCGTCTCTGCTTATGAGAGTGGCCAGGTCGGCAGCGCATCTATCTCCAGCCCGTCGGTATGGCCTAACACGAAGCGGAAATACCCGGCTGCTGCTACCATGGCGGCATTATCGGTGCACAGCGAGAGCGGCGGGATGCTAACCGGGAACTCTTTCTGTGCCAGGAATGCCTGGCGCAGAGCCTTGTTGGCTGAAACGCCCCCTGCCACTAGGATTTCTTTGGCGCCGAATTGGCGGGCGGCTTTCAGAGTTTTGTTGAGCAATACCTCCACCACAGCTGCCTGGAAGCTGGCGGCCATATTTGCTACTGGAATGAGTTTGCCTTCATCCTCCAGCCGCTTGATTTCTCTCAGAACTGCGGTCTTTAAGCCGCTGAACGAAAAATCCCAGGTTCCTTCCAGCCAGGCGCGCGGGAAGTGGATCGCCTCCGGATCGCCCTCCTCGGCAGCTTTTTGGATGGCTGGACCGCCGGGATAGCCCAACTGGAGCAGGCGGGCGACCTTATCAAAAGCCTCGCCGGCCGCGTCGTCCAAGGTCGCGCCAAGGTGCTGGTATTTCAAGTGGTCTTCCATCAGGTTGAGTTCGGTATGTCCGCCGGAGACCAGCAAGGCCATCAGCGGGAATTGTGGCTCAGGGGGAGGGATTTCACCGACATTGCCCCCTTGCGGGGGACTGTCGTAGACCCAGGCTGAGTACAGGTGTCCTTCCAGGTGATTTACGCCCACCAGCGGCAAGTCCGCGCCGAGGGCGAGACCCTTGGCCAGGTTCAGCCCGACCAGCAGCGAACCAGCCAGGCCAGGGCCGCGCGTCACGGCGATGGCATTGATGTCACCGAGCGCCAGGTGCGCTTGGGACAGGGCCTGCTCGACGACCGGAACGATGGATAGTATGTGTTGGCGAGAGGCCACTTCTGGGAAGACGCCACCGTAGCGGGCGTGGATATCCATCTGCGAGGCCATAGTGGAGGCCAACAGGGCACGTCCATTTTCGAGCACGGCCGCGGCGGTCTCATCGCAACTTGTTTCTATTGCTAATATGCGAGCAGGGGGGAGGTCGGGCATGAGGAAAGAGTTAGAAGGGGAAAGTTGTGGAAGGCTCACTTTTCAGAGACGCGTTGTGCGATGGGCAGAGATCGAGTGTATCGAAGAGATGGCCGTCCGCTGTGGCGAGGCGTGGCAGCGAAACGCTCTACATCGCGTTGACGAATGGCCCAATCGCGTCCGATCTTTTGGGCAGAGAGTTTGCCTTCCACGCAGTAGCGCCGTACCATAGCCAGGCTCAACCCTAGCCGGTTGGCTGCTTCGGAGATGGTGAGTAGTCTTCCTTGTGGAGCAGGGACAACACGATTCAGGTCGCGGGCAGTTTCGATCCATTCCTGGATGATAACTTCCGCGTTGGCGAGGGCTTCCTGGCGCGTATTACCATCTGCCATGCAACCCGGCAGTTCAAGGACTTCGACGATGTAGGCTTGATCTTCGTCGCTCCAGTAGATAACCATCTGATATTCATTCTGCTTCATTCGTTTTTCTCGTTCAAGCGATACTTGCGGATGAGTTTCCTAACTTGCCTAACTTGATAAGGCTTGGCTTTGGCGTTAGCGGATTGCACATTGGTAATTTCCACGATATCGTCTTTGATGAAAATGTGATGGTCGCCGCGCGTGCGAACCTGAAAGCCCAGACGAGCGAGCAGGGAGCACAGATCGTCAAAGTTGATATCTGCGTCTGACTGGCTGGCCATGAGGCGTTTGAGAAATTTATCGTGGTTGCTCATTGAAAATTATAGCGTAAGAGATACTATTTTGCAAGAGCGATAAGCCTCGGCGGTTTCGTTACAGGAGGTTTTGAAGAGGAGCGGATGGGATGAAGGTCAGTCGTCAGTGACGGGTAAGCAGCTATTGTGAGATTTTTTCCAGAAGTTGTTTGTAGCCATGTCCTTTGGGACGTTTAAATATCTATTGTAATTCGTCTATCCAGCCGCCGAACGTTGGAAAACTAGAAATCGGTACAACAGAGACTAACTCCCATCCCTCATCGCCTATTTGTTCTATTCTTGCGTTTATTTGCTGGCCTTCAACTCGTGTGCCGTCTGGATGAATAAGGAACCATGGCTTGCTCGTTCCCACAAATGTTCTTTCGCGATTAAGGGATAACCAGGAATATTCCCACTTATTCATATGCTTTCTCCTTTCTTGAAATGAGCTATGATTTATTCTTCCACTTCTTCATCTCCAGCACAAAATCATACGGATACCCCGCCAGAATCTCGGCCTTTCCATCCGGGCGAATCCATAAGCTATCCTCAATCCGCACGCCCATATCCTTCTCGGGATAGTAAAGTCCGGGTTCAACTGTCACCACCACACCGGGTTTCAGAATGTTATCGTCTGTTGCTGTCAACCCGCTCCAGGGGCGCTCGTGGACATTCAAGCCCAGCCCATGTCCCAGCGAGTGGACGTAGCCCTCTAGCGGCGCCTGGGTGTTGAGCAGCGACTTATGCCCCATTCCCTCGAATTCCTCGCATACGAAGTGATTGAGGTTCTTGAACGGCGCGTTCAAATCGAAGTTTTCCATCACCTTGTCGAATACAGCCTTTACTTCATCATAGAGTTTCTGCGCTTCGGGCGCGGCGTAGCCCAGGCACCAGGTGCGGGTGAAATCATAAAAGTAACCGCCACCCGCCTCGCACGGGAAAATGTCGAAGACGATGGTCCGGCCAAGGCGCAGCAGGTCGGTTGGCGTGCCGGTGGAGTGGGGCAGGCCTGCGTCATGGCCAATGGCGAAGATGGTCCCTTCAGGATTTTCCGCGCCCAACTCAGCCAGCCAGAGATTGATCTTGGCCTTAACATCCGCGATGGTCAGAGGAGTGCCATCTTCTTTCAGGAGAACTTCATCTTCCCGGACCTCGCGGCTTGTGAGGTACTTGGCGACTCTCCCCACGACTTGAGTCGTGACCTCGCCCATCTTGCGGATGCGCGCCACCTCAACCTCATCTTTCGTCTCCATGGCGTACATGAAAAGCGACCCGTCGGGGGCCTCACCGACCAGCTCGAGGTCCGGCATGAGTCGGCGAACATGGTCGAAGACGGCGAAAGCCGAGCTGACATCGCTGAATCCGTACAGACCGACGCGTCCGCGAGTTAAACCCAAATCTGTGAACATGCGCTGACGGCGGATGGCGGCAGCCAGGGCAAGGTCGTTATTTGCCTGCTTGAGCAGATCATCGTATGGATAAGTGCTGTAGGATATGCACTTGAGGCCCGATTTAGCAGCCTCGCCGCGTTCCATGTCCTGGTGGAAGAGCACGGTCTCCTCGCCGCGCTTCTTGATGAGTGTCGCGCTGCTGACGTGCCCGCCGCCGGTCAGGTAGTACATGGGCGGATTGTGTTCGGCGTTGCCAATGACGAGGATGGCGTCAAGGTTCTTGGCTTGCATGAGGGCGTCGAGGTCGAACTTCATATCAAATTGCTCCTAGGAAAGATTCAACGCGAATAGCTCTAATTTTTCCTGCCCAACATGTTCTTCAACCCAACCAGCAACGCCCCTTCCTGTTCCGGCAGAACTGTTCTGGGATCAAGTAAGACGCGGTCGTTCTCCGTGCGGGCGATTATGGGTGGCTGTTGCTGGCGAAGTTTTTCCAGGAATTTGTCCGGGCTTTTGACAGCCAGCGAGAGCAAAAACGTGGGCAAGCTCTCGCCCGGCAGGCTGCCACCGCCGACAGTGGATTCTCCCGGTGTAATCTCCCCCTGACCGAGTTCTTTTGCCCAACCTTCAGCCCGCGCTTTGTTCTGCTCCGGTGTGGTGGCGATCATGCACCAGATGGGAATTTCGCTCTCAGCCTCGTTTTTGAGATAATGCAGCAGGGTGGCGGTGATACCCGCCAGGCAGACTTTATCAGCACGGATGGCGCGCGCTAGAGGGTGTCTCTTGATTTTCGCCACCAAGTCGGCGCGACCGAGGATGATCCCGGCCTGCGGGCCGCCGAGCAGCTTATCCCCCGAAAAGCAGACCAGGTCCACGCCGGCTGCCAGGGATTCCTGCACGGTCGGCTCGTGTCCCAGCCCGAAGCGTTCGGTCGCCAGCAAAGCGCCGGAACCAAGATCATTCACTACCGGCACGCCAACCTGGTGGGAGAGTTCCACGATCTCTTTTAGTTCCGGCTCTTCGGTGAAGCCGATGATCTTGAAATTCGAGCGATGGGCACGCAGCACTAGGGCGGTCGGTTCTTGCAGGGCTTGCGCGTAATCTGAAAGGTATACGCGGTTGGTCGTGCCGACCTCGACCAGTTTCGCGCCGGATTGTTTCATCACGTCCGGCACGCGGAATCCGCCTCCAATCTCGACCAGTTGCGAGCGGGCGATGATGACCCGCCTGTGGGAGGCCAGGACCGAGAGCACTAGCAGAACGGCGGCGGCGTTATTGTTGACCACCAGCGCGGTTTCCGCGCCGGTCAACTTTTTAAGGAGTGCCTCAGCGTGGATCAGGCGCGAGCCGCGCTTGCCCGTGCGCAGGTCGAATTCGAGATTCGAGTAGCCGCGCCCGACCGCCTCCATGGTACGGAGTGTAGCTTTGCTCAAAGGGGCGCGGCCCAAATTCGTATGCAAGATGACACCACCGGCGTTGATAACCGGAACAAGCGTAGGTCGCGTCCATTCTTCCAACATCAGACGAGCAAACTCAAGGATACTTTCACGGTCCGGCAGGGTTGGCTCCCCGCCGGTTGACGCGCGCGCCCGCGCCTCGTCCAGGACGCTGCGGATGGCGTTCAAGGTGAGTGGACGCCCAAAAGCGGCGATCAGTTCCGCAGCCAGTTGGGTCTGGAGGAGTCGTTCGACCGAGGGTAGGGAGCGCAGGTCAGGCATCCGGGAATGTGGGTTGGGAATCGTCAGGCTGGATCTCGGGCGGCAGCGTGGGCTGCCAGCGGGACCGTTCCCTCATGCGGATGAGGTATTCGATAGCGATCAGGCCCAGCCCCAGCCCCAAAATGTACCACAGCGTGAGGATGTGGCCGAGTTGCAGCCAAGCCAGCGTGCTGCCGTAAACGCCGAACCAGATGGCCTGCCGCATGACGACATATTCACCTGCGGGCGGATTGGAGGGGAAACGAAGGTTGAGGAACCAGGTGACAGGCAAGGTGGTGCCGGTCAAGGCCAGTGTCCACAGGATGTAGAAACCCCAGCGTGGCCAGACTGTCGGCTCGGTGGAGTAGAAAAGCAACGCTAGGCCACCCCAGCCGAGAATGAACATGGTCAAGGCGGCGGGGAAAAAAGTGCGAAAGGATTGGGATGAACGGTGTTCCATGATAAACGGTTTTCTCCAACCTGCTTGCAGTGGGGCGAAGCCCACAGTTAGGGATTACAAAGTTGGCTGAAGCCAATAGAAGTTCCATGACCGGATGGTTTATCGTCCGGAATTGACCGCGAAGCTTTCCAATCGAATTATATCCC
>Ga0315289_10012380_pt1 | contig 12024 bp, 14 predicted proteins | sample YL17G11_40_MG_FD_203452 | JGI IMG/M metagenome (GOLD analysis project Ga0315289, IMG submission 203452) | Sediment microbial communities from Yellowstone Lake, YNP, Wyoming, USA - YL17G11_40 | ecosystem: Environmental > Aquatic > Freshwater > Lake > Sediment | place: USA: Wyoming | collected...
TCTTCCATTGCAAAACCGGTGTCGCGGGACAGCTTTTGTTCCAGTTGGTCGAGGTCGCAATCGCTGAAATCCACCACCTGGCCGCAATCGGAGCAGATGAGGTGGTGGTGGTGCTCCTCCGGCCGGCGCAGCAGGTAGCTGCGGCAATTGCCGCCGGAGTGCATCTCACAGATCAGGCCGACGTCGGCTAGCATTTCCAGGGTGCGGTAGACGGTGACCAGCCCGATGTCCGGGCGCTCTTGCCGGGCACGCTGGTGAAGCTCGGCAGGGGTGAGGTGATCCTGGGAATCGGCGATGGCTTTAAGCACCGCGCGGCGCTGGGGGGTGATCTTGTACCCCCGCTCCTTTATAGAGGATAATATGCTGCGTTCGATGGGGTTCATCTAAATGGTAGTTGAAAAGGATTTTCAATTATAGTAAATAATATCTCGCCTGATGTCAATATCTTTTTTAGTAGTTTTCGCATGTTGCCAAGGAGGCTATTTTGAGCACATCGATCTGAGGCAACAGCCGTTACACAGCGGTACCTTTTTGCACACCTGCTTACCGTGGCGTACCAGCAGGGCATGGTATTCGTTGAAAAGCCTTTCGTCGGCGGGAAGGTTGTCAGTGAACAGCGCCTGATATGCGCCGTAGCTGTCCTTCGCTGGCGACAGGCCCAGTCGGTTCAAGATGCGCCTGGTGTAGGCGTCGATGACGAAAACCGGTCGCCGGGCGGCGTACAGTATTATCGAGTCCGCCGTCTCATCGCCAACGCCGTGAATTGACAGGAGCTCGTGGCGCAGGCTATCAGTATCGAGTGTGAACAGCTCGTCGAGATCGCCATCGTATTTGGTACACAGTCGCTCGACGAATGCCTTGACCTTGAGCGCCTTGGCGTTGTAGTAGCCGGAAGGGCGGATTAGTCGGGCCAGTTCCTCGATAGGGATGCGGTGAATCGACTGGGGGTCGAGTGAGGCGGCGGCTTTAAGGTTATCAATGGCCTTCTCGACATTGGTCCACGCCGTCGACTGGGTGAGTATCGCCCCGATGATCACTTCGAACGGTGCATCGGCGGGCCACCAGTATTGCCGGCCGTAGCTATCGTAGAGTCGATGGTAGATATCGAGCAGGGCGTCCCTTAGGTTCTCAGCTTGTCTACCCAATCCGGCATCCTGACTTCTGACGGGTTATCGGTGGCGGGCAGGTACGGCTTGATGTCGATGACCGGGGTTCCATCGATGGCGTCCAGCCCGACGACGGTGAGCTTGTTTCCGTGTCGCTCGGTTAACTTAACCACGCTCACGCCGATGGGGTTGGGGCGGTGTGGCGCGCGCGTGGCGAACAGGCCAACCAGAGGCAGATCGGCCCGGCCGCGGGGGTGGACCTTGCTGGGGGGTCGGCTGCCCACCGGGGACTGGTGCATCCAAAAGAGGACGACGATATGGGAGAATTCCTCCAGGCCTTCCAGATGTTCGCTCCAGCCTTCATCGATGGTTATCTCTGAGGTTACTGCCTCCCAGCCATCCCTTTTCGGTTCCTTGACCTGGTTGTGGACGGTACCGATCGGCTTTAGAATTATCTGTGGCATGGTGTTTTAAGCTGAGGCCTATCGATTGGAGGTTCCAGTTCTAGTCGAGCTTTCCCCGCCTGTCCTCTACCTTGATGCCCTTGCTGCCCCTGATGGTCAGGCTCGCTGTCCCATCCTGATTGTTGGTGAGCGTCAGGGTAAGCTGTTTTTTGTGCCGTGCTTCACGTTGTTCCTCTGTGGCCTCTTTATAGTCTTCCACAAATTCCAGGTGGACGTTTAGCTCCTTGTCGCCTTTAATAGTCTTGCTGCTGTAATACAGGTCGTTGAGGAGCTTCCCGTATAACGCCTTTTGCCTCTTGGGTTTTATGACACTATTATCGTTCATGGCTTACTCCGAATGGCTGGCATTCGCCGCCGCTTATCGAATGATTGTTTCTACATTAGCCTCTATTAAGAGTGCCCTTGGGCGCTGGCCTGGCGCCTTCCCCGATAGCAATCCTGTTTTACGGGGCCAGGGTAATTATCTGCTGCGCCTCTTCGGGATGCATGGCAATAAAGCACAGCTCATCATCGGTAAGAGGCTGCTGGGTATGCGCACTGGCAAATTGTACCAGATCCAGTATGTATTTGGCGCTCTCGTCGTCATCAAAGGCGATGCCGATGTGCTCATAGACGTGGCGGAATCCGGCTATGCCGCCAAACTCTCCGGTGGTAATTATACGGCCGGTGGGGAGACGTACGTCTTCGCCGCGGCCCAGGATCTCGTAATCGAACAGCTCATAGTTGCGGCGGTCCTTGAGGGCGCCATCGGCGTGGATGCCTGCCTCGTGGGCAAAGATGTTGGCTCCCACGCCCGGCTGGTTGATCGGTATCGGCATACGAAAAGCCTGTGCCACGTACTTGGTCAGGTGGTCTGCCAGCATCAGGTCAAGCGGGTCGGCGATCTCGTATCCCTGCAGGTCACGCCCGAACTTCAGGGCCAGTATGCAGCTTATCAGGTCTGCCTGCCCGGCGCGCTCGCCGACGCCGTTCACCGAGGTGTTAATGTAGACGTCGACCCCGCCGTCAATGGCCCCTTTGGCCCCGGCGATGGAGTTGGCCACCGCCATTCCCAGATCGTTGTGGCAGTGGGTCTCAATCGGTATCTTTACTGTCTCCGCCAGCTCCTTTATCCGGTCGTAGATGCTCATGGGGTTGTCGTACCCCAGGGTGTCGCAGTAACGCAGGCGATCGGCGCCGGCCTCCTTGGCTGCCTGGGCGAACTCTTTGAGGTAGCCCATATCGGTGCGGGAGGCGTCCTCGGCGTTTACCCCCAGGGTCTTTATCCCGTTGCTTTTAGCATATCTTGCCGCTTCCGTCATCTCGTGGATAATCTGAGCCCTGTCCAGCTTGCCACGAAATTTATGGGTGATCATCTGGTCCGATGTGGAGATGGAAATATTGAGGTCGCGTACGCCGGTTGCCAGGGCTTCCTTGACATCTGGAACGATGGCGCGGGTCCAGCCCTCCAGGATCAGATTGCCGAATATGCCCATCTGCTGCAGCTCGAGGTTGCCCTTGATGTAGTTTTTCTCGTGCCTTACCGTGGGGAAGGCGAACTCTGACTGGTGGATCCCCATCTCTGACAGGTAGAGGTTGAGCAGGGTCTTCTGCAGCTTGGCCATGATATGCCGCGATGCCTGTACCGCATCGCGGTTGGTCACATCGATAAAATATATCTTCGGACTTTTTTTTGCCATGTGAGCCTGCTCCTCGACTTGCCAAATGGCGACTCTCTATGTTAGCATACAGGTTGGGGATTTGCAACGAGCACTTGACAGCCGCATAAGTTGTCTCTATAATAGACCAACTTTTGAGGGTGACGATGAGGATCGATGTAGCAACCCAGCTTAAGGAGCCCATAGGTTCCAGGCGCCATTACAGTATTGCCGATGATGGTGACCCCCCAATATCGGGTGAAATAGATTTAGTCCGCACAGAGCGGGGTATCTATGTCAGCGGCAAGCTCAAAACCAAACTCGAGGCGACCTGCAGCCGTTGCCTGGCTCTTTTTGAGCAGCAGTTAATGCTCAGGCTCGAGGAGGAGTATCTGTCTAAGGTTGAGGAATGCTGTTTCGCCATCGATGATGGCAGGGAGATCGATCTGAGTGAGGCGGTGCGCCAGTATATCCTTCTGGTTATGCCGATGAAGCCTCTGTGCCGGGAGGACTGCGCTGGCCTATGCCCTCGTTGCGGCTGTAACCGTAACATCGATAGCTGCGATTGTTCCGATAGCGGTGTTGACCCGCGCTTTGCCGTATTAGCGAAATTTTATAAGGATAGGATGTAACATGCCAGTACCGAAGAAAAAGACTTCAAGGGCACGTCAGGGGCAGAGGCGTTCTCACCTGGGCCTGCGCTCCCCTGCTATCGATTACTGTCCCCAGTGCCACAGCCCCAAGCTGGCACATCACGTTTGCCTGACCTGTGGCACGTATTTGGGCAGGGAAGTGATAAAGATAAAATCGAAGAAGAAGGAATAGCTACCTGGTATTCTTTAGTTGACGCAGGTGGATGAGTTTGGCACAGCAGAGAAGTAATGTGGCCTACGTTTTCCCGGGACAGGGCTCCCAGCGGGTGGGCATGGGGCGGAGCCTGTATGATGCTTTCGCTTCGTTCCGGGAGTTATTTGAAGAGGCTGATGATACCCTGGGGTTCCCCCTCTCGCGGCTTTGCTTTGAGGGCCCGGAAGAAGAATTATCGAAGACGATAAATGCCCAGCCGGCGATCCTCACTGTTAGTGTAGGCTGTATGAGGGTCGCTAATGAAGTATCTGGTGCCCTTGCCGCGCCGTCGTTTGTGGCGGGCCACAGCCTTGGCGAATATACCGCGCTGGTGGCCACCGGTGTCCTCGATTTTAAAGAGGCGGTCCGGCTTACGCGGCAAAGAGGCAGGCTGATGCAGGAGGCGGGGGAAAAGGTTCCCGGAGGCATGGCGGCGATCATCGGGCTGGATGAGGTTTCCGTAGAGGAGGTATGCCAGGAAACTGGTGCCTATATATCCAATATCAATTCTCCGGGGCAGATAGTGATAAGCGGATCCAGGGAGACGCTGGCGCGGGCCATGGACCTGGCCCGGGCTATGGGGGCGCGGAGGGTTCTGCCGCTCCGGGTCAGCGGTGCATTTCACTCTCTACTGATGCAGCCGGCCGTCGATGGAATGGCACGGGCGATCTCCAACATCTATTTCCATGATCCCGGTGTGCCCATTGTGGTAAACAGCACCGCCCAGCCGGTGACCAGCGCTGCGGAGATCAGGAATGAGCTGCTGCGGCAAATCTCAAGCTGTGTCCAGTGGCAGAAGAGCGTTGAGTATATGGTGGCGGAGGGTGTTGACACCTTTGTTGAGATCGGCCCCGGACAGGTGCTGAATGGGCTGATCAAAAGGATCCATCAAGAGGCGCGGATTTTAAATGTCGAGGATGTAACCTCGGTAAACGGGATAAACATCTGAGCAGCCTTTCAATTTGCCTTCGGGATTGCAGTTTCTAAAAGTGTACCTTGACAAAAGATAGGTAGATGCTACCCTGCGCTAGGGCCGTGGCTGAAACCAACGTGTGGGCGGTAGCACTTCGAGATGGAGCTAGTGGGGCCATAGAATGGGAATCAGGAGAAAGGCGAGGATCATTGCCCTCCAGGCGCTGTTTGAAGTGGACTGTGTAGGCCACGATGCTGAGGAGACTTGCGAAAGGCTGTTGACGGAAGCTTCGCTGTCCGAGGAGGGGGCAGCTTTCGTGCGAGAGCTGGTCAGGGGCGTGTTGACAAACCGGGATAAGACAGATAGTATTATTCAGAAACACGCTCCCGCATGGCCAGTGGCCCAGCTGGCTATTATTGACAGGAATATCCTGAGGATCGCCGTCTTTGAGATTGTGCTGAATAAAAGTGTACCGGTTAAGGTGGCAATCAACGAGGCCGTAGAGCTGGCCAAGATGTTTGGAAGCGATAATTCGTCGAAGTTCATAAACGGAGTTTTAGGCGCTGTCAGCGCTCAATCTAGTGGCGAGAGGAGGTGAACAGGTGGCCGCTGTTTTTGAAAGGTTAAGGAAGATCATAGTCGATCAATTAGGGGTGGAGGAGGCTCAGGTGACACCCAGTGTCTCCTTTGTGGATGATTTGAATGCGGATTCGCTGGACCTGGTGGAGTTGATTATGGCCATGGAAGAGGAATTTAGCGACGCTAACAAGCAGATAAGGATACCGGATAAGGATGCGGAGGAGATAAAGACCGTCCAGGACGCTATCGATTACATCAAGGAGCTGGGGATAGAGGACGAGTAGTTATAATCGGATCGGGCAATCATTCCTTGTTGTAAGGTTATTTAACAGTCATTGCCCGCCGAGGAATTTCTCTGAGGAAAGGGCAGCGGTAACCCCGTCGCCAGCGGCAGTAATCACCTGGCGCGGAGAGTTTTGTCGAATATCGCCGGCAGCAAAAATCCCTTTTATCTGGGTTTCCATGCGTTCGTTTATTATGATGCAACCCTTTTCATCTAAGGGGACTAACCCTTTCAAGTAGTCAGTGTTAGGGCGCTGCCCTACGTAGATAAACACCGCCGATACCTCCAGAGCGGTAGTTTGGCCGGTTTTTACATTGCGTATTTTTATCGTGGTGATTTTATTCTCCCCCTGAATATCCTCCACCACTGAATCCCACAGGAACTCCATTTTTTTGTTAGCGAAAGCCCTTTCCTGCAAAATCCTGGAGGCGCGAAGCTGATCGCGGCGGTGGATCACGATTACCCTGGAGGCGAATCTGGTGAGCAGCAGCCCTTCCTCAACAGCTGAATCGCCACCGCCGACTGTGGCCACCACCCTGTCTTTGAAGAACGGGCCGTCGCAGGTGGCGCAGTAGGAGACCCCCTTACCGGTGAGCTTCTCCTCACCCGGTACCCCCAACCGCTGCAGAGTGGCGCCTCCAGCGACGATCACAGCCCGACCGATGTAATCGCCGTCGCTAGTCTTTACCACCTTCTCTGAGCCTCGCAGCTCGATCCCCAGGGCTTCGGCGTAGTTGATCTCCAGCCCGAAGCTTTCCGCCTGCCGGCGCATCAGCTCGCCGAGCTCAAATCCGGAGATGCCATCGGGGAAGCCGGGGTAGTTCTCCACGCGTTCGGCGTTGGTGATCTGGCCGCCCACTATCGCCTTTTCGATAAGCAAGGTTTTAAGCCTGGCCCGGGAGGTGTACAGCCCGGCGCTCAGGCCGGCCGGCCCACCTCCAATGATGATCACATCATAGGTGTTGCTCATAGTCGACCCCTAAGTACGGCTCGATCGATTCGGCATCGACGGTTGGCCGTAGTCGCGGCGTGGTTTCGACTTTTAATGGTTGTCCCTGTTTTAATATCAGGTGATGGCTTCATCCAGTGCCTTCTTTAACTCGGCTTTGGGCCTGAAGCCGACTATCTGGCTTACCGGCTTGCCCTCTTTGAATATGAGCAGGGTGGGGATTGCAGATATGCCGTACTTGCTGGCGTTCTGGGGAGACTCATCGACGTTGAGCCTGGCAAAGGTCACCTTCCCTTTATATTCCTTCGCCAGCTCATCCAGTATCGGGGCCACGGCGCGGCACGGCCCGCACCACGGGGCCCAGAAATCTACCAGCACCGGCACACTCGCTTTGAGCACCTTATCGTCGAAGGCCTTGTCGTCGATATCGATTGGCTTTTCCAACGCTGATCCCCTTTCTCTAATTAGTTGATTCCCGTCCTGATGGCTTCCACCACCCCCTGATCCACTGCCCGTTTTGCGATGAATATGGCGCTTTTGATGGCCTTGGCATCGCAGCGCCCGTGAGCGATGATCACAGTGCCGTTTACGCCTAAAAGGGGAGCTCCGCCATGCTCGGCGTAATCTAATACTTGTATCGCCCCGCGCAGGGTGCGCTTCAGCAGGAAGCCAAGCAATTTAAGATGAGGTTTCTGCATGATAGCATCTCGTAGTGATTGGACCACCATCTCCCCGATACCCTCGCCGGTCTTGAGAACCACGTTGCCGGTGAAGCCATCGGTGACCATCACGTCCACCGTGTTCCGCGGGATATCGTTTCCCTCCACATTGCCCACGAAATTCAGGCCGCTGTCCTTTAGCAGCTTATGCGTCTCGCGAACCAGAAGGTTTCCCTTCATATCCTCCTCTCCATTGGACAGGAGGCCGACCTTGGGCTGCTTCACGCCAAAGATCTTTTCCATATAAACACTGCCCATCTGAGCGAACTGCACCAGCTGGGTCGGTTTGCAGTCGGGGTTGGCTCCGACGTCGAGCAGCATTAAGGAGTGCCAGGGAAAGACTATAAGAGAGCCAAGTGCGGGACGCTCGATTCCCTTGATACGCTTCAAGATTAGCGTAGCGGCGGCCATCACTGCCCCGGTGCTGCCCGCCGAGACGAAGGCGGAGGCCTCCCCCTGTTTTACCAGGTTAATGCCAACAACTATAGAGGAGTCCTTCTTATGGCGTGCCGCCTCAGTTGGGATTTCTCCTGAGCCTATCACCTCGCTGGCATCAACGATAGGGAGCTTGCAGCCATGTTTTGCCAGCTCAGCCTCAATGACTTTTCGCTGGCCCACCAGCACTACCTCAACGTCCTGCTCCCGGGCAGCAGCGATTGCGCCACGTACCACCTCCTGCGGGGCGTTTTCCCCTCCCATAGCATCCAGCGCGATCTTTATCTTGGGCATTGGCTCCTTCTTATCTAGATTTTACCTTGTGGATAGGAATTCTTCCCTTACTTTTGCTATCAACCTCGGCTGCGCAATCAGGTCCACCGCGGTCATCGCCATGGCCCTGGCCCCATCGATGAGGCCGCGAACCCCTTCTGCTGAGATAGCCGCAGCGGCGAATTCGGGCGAGTGAATCGATATCTCCGGCGGGGCAATGGCCAGCATGGGATGGATGGTTGGCACCAGCACGCTTACATTCCCCACATCGCTGGAGCCCAGCGCTGTTCCTTGGGATGGCCCCAGTTTGCGCCCCAGCGTAGCCATATTCTTAACGAATAAATCTACCAGCGTGTAGTTGGTCTGAAGCGGGGCGAAATAGGCCGTCCACTTGTATTTAAGGCGGGCCCCGGTGGCCACTGACGCTGCCTTGAAACAGTTTAGCACCTTTGCCTTCAGCTCTTCAAGGTAGGCGTTGTCCATGGCGCGGACCAGGAAGCTGCCCGCAGTGTGGGCAGGTACGATGTTGGGGGCCTCGCCGCCGCTGGTTATTATGCCGTGTATGCGCGCCCGCTGGTCTATATGCTGGCGCAGGGAATTGATGGCATTGAACGCCTGGATCATGGCCTCCAGGGCGTTTACCCCTTCCTCGGGGAAGGCGGAGGCATGGGCTGCCTTGCCGCGGAACTCCACCTCCAGGCCGATGCAGGCCAGCGCCTGGGTGTTGGCTATGTCTGACACGCTGGGATGTATGATCATGGCGGCATCGATGTCGGCGAAGGCGCCACGCTCGGCCATGATGATCTTGCCGCCGTAAACCTCCTCCCCCGGCGTCCCGATGACGGCCACGCTCCCTCCTATTTTGTCGACGGTGCTTTTTAGTGCCACGGCGGCGCCGACGGCAGCGGTGCAGATGATGTTATGGCCGCAGGCGTGTCCCACCCCGGGCAGGGCGTCGTATTCCGCCAGCAGGGCGATGGTGGGCTCGGTGTTACCGTAGCGCCCGCGGAAGGCGGTGGGCAGCTGGCAGATACCCTTTTCGACCTTGAAGCCGTTGTCCTCCAGATATCCGGTTAGCCAGCCGGCAGCCTTGGCCTCCTGAAAGCCCAGCTCGGGGCTACGGTGGATCCTGCGGCTGAGCCGGATAAGCTCATCCCGGCGGGCATCCACCTCGGCGATAACTTTGGTTTTCAGCTTCTCGATTTCCATATCTTGGCGGTTATTATAAAACTATATCGGGGGCATTTCCAGTGTTTTTGGTTTCCCTTTCGGAGTGGAACGATCGGCACTTTGCTGAGATTATGCCCGCAGTTCCTGCAGGCGCTGGGCGAAAAGCAGCAGGTTCTGGCGCGGGATCATGCCGATGACCTTGGCCTCGCTGACCACGGATACCAGATCGATATTCCCCTGCTCCATCACCTCGAGTATTTGCAGGGCGTCGTCGGTAGGGCGCACACTCTTTATCTTGTCCACAGGGGTCATCGCCTGGGCGGCGGTAGTCGTGTCCCAGTATCTACGCGGCACCCTCTTTACCTGTTCCCAGGTGAGCACCCCTTCCACTTTTTCACCGTCGCCGACCGAAAACCCCGGGCTGGAGGTGGTAGGCATCACCCTCTGCACCAGCTCCCTGATGGTGATGGTGGATGGGATGTGGGGAAAGTCGGAGACCATGAGGTCCCGTGCGCTGTGCCCTTTCAGCGCCTCGCGCAGCACAGTCTGGCGGTAGGTCGTCCGGATAATGCTGTTGAGGAAGAAGCCGAGGAAGATGAACCACAGACCATTGACCCATGAACCGTTGGAGTAGCCATCGGGGTATGACTGTGCGAGCAATACGATCCCGCCGCCGATGAAAGCGTATGAGACCACGTATCCCGCCTGCGTGGCGATCCGCGTTGCCCGCATGAAGTCTCCCCTGATGCGCCAGATGACGGCGCGCAGCACCCGGCCGCCGTCGAGGGGGAAGCCGGGTATCATGTTGAAGGCAGCCAGTATGCCGTTGATCGTACCCAGGTACCAGGTCATGTCCGAGACGTATTCGGAGCCGCGGCTGAGATATGAGATGCCGAGGAATATCCCGCACAGCGCCAGGCTGCACAGCGGCCCGGCCAGGGCCATCTTCAGCTCGGTGCCGGGGCTGGAGGCCTCCTTGCTGATGTGGGCCACGCCGCCGAAAAGGAACAGGGTGATGCTCTTCACCGGTATGCCGTACCTGATGCCCACCAGGCTGTGGGACAGCTCGTGGGACACCACCGAGGCGAAGAACAAAATGCTGGTGGCGATGCCGATGCCCCAGCGCACGCCCTCGGGCCAGTATGTGGGGAAGGTGTACAGGGACAGCATCAGGGTGATGAAGATGAAGATGAGGAACCAGCTATAGTCCACCCGGAAGGGGATGCCGAAGATTTTGCCTATCTGTATCGATCCGCCCATGCCCATGCAGTATGTCCCTCCAATTCACCATACCGTAACGGTGTGCGGGTGTCAAATGGGGCGAGATGGGGCTAAAAGTATTGACATAAATGAAGTTTAGTGATATAGTATGGCTTCCTTCAGAAGTTTGCTGATGGCGGGTACAAGGCAGGCGGAGCCATGAAGAAGTTTATATTAGGATTTATCTTTATCGCCGCTGCGCTTGGTTTGCTCCTTGCCGTGCTGCCTGCCATAGCTGACAGCCCCACCGTCCAAGATATCACGGCTGTGAGTATTCAGGAGATAGGCCACATAAAGGATAAACAGACTCAAAATGGATCAGCTGAAGTACTTAACAGGCCTAAGGGACTTTTTGTTTCGGGGAATTATGCATATGTGGCCTCCCGCGATGATTCCGGCCTATCGATAATCGATATTTCTAACTCTTCCAATCCAATAGAGGTAGGGTATATTCAAGATGATAGCCAATCAGGCGGGCAGGCTCATGCACTGTTAGGTGCCTATGGAGTCTGCGTCTCTGGAAATTATGCATATGTCGCTGCTGTCTTTGATGATGGTCTCTCCGTCATTAATGTCTCTAACCCGGCTTCCCCAACAGAAGAAGGCTATATACAGGACAAAAGTCAGCCAAATGGAACCGCCTCTGCTTTTGACCAACCACTGAATGTTTTCGTTTCCGGTGATTATGCATACGTTATCTGTCACGGGGAAGGCGATGGTCTTTCTATCATAAATATATCTGATCCATCCAATCCAACCCAGGAGGGCTACATCCAGGATAACAGCCATAATGGAACCGCCATCGCTCTGCATTATCCTGACGCGGTATGGGTCACAGGTAACTATGCATATGTCATTACCTCAACTGACGACAGCCTTTCAATTGTTGACATTTCAGAGCCGTCCAACCCCATCGAGGTTGGATACATTCTTGATGATGAATCCCCGGAGACGGGAGAAAAAGCAGCTCACTGTCTTGATCTCCCCATCGGGCTTTATATTTCGGGGAATTATGCTTATGTTGGTTCCCGTTTCGATAGCGCCCTCACAATAATTGATATTTCCGACCCTACGAGTCTGGTTGAAGTGGGTTATATCCAAGATAACGATCCGATTGTTGATAACGACGAAACAGATTACCCAGCGGGAGAAGCCACTGCTTTATGGTATGCCAATGGAGTATTCGTATCAGGAAATTATGCTTATGTGGCTTCATATGAAGATGCCGTTAGCGTTATTGATATATCTGACCCCACTGATCCGCGTGAAGTAGCTTATATTTATGACGATAGTAATGGCGGATCAGCTACCACGTTGCAGGATGCTAATAGAATCTTTGTTCAAAATGAACGTGTGTACGTCACTGCTTACGGAGAAGACGGCCTTTCAA
>Ga0315289_10012382_pt1 | contig 12023 bp, 12 predicted proteins | sample YL17G11_40_MG_FD_203452 | JGI IMG/M metagenome (GOLD analysis project Ga0315289, IMG submission 203452) | Sediment microbial communities from Yellowstone Lake, YNP, Wyoming, USA - YL17G11_40 | ecosystem: Environmental > Aquatic > Freshwater > Lake > Sediment | place: USA: Wyoming | collected...
GACCAACAAGATAGAAAATGGGTGCAGAGGACACCCATGATGGCAGCAGGAATTACAGACCATGTGTGGACTCTTTCAGAGTTGATCAATTTTAAAGTGGAAAATATTTAATAATTCTAGGACACTAAGAATTTTTTTGGGAGCTAGGATTAATAGGTGTTTCTTGAATCCACAATTCCAAGGCAGATTACTTGAATAGACTTATTCATTATCTCCATTATTATCTCCATATAGCGTAGGCCTCTCCACAATCTCGATTTGGATCGAGCCATAGGCACAACCTAGAGACGACGTTACCCTTCTTTCGACTGTGTAAACGCCCACGTCGCCATAGGTGTGATATCTCGTTCCGAAATCCTTAGTGCTTTCATCACTGTTATCTTTCGGTATGATCTTCATTTCTCCATCTTCCCCAATAAGGCTATACTCCTGTCTATCTGAGCTCCCATCGCCATATGACCACTCTTCAATAAATGTCTTGTCAAGACCAGGGCCGCCTGAGGTGAAGGTTTGCTGGCTCCCTGGCCAATTCCATTTGATTTGACTCTCAAAAGTTTGAGCGGACCACACAATTTCTAGGTGTTAAAACTAATTTATAGATCTATCAGTTTGCATGTCGTACTCATCAGTTTTGAAAAATCAATGGCCAGCATAAGAGCACACGATAAGCCCAGCGTAGCGCCGTTCCTGAAGCTGCGGCTGATTCTCGTTCTTTAGCGGGTATCGCGAAGAGATCTCTTTCGCCTGATCGATGCCCGGAGTTCCGTTCTTGTCTCATGTGCCCGTGGAAATCCGAGATGGCGGGAAGGGCACATAAGATAGACAGCAGAGCATGGGAGATCCCTGATCGTTACGCCATGAGAGTAATTCCCGAGGCGCAGCAAAGATGATATCCTTCAAGATTCGCTTGAGATGTGAGATCCTGGCGGTTCTTGATAGGACCACTTGAAATACCCTTTCATGCCAGGGTCTCGCTCACTGTTAGAGTCTCTTGTTTCAAATCGGCTCTTTCTATTGAACATCGGACAGGAAGCTTTGGCGGGCTGTCAATATTGTTCCATGAGCGTACGGATCATTATAGGTTCCTGTGTTCTCGGGATTTCCTCAAGTACCAGGGCATTGGATTTCGTCCATCTGATGACACGGCCCCGAGAAGCATCCTCCTACGCTACAAATATCGTCCCAGCAATTGCAATAGCATTTACCTTCTTCGCCTCTACATAGTCCTGATAGCCACCGGTCCTGAGCTAAATACACCGTTACCCAGCTTCGTCCACCCGTTCCATTTAGTGCCGTTCCAAACGTTCTGATAAATAGCATTATCCATTCCTTTGGCGAAGACATCGATTCGATCGGATGCTGTTGTGATAACCTCAGGATCAGAGATAAATACCCCGTTACCCAGCTTCATCCATCCGTTCCATTTGGTGCCGTTCCAAACGTTCTGATAGATGGCGCTATCCGTTCCTTTGGCGAAGACATCGATTCGATCGGATGCTGTTGTGATAACCTCAGGATCAGAGATAAATACCCCGTTACCCAGCTTCATCCATCCGTTCCATTTGGTGCCGTTCCAAACGTTCTGATAGATGGCGCTATCCATTCCTTTGGCGAAGACATCGATTCGATCGGGTGCTGTTGTGATAACCTCAGGATCAGAGATAAATACTCCGTTGCCCAGCTTCATCCATCCGTTCCATTTAGTGCCATTCCAAACGTTCTGATAAATGGCACTATCCGTTCCTTTGGCGAAGACATCGATGCTTCCTGAGGCCGGGATCGCCTGCATCAATGATACGCAAGCCAAGAGAGCCAGCAGGCTTCTTCCATCCATCAAACCCACCTAATCGGCAAATCACACTGATCATTAATAAACTTTTTTAATTGCGGATCATGATAGCGAAGATCAGCTTAGCCCTAGCGTCTTCAAGTTTCCAACTCCCCCTCCCGGGCCATCCATCCTATAGGCGACAATAGATACATGGCCAAGGCTACGATTCACTGAGGCCTTAGATCATGGAGATTTGGCCTATTTCTCCGGGGCTCCCTGATAATCCGCTCTGTGTCTGGCTCTAGGATTTTGATTTAGCGAAGGTTAGGATTGATCGTTGTACGCCAGTTCCATGGCTTTGGCTTAAGCCGCTTTTGGCATCAGCATCTCACCCTACTGCATGCAAAGCCTTGTTTTGATCATTCACGAATCTGCATATGCTGGATCTAGATTGAAGGCCTGCTCATAGGAATTGATGGAATCTTCGTATCGCCCCAGCATGTTCAGCGCACTGGCGCAGCTGTTTTAAGCATCAATGTTCGCCGGATCTGTCATTGTAGCTCTATCATAGCAGTAGATGGTATCTTCATATTTGCAGAGGAAATAGAGTGCATGGCCTTTGTTACATCATGGGGGCAGTGTATTGCCAATCCTGCTCGATAGCCTTGTCAAAATAGGCCATGGCTTCTTCGTACTCAGCCGGACTTACTGAGAGCGACGCCTGTGTCATTTCAGTGTTTCCGGGCTATTTGTCTCTCTCTCATTTGCGTCACATATTACTGCTGCTAATTTACACTAATCTGGTACGCTGCCCTTCCTTTTCTATTTGCGGTGGAAATGACAGTTGAAATCGTAAACGATAACCATCGCAAGATAGCTGATCTCAAAGACTCGCTGATGATCATGATCATATTCCTTGGAAACGACTTCAAAAGATCTCATGGCATGGAGGCATAAATCAGGAAATCCACATGATCCTCAGGACGGGGGGATCATGCCCGAAGAATGGAAATCGACATGCGTTTGAGATTTACATGGGAATGGCGGATCTATGCGCTCAAGGCTGCCGAGCATTCATCCAATTTATCGTCCTGCCTTCAGTGGTTGCTACATCATCATTGGACGGCAAAGTGCCAGAAGAATCCCAAATCCTGAGATTCTCCCGGCAATATGATCTCTTGCAGCACAATTCTTCGACCTCAGGCTGGAGGCCAGTATATGCCTGATCCCAAAACCCATTCGTCGTCCACCTTCGTCACATAGCTTAGCTTGATCTTTGTTGTCATGTTCTCTGCAGGATCAGGGTAGATATAATAAACGAATCCGCCACCGATCCCGGCTGCGTCCAAGAACTCCCGGACCAGGTATGCCCCATTGGGATCTTGGAGCTCAAAGCGGTTTGTCCCAATCAGCTCAGGCTGGTAGGGCAGAACCAATGTGTTCCCTTCGAAGTCGTCAGCGTAGAGATAGCGGTTTCCGCTGACAAATTCTCCATCTCTATCGTTGAAGGCTTTCAAAGCTGCATCTTTGGTGTTATTCAAGGCAAAGTCTCTGGCCCTCTCTACGAAGGCAACGAGATCTTCCCTGGCCTCCTTGCTGAAGATAGGAACCTGGCCAGGCAGATAGACGCCTGCCCCTAACCACAATCCTTCGTCCACCTTGAGAACATAGGTCAGCTTAAGCTCCTCTGCGTTAGAATGAGCAGGGTTGGGCCAGATGTAGTATGTGAATCCACCTCCCCTTCTAGCCACCTCACGCATGTTCCTTTTAAGGGCAACGCCATTGGAGTCGGTCACGTTGAGCACATTTTTGCCTATCATTTCAGGGTCGTAGGGATGGGCCAAACTGGTTCCATTGAAGTCGTAGGCAACTATGTAAAGTTCTCCTCTTACAAACTCTCCCTCGGGATCATTGAAGACTTCCAAGGCCTTATCGTGGCCTTCCTCCAGAACGAAGTCTCTGGCTTCATTCACAAAGGCGATCAGCTCTTCTCGGGCTTCCGGGTTTAGCACATATGCGTTGTTATCCTCTCCGTCCGCCGCCGCACAGACAGCCAGCGGTGCTACCAGAAGGGCAAATGCTAAAATAATTTCGAAACTCCTCATATGTAATATCCCTCTCAATCAAGTAGTCTTACTGGTTCATGCTCTGAATCAATTCTATTTAAACTTCTGCAGAAAGCTGATATCGGATCTGCTCGAGATCATTTTGGGGATACAGGGCTAACTATCATATCATGTGACACTCAATAGCCTTATTCTACAGAGTTGGCCTCAGGTTCATTTACGTCACATGTTACGGCTGCAAATTTATATCAAATCCGGTGCGTTGATACTCATGGGCAGCGGTTAGGATTATAAGCAAAGAAGTCATCCTTGGATATAGACAAATGCAATGGGATGAGTTCAATATATGAGACCTATTTGGCTAGTGATCGGACTTTGTCTGTTGCCGTTGGTTCTATGCGGATCTGCATCCGTTCCAAGCGATGCCGCGGCAATAGAATTGGATCAGAGCGTAGTGGACTATGCGCCTGGGGCCTACTATAAGGTCGAGGTTCCCACGCCAGGAACTCTGGCGGTTGTCCTGGAGGAGTTGCCGCCATTGATGACGACAAGGATTATCATCATGAATGAGGCTGGTGACTGGCTCGCTGACAAGCAAACTGACACTCCAGGACAGTTGGTCACAGTGGAGGCCCAGGCGGACGCTTCTGGATGGTATTACATCGGCGTAATGGACCTGGAGGGAAAGACTCACGAGAATCCTTACGCATTTCGGGTCACTTTGGGCAAAAAGCTCATCTTCTGAGGGGTAAGGTTCAAGCTCCCCTCAGAACCTAGATGCTGCCTTCAATTGCTTTTATTCCTTTCATATCCTGAGCCCTCTGCCATGGACTCAAAGTAGTCGCGCTGATCGATGTCCTCGAATCGGATGAGACTGGTTTTCGATCAAGAACTATCTGCTTCATGTTATCGTAGAGAATCTCCTGGGGAGAACCTCCAAAATATCGAAAAGCATTCAAGTGACATTGCATCAGAGTAAAGACGTCTATGTGCAGAGTGAATTCTGCAAATCGCATCCGGGAGAAGCCAAGCAACATGGTGAAACAATAGAGCTTTCTGGTTTGGCCATCAATCTCGATATGGCCACACTCGGCCCGATCTACCTGAGCCTGAACGCCGGGTTTTGTTTCATATCTATATACGGCAGGAACTTCGATCTTCGGTCTCACTTCTCGGACGAAGTTCTTGACTATTCCATACTTGCCTGCGAATCCTTTCTCCTTGATCTCACGATAAATACGTGAAGCTGACAGAGGATGTTCATTAAGCCTGCTGATTATGTATTCCTTGAAGGGAGCGATCTTCCCTGGACTGCGGGATCTCTTATTCCTCGTTGGAGGAATTTCGGAATTTATATATTTTCTTATCGTCTTACGGTCATGGCCTGTTTGCCGGGCAATCTCGCTGATGCTTAAACCTTCGTCGAATGAATCTCTCAACATGTGGAACTTCCTCCCGGTTAGCATCCACACAACTCCTGAGTTTTGACCTCAGGAATTTGCAGGTGGGGAATTCTATTTTGCCACTATTGAGGAATTTTATTTTGCCATTGACACAGGTATTTCCGCAAGCCTAGCATCTAGTGCAGTTAAAATCCAAGAAAGGCTATCATTGCGCATGAAAAGTTAGCTCCAATTCTCGACCAATACACCTCTTCTTTTCGTGCTCTTCTCGTGTTCTTCCAAATTGCCGCGTAATTTTGGTACAACTACTGATAACACTAATGATAAAACTAATGTAGATCGCTTTCCAAAAGCAATTGCTATGAACGTGCGAGAATCTCATCCCCCCCGCACGTAGTCGTCGCTGCAGATCATTAGGCCTGCTGGAAGAGAGCAGCCAAATTCTTGCCAGTAAATCAAATTTGATGGCGGACTAGATCAATTTTAGCCTACTGCAGAAGCTTCGTTCTCGTCCAGCTTACCGACGCTTGTTCTTAGTATCGACCGATACGTAACCTCTTAAGAAGAGGGGGCTGTCTCCCGCTCGGCCTGCCCTTCCGGCGGCGGTAGCTCAGCGCAGCCCGTCATCAGGGGGCGGGAGTGGAGTGAAGAGCGCCCCCCAATTGCAGGGCGGTTTTTGGGAATAGTGCCGGCTCCGACCCCAGGCCGGGCATTTTCTATCTAGTCCTGCCCCGCTCTAGCCCCAACGCCCGCCAGTTGCCGGCGTCTGGGCAGATCAAGCCTCGGGGCCCATTTGGCAGGATCTCATCGGCCGTCCCCTCCTGTACATCCTTGACCCGGAGCACGTACTTTTTTGCGGTGTTCCGGGAGATGCTCAGTTCGCGGGCTACTTTCCTGTAGGAACCATAGAGTTCGTACAAATCGACGATTCTACGTATATCTGCCATCGTTTTCGCCTTAGTGCCCACCTCTCAGCATACTTGGATAGAGGAGGCTTTCCTTCTTGGGGGGGGTCAAAATTGAGTCGGCGAAAACAGCCCAGTTCATGGATATCTCAAATATGCCCCCAAGGTCGAGCCGTATATATCCTTAGCTAATGCTTATACAGAGAAAAATAATATTATTCAAAAACGATTATTCGAGTAACATCCCATAAGCAGTTCTCAAGTAGAGCCAAGCACTAAAGTGAGCTGTTGACTTTGAGGGAAGCCCTTCCGGTAGAAGGTTCTACAGAATTTTCTAGAAACATCCTCTAAAAACAACGAGCCTGCCCAGCTTTCCTGGCGCAGGATCTACAGCGATAGCCTCCCTCGAAGCATCTGCTTCTAGCCTCTATGCGGCCTCATCGAACTCGCCTCTATATCTGGCAACTCCATGCACGCCGGACATTGCATTTTCATTCAAGATCAAGATCATGAAGGCCTCATCGGGAACTCCTTCCCACTGGCTGCGGATCCTTCTGTGCGAAGCCGGCTCAAAGCCGAAGCGAGGATAGTACTCTGGATGTCCAAGCACCATGATGAAAGGCGAGCTTTGGCTCTTGAGAATCTCTATGCCTGCCCGGACCAACCGTGAGCCAATCCCTTGATGCTGAAGCTCGGGTAGCACAGCCATGGGAGCCAGCCCCATGCCGTCCACTGTCATCTTGCCTTCACTCCTGACAGGACTGAATATGATGTGGCCTACGATCTGATCATCTTTGACGGCCACAAGAGAGAGAATGCTTGCGCAGCTCAAGCGTAGCCTATCGACCAGATCCGCCTCGGGCGCCTGACCGAAGGCCTGCATGAAAGCTTCTTCGTTCAGCTTCCTTACTTCACTGATGTCTTTTGGTCTCTCTTCTCGAATGCGGATCATGTATCGCACATCAGCTTTGAGATCTCTTCAGCTTTTCGATTCTGTGTTGGGTAGTGTTAGCTGATAAATAGCTGGGGACCCGATGATCTAGGCATCAGCTATGAGAAATTAGCTGCAGCCCCCGCTTCCCTCCGCTCCCCACCTTCCAGGAAAAAAGCCGCGAGAAAGCAGATTATGGCATAAAGTCCTCGATGTGTTTCATCTCCGAGATATCAGTGAGATCGCTTATAGACTCATGCTCCAGCTCGATTCCGCACTCCCGAGCGGCTGCTACAAGATTTGTGCCCCCTACAAGGGCTATGCCAATATGGTCCCTTTCCACAGAGACCCCCAGAACATTCATATTGGGCTCTCCCAGCGCGAGAACCCCCGAGAACTCCGCAGAGGACATCTGATCCAGCACCTCCTCGATGCTCTCCCTGGCCAGCATGGGCGCCTCCTGGAGGTTCCCTAAGATTCGTCCCTCGCCGGTCCTCATCATGCCTGTGATGTCAGTGAGCTCCTGGGAGGTGAGGATGTCTATGGGATCTATAGTCGTGGCCCAGTACATTATCATCTCTGTAAAGCGGATGGGCTCTCGCTGCGCTACCTCAACTATGCCTCCCCCCTTTGGCTTGACAGGGATGCCGTGTTTGAGCAGCATGCCGTCGATGGTCAGGCTGCAGGCGGTCTTGATCGTGAAGAGCTTCCCCTCCTCATCAACCTTGATAAAAGGGCAGACTGCCAGGCCGCTACGAATGGTATCGCTGAAGATCTCCAGCAGCCTCGCCAGGCTCTCCCGTCGAACCCGGGTAGTGTTGGTGATAATCTTGCCCTTCATCTCATGGGGATCAAAGCTCACCTGCTGCATCAGGTTCTCTATTCTGGATAGGGTGAAGATCAGAGGTTTTGGGGATCTCACGATATCTGATCCCAGGAAATATTTTTGGGGCATTGCCGGATAGTCCATCTAGATGAAGTGCTGGGACTTTTCCGTATAATAACGTTGCCTGCGGATAAAGCATTGGCGGAGCGGCAAGCTCCAGATCAACATCCCCTCCAGCTTTGCTCCATTTGTCACCTGAAAACAGATATATTCTTGCCAGTTCATCCCCCAGTTCTCGCTAAATTGACCTGCAAAGTTCGCAAGCTTCATGAAACATCTAGAGGTTAAGCTCTGGTTTCCTGATAGTGCTTCTATCAGATATGCGGGATATAGCTGGATATCATTTTATCCAAGAAAAATATATAAAGAGAATACCTAACCATAATTCGAGGAGGAATTTTAATCGATTCAAGCATCCTTACAGGATTCCTGCCCTGGATAGCATTTGCGGTTGCTTCTAGTTTCCTTGGACTGAGGATTGGGGTATTGATTGGCCTGTCGCTTCAAATTATATTCTTCATACCAGTTGCCCTCAAACGAAGCTACACGACTCTGGAGGTATTTGGCCTGGTATTTTTCGTCCTGCTAGCCGCTGCGAGCTTTGTCCTTGGCGAGAACGATCTCCAAAACCTCGCCCAGTGGTCGGCTGCTCTGAGCTATGGCTGTCTCGCAGCCGTGGCTTGGGTGACGATTGCCTTAGGAGATCCCTTCACTAGACAGTATGGGCGCAGGACAGTGCCGAAGGAGTGGTGGACCAGTCAGCTCTTCCTCTCATCAACCTCATCAATAGCCTTGGGCTGGAGCATCGCTTTCTCGTGTGCCACTGCCATCTCTATCGTAGGAGCGTTAACGGGGATGAATTGGCGAATCCTTCAAGCTCTGGCATTAGGATGTATGTTGCTGGCTATACTGTGGCATGCAAGAGTCATGAAAGCGACTCAGGAAGAGGCCAAGCGCCTATTGGATATGAAGGAGAGCGCAGGACCGGGGGACTCCCAGTAGTCTCCTCTAGACCTCATCATAATATCATAACAATATTTATAATAAAAGCCGTAATGGGTGCAAACAAAGAGGCGGTCCTATCTACTCTACGCCCTGTGAAGTTATCCGGAACTCGGCCACAGCTCCCTCGGGCTGCGACCTGTGCTTTATTATTCGAGCGCGTCTCAGGCCGTTTCCTGCTTTCTCTATCAGTATTATGGTCTTGCACATATGCTCCAGGAATCTCCCCCCCAGAGGTCTCAGAGATCCGCTTTCGATGTCCGTATAGACCTGGTTGGTGATGACTGCAGGAATCCTGTGCCTGCGCGCCAGCTCCTGCAGCTCCCCCAGCTGCGCGGACAGCATTCTGCGAACCGCTCGATCATCCTCCGACTCCAGCAAGACGCGGTATAGAGATGTGGCCGAGTCCAGGATCACCAGGCCCAGGTCCTGGCCGGCAATCTTGCCCGCCTCGCGGATGGAGATATGCTGCTGCTCCAGGCTCATGGGCTCGAAGATAATGATGCGCGATGCGATCTCCTTTGATCCCTGGCCTGCCATCTGCTGGAAGCGATCCGGGGAGAAGCCCTCTGTGTCTATGAAGATGGCCCTATAGCCCCTGGACACGGCCTGAATAGATAGCTGCATGACGATGTTCGTCTTGCCCGTCCCCGCCTCTCCGTAGAGCTGAGTTATTATGCCCGCCTCAAAGCCTCCTCCCAGGAGGCGATCCAGGCTCTGGCATCCAGAGGGGAGTCGTTCCAGCGTCATGGCCCAATCTCAGAAAGGATGGTGATGATATTTATGGTGATGATATTTTAAGACGATCAGATGTGAGTGCGCCTGTCAATCCGGTCCATCAGCCTGTCCATGGCCTCCCTCTCCCTCCGCCCACCGCATCTGTTTATGATCCTCTGCAGCCTGATAAGCTCCTGCAGGTAAGAGTCGCTCCTGAGCGCCAGGTATCTCGTGGCTGCCACAGCGGCCTCCACCACCAGGCACGCCCCTCGGTTGAAGGCCCGGAAGTCCTTTCTCAGCACCTCTCCTTTCACCAGCGCGAGCCTAGCGATGGCTGTGTCCAGCGGGATAGTCTGGCATCGAAAGAGGCACCAGGCTTCGGCCTCCTTCAACACCGGCACTCCCTCGCGAAGCATAAAAAAATCAGGCGATAGATCCTCCAGGGCAGTCTCTGCAATTAGCCAGGCGTCGTGGGTCACATTGGCCACCAGCCAGCCCGTCTGCAGGACATTGTCATAAGTGTGGCTGCCGCTGAAAAGCCTGACGCTGATCCGATCACCCTCTCTGATGATTCCGAGCGGGGCGGCATTCACAATGCCCTCTTTTTCTGTTGTGGCAACTACCTCATTTATGCCCTCTTGGATTCCGAAGGCCTCCAGGGCATCGTCTCTGCAAAGGACCATTAAAGCCTCAATCCCCTCAGGAGAGCTATGAATAAAGAAGCTGCGATCAGGTCTGCCGTGGATCCCGGGTTGATGTCTGCCTCCAGGAGCTCAATATCCAGGAGCCTGGCCGCTTCAAGAGTCTCATCCTCCAGGGCCTGTCTGGCCTTGCGAGAGACTTCCCTGGACTTCTCCGCCCCGAACTTAGTTGTCACCAGGCTATCGGCTTCCGCAGAGAGGGCCTCCAGGAAAGTCCTGACTATGCCCGGGTTGAGGCCGTATTCAGAGGTGGTCTCCTGTAGCCTGCTCGCCAGCTGAAAGCACCTCTGGTAAGAGGTAGCCCACTCCCTGGCGATCAGATCGTGGCCCCGAGAGAGGCGCATGAGATCCAGCAGCGTCTTCTGCTCCTGTAGCAGCCTTTCCCGCGAAGAATAGTCCCTGAGGGAGAACTTTTCTACTTCCGCCACCCTGGCCTCTGCCAGCTCGAAGGCCCTATAGAAGTCCAGGGCGTCTTGAGCGGTGCTCTCCTCCAAGACCCTGGGCAGCTCTTCTTCCAAGGAGCCAGCCCTGCCAGCGGCTAGGGCAAGGGGTATCATGAGGACTAGAGAACCGAAGTGGGTGTTTCCTCGCAAGCTCCAGTCTCTCCAGGACCGCACCGCCTCCAGGAGGAGCTGGCCCACACCGTTGCCACCGGTAGCCGCCTTGCGGAAGACGGGATGCACTGCCACAGCGCTTGCCAGGAAGTGCTGGAAGCTTGCATCGGAAGAATCATGGCAGCGGTCCACATTTCCCGGCTTGGGGCTAGAGGACAGCTCCAGGAGCATGGCGAGGGTGGCGCATTGTGCTATTTGATCCGGATAGTTCTTCATCGCTTGAGCAGATCCTCAGCCAGCTTCTTCTTCAGCGCCATATATTCCCTTCCCGAAAGCCCGATCCGGCCAAGCACTGCGTCCCTCAGGTAGCAGGGCTTGCTGATCTTGCAGCACCACACCAGGCTTCCGAAGCAGGTTCCTTCCCCGCTCTCGAGCATGGTGCCCCTGGCCAGCTCCAGCTTGCGCTCCACGAAATCGTCGGGAGTCATTCCCACCTTCTTCAAGGCGCCCAGCACGGGGCAGTGCTTCACGGGAGGGCAGCAGAAAGCGAGGCCTCTCAGATCCCCTCCTGCGCAGATATGCTTGGGCGCGTTGTACCATCCGCTGAGATCCTGGTACTCCTCCATGGCCCGGGAGAGCCACTCCACGAACTCCGGATCAGCATTTCGCAAGGATATGAGATCGGCGCCCATTGCCAGAAGGGACCTGGCATCTTTGAAGTCGTCCACATGCCCCAGGGCCATGATCTTTGGCCCCCTTCGGTCTGCAGCTCTTTTAACAATTTTTTGAGCCATTCCATCCTGGCCCTGCAGGTCTATGTGAATCAGGTCCAGGCCAGACGCTCGCAGCCTGCCCATGAGATCATCGCTTAGCCCCTCTGGCCGCATCCTCAGGGAGAGGGCAGTGCCGCATCTCTTGATCTGGGGGATCAAGCCCAAGATGCGCTCCTGGCTCATCTCAGTAAGTCTGAGCTCCAGAAGGCAGCCGTTCTTGCTGGCAAAGTCGGCTGCTTCCAGCAAAGGCCCCTCCTGCGAGCAGCTTACAGACAGTCCCATAGCGGAGCCCATCTCCATTTCCAGGAGCGGCT
>Ga0315289_10012383_pt1 | contig 12021 bp, 13 predicted proteins | sample YL17G11_40_MG_FD_203452 | JGI IMG/M metagenome (GOLD analysis project Ga0315289, IMG submission 203452) | Sediment microbial communities from Yellowstone Lake, YNP, Wyoming, USA - YL17G11_40 | ecosystem: Environmental > Aquatic > Freshwater > Lake > Sediment | place: USA: Wyoming | collected...
CGATTATTATTGTTGCCATCATCCTCTTTTTAAGTTTTTTACGGCAGGTTAATCAATATGAAAGAGGCGTGATGTTCACCATGGGCCGTTATAGCGGCACCAAAAACCCTGGCTGGCGCTTGGTGGTGCCAATTTTTCAGGGGATGAAAAAAATCGATATGCGCTTAAAAGCAGTTGATGTACCAAATCAGGATGCTATTACCAAGGATAATGTCTCCTGCCAAATTAGCGCTGTTATTTATTATAAAATTGTAGATTCAGCTAAGGCAGTGATTGAAGTGGAGAATTTTTATTATGCTGTTTCCCAGTTGGCCCAGACAACCATGAGAAATGTGGTTGGAGAAGTTACCTTGGACGAGCTTTTAACACAAAGAGAGCAAGTTTCCACAAAAATTAAAACACAAGTTGACGGGATTACTGAACAATGGGGCATCAGCGTTGATTCAGTTGATTTAAAAGATATTGTTTTGCCAGAAACTATGAAAAGAACAATGGCTAAACAAGCAGAGGCAGAAAGAGAAAAAAGAGCAGTGATTATTAATTCTGAGGGTGAAGTTATTGCATCTGCCAATATTGCTAAAGCAGCCGCTACTTTATCAGCTAGTCCGGGTGCTTTGCATTTAAGAACATTAAATTCTATCAATGATATTTCTTCTGATGAATCCAATACAGTGGTCTTTGCTGTCCCGCTTGAAGTTTTAAGAGCGCTTGAAGGATTTAACAAAAAATAGAAATTTAGTTATGAGATAAAAAGAATTGGCGATATGCCGGTTCTTTTTTTATCTTCAAATTTTTGCTAAAATATAGCTATGAAGGAAAAAAGATTTTTAGATATTAAGCCAAAAAATAACAAGCAAAAACCTTTAGACAAAAGGATGAGGTCGCTGGTTTATTGTTTTAGTTTGGCTGCTTTATTAATCATAGCTAGACTTTTTGATTTTCAGATTTTGAAATTTGATTTTTATGCTGCTTTGGCCTCTGATCAGCATGAAATTTATCAGAAATTATTTCCCGAGAGAGGTACGATTTATTTAGAAGATAAAGAGCTTTCTGTTTTAACCAAGCAGGATAATCTTTATCCTGTGGCTTTAAATAAAGATTATAATCTGGTTTATGCCCAGCCAAAGTATTTGGATAAAGCACCAGAAGAAATCGCCAAGACCTTGGCGCCGATTTTAGAAATGAAAGAAGAAGATCTGTTCTTAAAATTAAGCAAATCAGACGATCCTTACGAGCCACTTAAACATAAAGTAGAAGACAGTGTGGCGGAAAATATCAGAAATTTAATGATTAAAGGGGTTAAAATAACCAAAGAAATATTTAGATATTATCCGGAAAAAAATATTGGGGCTAATGTTTACGGTTTTGTTGGTTTGGCTCCCGATGGCCAAAAAAGCGGGCAATATGGCGTTGAAGGATATTTTGACAAAGAATTGGGCGGCCAGCAGGGTGAAGTTTTATCAGAAAAAGATATTACGGGACATTTTATTTCTATTGTTGATAAAAAATTTACCAGAGCCAAAGATGGCGATGATATAGTTTTAACCTTGGATAAAACTTTGCAATATGAAATCTGTTCCCAGTTTAATGAGCATGGCAAGGTCATTGAAGCAGATAACGGCGCTGTGATTGTGATGGATCCGAAAAGCGGTGCCATTATCGCCATGTGTTCTTATCCAGATTTTGACCCTAATGATTACAACAAGGTTGATAATTTGGGGGTCTATAATAATCATGCGATATATGATGCTTATGAAATTGGCTCTATTTTTAAGCCCATAACAATGGCTATTGGCTTGGATTTAGATAAAGTCACGCCAGAGACAACTTACTTTGATGATGGTTTAGTAAAAATTGATAAATTTACCATTAGAAATCATGATAAATTAGCTCATGGCAAAATGACTATGACGCAAGTTCTGGAAAAATCTTTAAATACCGGAGCAATTTTTGTTGCCAGACAAATAGGCAAAAAAGATTTTAAAAGTTATGTCCAAAAATTTGGTTTTGGCCAAAAAACAGGCATTGAGTTAGCTTCAGAAGGCGCGGGCAACATAGAATCTTTAAATTTAAAAGGCGAAATTTACATGGCCACAGGCAGTTTTGGCCAAGGCATTACTGCTACACCGTTGCAAATGGTTCAAGCTTTTTCCGCTCTGGCCAATAACGGTGAGATGGTTAAGCCATATATTGTTGAGGAAATAAGGAAATTTAATGGTACTATAATTAAAACAGAGCCCAAGAAATTAGGTAAAATAATTAGTTCCAAAGCCGCTACTTTATTAACCGGCATGCTAGTTTCAGTAGTGGAAAATGGGGAAGGCAGTAAAGCAAAAATTCCCGGCTATTACTTGGCTGGGAAAACCGGGACTGCCCAGATACCAGATTATGAACATGGTGGATATTCCAATAAAAATAATCATACTTTTATTGGTTATGCGCCCATTAAGGATCCTGCATTTGTCATGATTATTAAATTTGAGAATCCCAAAAAGGGCAGTTTTGCTTCAGTTTCAACCGCGCCTCTTTTTAGCCGCTTGTCTAAATTAATTTTAGATTATTACCATATCCCGCCAGACGCGCTTTAATTTTTTATAAATTTGTGAAATTTAAAATAATTTGCTAACTTGAAGTATATGTTTAAATTACTCCAAACAATATTAGCTTTTTTTGCTAGCCAGATATTAAAAAAATATAAATCTGAAGTTATTGGTATTACTGGTAGTATTGGGAAAACTTCAGCCAAGGAAGCGATTTATACTGTTTTGTCATTTCAATATAAGACCAGGCAAAATATTAAAAGCTATAATAATGAATTGGGTCTGCCTTTAACTATTATTGGCGCAGAGACAGGCGGCCGCTCTATTTGGAAATGGCTTAAGGTTTTTTACAAAGCTTTAAAACTTTTATTTTTCAGGGATCCTGACTATCCGCAAATTTTAGTTTTAGAAATGGGAGCTGATAAATTAGGAGACATTGCTTATTTGGTTAATATTGCTAAGCCCCAAATTGGAGTTTTTACTGGCGTGGCAGAGACTCATTTACAGGCATTCAAAGATCTAAAAGGCGTGCTAAAAGAAAAAGAGAAAATTGTAACAATCTTAAATAAAGAAGATTATGCTGTTTTGAATGCTGATGACGATAATGTGATGAGCATTAAGGACAAAATTAAAGCCAAAGTGATTACTTATGGTTTTAATGAAATGGTTGATGTTAAAGCTGGTGAATTATTATTTACTGGTTTAGAGCAGGATTTTTGCGAAACTCAATATCAATGGGAATGTAAAGTTTGGGGCACTCAATTTAAAGTCAGCTATGGAGGGGCAACAGTGCCAATCTTTTTACCCCATTGTTTTGGCAAACAGCAGGTTTATGCAGCTTTGGCTGCGATTGCAGTGGGCTTGGCTTATAAAATGAATTTAGTAGATATTTCCGAAAGTTTACGGCAGTTTCGTCCGCCCAGGGGCAGAATGAATCTAATTGCAGGCATAAAATATACTTTAATTATTGATGACACCTATAATTCTTCGCCTGCCGCTGTGAGAGCAGCTTTAAATGTTTTACAAAGCATTAAATTGCCTGAAAAAAGAAGGAAGATTGCTGTTTTGGGCGATATGCTGGAATTAGGCGAAAGATCAATCCAAGCGCATCGGGAAATTGGTTTTAAGGTGGCTGAAGCTGGCATTGAGTCACTCGTTACTGTGGGGAAAGAATCAGAGGAAACTGCTATTGCAGCTAAAGAGGCAGGTTTGCGCGAATCGCAAGTAATAAGCTTCACAGATTCACAAAAGGCCGGGATATTTGTACAAAATTTAATTCAGCCAGGTGATTTAATCTTAGTTAAAGGTTCGCAAGGTACAAGAATGGAAAATATTGTTAAGGAAATCATGGCTGAACCGCAAAAGGCCAAGGAACTTTTAGTTCGACAGACAGGGGAATGGGAAAAACGGTGAAACTCAAAAGTCAAAATTCAAATCACAAAATAAATTTAAAACTCAAAAGACAAAATTAGTGATTTTTTTATTTTTATATTAAAATCAACAGATATTCTAACTTTTGTTTTTTGTAATTTGGATTTTGTCATTTACTTTTTTGGCCCTTTCGTCTAGTGGTCAGGACGCCAGGTTCTCATCCTGGTAACACGGGTTCGACTCCCGTAGGGGTCATCAGAAAGTTATGCACAGGCATGGCTTTTTTAGTTAAATTATGGCTTTGGTTATGGTTGAAAATATGTTATAATATAAAAAATAAATAAATAGTAAAAACATGGATTTTTTAACCAATATTAATTGGGCAGAACCAAATTGGGACTTGTTTATAATATTGTTTTTTGTAGTGGCCGCATTTTTATACGGTTTGTCTTTGGGCAGAGATCGCGTGATTGTGATTTTAGTCAGTATTTACATGGCTTTGGCCATAGTCAATACTGCGCCTTATTTAAATAGCTTTACAGCTGAAATAAGTTTTGATAATGCCTCAATATTTAAAGTCACTATATTTTTGGGCATTTTTATAATTTTATTTTTTTTACTATCGCGCAGTGCTTTACTCAATACAATCGCTGCTTCTGATAGCCCGGGACGCTGGTGGCAATCAATATTATTTTCCTTTTTTCATGTTGGTTTGATTTTAAGCATTTTAATGTCGTATCTGCCCAAAGAGATCAGCAGCCATGTGTCTGAGGGAATGCGTAATTTATTTATTTCTGATCCAGCCAAATTTTTCTGGTTAGTGGCGCCTATTATAATCATGGTTATGGTCAGAAAAAATAAAAAGCCCAATTTAGCCGCTTAAGATAAATTATGAAATTAAATATTGTTACAAAAATTTGCCTGCTTTCAGCCGTTTTATTGGTTGGGGGTGTCTTATTCGCTCAGGGAGCGGGGTTTGTCAGTTATGAAGATAATAGTAATATGATATTTTGGGATAATGTGCGCTTGGTTGGTTATGGTTTGAATATGTCAAGCAATTGGACTATTGCTGCAGGGAATATCAATATTGGTGGCGCTAAGGATCTCTATATAAGAAAATTTATTGGTTTAAACTGCCCCAAAAATTACCCATCTTCCATCAATTGCACCGTAACTTTAGGTGATATTGGCGGGAATACCTTTGTAAAAATAGAAGAGCTAAATAGCCAAACTTCTTTAACCTTGAAATCTACTAATAGCGGGGTTACCTTAGCGGGCAACCCGGTTTATATGGGTAGTCCGGCAAAGTCAACCAAATTAATTTTACTTGGGGACAAAAATTTAATTGCCACAGAAAAAACAGTAGCAGAAGGTGGGCAAAGTGTTTTCACTGATAATTTAAAAGTTAATGAACTTAGCGATTCAAATCAATCGACTGGATTAACTATCCATAATTTATTAATGGACCCTAAGTCGATTTTTATTACCCATAGAATAATTCTTTATGATCCGCCTATTAAATAAGCGATTGAGCTTAATTTATAAAGCTTCCTTAATAATTTGCATTGGCATCATAATTTTTGTAGTGGGTCATTTTGTGTTAGCGGAAGGAAAGGGTTATTTTTATGAAAGAGGTAACGAATTTAATATTTTTGATAATTTGATTGTAAATGGATATTTGATTGTAGAAAATAATAAAACCGATAGGGTGGGGTTCCCCGGAGATGTGCTTATTGATAATAATTTTTCTCTAGATATAAATTCTAAAATTTATTTTTGCAAAGATGAAAAAGTAGGGGAAACGCCTTTGAATAAAAATTGTGACAATAAGGTTATAATCTGGTATCCTGATAATTTGGAAGCCGTTGAAGATAATTTTTATCAGATACAAACCAATAAAATTTTAGCGCTTAATAAAGTAATTAATATCGACTCGGCCACTGACGTTAGAGCCTTAAAGCAAATTAGACTGACTGGTTGCTTTTCTAATGATGGCAGCCAAAGTTGTGTTTTGGGGGGAACTTGCAACGGGGGAGTAAATAATGGATTTCCAAGCGCTGGCGGTTGTCCGCCAAATAATATTGCCAATTTAGGAGAAGTAAAGACGACAAATTTTTATGTGGATAATATGACAAATTTATCATTAAAAACTAGTAATATAAATACTATAAAAGTTATTGCCAATACTTTAAAATATGCTAATTTAAATTTAGGATCAGACGTAGAGGTTGATTTCCAGAAAAAAATTACAATTAACAACAAAACAAAACTACCCAAACTTGATCTGCAGAATATTTGCTGGAAATACAATGTTAAAAATACTATTCCTTGTGGAAGCGATGGTTTTCCTGCTTATGGCGGCTATAATATTAAATGGGATTTCGGAAATTCCGTCGGCTTGTATGTTGGGGCCGATGATTTAAAGATATGCTGCTTTTTAGATGTTAGCCCCGCTTTAGATTAAAGTTTATGAAGCTTATTTATAAAATTTCCCTCATCATAGCGTTTTTTTTAGCCACAGCATCATTTGCGCTGGCAAGTTTTAATTATGATTCTGCCAATAATCATTTTTTTATTAATTCTGTTTTTAAAATTCAGGGTGATAATATACTGATTGGCGATGCGCTCGATGAGGTGCCTGATGCCTTTGCTATTTCTAATAACCTAATTTTTTTATATGAATTGGGAGAGTTTAATAGCGGTTTTAGAAAAATAAACAAAAGAGCGCTTTCTACTCCTAAAATTACCATTAATAATGCAAACCAAAATTTTTTAATTTCATCAATAGGCGGTAATCAGGGCCTGAATTTCATGGCTAATGCAGTTACGGTTAATCAGGATTTATACACTTTAAGCGGCTTGAATTTGTCGGAATATGATATTGGCAATAAAACAATCGCCACTAATAGGATATTAGCAACTAATCTATATTCATTATCTTCCGCAACAATACTAGCTCCCAAAGAAACAATTTTTTTAACAGAGGCAGGCCCAATAGAAGCCAGTGTTGTTGATAATAAAATTATTTTTAACGGAAAAGATTTTTGTGTTACCAAAACCTGGGATGCACAAGATAATTTTACTAATGCAACTATCTGGGACCAGTTGTATTATAACGATGCATACGGGTATAAAAGTAATGCTGTTTTTGATAGTGAAGTGGCAGCGGATTTAGATCCAACTACTGCATGCTACGATTCCACAGCAGAAGTAATTAAATCCAAAAAAACTTGCTGTCCAAAAAATTATTTTGTCTTTGATCTGAATGCAGTTACTGGTAAAATGGTCTGCTGCCAAGCAGCCAGCGAACCTTTACAAATGGGGAATGTGACCCCGCAATAGTAAATATTGTTATTAATTTTTTATTAATGAAAAGCAAGAATTTTAATTTTATATTTAATAAGCAGGAAAATTCTCTTACCTTTATTATTAATACGAAAATTTATTCTTTAGAATCTATTTATCAGGCAGCATACTTATTTTTAGATAAGGTCTATGTTTTTTTGGATGGGGAGCCAAAGAAAGAAATTAAAGTTATTATGAAAGGGAAAGATGGGGAAGAAGGGCAAGAAGGGGAAGAGGGGCTGAAAAAAATAGCCGGGGAGTTTTATAATGAGCTTTTGAATCAGCTTTTACGGGAAAAAGTAGGCGAAGCAAATGCTAAAATCAGAGAATATATTGTGTCTTTAGCGCTATATAATGCAGTGCCCAATGAAGTTGATCGGCTCTTGAAAGAAGTTGAAGGAGAGGACTGGCAGGAAGACCCATTAGGGATTGCTAAAACTTGGTCCTCCTCTGCTCCTAACGGAGCTTCTGCCTCCGCTCTGGTCTCGGCTCGCATCGTGCGAAGCCGTGCCAAGACGGGTAAAGCTACGGCAGACAGGACGGAGGATAATGGTAAGAAGAGTAAAAAAAAGAAATGATATGGAAGTTATTAAGTTTAATAAAAAGATTTATAGCTTAGAAGCAGTTGAGAATGCGATTGAGGAATATAAGCATTTGGCAGAATTTGAAATAAAAGAATTGAATGATTATATAGAAGTGAAAATTGATAAAATCGACCCAGAAGTAAAAAATGTTTTAAAGGATGAGTTTAGTAATTATGTATTGGGGTTAATGAGTTAGCAAATAGCATATGGCATATAGCAGATGGATAAACATGAAGGAAAGTTATTGGGTTTATATAATGATGAACAAGAATAATACAGTAAATTATACTGGCGTTACCAGCGATTTAATAGGAAGAGTTTGGGAACATAAAAATAAAATCCTTAAAGGATTTACGAAAAAGTATAATATTAATAAATTAGTTTATTTTGAAGAATTTTACGATGTTTACGAGGCTATAAACAGGGAAAAGCAGATTAAGGGCTGGACAAATAAGAAAAAGATGGATTTAATTAAAACTCTTAATCCGGAATTTAATGATTTTTACGAAGAAATTTTAAAATAAAAAGTAGTCTTGTCTGTCATCCTGAACAAAGTGAAGGATCTCTGATTCCTGGAAGTAAGGGATTCTTCGCATGCTCAGAATGACAAGACTACTTTTTAGATGAGAATGCTTGATTTAAAAACTATCAACAAATTAGATACAAAGTCAGTCGGTTATTTCAGATTTAAACAGTTTGATAATCAATACTTGCTGACTAATGAAACCGGGGAATATGTTTTTATTGCAGAAGACGATTTTAAAAAATTCATTACTGGCAAATTAAATAAAAAAGGCCAAATTTATCAGGAATTGCTAGCCAAATCGTTCCTGAAAGACCAAAATTATTTAAGAAATTCAATTTTAAAGTATAATCAGCGTTATCATTTTTTGCAATTCGGGCCTTCTTTGCATATTATTGTGGTCACTTTACGTTGTAATCACAAATGCATATATTGCCATGCCAGCGCAGGTGGCAGCCAGGATAAAAGTTTGGACATGGATTTGGCAACTGCCAAGAAAGTGGTTGATACAATCTTCCAAACGACGAATGATGCAATTTGTATTGAATTTCAGGGCGGAGAGCCGATTTTGAACTGGCCAGCAGTCAAATTTATAATTCAATATGCGCAAGAAAAGAATAAGCTGGAAAAAAAGAATCTGATTTTCAGATTTGTTTCCAATTTTAGCTTAATGGACGAGGAGAAGATGAAATTCTTAATGGATAATGAGGTAAATTTTAGTACTTCTTTGGACGGCGATGAGGAGACGCATAATTACAATCGCATTTATTTAGAAGGCAATAGTTTCCAGAATGTGGTAAAATGGATAAAGAGAATAAATCAGGAATACCAAAAAAGATATAAGGGCAAAAAGAAAAATTATTATCGAGTAGGCGCCTTAATAACCGTAACGAAAAAAACATTAGAGAAATATAAAAGCATTATTGGTATATATCTTGATTTGGGGTTTAAAAGTATTTATTTGCGCTATTTAAACCCTTATGGTTTTGCCGTAAATGCTAAAGAAAAGATTTGGTATACACCCGATGAATATATTGATTTTTATAAAAAGACCTTGGATTATATTTTGGAAAAAAATTATCAAGGCAGGTTATTTTTTGAAAATACAGCCGCTACTTACTTAAGAAAAATTTTATTGCTGGAGGAGCCGCATAATTTAGATATGCGTTCACCCTGCGGCGCGGGCATCGGTCAATTAGCTTATAATTATAATGGCGATGTTTATACTTGCGATGAAGGAAGGATGATTTCCCGAATGGGCGACGAAATGTTTAAACTGGGCAATGTTAAAGAGAATTCTTTTGCAGAATTGATTAATAATGATTTGTGCAAATCAATGTGCATGGCTTCCTGCACGAATGGTTTGCCTGAACATGGTGACAATGTTTATCAGCCATACTGGGGGACCTGCGTGGTTTATAATTATTCCTTAAATAAAAATATTTTCCCGGCTGCTAAAAATAATTATAAATGGCAAATTGACGAACAAATCCTGGACTATATATTTTTAAAATTAAAAAATAAAAAGAATGAAGATATTTTCAGGGAGTGGTGCAAAGCAGCGCGGCCGAGAGTGAAATAACCTACAAATCTACAAATCCATCACAAATAGTACAAATTTATGAATGAAGATAGGGTTATTTATAAAGAGTTGAGCTATAAAATTGTAGGTATATTATTTGGGGTATATAATGAATTAGGGTATGGCTACAAGGAAAAATATTATGAGAATGCGATTGAAAGAAGTTTTAAGTTAGAAAAAATTAAATTTAAGAAGCAATTTCCTTATAAGTTAATTTATAAGGGCAAAGTAATCGGCAGGTTTTATTTGGACTTTTTAATTGAAGATAAGATCGTTTTAGAAATTAAAAAGGGGAATTATTTTGACAAGAGAAATATTGGACAAGTAAAAGAATATTTAAAAATCAGCGGCAAAAAGTTGGCAATTTTGGCTAATTTTACATCTACAGGCGTCAAATTTTTAAGGATTTTCAACCCTGATTATAAAGCACTTGAGAATAAGCCGCATATTTTAGATGATAAAAAGAGAAAGTTGCATCATTTATAATCTAACAGATCTAAATCCCACAAATTTATCCCGAAGGGATCCCATTGGGACAAATCTATTTACAAATAGTACAAATTAGAGATTTTGACTATTTGTGAAATTTGTAGCGATATTTGTATATTTGTGGGGGCATGCGTTATAAGATGCATCCAAGCAATAAAATTTAAATAATAATCAAACAATATGATAAACAAATTACCTAGATTAAAGAAAAAATTTCAGGAATTTCTCAACGATGAAGAGGGTAAAATAACCAAGAAAGATATTATTATGCTTGGTTTGGGCATATCTGCTTTAGGTATTATCGCCGAAGATGCCCAGGCCCAGGCCGTAAATTTAGCATGTTCTCCTGGTTGGAGTCATAACACAGATATGTTTGGGCCAACATCGGCAGGTTATACATCGCCGAATCCTTTTACGCAATGCACTCCGGGTTTGATAGTTTACGAAAATTGTGCCTCTCCTGACCAGCATGGCTGCGGTAGTGGCAATACAATAAATTACGCCTGGAATTTATTATATGGCAGAAACAAATACGATAGATTTTGTGGGCCTGAATATCCCGGCTATTATTATGGTAATAATTATGGCCATAATAATTTTGTGCATAATGAAGGTAATTTTGGCTCGCACTGTTCGCATGGCTCTCACGGTTCGCATGGCTCTCATGGCTCGCATGGCTCTCATGGTTCCCATGGCCATGCCTAATAATTTTAAAATTATTTAAATGAAAAAAAATATAGTAATTTTTATTCTCGTGATTATTATTTTAGCGGTTGTGGCCGGCTTGCTTTTTATTTTTATTGGGAAAAAGCCATTAAAAATTATTAATATGCCGCTGGTAAATAAAGTTGAAGTTACTCCGCAAAATGTGATTATTGGCAATTGGGCTAAGCTTACTGATTTATTAACTCAAGAAAAAATTCCCACTTTGAATGTTAGCGATATGTATCAATTTTTAAGCTTTTGTGAATTTAAAAAGAGTAATGACACTCTGGATAGTCAATGTAAAAAAATCCATGACTATTATCTTGGAGAATCGAGAATAAATCCCATTTGCGCTAGAAGTTTTGGCTATTTGGCGGACTTGAATTTAATTAAGGCAGGGAATAAAGATAAATTTTTGCAAATGTGTTATGAATATTACAATGCTTTAAGACAAGATCCTTATATGACTGAGAATTACTATTCTAGGTATCTTGATTGCAATTTGCTTTGGGAAAATAAGATGTATGAAGATAAAGAATTTTGCGATATTAAAGAAGGGGATTTGGATAAATGTCCAGTACTTTTATATGATGATGAAATAAGCGGCTGTGCTAATAAAATAAATGTTAATGTTAATCCGAGTGATTTAAAGTCTTCCAGATGCCAAGAAGAAATGGCTTTAAGAAAAGCTAATCGCAAATCAGATTGCTTAGCCATTGATGATACTATGACTAAATTACTTTGTTTAGATGTTTTTGACAATAATTTTTGCCAGGAAGTAAAAGATAGCGCTGATAATTTGAAATTTAAAGATTTTATTGAAAAGTATCAGATAAAAGATTGTTGTTCTGTTATTAATTAAGATTTAAGATAATTATGCAA